>Ga0255048_10000050_pt1 | contig 76836 bp, 97 predicted proteins | sample JV7_2_2_MG_FD_183619 | JGI IMG/M metagenome (GOLD analysis project Ga0255048, IMG submission 183619) | Seawater microbial communities from Jervis Inlet, British Columbia, Canada - JV7_2_2 | ecosystem: Environmental > Aquatic > Marine > Inlet | place: Canada: British Columbia | collected 2016-10-06 | reverse complement strand
ACGGCACAATATGATCCAGGGAGATCGCCTCGTTCGCCTTACGAAGAATCTGCAACCAATAGGCATCCTTGATCACAGGAAGGATAATCGGCATGCCCCAGGACATGTCGTTATCGGCAATCGTGGGCCGCTTCATATGGTAGATATTCTTGGGGTCCAGCTTGATCTGTTTCTTCTGCCGAACCGCATCAATGAATATCCAGGGCGTGCGCTCAATCCAGGATTTCCGGCCATTCACAATGGCCTTCGTGTCCTTATTGGAAACCCTGTACCAATACGTACGCTCATCCGTGATCGTGTTGTGATCGATGGTGATGTTGAACGGATTCCATCGGACCAGGCGACACATGCTGCGGTTTTTGATCTTCGCATCGCTAACGTCAAACACGCCTTCGTGGTTGCACTTCTCGCACTTGCTGCGAAACTTGAAGTCTTTCCATTGGTACTTGGAGCGCTCTATGGACACCTTGTGATCGCATTCTCGGCACTTTAGATACCTCTTGAACGGATACATGATGGACACGAAGGAGTTGCCGTAAACGTTGTAGTCCAACAGCATCTCAACCAGAAGTGACTTGATCCTTAGCGTGTCCTCTAGGAGCTTCTCCCAGTTGTCCCTGGCCTTCCTGCTGAGCTTCTCGTCATCCCTGTCGTCGTTGACCTGGTAGGTTAGTCCCGTTATCGGGTACTCCGAGATCTTATCGATGATCGGATGGATCACGGAGTGACTGTAGTAGAAGAACCTCGTCCATTTGAAGAATTCCTTCATGGACGGAGGGACGTACGTCGACGAAATATCGAAGAACGGGCTGGGATAGTTGATCCCAGAGCGCCTGTTTGAAACTAGAGATTGGCTTCCGCCAGCAGTCGGCATCGTGGGCTCCTATTATCCTCTCAGCGCCGCCTTCTCTCTGACGTACTCCCGAACAGCCTGAAGGCGCGCTAGGTTCACACCAAGCTCGTTCTCGACAATGTCAATCGTATTGTGCGTCTTCACAATATCCCAGGCCGACCTTATGTCTACAGCAAGCCTGCCGGGAGGGTCGGGCTGCGCAAACTGTAGTTCGTCCGGGAAGAGCACGAGCCCTTCTTGCTGACAGGCTATCCTGGCGTACTCGGCCACCTCTTCAGAGAACGGCACGCCGGGCCTCATTAGATTGGCCTCAGAAACACTCCAGGCCATTTGCGCCGGGCTCGGGACCTGTATCTGGAAAAAGTTCGGATTGGTGTCGTTGAATGCCAGCGTGGCGTTCTCGAACGTCGTCCAGTCATTCCAGTATGTGTCCGTCAGCAGCAGCGTCTTCGCCGCGTTCACCTTATCCTTCGCCAGGTCGTCCAGCTCGGTCTTGAAGTCGAGCATTATCGTCCGCCAAAGCGTCTCCGGCTCCCACTCCAGCCAGTCCCTGTCGTACTTCTTGATCAGGAGGGCGGCATACCACGAGGCGGGCGTCTCATCGTCCACCCACTTTGTGGCCGCAGGCCTACCTTTATCCAGGGCGGTCTTCTCACCTTGGATGGCGTCCAAGAAGGCTTCCTCGGCTGTCTGCACGGCTTCGTCGGTCATTTTGTCCCTGCAAACCGTTTGGCGACCTTGGGCTTATCGTCCTGCCCGATGTGAGGATACCTACGACGCACAGCTGCCCGAACCCGGGCCTTTTCAGCCGGAGTTCCGTGCCGAGAAACCATCGACAGGGCGGATCGAGCGTGAGACTCGTCGTGAATAGGGTACCGCCTTTCCTCTGGAAAGACGAACTCTTCGGTCGACAACGCCTTGCGCGTCTTGGTCGTAAGCTCTCTGGCCAGCTTCTCGGAGTAGCTCATGGCCTACTCCTTGATCAGGCTGACAATGAGGTTCTTCTCTGGTGTCGGCAGCGAATTGAAGATCACAACGGGGTCGCTCTGAAACTCTGACACGAGACCAGCGTCGAACTTCGCTGCGAACTCATCGCTTGATGCGAGCTTGCGAAGCTGGTCTTCCGTGTAGTTGACCCCATTGTAGTCGATCCTGGCGGCGAGTTTGATGCCGCCCATGGCCGCGCGATACGGGTCGATGATCTGTGAATCCCACAGCTCGTCCAGACCGGACTGCTGGTCGAAGTTTTCGAGGGCCACGGCAAACTCAAGCGGCTTGAGCTCGGCCCGCTTCTCCAAAAGCTGCTCCAAAACCGTGAGCGCCGCCTCGTCATGCTGCAAACAGTCTCTGCGCTCGATCATGGCCACCTTGAGGATATTCCCGTAGCGCTCGGCGTCGTACTGGGCGAGATCATTAATATGCTCCTCGGGCAGGCTTACGCTCAGCTCAGCCGCCCTGGAGGCAATCTTGGTCGCCATCTCCGTGCGATACGACGGGTGTATACCCATCCACTGCTCATGGAAGTAGGCCGCCGCATGCTTCACGCGCTCACCAGTATTGACTGGGAAGTGAGGCATCCCGTCGTCATCCACCAGGGCGTAGTCGTCGTTCGTGAGATTCTCTCGTGCCGGAGCCACCTTCAGGTCCGAGATCTTAACCATGTTTTCTTCAACAGAGTCGTCGGCGTGGAGAAGAACCGCATTGCTGGCCGGGACCTGGTGTCCCGCGCATGCCGCCTTGATGAATGTGGCTGCGATTCGCTTGGCCCTTGACGGCAGCTCTCCGGCAACCTTTGTGAAGTAAAACACGGAGGCGGCGGTATCTCCCGGCGTTTTCAGCGGGAACTTCGACACCACGCCTCCGGTTTTCGTTATGACATTCAAAGCGAAGGCTGCTGGGGGCAGCGTCGACGGCTCTGAAATGTCTAGCCCCCGGAGTTCGTTCACGTAGTCCCTGGCAATCGGGAACCCTGCCGCCAGATCATCATTTACGTCTATGACGCTTTGCAGGAACGACATGCTGTTTCTCCGGTTTACCTTTTAGTTGTAAACGTGTTGTGGATCGCCACTACCTATATTCTATCCAAACTGACGAGCCAGCGCAACATGGATAAAGCACCCTGCTTTTTGGTATAAGCGTTTATTGTGATCACTCGCCGCCTTACCCATAAGGAGAGAAACGTCGTAAAACAACGAAAATAGAGAAAGGAGAGGAAAATGGGAAAAGGACTTATTGACCGTGGAGAGGGCCAAGTGCCCTATATCCAGTGCCCTCTTGTCAATTTCGAGCGGCCCGTGGGGTCGTGCATGACAAGGTGCGTGGACACTGACCTACACATGTGCGCAGAGATCAAGCTCGTCTCCATAGAGGAGCTAGACGAGATAGCGCCCCTTCTTCAGGATGCCCAGTCCGAGCAATGGGAAGAGCGCAGGGATATGATAAATAGCCAGGAGGGGGGCGGCGTAATTAGCCAGTCAAGCCCAGAGGAGGCTCCCGAGGGCGACACTAGTGAAGACGACGAAGATTATCCCGAAGAGGCAGATGACGACACCGAAGAGCAAGACACCATAGAGGAGAGTCCTGTGGTAAACAACGAAAATGAAGAGAAAGTGGACGAGACCCCCCCGGAGAAGGGCGGCAAGAAGAAAAGAAGGACGCGTAGCGATAAGGGCAAGAAAAAGAAGAGGGTGAATCGCGGCCCGAAGCCCGCCCTGAAAGATACCTACATTCTTGTGTGTGGCGATACCGCGCGCATACTTGAGAATGCGGACGATGAAGCTGTTCGGAAAGAGGTAAGTATTCTCAGCGCGGATTGCATTGCCGCCTACCAGGAACAGATGGACGAGCTGGAGGAGATCGGTGACGAGACGGGTCGGGGCGAAGATATAAGGAATATTATTACAGCAATAGAGGAAGGCAAGGGCGTCCGGATATTCCAGGCCAGTAAAGAGCTGGGGATCCAGGTCCACGTCGCACTAGTTGCGGTTTAGACGCACAAGTTATGGAGAGAAAGAGGTATAAGTGCGCTAACTGCGGAAACGATGCTAAGTTTCGCGCCTTAGCAAGATACTACGGCTGTGAAGTTATTGTCGATGGAGAGGGCCGAGTAATCGATCATCTCGCCGACACACAAATCGTCGAACGTGAAGACGTAGAAGTCCTGGATGTGAGGGACTGTCTTGAGTGTGGCTCCACACAAGTGGAACAAATCGAGGAACGGGAGAATCCAATTGGCCGAGAAGAAGCCGAATGACGGACAGGAAAAAGCAGAAAAAGAGCATGTTGAGCTCGCCGCCGCCGTGGCGGAGGTCGAAGAAAAGCAGAAGGTGGATGTGGCCACACTGTCGCTGGCGGAGAAATTCACTCGGATTGCGCGGGAGATTGCGCCTTTCGAACACGAAGAACAGGGGGAGGGCGTCGTCCTCGCAGCCCTGACCAAGAACCATATCGTCCTGCTGGGCCCCCCGGGAACCGGCAAGTCGATGATGAGCACGGAATTCTGCAAGCGCGTGGGCACGTCGCAGTTCTATAAGCTGCTGTCACGCGACCTCCCGCCCGACGAGCTGCTCGTCAGGGAGATTCTCTACAAGAAGAGGGAAAACCCCGATGGCAGCGCCTCGGTCAAGTTCGAGAAGGACTGGACGGGCATGCTGCCCGACTGCGAGCTGGCCTTCCTCGATGAGGGCTTCAAGGCCAACAGCACGACCTTGAACAAGCTGCTTGACATAATTTTGGACCGGAAGTTCGCCGTCAACGGCGAGGTCCACAAGGCCAAGACCATGTCGGTCATCATCGCCTCAAACGAAGTCCCCGAGGATGAGTGCAAGGCGTTCTATGACCGGTTCCTGTTCAGGTTCATATTCCACTACCTGAAGGAGCAGGGGTCCGTTCGCAACATGTTCCGCATGGACGAGAATCCCCGGCCCGTGACCACGGTCACCAAGTTCGAGCTCGCGGCGGCTCAGGAGGCCGTGAACGACGTGGAAATCCCGGACGCGATCTTGGATAAAATGATCGAGCTCCGGCACGAAATCCATAACGCGGGGTACATCCACTCCAACAGGCGCTGGCGGCAGGCGCTCCACGTCGTCAAGGCCAGCGCATTCATGCAGGACAAGGATGTGGCCGACGAGGACTGTCTCGACTTCTTGCAGCACGTATTCTGGCACAACCCGACGCCGGACGAGATCCGGGCGGTCAGAGCGCTGGTACTTCAGGCGGTCAACCCGCTGCGCCAGCAGATCGTGCAGTTCTACGAAGAGGCCGAGGACGTGCTTCGCTCCTTGCAGGTTGAGAAGGACGAAGACAAGGTCCAGAAGCTGGCTGTCGAGGGCAACAAGAAGCTCAAGAACATCCAGAAGAAGATGAAGGGCGTGATCAAGCAGATCTCGGACCGCAACAGGCCAACCGCTCGGTACGAGGAACTGAGCGACAAGGTGACGCTCATGCAGAGCGAGATCGTCTCCGAATATCTCGGCGTCGACCTCAGCAGCTTGAACATGAACATCTAGACAGAGAACCTGAGGGGTGGGAGCTTCGGCTCCCACCCCTTTTTTTTGCCCGGAGAGACAAATGTTCAAAAACATCGGAGACTTCCACGAGAAGATGATGCGGAAGCACGTAAAGAAGCTTAAGCGTATCAGGTCGGATCTCGCAGAGAAAGACGAGAAGTACGCGCATCTCCTTGTGGGCGACAACACAAACATGACTAAATATTCAGAGGACAGGGCGCTGGACACAGTGAGGCGAGGTATCGCCCGCGACAAGGTCGCCCTTGCCGCCTCCATGAGTATCATCCCCAAATGCAAAAACATGGCCAAGCTGAAGCACGTCAAGTGGCCCGAGCTGTCGTCACTGACAACGGGGCGACCCTGTCAAAGAGGGGTGTCTCTATCCGCTGAATTCACCTTCATGGACACAAACAAAGGGGTCGAAAATCAGCTCACTATAAACATCCCCGGCGGACACTACGGTTGGGATGAACTTAAGAAGGTCGCAGAGCATAAACATATCGTTTTCGATATGGGGCAGCATCGATGGGTCACTCAGACGACCAGAAGCCTCACGATAATTCCCGAGCTCAAGGTGGCTCTTGCCAAGCAAATAGATTGGCGTAAGGCCTTTCGGAAGTTCACGGCGAAGGAGCTGTATAATGAGCTTCTCCCCGGCGTGGGGCACTACATGACCATACAGGGAGGCCACAACGTACTGGCAGGGGCCGGGCTGAAGGGCTCATGTGTGGGTTTGGTGGTTTCAACTTCGAACCCTAAATTCGCATACGAATTCAAGGTGTACGAGCCGTTCTATCTTCACAACCTGGATGTTTTAGACAGCCACCGTGGACAGAGCCGAGTAAACATTCTATTTGGCATGTGCTTTGGCCGAGGATCCGGCACGTTCGACAGGTCTCCTCGGCGATTCCACAGGGCCGCACGCGACCGCTTAACGGGGTTCCCGGTGAACACGTGGGAGGGCAAAGTATGAAATACCTGGACATTCGCGTGCAGGCGCTCGACCACATTATCGACGAGCACAAAGAGGTGAAAGGCCAACTAGAGGAAGCCACGAAGTTCAAGATGGACATGATCACGTCTGGGGAAACATACCACTGGGACGACACGGTCAAGAAACACAAGGAGCTCACGGCCTCGCTGTCGCGTATTTCGTCAACCATGGCGAGACTGCAACAGCGGTCTCCCATGGACGACAAGGACGTGGAGGATATTGCGCGCCCCATCACCAAGCCAATCATGTATAGAAACCGCTGGAGGGTCATTGTCCTGGCGCGTGAGAAGCCGGTCCTACTGGCCGTCGAGCTCCGGGACATATTCAAAAGCAACAAGCAGGTCTTCAAGAGCCTGGACCCCGATAAAGGCCGGGCGTGCGCCAGGTACATGACGGACCCACGGTACGAACCCATGGCTATGACCTGGCCCAAGCAGGCGCTCAACGAGGTGCCATCCTATGCGATGAGCTTCCTGTGGGACGCAATCGTCCCTCGGCAGCAATGCCTCCTCAAGATCTCAACCAGTCAGATATGGGATCTGTTCGTAGCCCGTGCCCGGGAAATGGCAGACATATGGGTGGACGGACCATCCGGGTCGAGGTATATGTACGGAATAGGGCGCAAGCCCTTGGGTCATGATCATCAGGTCTGCATCGTCGCTGGCGATACGAAAAAGCACACGGTGCTCGCCTACATGTTCGGCCCCCGTGGGCGCTACTATGTCCCCGCTGACCCATCAGAGCGCCTGAGCATCAACTTCTTCTATCGGACCCGGGGCACCGCGAAATGTCGCATGGGGTGGTCCAATGGAAGAACCCGAAGCTTATTTAAGACCCGCCCGCCTCGCTTCCAGCGCGTTGCCTACGGCTGGCTACGCGACTATGATGAATTGACCGTAATGTCCGACAAATTCCCTGGTGCGGGGATTGTAGGGCGGACATTCAATACGTATTGATTTATGGTATAAGCTGATCGTCAACGGCAACTTTTGTTAGGAGATGACATGGGAGAAGTGGAAGGTAGTGCACCCAGCCGGGTGCCGGACGAGGACTATGGTGTTCGACTGAGAGGTCGGGGCCGCAAGAAAAAGGCTGGGGACCAGGAACAGGCTATCAGGTGCGACAAGTTCGACAAGCGTGTCTTCCGGGAGATCAAAGAGCAGTCGGAAAAGCTCTCCAGCCAACAAGACCGACACGCAGCCAAGCTGCCCACGTTCCAGGAGTTCCATCAGGACGTTTTTGATGGTCTCTACAAGTACACCCCGGACCAGATCGAGGCCCGGCGAATGAAGCCTGGGTTTGAAGCCAACCATGACATTGCCGGGCGCATGCTGGGCGAGAACATCTACAAGGAGCTGCGGGCTCACACTGTTTTGGATGAGTTCGGGGCGGCCATCGCGACCGAGGTGCTCACCGATCACCTCGTAACTTTCCTGCCTGAAGTGAAGAAGATGCCCAAGAGGGGCAAGAAGGATAACCCGAAGGATCGCTCGCCGGACGAGAAGAAGCTCCAGCGGGCGATGCAGGACGCCATGCGAGAGGCGGCCCAGGAAGCGAACGACATGAACCAGGCGACGACGTGCTGGGGATCAGACGCCGGTATCGCCCACAAGCTCCCATTCAAGGAGAAGGTCGCTCTCGCGCAGAGGATTCGGCGCAGCCAAATTCTCCGCAAACTGGCCAAGCTCGTGGGCCGGTTCAAGAATCTCGCGCTATCATCGCAGCGCACCAAGATCTCCAAGGGCAACGAAGAGGTCTATTCCGTCGAGGTCGGAGACCGTCTCGACAGAATGCTCCCCCAGGAGCTATTCAACGTGTGTGATCCAATGATGGAGATCGATCTCTTCAAGCGGATTGCGAGTCGCGAAATCTTGCAGTACTCTCTGCGGGATCGCAAAAAGCAGACCAAGGGTCCAATTGTGTGCGCAATCGACAATTCGGGATCCATGTCCGGCGACCGTGAGGTATGGTCAAAGGCTGTGGCACTAGGCCTGCTGGAGATCTGCAACGTCCAGAAGCGGAAATTCGTGGGAATTCACTTCTCACACTCCACAAACATCAAGTGCTTCGAGTTCGACCATGGCAAGTATGGGACCGGACAGGTTCTGGACTTCGTCGAATGGTTCTATGGGGGTGGCACCGATTTCGAGCGCCCCCTGGACATGGCCGCCGATAAGGTTGACGAAAACCCTCGCGCGGACATAATAATGATCACTGACGGCGAGTGCGATGTTGAGGACAAATGGCTCCGCAACTGGCTCGCCTGGCGGGACGAGATGGAGGTGACGTGCTACGGCGTGCTGATCGAGCCGTACTACTACCGCAGCGAGGGCGACCACGGCGTCATGAACAAGTTTTGTAATGGCGGAGTCGTGGATGCCAAGGACATAATGGACGAGGATAAACAGGGCAGCGCTGCCTCGTTTCTGTTCGAAAGCATGTGATGGTTTGGGCGAGGGGGTGTCCGCTACCCGAAAGGATGCGGCTATGGTCTCTTCGCCCGAGAAAAGGCGTGTACCAACTGGGTCTGGTGCACGCTGGCCTGCTAGGTGGGGTGCTGAAGAGCCCCGCCTGGCGGGCCACCTAGGCCAACGGCGTCAGAACGGCACGAAAAGTAGCCGCCTCAGAGCCCAGGATGGGTTCGTTGGAATAATTACGGGCAGCGCATCTGTGAGGCTAGCGGATAGCGGTATCCTCCGAGCGGGTGAAAATCCCGCCTGACGCCAACTAAAAAGGAGGGGGCATGGCAGGCAAAGTCTATAGAACCCAGCCTGGCTCTGAAGATGATCATGACGACGGTCGTCAGCCTGGCGAAGTCCATGTAGCCCCCGGGCTAATGAACGAGGTAAAGCTCGCCCGGAGCATCGAAAAAAAGCGGCGGGAACGAGACAAACTGCAAGAGTCTCTCGCCCAAGAACGAGTACGCCTCAAGCGCTCAGGCATCCTGGCCAAAAGCGCCGTCATTAATGTTCTGTTGAAGAAGTTGGCGGCGGCTGAGACAGAACTTGAGGATGAAATAGATCGAATGGTGCAACTCAGGGGGAAAGAAGCATGATTCCCACGGTGCCACAAGAAGAATCCGGACAGCTTGAGCTGAAGCGGGATGAGGTCAAGACCATAGAGAAGGACCTTATCGACAATAAACGACTCCTTGAGCTGGCTATTGGCCACAGCAAGGAGGGCCGGGCCAAGGAGCTAAAGGACGAGATAAGCACGCAGGAAAAATACCTCAAAGATCTGGCATACGACATTAAAGTACTGGAGATTTCATCTGATGGGGAAGAAGATTCGCCCGAAGAGGAGGGAAAGAACTCGCCAGATGACGAGCCTGAAGGATCTGCTGCCGAAGAATCCGACCGAGATGGTGGACAAGCTTCGGGAGAAGATGCAGAATAACAAGGTGGCCCTTGAGGCTTGCATCCGTCGTCTGGAATGGAAGCTCAGGAATGGCCAGCAAAAACAGGTGCGACAACTCATAAGCCGCAGGCAGCGGCTCACGAAAGAACAGGCACGTCTGGCTGACAGCCTAAGCTCACTCCTAGAACAAGAGGAAAACAATGATTAAAAGAGAACTCAAAGAGGTGACAAAGATGCGGCGCAAAGCTAAGGAGCTTGCCGATTCTGTCGCCTCCGCCAAGAAGAACGGCCAACTCCAACAGGCCAAGATTCATGAAATCGAGCTGAACGCGCTCAAGCGCTCAATCCAAGACTATGAGGATACGAATGATCCTCAGTCCACGCAGCGAAAGGGGCAGTAATGTCAGAAGGCAAGGACGGCGACAAAGAGGAAAAACCCAAACCGGTGAAGACCTGGCCGTTCCCTAAGGATATGGCGTCCGACTTCGCAATGCTGGAGGCGAAGTCAGAAGAAATAGATCGCATGCAAAACGAAGTGATCGAATTGATTCAGCGCGTCGAGAAGCAGAAGGGCCTGATGAACAAGATGAAGGAGTCCACCTGGGACCAGGTGAAGGAAGCCCTGGTAGAGGCGCACCCTGAAGATGAAAAGCTCCTATTCTCGTGCGCCGGGCTTCATGTTGTGACAGACAAAAAGCTTGGCATCATAACGCACGTTGAAGCGTATATGCCTGATGGAGCACCCAAGGCGCTTATCGACAAGGACGACATTCCGCAAGTCGACCTGCGACTCCGGGAGGAAGGCTCCGACGACAAGGTTGGACCCGCCTCGGGGGAGTCTACAACGAACGCCGAAAGGATATTTGAGGAGAGGTACTGGCGCAAGGCGCACGGCGACGAAGACGAGGACGAGGACAAGCCCGAGATTCCAGACATGCTCCCAGAGGACATGCATCTGGATCCCGACGAAGAATAACAAAATGAGAAACCCATAGGGGGGAGGGGCTTTGCCTCTCCCCCCTATTTTTTTAGGAGAGAACTTATGCTGGATCACAGCCAGTTTGTGATGAACGAGTTCCATAAGCCCATAGTGGAGCGCCTGAGAAAGCTACTGGACTTGAATAAAATAGAGTGGGCAACCGAATCTATGACGCGGCTTGTCGTATCTGTGGCCGACTGGCGCGCGCGCTTCTCCGGGTTGTTCGAAACCTGCAAAGACACGCCGAACGTATATACTCCGCAGCGCATGAGCACCATGCATAAACTGTGGATCAAGGTTTCCATGCAGGTGGACGGCATCGAGGCGGGGTGCAAAGAGTTTGAATTTGCGGACGCCGTTCAGAACCACGGCAAATACGATGAAGCCATAGATGGCAGCGCATGGGACATATATGAGTTCGTTGCGCCGATCCTGAAGGACGGCTTCCCGCCTGAAACCAAAACAGACTGAATTACGGTATAAGTCTGTGTTCGAGACACTTACTTAGGAGGACCGGTATGGCTGTTGTTAAGTATAAGGATACCAGGGGCAAGGAGCACATCTGGACCGGGCAGGACGCCTATAACTTCGCCCTCGACGAGGTGTGCCGAGACCATCTTGGCAAGCCGTTCGTCAGCTTGCAAAACACGATAGCGTGCGCCACCATCGAGGGGGACGGCGCGAACTGCTTCTTCACATTGTTCAGCAAGGTTACGACCTTGCAGCAGGCCCGCTCGGCTGCGGATCTAACCAACACGACTCAGCTCCTGGCGGAGCGCACAGAGAAATACGGCTTCAAGGAGTGCCCCTCCTGCAAGGCCGTTCACACACGAAAGGTCAAGGACTGCCGCAGATGCGGACACGAGGCCAGCATACCCGACGAGGCGGACCAGGAGGTTAGGGATTTCATAAAGCGCCCGCTTCCGGGTCTCGACGACGAGCCGGGTGTCGAGAACGAGCTGCATGAGGACCGCCTCCTGCACTGCTCCCCTGACGACGACCCTCAGAAGATTGAGGTCAATAACAACAAGAGACGGCGTGAACTCGAAGACAAGGTGAGCAGCCATACGGCCACCGCGTCGGAGGCGGCTGAGCTTCTTGAAATTCTAACGGGTGCGGAAGTGATCGACACCGATGCCGAGACACAAGACGTAGAGACAATCGACACCGACGCCCCAACACAAGAGACCGTGTTCTATGCGGATCCATCCGCACAGCCCGACCCAATGGACGCAATGATAGAGGAATAACCAAAAAAGCGTAACCGGAGAGAAAAATGAAGAAGAAGAAGTTTAGAGCAAGATCAAAGATAAGCCCGCTGGTAACCGACCATGACAGGAGGCGGAGGATCTTAATCTGCCTCAAGGTTCTGGAAGTGTACGACAGAATACAGGGACAGTTCGGCAAACCAGACTGGGTGGGCCACGCCCACCCAGTCATTCAGCGCCAGGGCATCCACAACTTCGTGATCGACTGGAAGCTGAAGAGCAAAGACAAAGTCGACAGGTTACGCACGAACTGTGAGTACCTGCGGGGGCAGCTTGAAATCGCAGAGACCATTGACGCAGACGAGGACTAAAAATGTCAAACAAAACTACGCGAGCAAAGGGCAAGCGCGTTGGCGTGAAGCTCATGGAAGATGCCTATCAGCCTGCGACTGCGGAGGCGTTCGATGGCGTTCGCAAGATAGCTAACAATCGGTTGAAGCTCCGCAGGCACGTCGTTGGGCAACACATAGAGGAAGAGCTGGACTATAGGGACGTAAGAGATCGTCTAGCGCGCATTATAAACGTCGCCCACACAAAGAAGGATCTGGCCAAAAGACTCTTGGTGGAAGCCGGAGAGCATCGGAAGAAGGCAATAGCTGTCGCGAAAGTGATGCAGGTCCTGCCGGTTGACGTGGACGACTACTCCGATGACAGCCTGGAGGACAACCCCACCTCCGAGGAAACATTCGGGCCGGGAAGAAGGAGGCGCAGAAACAGCTGGAGTGACGAAGAAGCTTGGTCCGAAGATGTGCGCAGCCTCATCGACGCCGCCCTGTGGCTGCAAAAAGAACACCTTGACGTGCTTGAGGTGGAGCATTGGCGCAGCCACTTCGTGCAGGAAGTGACAAAGTGCATTACGATGGAGGCATGCGTAGAAATGATCGAAAAGGCAAACGCCAAGGCAGAGGAGCTGAAGGCGTTCATTCAGGAGGCAGATGGTGACAACAACACCGACCAAAACGATGGAGCAACACAGTCTCCATGACACACCAATTACGATACCCGACTTCAAGGACCTCCTGGCCGCTCGCGCCGAGTTCTACTCGGACGAGGAGATCGAAGTATTTGACTTCACCCTGAGCAGACAGCACCCGGATCCCACCCTGATTCGGTCCAGCCTTCTGAATATGCTGGATGACCCCAATGTCCCAGAAGATCAGAAGGATGGGGTAACGGCGATGTTCCCCATGGAGCCGCATGCCGTTCAGTTGTTCTGTCAGCGGCTGAAAATCCCGTTCATGTACTTCACGCGCTGCATGGAGACCATAGGTCTTGGCGGAGATCGCCTGGACGCCCATGCCAATCACTGGCTGAACCACATGCCCAAGAACAAGAAGTGGTTCGTTCGGTTCGACAAGAACTCTGGGGCACAGAAGATTCGCGGGATCCTAACCAGTCGCTACGAGGTCTACGACCACATTGAGGCCATGGATCTGCTGTCCAGCTACCTGCCGAACCAGCCCGGATGGTCGCTCACGTTCACCCATTCCCCGACGAATTTGTACGTGGATCTGCGCAACCCGGACATGGTGCGCACGATCTGCGGCAAGGAGATTCACGGGGCCATCAGACTGAAGAACTCCGAGATCGGTTGCGGCAGCCTCGCATGCGAGCTACTCACCGTGAACGCCACGGACAGCACTGGCGTTATCATGACGGGATACCAGGGGTTCCGTCGCACACATCTGAAGAAGAAGGAGGACTTCGACAAGGAGTTCAAGGCCTCCGTCGAGTTTCTCATCGAGAAGATGGAGGCGAGCCTCAACGAAGTCGAGGCCACACAACACGTAAAGATCCTGGACCCTGATGAGTTCAGGGAGCGCGTCTTCGATGCGTTCGCCCTGGATATAGGCCAACGAAGGGCGGTCGAGGAGTTCTGGAACGTGGCCACGACCGTCACTCTGTTCGACGCCGTGCAGGCCATTGCGATGGCAGGCGCGCTGGCGGAGATTTCAATGGATCGCAAGGAAAAGCTGCAAAACGTGGCTGGACAGATGATCTACAACACTACTCGCTTCGGCAAGTGGCTTCAATAGCCAAACTTAAGGGCGGGGGTGACCCCCGCCCTTTTTTTGGTATAAGAGCGACGAAGGAGGACGCTCATGACAGCAACATATCAAGACATTGCCCCCCGAGTCATGGCGATATTGAGGGAGCAATTAAGATCCGCAAAGCATGCGCATGACATTCAAAAGGTTCGTGCCTGTGAGCACGCCATGGAAGGCCAAGAGAAGGGGTTCAGCATCGCAAAGCTTTCAGCGATGACTTCCCTGACGCTTTGCAAGAGTCTATCGGAGCCAATCGAATGGCTCTGTGACGCCAAGCCCATTGCACTGCCAGAGATCGTGCAGGTAGATAAATCCAATAGCGGGGATGAGATCTGGGTAGATGCAAGGGTGCCCTCATTGGCCGAAGAGCGAAGGCCGTATATGATGCAATATCTGGTGGATCCGTGTGTGATCGACTATAACGTCGAAGATATTTGCATAGGGGACGCCTCCGCTCAGTCGACGTACTACCCCGCATGGCAGACGGCAATACATGCGTATGCCATACAGGTCCAGGTAAAGACACGCTTCAAACTAAAGCCTTTTGCTGATTTTCGCAGCAAGCTACGGGAATGCGTCCGCAAAAGAAGACGCGTCGATCTTGATGGAGAATTGGGCCACATAAACAAGTGCTTTAAGAACAAGGACGGGTACTTCGAGATACACATGGAAGACTGCCCGGTACACCGCAGTCTTCCACTAAAGTGCGCCGTCGAAACAGAATCGCGCAATTGGTGGGTCAAGACGGATAAACTAGGGTGGCGGCTGATGCTTATTCCAATGAAATAGGCCGTCCTCCATTCTACCGGCTGGGTAGCCCATTAGCGGGCAGGCGGGGACCGATTCGGCCTCCACAGAGAAATAGACGACAAAACCCCTCAGGGCAGGTCTCGAAAGATCCTTAACGCTTTCCGCTGTGCGTACTCAGGCGACCTACGGACACCGCTGTGGGCAACTGCGGGATCACGCTGCGCATGCTGTCCTCGTTGCTCCTCGCTACGTCCAACGGTCGCCTTGCGTCCGCGCATAGAAAGCTGGATCTTTACTGACCAGCCATGAAAGCAAAGGGGTCCGTTAGCAGCCAGCCGGTAGATAAAGCCCTTGGTGTATTTCAACGGCGCATCGCCGTTACGGAAGAGTATTTTGTGATGCCGTGTCCAATCTGGGTGGACCACGTATAGTCAAGCAAGGGCCTGGTACATTACAGGGGCGCTTCGCCCCTGGTGGACTTTTGTTTCTCCACAACACAACGTGTTAATTGCGTCGGTTTTAGGAAGAGATGCTTCCGCCGAGGCGGCGGACGCATCCAGCCGCCGCGCCAAGTAAAGCAGGCCTGCCTTAGCAACTCCTATGTATATTGTGACGGCGTCTCGCCGTCTGGGATCTATCGTTCTCGACACACACTTACGATTGCGACAATATCTCTCATGCATTTACTCTGCGAGTAAAGCCATTTCGAGATATTTGGCAACCTAGACGATTGGAAACTAAAGATAGGAGCTGAAGATATGAAGCCAGATGACTGCTATTTCCTTGATCACAAAGGGCAGCGACACCCTGTATTCTTGAGGAAAGTGAAGTCGAGCCAGGGGGTCGTGCAGACAACCCCTGCGGAAAAAAGCTACGAAGGTGCCGTAACTGTCAGCAAGATATTCTGGAGCACACCGTTTGTCCTGGGCGGCAAGACGCACGCCTCCGTATGTGAAGCCTGTGCCAATAGGTTCGCCTGCTGGCAACACAACAACAAGAACAATCGTCGCAATTGCATGAACTGGCTGGCGTCCCCGATCTGTGGTGCCTGCACGCACTACAAGATCTGCTACCCCATGAAGAAGGCGGTATGCAAGAGATGCGCTCCTATGAATGAGGAGTATGGCTTCATCATCTCTCAGCCGGTCAAGGTTCCCACCATAAAGATCTCGGACTTAAAAACGTCGTTCGATCTGGCCATGGCTGTTGGCAGAAAGAACCGACTTATCACCTGGATGCTGAGGCGTCTAGCCCACAAGGACCCAACGCTGTACCACAGTTGGTTCGTCCCGAAAAGGAACGGAACAGGGCAGCGAGAGATCACCGCCCCGAACAGCGCACTCAAGTGGCTGCAAAAAGCCATACTCGAACACGTCCTCTATCAGGTCCCAGCCCATCCGGCATCCGTGGGATTTGAGCCCGGCATTAGCATTCGCGAGAATGCCGAGCGGCATTCGGGTAAGGACATTGTGATCAGCCTAGACCTAAAGGACTTCTTCCCTTCGATTGGGTTCCCGCGCGTATTCGGAGCCCTAAAAAGCGTGGGGCTCGACACTAAGGTGGCCGGAATAATCACGGCCATATCCACATGGAAGGGCGCTCTGCCGCAGGGGGCACCGACCAGCCCACGTCTGTCCAACATGGTGACCTACCGCCTAGACAAGAAGCTACAGAGCTACCTGGGCCGCCAAAAGTGGACGTACACAAGATACGCGGACGACATAACCTTCTCGTTCAGCAGGGCAGACAACCCTAATTACGTCCTCGGTGCCGTGGATGGCATCATCAGCGTCGTAAAACGGATAGTCGCAGAGGAGGGATTCCAGGTGAATGAGGCAAAGACCAAAATCATGAGAAGGGGGCGCAGACAGTGGGTAACAGGTCTCGTGGCAAACGAGAAGCCCAATATCTCTCGCCAGAAGTTCCGTCGCGTGCGAGCGGCGATCCACAACGCCAAGGTACTGGGTATACCGGCTGCGGCCAAAAAGGCGGGCGTGTCGCCCAAAAGATTCACCGGATGGGTGTCCGGAAACCTAGCGTTCTTCCAAATGGTGAATCCGGAAAGAACAAATAGAATGAAAACGCAGTGGGAGGTCCTACTGATATGACAAAACTAGAAAGAGAGATCCTAATTAGGGTATATACAAAACAGATGGAAGAGGCGTCCCGTCAGCACGTCCAGATCACACGGATGATGAGCACTCAAGATCTGGACGAGGTCACTCTTGCAAGAAGGCGAGCCTGCGTGAAAACGGTGAAAAGGATGCAGGCCCTCATCGAGCAACTTCAAGACGACAAGCTATACCGTCGTATCAAGACCGGAAGCTCGAAGAAGTCTGGCAAGGTCAGTGACCCATCAGAAGGAGAGGTCCTTGACCGAACGTTGCTTATCGACCCTAAGGAAAAGTCGCTAAATGGTATCCCTATGACGATTCCTGAGTAGCCCCGGAAAAAGCTCCCATGTTGGGAGTCAAAACCTGGAGGGCGAAGCATGAAGAGAACTGCTGTTAGTTGGGTCGATGTTGGCATCGAGGTTTCGATGTATTTAGGTGCCGCGCTGTACTTCGGCGCGCAGATCGCGAAGAGGGTCAGGTCTAACAAACAAGGAGACTCTGACCCAATGATGTTCGAGCCGAGCAGCGTGCTGACGCTGACCGGGACTCGAATGAAGAAGAGGTAGTACACGGGGGGCGGGCGCATTGCCGCCCCCCTTTTTTAGCTATGGGACCCTGTTGCCGAACTTATCTCGCGTGCCGGTCGGCAGCAGGGTGGTAATAGTCTTGTACTCGGCGGCGTCATCGTCGGGTATCTTACCGAACTGCTTGTAGCCCAGATCGGGAATTCGCACCACTACCTCTGTATTCCTGATCATCTCTATCTCGAAATGTCCGTTTGCATCCGTAAGAACTTCCCTGCGCGAGGTAGAGACGCTGGTCGTATTCCCCAGCTCGGGATCCGACAAATGGTGGGGCGCGACCTGGACCAGCGCATTCTCGAAGGGCATTCCGTCGCCCAGAAACAGATCGCCGTACAGCACGCATGTGTCGTTCTGAAGCGGGAACGAAGCCACGGTGGGGGTTTCTACGATGAAGAATCCCAGCAGCTCTTCTGCGCCAACGGGTCCCCCCATCTCGTAGCTGACCCTGTATCGCCATTGCCCCACCGGGTCGGTGACCGCTGGCGTGAAGCTATAGGTCCATACCCCAGCAACCGTCGACACCATTGGAACAGACCCACCGAGCTGATCGGTGTCCGTCGAGTCCAAAACCTCCTCCAGGGTCGGGCCAACCGTGGGGTCCTCAAGCTCATTGAGGGCGTTCCGGAAATAGGCCACGAGCGTGATAGCGCGCCCCGGAATCGTCTTCCGGCCCAGCTCCTCAGTGACAGGAGGATCCTGTATCTGAATGGTAAATGCCGGGGACACAGCCCAGTCGCCGGTTTTCGACCCGAACTGGGGCTTCAGGCGGACACGTGTTGCAGCGCTGGCGATCTCCATGCCAAATGTTCCGAGGAGATCCGCCACAAAGACCAGGCTCTCTCCCGCATTTGAGAAGAGCAGGCCCACCCTTCCGTCATTCAGGGAGTCGCCAGGGAGCTCCAGAAGGTCTAATTCACCCCCAGTAAATAGCCCGCTGGTATCAATCTCTGCACCAAGAAGAGCCACGGCGTCAGCAGCCGCCAGGGAGTCCTCGAATCCCGCGTAGGGTATTTCGACTATATTGGTGTCCGACCTCTGAAACGGCGGTGTTAGCGCATCAAAAACGATCCTGGGGACGGGCACGTCGAAGAGGATGAAGTCCGTTACCTGGGCTCGTTCGTCATCAAAAAGATCCCGGACCTCCATGAGGACCGTCTTAATGCCCTCGCTGGCCAAGCCATCGAAGTCGGACATGTTCCAGGCTTTGGATGTGGCGTACGCCTCGAACGGCGACCAGCTAAAGCCGCCGTTGTTCGAGAAGCGCATCTCATCCGCGCCTGTGGCGGCGATGCTCAGGGTCACGTCGAGGTCGTTTGTGGCCTCGTCGCCCGTGTTGATCGTCATCGTTACGCCAGTCGGTGTAGGCATTCTCTAACCCTTAGAACGGATTGTGTATCCTGATCCGGTATCCGAATGTGCCCTCGATCTCGTGCAGACCGACAGCGACCTGGTCCGGGACCATGAACCACAGCTTTAGCTTCGTCCTTGGCTCGAACACGACGAACAGCTTGTTGCGCAGCAGGTAGATCTGGAATCGGCCCTGGCCATCCGTCTGGACCTCCCGCTCCCAGGAGGCCTCAATAAGATCATCCGCATCCGAGAACTGATGAGCATCGTCACCGATGTTTGTCCGCAGGTCCTGATAGAACTTTTCGTCCCCAGGACGCTCATAGATGCGCACCTCGGCGTCATCCAGGGGTCGCCCCGTGGCATCGACAAGCCTACCAGACAGGCAGCACAACGTCGTCTCATCCACCTCATAGATGGTGAGCGGCGTGGTCGGATTGGATCCAAGCTCATCGCCCTTCGAGTCTATGGCGATGACCTGATATAGCAACGTGAAGTCACTGGGGTTCGTTGTATCTATATACACCGGCCCCGACTCATCCGTAGCTATATCTACGAAACTGTTTCCGCCAGCTGGAGAGCGCTGAACAGTGTAGCTGAACGCGCCCTCCACAACGGTCCACTCGATGGCTAGGCTCATGGCCTACTCCTACGCAAGGGCGAGCGTGAGCACGGTCTTGCCCACGGTCTTCAGGATGCTCATCAACATGTCCTGGCCGTGCTCAATGAAGTCGAGCCCACGCTCGGCGACCTTGGAGCCCATGGCAATGTCAAGAGCCTCGATGCTCCTCTCGGCGGACGCCTGATCATCTGCGTCGCCCGTCTTCTTCTTGAAATACGCCTTGGCGTATCGCTTGGCCAGATCCGCGAAGAACTCCGTGTCTTCAGCGGTCATGTCCTTGATGACTGTGGCCGCGTCGCTCACGATTTGATCCTTGAGCGAGTCCGCCAGCTTGGAGATTTGTTCTTCGGTTCCCATTATTTGTCCTCCTTGACCTGTTTCTCGATCTTGAGAGCCAGGCTCATGGCCTTTTTGATCCCCAGTCTCACGTCGTCCAGCGTGTCCTTGTCCTCTTTCTCGTCCTTGTCCAGATACCTCGTCAGCTCCGTGCTCATCCACGCCACGTTCTCGCGGTTCTGTTTCACCGCGTCCTGCCCCAGCTTCGAAAGCGGATTGCACGCTGGCAGCAACAAGGCCACCAAAACGAGCGGAATAAGAATCTTTCGCATCACCATCTCCTTTGCCGGTTAAGAAGGGTCCGAGCTGGACCCCTCGGTTTTTACGATGTTACGCGCCATGAGACGCTCCTCAAGAATATGCTCAAGCTTGCTGGACACCATCTTGTCTGCGCCAGTAGACTCTAGCACAGCAGTCAGCAGGGCCAGGCCCTTCGCCAGCTTGGACTTACTGTCCTGCTTGCTTCCCTCTTTGGCTTTCTTATTGGCCCAGGCCTCCACCTGATCGATAACCCGGTCGGCCTGACTACGAACCATTATCTGCAAGGTCTCGCCGAACTCAATGCCCGTCTTCTTCATCAACTTGTTGATATAGAAGATCGCAAGCGCCGCTAAGGGTGCGCCCACCAACGTGAGCACAATAAGCACGATCTTCCAAACCACGCTGCCGCCCTGCGCCAATGCAGTCGCAGCCTGAATGGCTGCATCAAGAGCAGCCTGTCCCGCCTCGTCACTTACCTGAGCCAACATAATTGCCGGTACCATGCGCTATCCTCCTCTTAAACGATGTTGTCATCCCACCCCTGCACAAGAACATCGGCACCCGTAAAGGCGACGCCATTGTTTCTAGATTTTGCAATATTATCGGCAGCCCCACCCCGCGTGGGCACGCTCAACGCGTTGCCCACGGCCATGGAACCGGAAAAGTTGGCGAACGACCGCAGGGCGATGTAGCCCTCGTTGGTAGCGCCAATTTTGCTCCCGTGGGCCAGCCACATCGTCGAGACCTGGTTGGACCCGGAACCACCATTAGCGCCGTAGTGCCCAATGAGATCGCCCAAATCCTCGGTCGGCATAAACTCACTCGTGGTGATCCCGTCCATCGTGCTTATAGGCGGGGCTCCTGAAAACACCAGCTGCTCATCCAGGTACATTGTAGTCTTGCCGATCTTGCGGCTAGGGATAAGCTCCCCGCTGCCATCATTCCGGCCCATCGACAGAAGCCGGAAAACATCATAGGTGCCAGGCAAGGTCGGACCATTGGTGAAGTCCTGGGAGAAGATGAACGACGGGCTCGCTACGCCGGACGTGTCGCCGATGGCGAAAAGCCCAACCCATGTGTCAATTGAGAAAGCACCTGCAACGTCACGGCCCAAGGCGCTTGTTGCGGTCGTTTTATCAAGCGTGAGGTCAGCGGTATACCGGGCACCCAGCGCCAGCGTCGGCGTGGCGCTTATTCCGGGCACGCCCGCCATTTCGTCGTAAAGGACTACGCTCAAGCCCTCCTTTACGACTGCTTGATCAATGGTCGAGCCCCACTCTATGGAAAGGCCCGTGGTTTCATAAAGCACGCTGGCCGCACCAACGCCCGCCAGCTCATCCAGGTGCGCCTTGACGGTGCCCCCATCGGGTGTAGCCCAGGCTGCTGGATTGGCCTGAGTATGAACCGATTGGACAGTATCGTGGTGCGTGGCCACGTTGCCCGTTAGGTCACCATGATCGTGCTCGTGGTCGGCACGAGCAGCTTCTTTCGATGTTCCTGCCGCCGCCGCCACACCAATATCCTCAGGCGCGACTGCGGTGGTGAGGCGAGCCGCAAGCTCATCGAGCGCCAGTTGAGCGTCCGTCGGCGGGGCCACCCAGTCGCCAGCGGTCGTTGGGGCGACACCAATCTGCCCCAGGTCGTGAGGCGACCCTGTCGGCACAGCGGACAGGTTGTTGTGGTTGTGCGAGTGGTCAGAACGGGACCACTTGTCTTCAGACCCACCGTCAGCACCGGTCAAAAGAATGTCAGAAATGTTGGTGGCGTCAGCAGGAGCCAAGGGCTGGCCAGCGACATTGCTTTCGAGCACGTTGGTGAAGTTCACCGCGTCGTCCATGTCCGCCGCAGTCTCTGGGAGCTCCCACGACGCTAGCTCTATCGCGTCCGTAGGGATAACAGGTTTTACGGGCACGCCAGCAGTCTGAGCTCCATAAACCAACTCGTAGGTCGCAACCGCGCTCAACAAATGGGCATACCTCATTACGGCCACAATGATTCTTGTCTCGCCCAAGTTTGGGGTCGGAATAACGGAGATGGTATCTAGGGCGCTAGAGGTGTCGTTATCCTCGATGGTGACGCCGCTCGTCGTCTTGGCTCGACCCACCACGCCCAGGTTGCGAATCTCTATGTCGAAGGTGGCTGTAACCACCACCACCTTGAACCCGGAGTAAACACCCGGGTCCACGATGTTTTTGAGGCCGTCAACCAGAGCAATACTGAATCTATTCTGGCCGAATTCTGGATGCTGTGACTGTGCCATGCTCAGAGTTCCTCGAAATATTCGTCAACCTGAACGTCGAAAAGGGTTGCGAGTGCCGATGCAGTGGCGACATAAAATTGGGATGAGCCGTCCAGATGCTGCATCCACTGGACCTGTATATCCGCCACGGCCCCCACATGAGCCACCACTCGCTTCCACATATTCACATCATTAGTGGGCGCGAGGGTGCCTATCGCCGTGTACAGCGTGTCGCCCCCCGAGGCCGCATAGTCGACCGTCATACGCGCCTTCCGGCACCCGGGAGGGACGTGCACCCCTAGACCAATGGTGGCCCCTGGAAGCACGACGGGGGAGGACAGCGCCGCTATTTGCGGACTCCACATGCTGGTCCACCCATCGAAGCTGCTTGCCCGCAGCGCCTCGCTGGAACCATTTGTCCGCATGGATCCTATGCGTCTAGATATATCGTATCCGGTTGGATACGTCGGGGCCGAGGCATTGGCGGAGAACACTGTCGCCAGAGGGCTTATATTCGTCGAGTCGCCAATGAGGTAAATGTGATACCAAGTGTTGATGGCCAACGTGCCGAAGTCCAAGCCGTTTAGGCCGCTCGACGACACCGTGCCCGTTATGGTTGATGGGGCCGTATACGTGCGCCTCTTTGTCGGTGCCGCAGGATTATCCACCAATGTGCATTTGATACCAGCATTGACGTAGTAATTGTCCTTGGTTATGGTCGATGGCGTTTCGCCTATGAAGAGCTCTTTATTGACAATCGGAATCTCTTCGACCAAGGCAAGCCTGGCGACAGCACGGTCAAGGGCGTTGGCAACATCGTCGGGGGCGGTGATCACCCAGTTGCCAGCCGCGCTCGGCACGTATCCAATCGAGTCGGCCCCGGCCAAATCAAGGTCGTCATTCGTAAGATACCGGTTTCCGGAGCCAGGCGACGACGCCTCAGAGGCCTGTAGCCCGTCCGCAACGCCAGAATCGACCGGGCTTCCATCCTCATAGAAGAGGCCGGACACCCTCTGGTCGTGCCTCCAGAAGAGGGGCTTTACGTCGGTAATATCCGCCGCATCAATCACAACCCCTGAAGTCTCATTTACGAATACGCGCGCCACGGGATAGTCGGCAAACAACGGTTGGCCGATAGCGCCGTTCACGACGCCAGAACGCACCGCGAAGGCTTGGGTCGTCTGATTGACGACAATGAGGTCTGTTCGCGTGTCCCCGCCGCTCGGTACCACCGCAAACGGGCCCACGGTGCCCGCCGCAATAACCGTAGTCGTATCCATCTCGGGGTTGTAGGCTCTTCCCCCGGTCACATCGACACTACTGGAAGGGGTGCTCTGCGCCGACACCTTCCAGTGCCCGAGGTCGTCTACGCTCGCAACAAAACCCAATAGGGCGTCGGTAATGTCCTGAATTGTGGCCGTGGGATTCGCCAGACTCGGCGCATTCATATTCTGGAAGGCGTCCGCTTCACTCGGACTAACGTCCGAAAGCGACACCAGCGGCTGGGTCGTCACGCTAATCGCCACCAGCGACAGATTGTTCACGTCGGTTTGATCAACATCCGTTGCCGACGCGCCAACCGTTACCTGGGCGAGAACCACGTACTGGAATCCATCCACAGGAATGTCCGGCGCAATAGGCGAAGGAGCCGCCAAACCAGGTATGACAACGTGCTCTGCTGGCTCATTTGCGGCACTGTATCGATGCTTCGTTGCCACCAGGTCGATTCTAGGATCCGGATCCCCGGGTGCCAGGGTGACAACAGCGGCAATATCAGCATCCTCCTCGATCCGGATGCCCTCTTCGGTGAGAAGAATGTTTGTTCCGTCGTCAAGGAGCGTCGCCGGATTGATCGACGACAGCCCCAGGACCAGGTTGGAGCCGCTGGCCGTAATATAGAAACCCTTATACTTCCCGCCGGGGAGTATGCCGAGAAACCTTCTATTCTGGATAATAGAAGACCGCTTAGCCTTGGACTCTAGCGTGATATTCTGTGACATTATAGGGTCCCTACTAGAACGTTATCTTCCACGTGATCGTCAGCGTGAGCGCGATTGTCTTTGTGAACGGTGCAAAAACCACACGCGCCACCATAATGGGCGCGGGGGCGATGGCTCCAGCGAAAAGCCCCGCCTCGTTCATCGTGGTGTTGGCCTCCGTTGTGCCATACGTCACCTGGAACTCGGTCCTGAGCAGGGTGGGTCTAGTGGTGGACCCAAGCGGCTTGCGGCCTCCAACAATCTCGCCTCCGAGCGCAGTATCCCCTACAGCCGGGGGCGGAGGCGTGTTGCCCGGATCCCCATTGTCGCCCAGAGCGATCTGGGCAATCGGGTCGGAGAATATGCCTCCGTAGTAATCAGCCATGAGCTCTCTGCCGCGATCCACGATCAAGTTGGCCTTGCGCACGAGAACTCGCCCACCGTCAGGGCCGAACCCCTCGATTAGCACCTCGCCGGAGGGGCCCGTAAATTTTTCATCCAGTCGCTTCATATCTCTTCTCCTTGGGGCTCAATTATAGCCGCCATGGTGTTCGCTGGCAATGTATATACATTTGTAACTCACGACAAAACAATAGTCACCTCCTCTGAGGGACCACGGTGGTCGTACGGGATCTCGCCCGTGTCGTCTCTGTAGATCTCGATGACTTCGCCACCCGAGAACGTGCCGACGACTTCGACGGTCACGTTGTCGATCTCGTTGAACCCAACGGTTATGACCTGGAGCACGCCGTCGACATACACCACAATCTCACTGAACCCGACGTTGTACGACAGCTCTGCCGGGAGACTAATGTCCGGGTCAATTCCGGTGGCCGCCGTCTGGAACACCCCGCCGAAGTTCGTGTCGAAGAACCCGCCGTCATCGAAGTTGTCCCACGATTCTGTCGTGCCAGCCATGCTGGGATCAAGGTCAAGCTCGTCTGTCGCCGGGAACTGAGCAAAGTAGTCCTCCTCGAACTCCTCGCCTGTCAGTTTGACGATTATCACGTAGTTCGTATACGCGGGCTTGAGCTGCTCCAGGAGCGACTCTATGCTGGCCAGGTAATTCTCGACGCGAGCCGAGAACGTGTCGCCCGGTATCGAGGGGTTATCTATCGCAAAGACAAGGTCGTTGAACTCCACAACAAAGAGATGCGGCTTCATGGCCTCGACCAGGTCAGAGATCTCCTCCTCTGTCGCCTCTGGCCACTCGTCGAAATTGCCTCCGTCGTCAAGCTCTCCACCATCATCCCACCAGCCCGATATGGGGCCGTTGACTGAAAACTTATTCAGCGTCTCAATAATGTCGTCTACTAGGTTCGGCCATCCAGGATAGTTGAAGCTATCGTAGACCTTTACGCCATCAGACAGCCCAGAGAATGGCGGAACTATGTCGTTCACCTCGTAGACGGGGAGGAACCCCACGGGCACGGTGAACTCCTCACCATTATCCAGACGCAAGAGGAACGTGTCGTCGCCATTGTCGCGCACAACCGTGACGCGCCCGCCCTCTGCTGTGAAGGGGAGGTTCGACAGGGCCTTGAGCGTGTTCTCGACAATGGCTATGTCCGCACCATTCCACAGGGCATGCCAAAACGCCCGGGTTGCCAGCTTGTAGAATTCGCCATTCTCCAGAATGAAGCCCACGGGATCACCGAAGTTCTTCTCGATGACCATCTCATTGACATAGAGATCGGGGATCCACCACTCTGTATCATCGAGATCCAAGGCTTGATTGATGCGAACGACCCTGATCTGAACGCCCGTCTCAGGATCCGGCACGTTCTCGACTATATACTCGACGCCCTCCCTGAAGCAGAGGTCGGGGCCATTGATGGCCGTTTCGTCAATGCCATTCTGAAGGAAGGGCATCCTTATGATGGAGTTATCGATCTTGTACGCAAACCCTCTTGGGTCCGCCCAGCTCTCCACGACTACAATGTCGTTGGCGACAAGAGTGTCGCCATTGAAATATAGCGTGTTTATGGCCTGTAGAGAGTAATCGATGCCCCTGATCTGCAATACGCCATTTACCGATACGCGCTCCTTGGCCTCGCCTGCGTCCAGATTGAACGGCAGCTCCACGGCGAGCTGCGGGCTTGACACCAGAAGAGAAAAGGTGTCGTGGCTATGGGGGACGGCCTCCGGGAACGCATTGCGCCAGTGGAGCGCAATCGTTTCCGGGGTCGTGATCGTATCCAGCAGGGTTAGCGACGTGTCGCTATCTTCCGTATAGTTCGCGGTCCTTTCCTGCCTAACGCCGTTCGCATACACATTGATTGGATTGTCCGCAGACCCTGACTCATACGAACTCCGTAGGTCCGGATCGAACGCATCTCCGACGGCATCAGTCCAGACGCTCTTTGCTAGGCCAGGCTGCTCGAAGAAAATGTAGTGCTCGTGAGGATTTGTAAGCACGTCGCTCTCTTCGAGCCACGAAACAAACACATGGTCGTCAAGGACAAGCGGATCATAGAATAGTATCTGCTTGTTCCCCGCATCATATTCCCAGTTTATCGATGCGCCCATAATCGCGGAGTCGGACAGCAGCACGCCATTCAGGTAGACGTATATCCTCTGCGGAGCCACCGCCAGGGGAATATCTACCGTGGTTTCGCCGCCAGTGGCCGTGAACTCCACGAAGAAATGATCGTGTATTGCCCCAACCCCTTCGAGATCAACGAAGGTTGCGTCGAGCCGTATCCACTGGTAGTGCCACTCTGTGGGCACAGTATTCACGGATCGAGACGTGCCGATCTGAAACACCTGGATATATTCGTTGTCCAGGACTTGTCCTAGCCCCTCCCAGAACTTGGCCAGGAAACATCGTTGGGTGTAAAAGTCCCAGAAATTTGACAGGACCTTGAATATTTGCTCGGAATCCAACTTCAGCGTCGTGATGCCGCAGCTGGTCGTATATACGGGACACGGACCGCCCTCTCCGCTCGCTATGATGCTGGGCTCCCCGCGAGGATCCGGAACAACAATAGGGAACTGCGTGCTGGTCGGCGCGATGTTGTTCCAGTTCGGATCCGTAAGCGGAAGACCTGGACTTATGAACTTTTGTGACATTAGGTCACCGTTAGGAGATCTGTTTGCGGAATCACCGTGAGGCGTACGACCCCATCCTTCAAGCTAAGCGTTGTCGGCAGCTGAATCGTGTCGTCTATCGTTTCGCGCAACGGCATCAGCTCGTTGACCTTCTCTAGAAGGCATATTCTGATGCTGGGCTGCATGTCTACTTCCCATCTTATCGTAACATAGGGCGCATCGGTAGGCCCAGCCTCGCCCACAAATCTTGCTCTACCATCTTCGTCAACCACCTTCGACAAGATCTGCGGGTCTGGATCTATGAATTCCGGAGGCTCGCTATCCCCGGTCTCCCAAATTGTGCCCAGAACTGCGTCCCGATAAGGCGCAATGAGGCCCTGCGGAATCGCATCTTCCAGTATGCCCGACGGCAGGTCGTCGACCGGCGTAAGCGTCGTCGTCCCCGTAAACAGCCCGATGATGTTGTTGTCGACTGTCGCCGACCAGGCCGCATAAGCGTTGTTAGCTTGATCGTCAGCCATTATCTACACCTTCTCTAGGCAGAATTTCGGTGCCTCTACGCCGCTGGATCCGTCCCCAGAGTACACGAAGAACTTCCTTGATGTGTCGTCGTCTATGACCGTGCTGCGCCATCCGACCAGGGCACCGACACCATAACCAAATAGGCCGTGGGCAATGCCGCGATAGCCGTAGGCCATACCGACAGGCCCAGGCGTCGTGTGCCGGGGTCCGACATTCATAATGTGCATGGGCCAAAGAAGCTCGCCGTCGTTGTACGTGTCGAAGGTAATCTCAACGCCTCCACGCCCGGTAAGCGTCTGCCTATTCCCCGATATTATTCCGTTCGCAAACGGAGGCGAGCAGATGTAGGCGGCGCGCTCGGTACTGGTAGAGAGTGCCGACCCACCATTTGACGCGAAACCCAAATGATTCACAGGCGGCACCCAAAATAAGGTGTTGGCCGCATTAAGGACGTTCATGAAATAGGTCCCGGTGGTGTTCTGCGACGCGCCAATCACGCCATAGTTGACGCCCAGATTCCCTGACAACGATGATTTCTGGTTGCTGCAAACACAAATCTTGTGCCCCACTGTGTTCTGGACCGGGACTGCGAGGTTGTACTCAGAGTGAACTCCGAGGTACAGACCTGTCGTATCGTCACAGTCGAGGTAGAAGTTTCCGCCATTCGTAAAGTCGATACGATGGGAGCGACGATCAGGGGAGGTGGTGGGCGAGAGGGCCGGATCCACAAAGTTCACAGAATTCGTGCCGACTCCCGGAGCACCGGGAGTCCAGATTTCGTATGGGGTGACCCAAATCCAGTCCACCGCCGAAGCAAACACATACTCAACCTTCAATATCATCCGGCTGAGCGGCTCGGTCGGCTGGTCCGCCTGGACGACAAAGAAGTCATCGCCCGTAATGCTGTCCTCCACCAGCGTCATGCCCGCACCCGCACCCGAGAAGGCTCCCGTGCTGGTAAGCGCCTCCATGAGGTTCGTCAGGACGACCCCCTTCGTCGTGGATGTGGGGTAGTTGACTACGAGGTTTCTAATCGCCATGCCTATTCTCCGGTCTTCGTGAGCTCGATGTTCCTGGCGATGAAGTGCGCCAGGCGTGGAATCTCCAGGACGTTGCTATCCGTCACAAATATGCTCGCATCCTCGTTGGTGAGCACCGTGGCGCTCCACGTGAAGTTCGTCGTGGCGAAATTCACGTTAAAGGAGTAGAGATAGGCGATTATGTCGGACTTCTCCAGACCGTCATCAAAATCGGTCGAGTTTATGAAGTCGGCCAGGATCGCTTCGAGGTCCACCTCTTCGATGGATCCTCGGTATTCCATGGCAATGTCAACAAAAGCGGGCCATGCGCGCTTTATCAGTATGTCGGCAGCGACAACTCTTTCGTCGTCGCTATCCGCAAAATCCTGAGACGACAGGACTGTCGCGTCCGCAGCATACGTGATCTTCACATAGCTGCCCACCCACTGGGAGTCGAACAGGAAATATGTGTCCTGTAGCGGAGAGAACCTGGTGTCGGGGTCCACGCTTACCAGAGTGAAGTCATTGGGCGGAGGATCCAGGATCTCATACGCCTGAGTATTGAACGAGATGGTCCACGACCAGGTGCCCGTGCCCGTAGCCGGTTCGACCCTTATGTTATTCGAGTCGATTACCTCGATTATCGTCCCCAGCGTGTTGCCGCCAAGCTCCAAGAGAGGATCTGGCATGACGAGTCGGAATCCCTCTTCGACGCCAAGGGCCACGAAATCTACGGTGTTGTCTTCCAATATGTTCGAGGTTATGGCCCCCTGGCCGTTCACCCCGACGAGCACGGTGCCCCCCACAATCCCTCCGACCCCCAGGTCGGCCAGCTCTGACAGGTCTCCGGGGTCAAGCTGCACGCCTGACACTCCGTTGATGACGGGGACATTAAACGGCTCCCCATCAATGTAGAAGGACCGGATTATCCTGAACCTCGTGCCCTTCTCATCCCTGGGCCAACCGCCCGGAATGTCAACATCCAGCTCAAACTGACCCACAGTGTCAATGTCATACACGCCCACGTTCGGGCCCTCTAGAAGCTCAAGCTGATCGTCCAGCGTGACCCCATTGGCCAGGAAGTCATAGATCTCCGTTGTGAGCGTCGACTCCCCCAGAACGACCTCGCCATCCTGAACGATACGGTTGACCCAGACCTTCAGGTCTGCCGGTACCTGGACAAGAATGTCGCTCTCGGCCAAGCTGTTTGTGTCCAAATACACGTCGACCTTGCCACCGGTGTGGATATTTTCTATGTTGGCCACGGAAGTTATGGTGTAGTCCAACTCGGGCGTGGTCACGTCCTCCGGATAGCCCACACCCAGCTTCAGTCGAGTCGGGCTCAAAAACTCCGAAACAATCGTGTCGTGCAGCGGGTGCACCGTGAACGCCGTGCCGCTAAGGCTTATGGCTGACCCCTCCATAAGCTCAGTGAATTCAGCCGTCAGATCTTCGAATACCGAATTTGAGAGGTCGGTAACGGAGTACGTCAGGCCTGACATGGTAGACCCAGCAGGCTGCGACGTTCTCAAGGTGTTCTCGTCCACAACCTCTTCTATGATAGTTCCAGCGGCCCCGAAAATTGCGACCACATCGAGCCTCATGCCGCGCTTGATTCCATCCGTAAGAAACGTTGCCGCCGCCGAGGTGAATATGTACAAGGCAACCGTCGAGTCCATGTCCGTATCGGTAGCAACGATCAGCGGCGTAGCTCCCGTACCCACGCCTGAGGCCTGCTCTTGCCCGGTGATGGCAACGGGGGAAATATCTCTCTCCATCTCGGTATCGCCGAACCCGAAGACGCGCAGCTCGCGAATAGAGGTGAACGTCTCCAAAAGAACCGCCGTGATGGCGCGCTTGGTCACAAGGTCCCGGACCGCGATAGAGCTTTTCGTCCGCGAGTAGAGCCTGGTATTGGTTTCCCTGTTGGTGCCCGCCGTGATCGGATTGCTGTTCGTAACCTGGACAATCCCCGCAGGGCCACTAGACACAAACGAGACCTCTCCAATATCGGCATTTTTGTTCGCCCCGGTCTCAGAAGACTGGACGGCAATGTCCACGAAGAAGAGGTTGCCCTCTATATTCAGCGCCATCTCCGCAGCGGTGACCGCAACCGGACTCGTGGGATTGTATATCCGCCCATCCTCTGTGAAAAAAGCTGTCGTCGTGTTGATCAGCGAGTCCTGAGCGACATTGTAGAAGGCGCGCACGATGCCGGACGCCAGGTCCCCCTCTCTCCTCTCGACAAAGAAGTTGGACACTAGCTGATCGAACTCATCGTCAAGCATCAACGAGAAGTTGCTGATAGAGGTGTTCCGCTTCAAGATCTGAACCTGATCCCGGAAGGGCTGGAAAAGCAGCGTCGCTGGCTTGACCAACATGTCACGAAACGCAGACCCCTCCCGAAGATTAATATCGGGAAAGTTCTCACGAAGCTTCGTGATCAGGAAATTTTGAACCGGCAACTCAAAACGTGCCATTTTTTTACCCCTATGGATTCATCGGGACTGTTGCTGTCTGCCCCGCCTGATTGGCGACCTGTATCCAGATCTCCCACTTCAGGTTTTGCTGGTCAAACCTGACAGCCAGAAGAGACAGACTGCGCAACATCTCTTCCTGTTCGTTCTTCTCTGTCGACTGGTGAGCCTTTATGCTTGACTCGATCCTGGACAGGCCGATAGTAACGTCGCCGAGCAGGCCCTCTTCGGAGGTGCTCCGTGCAGCTACGGGCATCATCTGCCTCAGCCCCATGCCGTACTCCGGGGCAAATATGTCCCGGCCAGGTTCGGTCAGGATGGCTTTTGACACCTCCTGAACGAGCTTTTCCATCCCCCTGGCGGGCTGCGGATTGTTGGTGCTCGTGCGCTTCAAGTAATTGAACTCGTTCGGCACCACTACTCTAACATCGTCACTCATTAGAGAATTTGCCCCCCAACTTGTTCAAGGAACCCAACTACTTTAGCTGTAGTCCCTTCGCCACACGGCGTCCCTATCATGTTGCTCGTCAATCTGTTGATGGCGTCATCCAGCTTCTGCACCAACGGCAGTTGCACCTCGTCGATCCTCTGGGCCGCCTTCACCTTCCACTGGTTGAATGTCTGAGCGGCCAGCTGCTCCTTCTGGCGAATCTGATACAGGGCCTCCTGAACCTTGTCCGCCAACTCACTGTCCGATTGCTGCGCCGTCGGAAGGGTCCCTATGCAGTTTATCCAGTCCGTCACCCTGCTTAGGGCCGCCCCGCTGAAGGTGGCCGTGAGCGCATTCATGGCGAACAGCGAGTCAAAATCGCCTGTCCTGAATGCCCCTGCCGCCCTATCGAAGCCAAACTGCTCTAACATTTTAGCTAAAGTTTCCGTAGCTTCCACCACCAAGGCGTCGGGAATAGGGAAAAGATCGAGCGCATCCTTGATGGAGTTAATGTCGCTGAGGCTCTGTGTCGCAGATACGATGCCCTGCGAGGCGAAGGCCGCCAAAGCCCCAAAGCCAGTATTCACATCAAGTATCTTCTTCGTCGTCCGGATAAAGGCTCTCTGCGACGAAATGAACAGCTTTATACTCTCTTCGAATCCTGGCAGCGCCCTGAGAGCATCCTGGGCCAGCGTAATTTCGCCAATAAAGCCATCTGGATCCTCGTCCAGGTAGGTGGCGATGAACTCCCCCAAACCGCACATGGTATTGTTCAGAGTCTGAAGCTGTAGTCGCCATATGGGCAGCAGAGGGTTTATTATCGCCTTCGAAGGACGCTTCAGGGCGGCCTCCATGTTCTCTATGAGACCCCGCAGATTATCCTGGGAAAGCTGTATGAGACCAGCAAAGGAAGCGCCTAGCGCCCTGCCAGCAAGAAACGGAACGAGGCCATCCAGTATGGCCTTTGTTCGATTCTCCGTGTCAGCCAGCCAAACCTCCAAATCTACAAGAGCCTTCTCCATCTCGTCCAATAGGGCGAATATCTCGGCAAGAGGAAAACTCTCTGACGGAGGCCCGGCCAGGGCCTGGTCGGCCTTTCTGATCGATTCCTTAGCGTTGTTAAAGGTCGACCTGGGGAACGCCCCGAGGGAGATCAATTGCGACCTCACCTGGGTGAGCGACACGTCGGCATCACGGCAGAAGTTTGCCGCCTGGCGAACATTATCGACGAACTTCGACTCAAAGAACTCTGCGGGCAGGGTTGCTATCAAGTCGATGACTCGTCGCTGAATATCCAGGACCCTTTCCACCTTATCTACGCCGAACGTCAGGAGGTTGTTAAAGCTTATCGCCCCGGCAGATATACCTCCCACGATATTTACCGGCGCAAGGCCCATCGACATGCCGACCACGCCGAAGGCGGTGTTGAACGCCTGTCTGGTCGGATCGTAGTTCTTCCTTTCGACCTCCGTCACGGTGCTGCCGTCACCGTGCAATACGCTGCTACCCCTTGCTCGTGACGGCCTTGCCAGGTCACCAAACGAGGCCCTTCCGGTCACCGCCGCCAAATCAGAGCTCAGGGAGGAGTCCCTAAGCGCGGATGCCGCAAAATCAGCTGCTCCGCTCTTCAGCATTGTTGCCAGACGATTCGCGGACCCAGGGTTGAGTATCGAGCTCACGGCGAGATTCGCGAGATTTTTGACGCTCTTCTCGAACTGGGGAACCGATCCAAAGTCGTCCATAAGACCACCAAGAAGGGCCGTGGCCTTCGAGAGGTCGGTGACCTGCGCTATTATGGCCTGGACAGCCTGCGATAACGGGTCGTTATTGGACACGTCAATCGTAGCCGCATCCTGACGAAGGCGCTCGGTGAGGCGATCAACTACCTCCCGGCCCTCTTTCTGGATTTCGGATACGCGACTCATGTCTACCTCGTGTGCTTCATGATCTTCTCAGAGATCTTCCGCTTGATCTTGGACACCTGGGACGGGGACACCCCCAGCTTCCGTGCGATCTCACTGGCCTTTATTCTCTGCTTGCCGTGAGCGCCAACCGAGTAGTCGTACACCAACTGCTCCTGCGGCGTCATGCTGAAATAGGCAAAGTTGATCGTCTCCATGTTTCGACTGAAGTCCGTGAAGGCCTGGTCCTGGAAGCTTAGGGAGTGCCCGAGGTCCTTCCTCTGCTCGGCCTCCATCCTGGCGACTTCCTGTGGCGACCACTTGAGGTACTCCGCCAGCTCTATGGTCGTGCCCTCACGCCCGAACTTCTGGAACAACTCATCCTTGGCCGTCTTGAATAGGCTGATCTTCGTGACCCGGTGCTCGGGAATTCTGCCGATATTCTGCCTCTGAGACACGTATCGAAAGACCTTCTGCATCCTGTTCGACACGTGGGTCCTAAGCGACGCGCCTTTCGACGGGTCGAAGCTCTGCATCGCCAGTACGGCTTCCTTCTTGGCCTGCGCCTCGATGTTTACGTTCGCCACGGGAGCCGAGGCGAACTGTCCCACCCGATGCTGGATCGTCGGATGCACATAGCTCAGCAGCTGACTCAGCTTCTGTGGATCCTTATCCATGCTCCATTGCCGCCATATGGTGACGGCCTGTTCGCTAGTGAGGTTGGCCATGATTATCTCCCGTCAATCGCTCTTTCATCAACAGTTTCCTGTCGATAGAGCCAAATGGGGAATCTTTTGTGCCCCGCTGTAGTTACGTCCACGTTTTGTCCGTTCCGACTCTGGGGCCTCACGATTCTGTCAGGCGGTATGTCATCCGGGTTTGGGCTGTAATCGAACGGCGTCCCCAACAGCCTGGAATCTCCCACGAACTCCAATTGCCCGTTGTTGCCCCGGAAGATCTCAGCGTCGAATGACAGATCCGACGGGACAGATATGGGGGGATTGAAGTCGGCGTCATCCTCCACGAACATGCCGTACAGTCCCGACCACACCTCTTTGAATGTGGCGCAGCTCCTGCGTATGAACGCCTGACAATACTGCCAGCTATCCCCCTTGATGACACGCTTGTCGTACTCCCCGCTCGGGGCGCGCGTCTCGCCTGTGATCAGGCTTGGCCTTTCCAGCTCGAATATCTGATCGGCTATCGCAGTCAGGTCCCACTGCCCACTTGACGCGAAGCCGAGGGCGTTGAGGAGCGACTGCTCTTCCTGAATGAAATTGCCGAAGACGGACCCGATAACGCTCCCGCTTAATGGACTGGTTGAGGGCCTCTGGGGACCCACCGTCGCCGGGGCGAGCGCCGCCCTTGCATCATCAATGCCAAGAGGCACCATGCCGTCACAGCCGAGGAGCGTCGAGTATGTACCATTGGGGCCGACGACCTTGTCGGGGTGATACTTCTTGTTTATCCAGTCGGGCATATAGACATAGTTTGTGCCGTCCGATGGAATCATCTCCCGAACCATATTGGTGTCGATATGGGTCATCGAGCCTTCGCTGGTGGATATATTGTGCGTGATATTCACAACGCTTCCAAAGTAGCTTTGAACTGCATCGAACATGGCGCACGGAAAACCAACAACGGGCCACGGGTTGAACTGCATCACCATGGTGGCCGACCTGTTTGTGATGCGGGCAAGCTGGAACTGAAATTCCGCCACCTTCTTGGCCGTCTCGTTAACGTCGCCCCTGCCAGTCATCGCGGCGAATTTAGGAAACGGCAGGCCCACCTCAGTGCCTATGATCCCCTTCTCTACCTCTTCTTCTGTCAGGGCCGGTATGGCCTGCGCCCCCTTAAACTTCACCGCTTGTTCTGGGGTGAGCTTTGCGCCACCCTGGTTGTTCGCTATGACCACGCTGTCGGTAGCTTCGCCAAGCACTGCGGGGGCAACATATAGCGAATTGAACAGCTCATTCTGAGCCCACACGTTCTTTGTGGACAACAGCATGCGCGTGGGCTCCGCGAGGAAGTTCCTCCCGAAGTTAAGGCTGGTGATCATGTCAGGGAAGAAGCAGTTGCATCTTGGCGGCAACGTCATGTGTATCTGCGGCAGCAAGATGGTGCTCGTGAACGAGCCATCTTTCCTGAACGGCGGCGCTACGACAGGCGTATGCACGTAGAATATTAGCTGCTTTAGGGTGTTTACGAATTGGAGCAGCGATATTTTTCCGCCCTGGTTGCCGAATATGCCCCTGATCCATTCCGCCCCCACCCGGGACGAGAGCAGTCCTCGGGACTCCAGATCCTCAACAACGTCTATCTTCTGGTTGAGCTTCACCCTGTCATTGATGGCGCTGTAATGAACCAGGTCGTCCGTAAACGACTTTAGCATCTCCAGCAGGGCGTCCACAAAGTTCCGGCCCTCAAAGAACTTGTTATAGAACTGCGTGATCGGCTGGAACGCCACCACGTCCGCCTTCTTTGCTCCAATTGCCAGATTCTTCTTCGTCTTCTGGTAGCCAGCCTGATCGGCAGATAGCTGGTAGTTCAGGGTCGTCTGCCAATAGTTGGTCATGTCCTGACAGGTCAGGGTCATGCTTCTGGATGCAGCTGACTTGCTGTAGCTGTAGCCAATCGCCTCCCCTTCCCACAACAGTCGCCAGACAGACCTCTCCTGAAACTCGCCGCCGGGGAGAGGCCCCTGATAGTCGTCGAGCCAAAAGATGTGCACCAAGGACCTGGGCCTTATGAGCCTGAGGCTGGTCGCAGGCGGCATATTAATCGTGCACTGGCCAACAGAATTCACTGAGGCAGTGATCGACGCCGAGGTGAATGGTACCTCGATGCCCTCTATGTAGAGCTTATAATCGTAGCGACCTTCTGATGCCATACTTGTCCCTGGGCTTAGCCCACATCCTGTCCAGCTTGGCTAACGGTCGGCAGCGGGAAGTCCACGGGGCCGGTTTCGACGGAATTAGTGTCGGACAGGCTATCCAGGTAGATGCGCCCGCCCTGGCTGACGCGCTTGGCGACAGCCTCCGGATCCGCATCCGCCGGAGACGCCGGTGCCGGGACCCCGTCAAGAGTGTTGGTCGCCATGGCCATCACGGAGTCGACGTTGATCTCTCTCATGACGAACATCTGGAAGGCCAACTGGACCATGTTGGGGCGAATGTCCTGGCTCATGTTCATGCTTATCAGGAAACCTTCACGCACAACACGGTCATACGTCAGGTAGCACCTGGCCTTGAACTCCACGGCCTTGGTGCCCCGGAGGAACAGGTCGTAGGCCATCTTGAAGTTGTCGCGCCAAAGTTTGGACTGTTCCCCCGACCCCCGCTGGAAGGTATCCGTGCTCGCTGCCGGGATCAGGCTCTGGGTCTGCCCAGAATTGAAGAGGAAGCCGTTGTAGCTGAACACCCTGGGCCTGCGACCGTAGAAGAACACGACCGGCTCGCCGAAGGTCTCAACAATCTGGACGCGCTCAGAATCAGACTCGGCAGCGGACTGCAACGCGAACTGGTCCGTGCCAAAGATGGTCACGCCGCCGCCCATATTGGAGAAGTTACTGTAATCCCCATTGGGCTCGGTCTTACCGGCGACTATCCTGAGCGACGCCACCGTCTCTTCCTTCAGCTGCGTCGACCTGTACGTCGAGTTGCGCCGATTTATCACGTTCTGCCTGAGCGTCGTAGCCGAAAAGCTGTCGCCAGCCAGGCGGCTCACGATGCTCCCGAATATCTTGTCTCGTGGGTCGGTCGGCACGCCCACATTGGCAAGATAGCCCTGCCTTGTTGGGTCGTCAGACAGCTCAAACTGAGCTACCTGGGCGTATTCGCCAGCCTGCCTCGGATCAAGCGCTCTAAGAGCCATGGCTACCTCGTTATGAAGTCCCTTGCCGTCTCAAGCAAGTTCCTATAGTAGTCGTTCTCTTCGTCCGCTACTCCAGATATGGATGATGCGGAGAATATGAGGTGCTTACTGGTAAACACCTCCTCTTCATCGAGAGGGATCAGGATTTGCTCCAGGTTGTCTGTTGCCTGACGATACTCGTCAGCCGTAACGGGGACACCTGAAACCGCCCCGGCGGGATCTGTCGGATCGTAGTCCGAGTCCTCAAGCTGCTTACGCTTATGAAGCAACTTGTAGGCGACGGACAGGCGATACTTACCCTCTCTCTCGGCCTGGGTCCCACCGAAGTCACACAGACGGATCTTATCGTCAGGACCAATGTCAGTCAGGGTTATCTGTGCCGCTACCGGAAATTTAATCTCGGCCATTAGATTTCCCTCACGTCATCGACATAAGCCTGCTCAATGCCCATCGCCTCGACGAATTGCGCCACGACGCTGGCGGCGTTCCCTGGCGGACGGAGACCGACGAACAACTCCGGATCAACCAAGGGCACGCCCAGCTCGGTGCGGGCTTCGTCCGAATCGGCGAGCTCCTGCTCCGTGTCCTCGGCTGATATGGTCTGAGCAAAGATGCCCCTGGCTTGCCACCTATTGGCGTTAACCGGACCACTCAAATCTCTTTCCCCGGACGCGAAAATATCCCTGGTCTGCCACGCATAGTTGGCCGACAGCAGCTGGCTGGCAATAAATCTTTGCCCATCATCCGAGGCTCTCTGCGGCAGCTCTCTCGACTGCGGCGGGAGCGGCGGAAGATCTTCCGGTACGGCATTGATCTTCGTGAAATCCAGAGGATCATCAACGTCTTCTACGCCCATTATTTTAACCTCGTCCGTGGGCCTCTTGACCCGCTAGTCGGAACAACACCAACGCGCTCGTTGCCGCCACCCATACCCTCCAGCTTGTCTGTCACCATGGCCATGGCTTGGGCCATCTGGCTCATCACCTGGCGCTCAGCCTTCATGTTCATGTACATCTCTCGGGTGACCACGTCGAGCTCAGCCTGTCGACCACCGTCCCGGGCGACTGTCCTTGCGCCGGTAACGTCCGTCTCCATGATGGATCTTTTCACTTCCTCGGGATCCAGCTTCATTTCTTCCCTATCCTTGCCTATCTTGCCCTCAATAAGCTTCGCCAACGCCCTGCCGCCAGACCCCTTCTTCCGAAGCTCCTCAATGCCTCTGCCGCCAAGCTGCTGTATAACGTCTTCCTGCTTATCAAGCTCCGCCACAAGGGCCTCGTAGCCGCGACCGGACGCACCTGAAAGCCCCGTCATTAGCCCTGTCAGGCTCTCCTTGAGGCCCTTGTCCTTTACATCACTCAGATCAACTTCTGATGCCGCCATGGACATTTGCGTTGTCCATCGGCCTATCGCGCCTTTTTCGTATACAGACATTGCCGACTTGGCCGCACCGCTTATCGCAGAATGCTCGTCCTCGGCCATAGTCATCAGTTTAGTGGCCGTCAAGTCGCTCTTGTCTCCGCCTATCCCGGCAATAACTTGCTTGGCCAGCCGATTCGCCTCCACATCTTCCCCGGCGCGCATAAGCTTGCCTATCTCGCCCAGCTTTCCAAGATTCTTCTGCAAGCCTTTTTTCTGAACCGCTGTGAGATCCTTAAATGCCGGACCCACGCGCTCCGTGTACCGATCTATTCCAACGGCCTGCCCAGTAAACGCACCCATGCTGCCTATGCCCGTCACTCGCGGCTTCTTCACGTCCCTCCCGAACATGAAGTTCGCTATATTGTCCAGGGCCGCCTCTGGGTCGTCCGTCTGATTCTCTATTGAGGATGCGCCGTGAGAGCCTAGCTCCTTCTGTAGCCTTTCGTCCTTCGCCACGTTTAGCCCAAGAACCTCCAGTTGCTTTACAGCGGCCTCCTCCGGAGTCGCCCCGCCCTTCATGGCCTCGACAGCGCCAGCGCCGAATGCCGCCGAGCCAATCAAGTCCGCTGCGGTCACGTCGCCCGCCTTATAGGCCCCAATTATGGCCCCCATGTCCTTGTACTTACCGAGTCTTCCTCGCAGGCCAGTCTGATATGTTTTCCTGAACTCCATCGCCTCCCTTCTTCGCTTCATCTGATCTGGAGTTGCGGTTTCGTCCGCCTGCTCCTCTCTAAGCGCAGCTAGCTCGCCCATAAGGGCGGTGTCTCTACCTCCCCCTCGACCAATACGGCCCTCCAGCGCGGAGATCTTGCTGCCTATGCCCGTCGGATCTACTATCATTTTTTCAATAGCCGTGGTCCCGCCCGCAAAATCAAGACGGTCGCCCGACCTGAGCGTGGCCTTAAGAACGGCACTATAATCCTCAGCCCCCTCCAGGTTTTGTTCTGCTGCCAGCTTGACCCTTGCCGCGCTCTGGTTCGCACCTTGAAGGACGCTGACCTGGGCAACTTCGACCATGGCGAGGCTCTCTTTCTCGTGCAAGGCCGCACCCGCATCCCCTTGCCCTGTTGCCAGCTCGTAATCCGTTACGGTCGCCTTCGCCCCCTTTTCAGCGATCAGAGACGCCATCTCGCTCCCGCCCTCGATAACGTATTTTTTCCTGTTTCTAAGATATTCTTGGGCGCTTATCTTTTGAGTGAGACCCTGCCCACGCAACCTTTCGAACCCAGCTTCACTGGTGGCCGCGCCTGTTCCCGTTAGCAGCCCCGGTCCCTCTTGATTAATGCCGAGGATTCTGTCGGCCATCCCACCAGCCAGATCCTCCATGGTGCTACCGACTACTTCCCGGCGCGTTCCGTAGTACATGTGGCTTATATCTTGGGTGAGCTCCTGGGCGGCACCCATAGCGCCCGTGTACATGTCGCCTATCGGCTTGGCTATGCTCTGCCCAAATCGTTGCACAGCGCCCGAGGCCTTGTACATAGCTCCACGAATACCGTAGTTCCGAGACATGTAGTCCTCGGTGAGGGTCTCGCTAACCTCCTGTCTCCGCGCATTCATCTGCTGCTGAATAGCCTCCCCGCCCGAAACGGCAAACGTAGCTACGGCGCGCGCCTGATTAATATCCTGGACGCCGAACTGCTGCGAGAGGGCCTGACTCTTTGAGAGCATGCCTGTTAGAGCTGTGATCTGCTGCTCTGCTCCGGACTGACCGAACTTCGGCCCGAGCACCTGCTGGCCAACCGACAAGAGATTCGTGGCCTGCATGGCCTGCATCATCTGCGGACCCTGATCCTCCATCATTTGAGGGAGGCCACCGAAAGTCATCGCGGCCTGCATGGGATCATTAAGCTGTCCCGACGCAGCCTGAGCCATTTGGCTGAAGTTGCCACCACCGGCCCCCTGGGCCTGAGCAATGACATTCATCTGGCCGAGACCGGACTGCATGAACGAGCCCATGCTCTGCTGGAGCACCTGGGCGACGCCCTGCCTGCCCCCGAGGTTCATGGCAAGCCAATCGGGCATTGAGTTCTGCTGCATCATTACGGTGGCGGTGGTCAGATTCTGGGTCGCCGACGAATAGCCGAACTCACCAGCAACGCCAGCACCACGGAATTGCATCGCTCGCTGCATGCCGTAGCCGTGCATCTGCTCCGCAGAAAATACTCCGCCTGTCGCCCGAGCCATGCCCCTATTGCCCACCATGGTGCTTGTCGCCGAGCCAATGGGATCCTTGAATCCAGCCTGGCGAAGCTCGCCCATGACCTGGAGGGATTCCTCCATGGACGTATTCAGAAGGCGAGAGCTTTCCTTTATCGCATCGGCCAGCTTTCTGGCTCTGCCAGTAATGCCGTCGCCGCCTTCTGCGCCCGCCCCCTCAAAGAGGCCCATCTGCATAGCGCCCTCAACAAACTTGCCAGCCTGGCCGCGACCGATCTCCTGAATATTGCCAACGTAGTTCGTAATATTCTCTGCCGTCCTGCGAAAGTTGGCCTGCCCAGGAGACAAGATGTTCTGATCGTTAACACCAAAGCTGCCCATGTTATTGGCCATGGTGTTATTAATATCTCGGATCTGAGTCATCTGCTCAGCGCCGATTGAAAAGGCCTTTTCAATAGCTGCCGTCGCAACGAGAGGGACAGCCAGCGCTCCCGCACCGCCCAGGGCTGCGGTCCCGATCCCGCGCAGCATCCCTCCTCGGGCCGCACCAGCGGCGTAGTTCTGCCCGACTATCGAACCAAACCCGCCGAAGAATCCCGTGGCTTTCGCAGCCGCCGTGCCTCCCATCGCAAGGTTAGTGGCCGCTGCTGCCGGACCCCACGCCGCAATACCTCCCGCCATTCCGCCCAGGGTCATGGCACCAACAGCCGCGCCATGGACCACGTCTGGAATTCCTACTCCGCCCGCAGGAGAGGGGACCCCGACAGGGGGCTGGAACATTCCTCCAGCCCCCTGCGCCACGGAGTACGCCTGACCCAGGGCCGAGGAGGCCCCGTTATAGACAGAGCCAGCGGCCATCTGCACGCCGCTCATGGCAGTCTGAGCGCCCATGGATGTGGCAGCATACATATTCTGCATCGTATGCTGCATGGACGCGGAGCCAGCCTGCACCGAAGACGCAGCCTGCCCTGCCATGTACTGAGCGTGCATTGACCCCATATCAGCTGGCGGCATTAGATACTCCCGTCAAGAAACGGATCCCCGACCTCGTTACCTTCCCCATCAACGAGGGACGCCTGCCACGCGCCTCTGCCGTCTCCAGTGAGCAGGAACGCCTTGTCGCTGTACGCCAGCATTATCCTCTTCTTGCGCTCCATCTCTTCTCGCTCGTAGTCTCTCTCTTCCGGGAACATCATTTTAACCAATTCCTTGACCAACTCCCCCGCTTTCTCTGGATTTACTGAGGAGGTGCAGATGGCCAACACCTTCATCGCCTCTATCCGCTCGCGTCTCAGTCGGGCTTGAACCAAGACGCTTTCCTTCACGGAGCCATGCGGCAGCTCAACGCCTGCTAATTTTAGATCCAGTCTTGCCCAATCAGCAGACGTTCTAACCAGTTTCCCGAGTGGCCCTCCATTTTCAGGGCGACAGCTTTGCACAGCTGCCGGAACTCTTTCAGGATGGCGAGCTTGATAGGCTTGCCCCACTTCCCAATTTTTTCGTGCCGCTCGCCCCTGTCCTTGCCAAATTCAACGGAATTAACCTTTATCATGGCAATCGACAGCGTGTATCGGGCGGACATGTCGCTCACGTACCAGTTCGACCCGGTAAGGTCCTGCATATACTTCAGAACCTCCTGGTCCTCATCCTCGGTAAGCGTACGAAGCTCGACTCGGAAATCCTTGAAGATCTCCGCCTCATGTGTCACGAAACCCTCTGTGACGAGGCGCATGAGGTCGAGGTCCTTGTAGTCCTCCAGGAACTCCTGATCCTCAATCTTCTGCTGTTCGGCCCTCGCGTCCTCTCCGGTGAGTTTCTTGGCAACTTCATCCAGAGTAGAATCCTCGTCTACCGGGGGCGGCTCCGGTGGCGGCTCCGGCTGCTGCTGGCTGGGCGCTGGCCTTTCAGGATCTAACCTGACCATCCCCGCTTCCTCTGTAGCTCCTTGTCCTCTGTTCATTTGATCTACGCTCCTTTCTTTACGCTGACCTCTTCGCCATCGAGGCGGACCACTTCCGCATCGACCATTTCAAGACGGAACTTACCGTCTTTGCCGGGAACAAGCTCTAGGTTATTTGCCATATTCTCGATCAGCTCCTGCATGCTCTTATTCAGGGTCGCAACACGCATGCCGTCCACCCTGGACGCATACTCGACCAGGGCCCTAATGATTACAGCGGACCTGTTCGTGTCGGTATCCTTGGCGTGATCATCGATCCAGCTGAGCAGGTTCTCACCCACCCGCAGATTGATCGAATGCTCCTTGCGCTCGCTCAAGAACTGAAACCCTGCGTCGTCAGGCCTTATATCCATGACTGCCCTCCATGTAGTACAATTGTATCTACATTCTACTCCATGTCAATACAAACAGACCCTCTCTTATTTATGGTATAAGCTTAGCCGAAACCCAAAAGGAGGCCAATTTATGCCAAGAGTGTTCATTACATGCCACCACGCAGCTAACCTTGAGAAGGCTGCCAGATTCGGCGAGGTGATCAAGCTTTACGACTTGGTGGACGCCAAGCCTTCCGCCAACAGGCTCAGTTTAGCCCCAGGCAGGATATTCAATAAATTGGCCCGGAATATTAACTCGTTCCATCCAGATGATATGTTTCTGCTGGACGGACCTGCCGTCTATTCAGCGGTTGCTGCGGCCATGGCGGCCACCATAAGCCAAAGGGTCAGATTCCTGATCTATAACCATGACGCCGCCGACTTCATCCCCAGGACGCTCTATTTCCCTGTGTCGAGGTGCCGGAAGCCCAAGACGAATCAGGACCCCAAGGTGTTTGCCTCCACTGATTCCCACGACGTAAGCTCGGCGAGCTCGTTTGGCGAGGTTGTCACCCTGGTCCCATCCCAGCTTGGCATACAGTCGTCCGACACGCGCAAGATAGCAAAGATGGTCATGGGCCCACTGAAGGACTCGCAACCCCAAGACTACCTCCTTCTGGCTGGAGAGAAGTCCATCAACGCAATCGCAGCCGCCGTGCTATCCAGGAGGCATGGCTGCCTGAACCTCATCATGTACCACCTCAAACAAAAGAAGTACCTGGCCAAATGTGTCGATATATCCCGTGAAAGAATAAGAGAGATGGCTGGTTGACACATTGTTTCACTCTTGTACAATAAATAGAGGAAACTTAGAGAAAAGGAGAACCCATATGGGCAGCAGAGAAATCGCCACTCTTGGCGACGGTCAGGTCTTCGTGAAGAGGACTGACGACGGACAAATGTGTGCGGTGAAATCAGAGATCGAATTGGGCGTCAGAGAGAAAGAGCTGTGCGCAGTGCCGGGTGGCTCGGTCATGATCACCGCCAGTGGCCTGGACAAGTTGAATCGCGTGGCCGGACTTACGGTCATCAAACCGCCACAGATCAGCATCACGGTTGAGCGCCGGGGCTTCCCGGAGACCACGATGGTCGAGAATCCGTACATCGAATACAGCAAAGATGGGGCCATTAAGGTTGTCACCGTTGAGTGCCTAGCCATTGGGCTGTCGCCAATCGGCAACTGGTGCATCACCCAGGAGCGGCTGCGTTTTGATCTGGTGCAATACTTCGCCTCCGACGCTTGGAACAAGGTGAAGAAATTCCCGGACTGCGGGCGGTTCACCACTAAGGCGATGCATGACAAACATGCGGACGGCAACATGTGGGTGCCCATGATGCTGAACACGGGCCTGTCCGTGGACGTTACCCATCCGGAAATCACATCCGTCCTCACGGGTCACATCACTCGACAGAAGTTTGCCGAACGAATTGCCAGCACCATCTGTCGCAGAAATGCAATGAAGCGACACCCGTCCATTGCCCAGTCTGTTGTTCAGCCCGAACAGGGAGGCTATGCGTACGTGCCCGTCATCGGATGGCAGCACGACCAAACTGTTGACGGGCTCAAGAAAATGGCGGCACAGGCGGTCTCCGGAGACAGCCCGCCAGCAGAGGTAGAGGTCCTTCAGGTTGAAACAGAGGTGGAGTTTGGTAACGAAGAGAACTCCGCTGTCGAAGGCGACCTCTCCTCGGACGACATGGACCAGAACAAGAAAAGCGTGGAGGAGCAGCAGACACTATTCGAGCAGGACAATGTCCTCGGGAATCGCGAGGAAAACCTCCTATATCTGAAGAAAGTTCGGGACAGTTTAGGAGATAAGTTCCGTGAGCGGGTACATGCGCTTGCACCTGACCTGTCAGAGTGCGACGACCTTAGCAAGGCCCCAGATCACAATGTTGATGCCCTAGTCGGGGCGTTCAAGGCGGAAGCCAGACAACAGAAGGAGAAGCAATGAAGGTTGAGGAACTAAGCGTCCAGAACTTTAAGGGCGCATCGTTTGACACAAAGCTGTCGGGCCGGGAGATCTTTGTCGGCCCGAACGGCTCTGGAAAATCGACATATCTTGAGGCGCTAACGCTCCTCTTGAGCGGTTACCTGCCCAAGGTGGGCAAGACGGCGGACTCAATTCTACAGGTCTCCACGGGGGACCACCTACTCGTGCTGGGCAGCCTTGAGGGCGGATCTACGTTCAGCCGCATATATAAAAGGGCGAAGACCAAACACAAGGACGGGTCCGTCACCCATAAGACAAGAACGGAACACCACTCTTCGAGGGCTCACGGAGCACAAAACGACGAGGAGCGCAAGAAGGCCATCGTCGACGAGGTGGGCAGCTTCAGCATCATGTTCGATCTCGACGAGTTCCTGGGCATGTCCGACACCAGGAAGCGGGACTTCGTCTTTGGACTGTCGTCACCCGAGAAACTGGGGTGGGACAAGGCCAAAGCCTTCGAGGGTATCGCCGAAGCCCATCACGGGTGGGTTCAAGAGCGCTGGCGCGACAACGTCAACGTTGTTGACAACCTCGCCAGCATGGTGGACATATTCACGAGGGAGGCGCTTGACCTCAAGGCAGTGGTTAGATCCCTAGCTAAGTCGCATGACAGCCTACTTGAAGAAAAGCAGACGGCACAGATGGAGGAGCACGAAGACCCCCAAGTTCTTGATGGTCAACTGAAGGAGCTTCGTGGACAGAAAACTGAGATCGAGAAAGAGATGGCGGGGGCTCAGGTAATGGGCACGACCCGTCAATCCTTGATCGCCAAAAGGAGCGCCCTGGAGGGCGAGCTAATTGCTGTGGAGGAGGTGGCCGACAAGCTGCCCGACATTGAAGCCGCCAAGACCGCAGTTGAGCAGGCGAAGCGTCACGAGGAAGCCATAAGGCAGGAGGTCGAGGAGCTCAAAGCTGCGGTACTAACGGCGACTTCTGATGCCAAAGAAAAAGAAGAGCTGTGGAACAAGGCTGACGACTCCAGCGACGCCTGCGCCAAAGCAATATTGGAATGCGACACAAAGATTCATACAATTAACGAAGTTGTTCTGCCTCTGCTCCATGAGATTATGGGGCCCGATGCGGTTGAACAGGACCTCCTTAATGGCATGCTCGACAAACTTGGCGACACACAGGATAGCTTTCGAAAGCAGGCGCAGGACCTCCAAAGCACCCTGGACGGGCATCACGCCGAGGCACGCCGGAGCACCCATGATGCGTGGAGGGCTGCATATGAGATGCGAGACAGCCTCAGCGACAGCCGGGCCCAAAAGACCAGGGCGTTGCAGCTCAAGGAGGCCGACCTCAACAAGCTGCGATTCGAGGCCAAGGATGCGCAGCGGCGAAATGAGGAGCATGCGAATGCTCTTGTCAATCTGCGCAAGGCCAAGGGGGAGAACCAGACCATCCTCGACGGAACAGCGGCACCTGTCGGCCTCGGGGCCGCAGATGTGCTTCTTAGGACCATGACCACCCAGATTGACGCCCTGGAAGAGCGCCTAAGGAAGGCCAGGAGGGCGCAGCATCTTGAACATCAATTCCAGGAGTGTGTGGCCAAGATCGCCGAGGCCGAGGAGACGATGGAAAGCACCGTCGGTCTGGCCAAGGCGCTGGGGCCGAAGGGCTTGCAGTCCAAGATCATGAAGGACGTGGTTGGCCCAATCAGGAAGAAGGTCAACGAGCTCCTGAAGAGTCACGGGTACAAGATCGAGTTCAACCTGTTCGACAGAAACGGCAAGGAGGTCTTTGAGATCTTCAAGGTCGAGAACTCGATCAAGATACCGTATCTCACACTGTCCGGAGGCGAGAAGATCCTGTTTGGCGCAGCCCTCGTGGTCGCGCTGATCCAGCTCGCAGATCCGCCTGTCAAGGCGCTTTGTATCGAGGCGGCGGAGCTCGACGCGAACAGCTTCGGGTTCCTCGTTAAAGCACTGGACGACGTGGCGGGTGGGCTGGACAATGTCATGCTCGCCTCATGTAACGAGCGAGTCACTGATATGGCAGCCACTCAAGGTATGTATAAAGGGTGGCGTGTTCACGACATGGGCACGCCCGTTGAGTTGTAACCGGCAAAGTGCTGTCGGGGAGGGGCCACATAAGCCTGGCTGCTATACCAGGATGCCACTTTTGATCCGACAGCACTTATTTTCACAGGAAGGAGGGGACGTGGCGAAGAAAAACACAAAGACGAAACCCAGTACTGAAAATGACGATGTTATGAAAGATTGGGCGGAGTCTGACAAGCGTGACCATGAGCTTGCCATCAAGAAGATGAGCCACAATCACGACATGGAAAACTTCAAAATATCCGCCAATCGCTGGATTATGGGCGTCGTTCTTGTGGTCTTATCCGTCGGGGCGGCCATAACCAGCTGGATACACTTCAGCAGAAACAATAGGGCCACAGAGCTCGAAAGCCTTTACAGGGAAGCCAGGAGCGAGCTGGGCATAGTAAAAATAGAAATGTCCAAGATTCGCGAGCGTGCGGACATGGATAAGGCCGCCGCCCAAAAGAGCATAGGCGTCTTGCAGGCGGACAACAATAAGCTCAAGAGCATCATCGGAGAGAAAGTGCTGGAGATGTATCTCCGGCAAAAACCGCCTGGACTAACGCCAGGCAAAGATTAGCCCGGTTAGGGTATAAGGAGAAAATGATGGAGTTCAACAAGGTACTCATTGCTGGAAACCTCGGGCGCGATCCCGAGGTCAAGTACACGGGCAACGGCGCAGCCGTCGCCAATGTTCGCATGGCCGTGATCCAATCGAAAAAGAAGTTGGCTGACGGCTCCTACGAAGAGAAGGTCGCCTGGATCGACGTGGAGATGTGGGAAAGGACCGCCGAGAATTTCGTCAAGTACCACTTCAAGGGCGACAATGTCTTCATCGAAGGACGCCTGGGCATGGACGAATGGAAAGACAAGACCACTGGCGGCAACCGTAGCAAGATAAAGGTAATTTGCGACCGCTGGTCGTTTACCGGGAAAAAGGGCGATGACAGCGGAGGGGGAGGGCAAAACCGAGAAAGAAGGCCGCAGCGCCAGAGCCAAGGGCACGAACAGGAACGGGAAGATCGCAGGCCACAGCGAGAAGAACGAGCACCAGCTCGACATGACACACGAAATGACGAACCGTTCGACATTGGAGACGACGAAGTTCCTTTTTAACGGGAGAAGATTATGCCGGTACCAGACCTTGAGCTCGGTGACAAATGGGTTGGAGTCATCGACATTTCAAACAAGCCCGAAATCAAGACGGAGATCCTTCAAAAGGGCTACGAGGCCCTGGGCGCGCTGAAGACCGAGGAGCTGAACGAGCTGCTCACGACGTGGCGCGAGCAGGCGGACGATCTCGAACGCATCTGTGCGCGCCACCTGACGCAACCGCACTATGAGGATGATCTCAATCGAGCCGCCCTCGTGCTCAAGTCCAAGAACATGCTGCGCATCGACCTGGCGCTGCACATCCTCGAAGAGCGCCGTATCGCGGACGGCGTGGAGAAGGAAGGCGAGGAGGACGAAGTCGAGGCCGAGGCCGAGGTCGAGGCCAAAAGCTAGGATAACACTCAAAAGAGGGGAGGGGGGTGGCAAACCCCTCCCCTATTTTTTTAGGAGAGAACTATGCCGGATACCAAAAAAAAGTTTGGGCCCCTTTACGAAGCCATGCAATACACGTCGAACAATGCAGCCGAGGATGTGCAGGCTATGCTTGGGGTCATAAACACTGCCGGGACTTCCTCTGGTCTAGGAGACATTATAGGCGGACCGCTAAGCTCGGGCGGGGCACTGGGGACTCCAAGGGAATATGTACACACGGTGCCAGTCGTTCCAGCTGCCCCCAATCCCTTTACTATGCCCAGCGTAAAAAAAAAGGGGGGCCTTCTTGGGAGCCTCGGCATCACCAGTGGATATGAGGCCGCCCACGAAGAACGCTTGGGGTTCGAGGAGATCATCCAAAAGATTGCCCTGGCCCTTGAGCATTTGAGCGACGAGGAGATGGCCGAGCAGCTTAAGGCGGCCAAACAGATCAACATCCTGGCCAACCAGATCCTGGCCATCACGTTCCAGAGTGGACTTGGGGACGTGGAAATATCCCAGGCGCTCGTGGCTGAGGCCCAGGCCCTGAAGACACGGGCGCTCGCTATCTTGCGCGGCATCCTGGACTTCATTAACGAGGAAACAGAGGAGGGGGAGGATGAAGAAGACGCCTGAACCAATTACCAGGACTAAGGGCCCAATCACCAAAGACACACTCCTTACAGAGGCCCCGGAACGGTTTCGCCTTGGGACGCGAAGCAATAGGGTCCTTGAGGTCCTCGGGATCCAAACAATCGGCGAACTCCGAAAACTAAATAAGGATAAAGTGTTAGCCATGAAGGGCACGGGCATAACAACCTGGACCGAGCTGATGGATTTCAGGGTTGCTGTAGCCGACCACGTGACCAGCAACGGCAAGGCCGAAGCACCTAAGGCGGAGGAGACGGTGGCGAGAGCGAAGCCAAATGGGGACCGAAGGGCGACCTTCAAGGCCGTGGCGAAAGAGGCCAAAATGGCTGGGCTGGTGTGTTTCGAGGAAATGTTCCACGAGCACGAAGACGGGGAAGACGACGAAGTCTCTCTCCTGGTCGTTGACCCCTTCGCCATAGCCAGCGTGGAACTCGGACAGAACACCCACCCCATGATCCACTATGTTATAGGGGGTCAGATGCTTTCAGCTAAAGTTAACCACCCCATGCAGGTGATCATTAAGTGGATCGCCGAGGCTCGACAAGCCGCATACACAACACAAAACATCAGAAGAGGAGCCGACTAGTGCAGACACCACATCAAAAACGGGTCGAAGATTTCATGGAAAAGGCGGAGCAGGAGCTCCCTGACACGCCTACCGTCCCGGACGAGGAAACGCGCATCCTTCGTGCTCGCCTTATTCTGGAGGAGGCGCTGGAGACAATCTGGAAGGGCCTGGGCATAACAACGCTGCTGCACGGAGACGGCATCCACTATCCGGTTCGGATCGACGACCTGAAATTCATGCCCGAAGAGGAAGTCAACCTTGTCGAGGTCGCTGACGGTTGCGCCGACATATCGGTCGTGACCACCGGCACGCTCAGCGCCTGCGGCATCAAGGACGAGAAGCTTCTCGAAGAGGTTGACGGCCACAACCTGAAAAAATTCGGCCCAGGCGGGTATAAGGATGATGGCGGCAAGTGGATCAAGCCCAAGGACCTTCAGCCCCCTGACATTACGGGCATACTCAAGGAGCAAGGATGGTCACCCTCGACCAGCAACAGCAAGAAGCAGTAGACACGATCACGTCCTGTTTCGTGACGGCGGGGCCAGGCTCGGGAAAAACTCGGGTTCTCGTCTCACGCATTATCAACCTAGTGGAAAACCACGGGGCCTCACCCAAAGAGATCCTGGCCTTCACCTTCACGAAGGCGGCGGCCAAGGAGATGAGGACGCGCCTCACAGAGGCGCTCGGCGAGACAGTCGCCAGCCAGTTGTGGATCACAACGATCCACGCCTTCTGCGTCAGAGTCCTCTACACCTGGTACTTCAAGGCCGGGCTAAAGGAGAACTTCAGCGTATATGATGACCGTGACTTGATGGACATAATCAAGGCGGTACATCAGGATCTTCACATAAAGACAAAGCCCAAGACGTTCCTGAATGAGTTCCACAGGGGCACCGTGCCTGAAAGCCGGGCGCGCGTGCTCCGCGAGGTCATGATACGGCTCAGAAAGAACAACGCCGTGACCTACGACATGCTTCTGAGCAAGACCATAGAGTTGTTCACGAAGCACCCCGAGTCGGTCAAGTACTACGCCAACATGTTCAGGTATGTGCACCTGGATGAGATGAACGATACGAGCCAAGAGGACTACTCCATAGCAAAGATGGTGGCCGACCAACACAAGAACGTGTTCGCGGTCGGCGACATTGATCAGACCATCTTCGGCTTCCGTGGGGCTGAGATTCGCAATATCGAGCGACTGAAGATGGCGTTCCCCAAGCACAAAGACGTGATCCTGAACACTACGTATCGCTGCCCTACTGTCGTAGCCGACGCCTGCAACAGGCTTATCGCCAACAATGTCTACAATCGCAGCGCCAAGACCCTGGTAAGCACAAAGACCGACGGAAACCTCGCTATCAGGGTGTTTGACGACGAGGATGAAGAGGCCGCTGGCATTGCCACCAAAATCAAGGGCCTGTCCGCCAAGGGCGTGCCCTTTAAGGATATAGCCGTGCTGTGTCGCACACATGCTGTGGAGTCACACATAGCGCAGAACCTGTCCAGTCAACATATACCTGTCGTCATTGCTGGCACCAGGCTCAAGTTCCTGGACCTGGAGGAAGTGCGACTGTTTCACTCCCTGCTTAAGCTTGCTCGCAATCCTCTGGATGAGCTGCCGTTTGAGCAGGTCATGCGCATGCCCCACCTGGGGCTGAGCAGATCCAAAATCGCCACCATCAAGGCCAGAGCGGCGTCGGCAAACATAACGCTTCTGGAGTCCACGCTTCTCTACTACAGGGAGAGAACCCTGAAGGATACACAGTGGCTACTCGACATAAAGAAGCTTCACGACGCCAGCTTCGAAGATCAGGTGCTAATTGCACATAAGTGGCTAGATGACGTGTATGAAGCCGAGGGCCTGGAGTCGCGCTGTAAAAGCCTGTGGGACCTGCTGTATTTTATCGGAGAATGGCGCGCCGGAAGCACGGACGAGATAACTCTAGAAAACTATCTGGAGCATCTGCACGAGGTCACTAGCCAGGACGACATTCATGAAGATGAAGATAGCGTCCGCATGATGACGGTGCACGCCTCAAAGGGCCTTGAATTTCCCGTGGTATTCATCCCGGCCCTTGAGAATCTAATGTTCCCGCTGAATAATATGGCGGACACTGATGAAAAGCGCGATCTCGTTGAAGAGGAGCGTCGACTACTGTATGTCGGCATGTCTCGGTCAATGGGCGATCTGGTCTTGTCGCACGTGCGCAAGCGATTGTATCGGGGCAAGGACCGCATGATGGAACGGTCCGTTTTCTTGGAGGAACTGCATGAGTAACTCCCCCCTTCCCCCCGCATCTACCGCCTAACACTGATAGACTTCACATCTGGACCCAACTAGGGGCCGGGCGAAAGCCCGGTCCTTTTTACGTTGCTCCGGCCCCATATCTTGGGGCTGAAAATACGGTATATGCAATATATTGAGTGCGGCAAAATGCGCACCTTGACGCCTGGAGGAATCATGTTATCAAGAGCAGAAAACGCATACGGAGGCGATCATGAGCGACAACACCCCCGAGTTCTTTGCTCCATTGAGCCACGGCATTTGGGACCACTCGGAAAAATTCCTCGCCAGGCCCCTGTCATTCATGCTCTACACTTACATGCTCTGCTACGCCAAGAGCAAGGGGGTCGACCGGGGCAAGATCTCGTTTCCAATCAAGGAGCTGGCCGCCATGCTCTCCTTCGGCAGGGATCACGGGGCGGTCCACGAGGCAGACCTCAAGATCTCCACCACATCCATACGCAGGGCCCTCAACCATCTTGAGGAAATCAAATTCATCGAGGTGCTGGCTAGAGGGGCGACCAGGAAGGATGACTGCTGGGTAATATCCATCAACAAGTACAAGGGCGGCGCGGATAATTTCCCTTCGGTATTCCAGGCCGCTTCTGACACCGAGGGGCAACCTACTCTGGTTCCACTGGATGACAGCCATCTTGATACGTTTGAGCAGAAAAACGACACGCTGTTTGACAATGAGGAAGAGGATGCAAGGGCGCAGGAGGAGAGTCACCGGTACGACTTTAGCGGCCTAGCGTCTCTTCCCAACCCCGCCGTAAGCATCAATCTAATGAAGCTGGCATCCGCCTCAACAGACAGCGTGCTAGTATACAATAGGGACTTCGTGATACTGGCGGAGAGCGAAACAAAGTACGACGAAGTCCTCGAAAACATACGGGTGGGCACATATCGCGGGCAATCATCCGAAGAGATCCTGCCCGTGGCCATGGCCGCCAAGATGGCGGCCCACCTCACGAATATGATGAGAGACAAGAAGCACGCCAGCAGGGCGGAGTTGGCGCGGTTCGAACTGGTCAGGCTGTATTGGAACGGCATGCGAACAGGCGGGAAGTCTATCCTGACGAACTCGATCACTCCATTGGCCAAAGACGATGATCGACTCAAAAAGATAAACACCCGCTTCAAAGACAAGTTCTTTGCCGAAAAATGGGCAGAGGCCATAGTTAAAGCTAAAAATTCCCCACACTGTCGCGGCGACAACGGGTGGGTGGCGGACCTTGTATGGTTCATCAAGAATAGCTCCAGCATGAGAAACATTATGGAGGGCAAATATGCCAACGGACGGAGCAAGCAAGGGCCCAAGGGACCAACCAGAAACTTCGACTACGACTCCTACACCTCAGCGGAAGCCCCAAGGTCCGCTCTCGATGAAGTCAGCCTTGGCGAAGGCGATGCCTAAGATCGTGCCGCCGAAGGATAAGCCGGAGCCCAAAACATGTACGGACTGCGGCAGCCCTATAGAGCCCCGGGTACGCGTGGACGTTGAGACCCAGAATAGGTATTGGGGCTTCTACCCCTGTAGTGTCTGTCGGGACAACGAGCGTGACAACGCCAGGCAGAGAGCCAGTGATCGATCCCGGCAACGGAAAATCGATGACCTGACCATTGACCGGGGAATCCCGGCGAAGTACAGAGGGATGACCTTCGACAAGTTCGTCACGGATTCCAAAAATACGGGTGCCGCGCACCTGAAGAACCACGTTCCCGAGCACTGGGACAAAATGAAGCGCCTGGTCAAATTTGCCAAGCACTGGGTTGAAAACTGGGAGGACGGGTCCGGTCAGTCCCTCGTCTTCACCGGACAGCCCGGCAACGGTAAAACCATGACGGCCTGCATGATCCTGCTGGGGATCATCCACCGGCACCTGCCGCGCGACCTGCTCATGGTGAACGCCACCCAGATGTTCTTGAGCATCAAGGCCTGCTACGGCGGCAATGACGCGCTGGCCGAGACCAACCGCCTGAAGCTTCTCACCGAGGTCCCGATACTCGTGGTCGACGAAGTGGGTCTACAAAGCGGGTCGGCCTGGGAATTCGAGAAGCTCTCGTACATAATCCATGGGCGCATAGACAACCAGAAGTCCAGCATCTACATCACAAACAATGATGGTTCACGCTGGCGTGAGGAGCTTGGGGATAGAATCACCGACCGATTCAACGACGAGAATGACTTCAAGCACATCGCGTTCGCCTGGCCCAGCTGGAGGTCAGGCACAATCTACAGAAAAAAGGAGTAGGCCATGGAAGTATGGTTTGAAATCATCGAGGTCACGCTCCGCGAGGGCCGGGTGCGCATCAAGGGGCATTGGATGAGAAAAAACAGCGCGGGGGATATAGCCCCCCGCAACGTCCACACTCAGCCCATAAACCTGGAGCCCATGATGCCCAGGGAGCTCTTCGAACATGCGGTACAGGAGGCGCTTGGCGAGCTCGCAACGTCCAAAAAGGGGCAGCCCGTGGAGAGAGAGGAAAAAGATGAAATTACTGCTAGCGCTGAAAATAGTAACCCGCTATATATGGCCATGGAGAACCTCCTCAAGGCTGCCGCCCATGACCTTAGCGTCGAGATGGGCATGGAGGTCAAAGTCCAAAAATGAGGCCGCTCTATGGGCATACCAGCATCATCCTTCGCCAATCGAGGGAGGGGCTTTGAGAAGACTCTAGAGCTCACCCACATGATGTATGCCAATCAGGACATTGCGTACATCGACAAGAAAGAAGTTCCCACAACAGTAAAGCGCGGCAAGGTGGTCTACCTGGCCAGGACCGGATTCGACTACGAGGGCATCTGGGTCGGATCCGGTCGCTTCATTTGTATGGAGGCCAAGGAACACAAAGAGCGCCTACCTATAGACCTCAAGAATAAATCCGGCCTGAAGATGCACCAAATCAAGGAGCTGATCCGCTACGGCAAGGCCGGGGCGTGGTCAGCGGTGGTCTGGAATATATCAGACCTTGGCGTTACATACATGCTTGACTGGCAATTCCTCGACGACTTTATGGCAAACGTTTACGGTATAAGAAAAGAGAAGGGAAAGCTCGTTAAGAGTATCCGCCCTTCGATGATCGAAAATGTCTGCCCGATGGTAGACCGGGACGGTGTTCCGGATTACCTGATGGCCTTAGGGAGAAAGAAATGACCCCGACCAGCGTACCGGCAACGGCAACGATTGACGTGAGCGTGCTCACGGACGAGGAGCTGAGCCACCTGGCCAGCAGCTGCCTCGAAGAGTTCAAGGTGAGGCAGGCGGCAGGCACGATCAAGGTGCGATGCCCGGCCTGCAATAGTCATTTGAAGGAGTGGTACGAGTATAAGGCGACTTACACTCAGATCCAGTTCCTGTTCGAAATCATGGACATGATGCAGACAACGAAAAGCAACCATGTCCATATCAAGTCCAGCTCCAAGAAGGTCCCGCTTGAGCACAGGGACCATACCGTGATTGGTGACATACAGAATCATTACAGCAAGATGATGTATCTGGGATTGTTGGAAAGGTGCACCGATGCCGGTGAGTCTCTGCCACAGTTCAGCTACAGCGCCGACAACGACGACATGATGGAGGAGTCCGGCGGCGTGCCCTGCTTCCGTATCCCGGACAAGGCCATCGCCTTCGTGCTCGGGCGTGAGCCGCTCCGGCCCGCCATCGTCAGGGTCAAGAACTTGCAGATCCTGGACGTGCCCGAGAATCGCGAGTCCACGATGTGGGTTCGCGACGTGTACTCCAGATCCAAGAAGCACGGCGCTGAGCGCGAGCAGGACTGGCTGAATCGCTCGGGCCAGATGGCGATCCACTATCCCCTGGCACTGGAACAGCTCGACCTCTTCGAAGAAGACGAGGAGGAATAGACATGTCAATGCCCCCCTTCAGGATTTCGTTCCCGGAAACCACTGTGGTTGCATGGGACCATCTGAAACCCCGAAGGGGGGCGCGGCCTAAGTGCCGCGTGTCCGGTTGCTCCTCCAGGCTCTACGCCAGGGGGATGTGCTCTTTGCACTACAACAGGATGAGGCACAGCAAGGACAGCCTTGTCGAACCTCGCAGAGCTTCTCGCGAGCCCGGACAAAAATGCGCGGTCAACGGCTGCTCAACCAAGTGCGAAGTCACAGACCTCTGTCAGGCTCATTATTCGGAGGTTTTTATTTTAGCCAGTAACGAGAAGGTGTCCTGGGACGCGGCAAGGCTGCGCCTGATCCCGGCAAGGATGGACACCGGAGAACTGCGTATCGACTGTCTCAGGAGGCGAGCCAAAGCCCTACAGCAGAAGCGAGCCAAGAAGAAAAGAGAGTTTCAGAAGTACGAACATCTGGCCAACGTGGTCAATGAAAACGACACCGATTGGGGAGAGGAGAGAGACTACTATGAGTAAACGACGCAGAAGGCACGCCCCCTCAAATGGAGGACCCTTTAACACTGTCCCTGGCGCGCCACCCCGTAGCCCCATGTCTGGCGGCATGGACCCGCAGATGATGGGAGCCATGGTCCGCCAAATGGTCACCCAGGAGATCATGGGGGTCACCAATCAGTTCATCTCGCACATGAACGAGCTTGCGATGAACAACCACACTGCCATGTCCATGATCGAAGTTATCCGCAGAATCCTAGAAGATAAGGGCGTAATCACGATAGATGAGTTCAATGGCAAGATGCTGGCCATGCAAAAACTCACGCACAGAGCCAACGAGATAGCCAATGATTTCGATACTACTGAAGAAGATCGTGTTAAGATGATGCTAGAGGAATGCGACATTTCAGAGTCGACCGCCAGGGAACTTATCGAGCACGCCAAGACCACCCAAGAGGGTCTCAGCAGCCTAGTCGAGACCCCAGAAGAAGGAGAAAGTGATGAGCAGCGAGAAGACGCCCCAGAACCAGAATGACGGCGAGATGACCAAGCTCGGCGTCTCCTGCAAGTGCAGCGAGGGCCTGCGCCCCACGGATGGCGAGATGACTAAACTCGCCAGCGGGGCCCACCAGTGCCCCAATTGCGGCAAGGCTTGGGGTCAGGCCCCGGCTAAAGGCTCCAAGAACCCCTAATTTACCCTTTGCCAACACTTTCACTTGACGCGGGTAAACTTGTAACCCTATAATGCCTCCAAACGGAGGGCCCCATGGCGAAGTCAAGCGCACCCCAGGCAAGAGGCAGTCGGTTCTACAAAAACAAGGGGCTCAGGCCACTGGTGGTCCGGGCCCCTAAGGCGATCAGGAAGCGTCTGAAGCTGCTAGCCGTGAAGCTGCAAAAGCCAGTGCAGGAAACGGTGCAGCTCGTCTTGGACGACTTCAGAGGGAGCCCAAGCAAATATAAGCTGAACGGCATCAACGGGAAGTCCACGGACTCGGTGGAGATCACTGTGTTTGTCAGCCCCGACGCCCATCAGGAGCTGAAGCTGGAGGGCGTGAGGCGGGAGGCCGCCATGAAGGATCTAGCCGGAGCTGTCGTTAACCAGTACCTGACCCAGCACTGCAAGATAAGGATCGATGATGAAAGTTAAGATGAAGAACGTCATCGACCTCAACTACACCGACAAGCAGGAAGCCGTAATGGCTTTCATACGTGAATACATAGAGCTGTATGATCGCTCTCCCACCCTCGGCGAAATTGCCAAGTTTCTGGACGTGACAACCGCCACCGCCCACGGGCACATCTGCGCGCTCACCAAAAAGGGCGCAGTAGCGAGCAAGCACCAAGAGGCAAGATCCATCACGATACGCGACCCAAAGTTCAGGCCCGACACGTCTGCCGAAGCTCGCATACGTCGCATGGCCACGAAGAACAAAGAGTTTCGGGGCTTCATAATCGACCTGGCGAAAGAACTACAGAATGAGTGACGAGATATATACCCTCCCCGCTGGCCACCCGGCAATCACGATTGACGACGACGATGTAATGCATGAGATCTACTGGTCCGACTGGACCGAGTTCGACGATCTCAAGTACGGGCCGGACTGGCGGTTTGTGTTGATAAGCGTGAAGAGAAATAACGGCAAGATCGAGTTCGCGCTCATCCGTCATTACGAGGATGACATGAAGGACGTTCTAGTGCAGATGGAATGTGACGAGGCCTCGTGGCCCAACATGGTTGAGATGACCCAAAAGATCGCAAAGGCCGGAAGCCCTCAGGATCCTGAGCATATTGACATGGCTTTACAGAAGGGTGAATGGAAGCATTATTGAGGTATAAGACGGGTCAAGAAGGAGACCCGTTGCCGTGCACTACTACGACTTTCTGCAATACGCAGCTCACCCATCCAAGCTATCCTCTGATTCAGTTGAAAAACTACGACTACTAAGGAGATGAAAATGGGAGAAATGAGAAGGGTTCCGATCAACGACGAAGAGATCATTCTTGGCGGCAAGCCGCTCCAGATAGCGTGGCTGTGCAGGCCCATGAACAGGGGTGAGGTCGGTACCGATGAGCACGAGATCTTCCACAACCTGGTCATACATTTCCCGGTCGACGGCGATCCGGCATTCATGGACAGGCTGCGGATGGCATGGCAAAGCTCGGGGCTCAACACCAAGTACGCCCTTGAGAGGTACCCTCCGGAGGCCGACTCCGGTGACGACGCCATCAGCATACCGGTCTTCACCGCCGTCCTGGAAAACATCGACGCATGGACCGCCGAGGCCCTCAAGCGACAGTTCATCCGGGAGCTCAAGAAGACGTACCCCGAGGACATGGAGTTCGATAAAGTTGAGGAGATGAGGGCCGACGCAAAAGGAATAAAAGGGCGGGTTGACGAGGCTGACGACGAAGATAGAGACGACGAAGATGACGACGACGACGACAAAGAAGAGGAGCCGGAGTACGATCCCCACGGCATGGGGCTACAGGAAATACCCAAGGAAAAGGGGGTATAATCGCTTTAGGACACCAGAGGAGACCCATATGTCCAATGTGAAAGAGTACATGGATCACCAGGCTCTGCCCAAGCCCAAGACCGTCAAGATGACAAACTGCCGCGTGGCGGCATTCAACGAGGATAGGTCCGTCCTCATAGGGCTCGGGAACTACCAGGGCGAGGAGTTCCACAACAGCGCGATAAACGGGCCGGAAGTATGCCCGTGCATCCACCTGGACGCCGGTAAAGTCGTTTACGGGTGCGAGTGCAACTGGTACCCTGTCGAGGATCTCCCCCCGGAGATCTGCGAGAAATTCGGGATCAAGGTCTACTAAACGGAGACAAGACAGTCACGGACGGTAGTCTTGATCAGGTAGTCGGTTAACGGGCGAAAAGTCGACAATCGTCGCGCCGAGCTAGCACTCTCCTGACCCGACGTGGGGAGCAGACGGCTAACCAAGACGGAAGACAGTCGTAGTAGCCCAAGACGGGAGGTGCGTAAAATGAGACAGGCGTAAACTACCACAGACGATACGACAGAAGACGATTCTCGAAGACTGATTGAGGCTTGAAGAATGAGGCTTGAAGGTGCAACCCCGAGCTTTGACGACCCGCTACCCCTTTTCCCTGGCACCTTAGGGAGCGTGGATGCGGGCCCAGACGGTGGTTATGATGCTAAAGGATACTCAGAAGAGGTAAAACAATCCCGCAAGGAGAAACGGCATGATATGGCCGTGATAACGCCCAGAGTGATCAGGTGTTTTGGCCTCCGAGCTTTGACGAACTTCTCTCCCGTAACGCGGCGTCGACGGCAGGCGGTTAGCAGCCACCTGGAGGAGCCCAGACGGACCATACACCGATAAACCTAATAGGAAGGGGGGGGCGGCGGGCCGAACTGCGCCTCCCCCTTATTTTGTTTGCCAGATATGGCATAACGTCCAGTCATAGTCCAACATATTATTCCCCCCAAGTCGATTAATACCAGGCGCTTGTCGGAACAATAGAGACCCTAACGCATGGCCCCGCCGGAGCGAGGCCTCAGGCACTTAGAGACAGGAGATTTTGACATGAGCAGCGGGCCCAAGCCCAATTACGGAACCTGCCGACACTTCAGTAGCGCCACCTCGGCGACGGTGATGCTGGCCTCCGGCAGGGTGCGGCACAGACTATATGGCAATTGCACCCCGGCAATCGCCACACATAAAGAAAAAGACTGCTCCTCAGCAGTTGTCCGATTCCCGACACCGATCTTCGAGAAAGATTGGCTGGTTTGCCTTGCCAGCTACAAGGTAAAGAGAAGCATCCGCACGTGGCCCGAGTGGACTTGGGGCACGGCGCGATCCAATATTCCTGTATGGTTCAGGGGCGAGAACTTCATGGGTGAGACCTCTTCCGAGAAGGGCTCTTTTCTGATCACCTCATGTGACGTGGAACTTTACATGGACAGGCTGCACCAGGACCGCCCTGAGAAGATCCATATCGCCAACCACCACTGGGAAAAGAATTCCGTGGGGCGCAGGGTCTACTACATGACCTTCTCGTGGAATGGCTCGATTATGGACCTCAAGCCCTCGGGCTGGGCTGTGCCCCTCAAGGCTGCGGCCAAACGACTGGGGATACCGGTCAAGGAGCTGTGATGTATGACGAAGACTTAGCACCCTGCCCGTTCTGTGAGTCTGAAGAGGCTGCTTTCCAGGGCGGCAGGGTCGTCTTCGTTGCGTGCGACGAATGTGGGGCCAAGGGCCCCTATGAACTCGTCCCCTTCGACGCGGACGAGGCCACGGTCATGGGGCTATGCAAGGCCGTGGTGAAAGGCTGGAACCATTCGAGGAAGACAAAGGAGAAGCAAGACGATGATCATTCAAATTGACGAACACTTTCATGACTACGAACCCACACAATGCTATATCGACAGCGACAAGCTGGACGGAGAAAACAACCCCGTCGACAAGGGAGTCCTGGATGCCATCAAGAAGAAGGATTTCAGCCAAGAGGTCCACTTCGATGTTGACGAGATGCGCGCGAAGAGCCCATCCAATGGCTTCTGGGATGACCCTGGCATGTCGGGCGGCGCAAAGGTCAAGCTGCCAAGTGGCGACCGGCCCGACAAGCAGGTGAAACTGACCATCTACTTCGACTGCTAAGGAGCCGCCATGATCAGCATCAAGCTGCTCGAAGAAGACGACACTATTCAAAAAGGCCAGTGGTGTAGACCCTTGGTTTTCATGCCCGCCTGTGGTGGTGGTGACGAATATCAGGCCACTGCCACCTACAGCGGTGGGCCGATCAACAACTTCAAGTGGGTGCCCGTCGAGCGAGTCATCGGGGACTGCTGGTTTGGGAAAAGGCTGGGCGATCTAAACGATAAGCTCGACCATCCCTTCGAGGTCGCCGTGGGAGACATTCCTGAGTCGCATATACTGGTGGAAAAATAAAGAGGGCCGCCCCTCTTTTTACCCCGTAAATTCCCACCCTATTTTCAGGCATAAGAATAGTAGAGAAAACTTAAACCCCTTCCCCTGGAGATCGCTATGTCGAACCGAGGAATGATCCCGACTTTGTCCTACGGCGTTGACCAGCCCAGTATCCTGATGCAGGCCGGAATGGCCTACGACCGCCCGCCCACGCCGCGAGAGAGGTCGGACAAGGTCGGAGAACACCAGGCCCAGATTAAGTTCTGGGAAAACGTTCACGGGCCGTTCTGGAACAAGCTCACACAAAAGAATGACCCGGATCTTCGGCGGCGCATGATCGAGCACCATCACTGGGCAATCGACCTCTGGACCAAATAAACCAAAACCCTAGAAAAGGAGATCGATATGAGCAGGATGCTACCGACGTTGAGCTATGGGGCGGCGCAGCCGTCCATCATGGCGCAGGCGTTTCGGAACCGACCGAACACGCCAGAAGAGCTGCGGGAGCTCCGCGAGTATCATCGCGGCCAACTCGCCTATTGGCAGGAGCTGCATGAGCCCTATCAGCAGCGGTGGGTATACACCCACGACAACCGGCCCACGCAGGGCCACAGGGCGGGCATGATCGCCCACCATCAGAGGTGCCTGGAGCACGCATGCAAATCTGATGGGTGGTAATCCAGCAGCCCACAGGGCTCTGGAATAAAGAGGGTCACCCCTCTTTTTAGCCCATAAAAAGTGGGGCAGGGCCCCCGGCAAAAGGTCCCTGCCCCGGCGAAGAGGCCAGCCTAAAGGCCGACCAGCGCACTATCCTAGGTGCGGCCTGACGATACGGCCAGGGGCACCATCTTGTCATACTGCGCTGACACGCCTTCAGCAACCATTACCGAAGAGGCGTTGATGTTGAACTGGTGCGCCTGGAGATTGCAGTCTTCCAGGTAGAACGCGCCGTAGGGCGTGTCCCGATGGTCGCGCAACAGACACAACAGCCCGAAGGGCTTGTCGAACAGGTCCGACGCCAAGTTGATCCAGAAGTCAGCGTTTTCGCTGCCGATGTTCGCTGAATTCTGCCGACCATAGCCGGGGAGATCGTTGACGGTGGTGATGAAGTTCTTTTTGGCCAGGTTCTCGCCCACGCCTTCCATCTGCCCCGTGCCGAGCTGATTGGCGACGCCTTGTTTGCCGCCCTTCGGCCCGTAGTACTTCTTGTTGGTCGGGTAGTACGAGTACAGCACGCGCATGATCGACGGCCCGTAGAAGAGCACTCGCCCGAGCGACAGCGACCCGATGGTCCGCCCCGGGATGAAGTACGACCTCTTGGACCCGATCTCAAACATGCGCTGGAGCTGCCTATTCTGGGACACACCAAAGTTCTCGATGAGACCCAAAGGGTAGGCAATTTCCGCCAGGGCCTGAGGGCCGTTTTCGGTCGTCTGGGCGGCTACTCCGGCGTCCTGTAGCATCGGGGGCCCGGCGGCAACCAGCACGGTTGCTGCCGAGATAAATTCGCCCGACTTGAGCTCTGATGTAACGTGACGATCATACCACTGCCAATTCGCGACACTGGTGTCTCTTTGATTCCGCCCTGATCCACCTTCTGCAAGTGGTGCCATTATTTTCTCCTTCTATGCTCCACCTGCTCAGATGAACAGGGTGACGCGGATGTAGTTTGCCGGGAACGGCACGAGAATATCAACCTCAACCAGCACGGTGTCCGACTCTTCATCGGACTGTCTGAGCGTGATCAGGCTGCCGCTAATAAGCTGGCCGTCCGCGACCAACCTCTCGATCAGGGAATTCACCACGATCTTGAGCTGCTCAAGATACACGGTCGTGATGTTCTGGTTGCCAACGTAGGGCCTCAGCTGATTACGGAAGAACTTCGCGATGAAGTCCACGTCCTTCGTGATGGACAGCTCCCGCTTTTCGATGATGGTAACATCGGTCGAAAGCTGGTGGCGGCAGAATACCGGAGTATCCTCCGCCTCCTGGATCACAATGAACGTCCCGCCGGACGCGATAATGTCCATCTGGGTTTCAGTGAAGTACCTGTTCGAGTTGCGCAGCCCGGTGGGGCCGACAACGTTGACGTTGGTGAACGGCTGCTGCGGAGGCTGCCCTGCGACGAGGCCTCCGTACACCGATGACAGATAGTACCCCGGGAACACACCGGTGAAGTCGCCCGTCGTGGGCGGCGTACCGGTAAGCTCGGCCTGGGTCAGGAAGTCCGTATCACGGGTGTTGTCCGTGTAGGTGAACTCGGCCAGGTCAGGCCAGATATTGTAGACGCGACGGTTGGCGAAGGCCTTTGAGTAGTCGCGAATGAACTCAGCCTGTTCGAACTTGTCAAGCGACCTGGACTTGATCGTGTAGGTCTTGGCCGTGGTCGAGCCCGCCGCCCAGTCCGTGAAGAATATCGAGGGCAGACCCTCGATCAGGAGCAGCGTCGTGCTGTTCGACCTGTCCAGAACCCTGATGGTCTGGGTCGTCACGGATCCACCATCCGGCGTATAGGTCCAGGTGATCTCGTCACCCGCAATGATGCCGTCGGTTGTGAAGTCCGCACCGGAATCAACGAACGAGTCGTTGGCCGGAGGCGTGGCGTTTGTGGCGACGGCGCTGGTGCCGTCCGCCTCGTCGATCTTGGTCTCCTGAACGAACAGCTCCCTGTTCAGGAAGACGATTCTCTCGCGCTTCGCGTCCACAGCGGAGAACGCCGTGACGTGCGCAGCATACAGCTGATGCACGGTAGAATCCTGCGTAAGAGGTGCCAGAGCGTAGACCTCCTCGTTGCCGAGAATGTCCAGCGCTGACGCGTGCTCAGCCACGGTGTCACTGTTGATACCGATGACGAATACGGTTGTGCCCGTATTCTGTAGAGCCCAGAACGCGCCAAAGGCCAGCGGGTTTTCCGGAACGGAAGCGCCGAGCGTGTTATTGAGGTCATCCGTGTCCTGGATCTGGGTGAGCACGCCGCTCAGGTCCGTTCTGTCCGCATCATACGACAGAAGGATCGTACCGTTACGGTCCGTGCGATTCTCGTCGATGCTGTAGGCAACGTCCACCGCAGCCGTGAGAGGCCTGAACGTGTGAATCGGCTCGGTGGTGGCGGCGGTAATGTCGTCGCCCGTGATAAACGTGACCGTGGTGTTCGGCACGCCGTAGACGACCGTGTCGGCCTCGTAGATGCCCGCATCGGCACCCGTCTCGATGACGATCTTGTCGCCTGGAAGGATTTCATCCGTAAAGTCACCCGAGATCAAGACGCCACCGGGCGTTCCGATGATCGTGGTCACGCTGAGCGCGCCGAGCTGCTCGGGGTTGATGGCCAGCTCGGTTGCACTCTTAACAAACTCAACACGATAGCGAGCACCATCGATGATGACCCCCATGCTGAGGCCGCCAACTATACCAAGCTGTTGGAAGTCGACCGTCTCGTCCTTAAACGTAGTCCAGTCAGCAATCACGCGGAACGTGGCCCCGGTGATGCCTGCCGTGAAGCCCGTCCACTCATCCTCGGGCTCCAAGCGGAGAACCAAGGTGTTGAGGTCCGTGACCTCGTCGACACGGTACTGGAGGTTGTCGGCACCACCGCCACCGTCATCGATGATCTCCAGCAGGTTCCCGGCCTTGACGCCCGCCGCGACGAAGTCCGACAACAACGAGGTGAACACCTTGGTGGCAATAGTGCCCGCGCCATCCGCCTCGTACGCGGTCGGGTCCTGGATGTTTTCGTCACCCTGGATCTCGCCGTTGACTTGATCCTCGGTAACGAAATCAGAGGTCGTGACATACGACAGCACCTGCACCCCAGACGCCGTGGCGCTGAAGTCCCCGCTGTCCAGCTGGAACGTCCCGTCCGAAGTGAACAGGAACGCCTCAACCGATGCCAAGTCGACAGATGCACCCGAAAGCAAATTCGGATATGCGTAGGTAGCTGCTGTGCTCGCCGCATAGGACCCGGCCTGCTGGCGAAATTCTATTTGTTTTGCCGTCCCAATGACTACCACCGGCAGCGGCGGCGGTAGCAATGCGGGAGTTGCCTCCCCGAACACTTGTTCAACAAAAGCGTCCGGACGTGGGATAGTCCCGTTAGCCATAGTTTCTCTCCTGTTAGTCTAACGTCACCACTTCGGTTTCGGTGACCTGCTCCAAACGATTTGCAGCGAGAGTGGTCTCAATCTTTTCCGGACGCTGAGTCGGGACTTTGAGTAACCACCTGTCTTGAAAATGAAGCACTACACTGACCGGCACAACCGTCCAATCGACCTTCGAGTCAGACTGTATCAGCGCCTCGGATCCGAATGATGCAGAATCAATTTCGAAAATGTTCGTTTGATTGCGCAACTCCCGGGCGAAGAACCTAACGGCCTGGAAGACCAGGTTTGCCAGCAGCTCTGCTTCAAGACCCTCCCTGCTAAAGCAATTCACGGTTACTTGACTGAACAGCATATCCGTGAACCGCTTGGCCCCCGAACCGAAAGACGAAGATTCATGCTGATCTATCCCGCCCCTATTTTCCCAACTTATAGGGCCACGGGAGATTATCAGAGCGGGCCTGGCCTCAGGCCTCTCAAGATTCTCAGTCCACTGATCAGCTATATGAATACCCGTGGCTTCTTGATCCTTAAGCCACTTGTAGTCGTTGACTAGACAGGCCTTAAGCTCTTCAGGCACGTCAGGATCGTAGAGGTCGTGCTCCTGCTTAGGCTGATACACGTCCTCCAGGTCCCGGATGCGCTTGTTGGGCCTCTCGTAGAATTTCTCCTGGCCGAAGAGGTCCTGCAACCACTTTAGGATGCTGTCTTTCACGTAGCTGGGGTAATGCATTAGGAGAGCACCTCGCCACTCGGCGCTTCGGCACCACCTAAAGCCAGCTGTCCGCCCCCCTGCCCCTTCCTGTCATAGGCGGGGCCCGGCGTCATCTCTCGCGACTGGTAGTTACTACCAATCTGCGGAGCACCTTGTCGCTGGGCGGATACGCGCTTCAACAGTTCGCCCTTCTTATCTTCAAACAAGCTGGACGCTACGCCGCCCAGCTTTTGAACCTCATCGAAAAAGGCCGACAATATTTTGTCGTTACGGCGCTGTGTCATCGTACACGATAACCTGTTCGGTTAGACCCGGTGAATGATGCAGAGCTATTAACTCTGTTTCCAGGGCGATGGTTTCCTCGGTTTCGATGGCGTTCAGCCATTCCTCGAACCCCACCAGACCCAACCCTCTCGAAGAGGGGGTGTCCTTGATGGCGGCGGTGTCAGGCGGAAGGTAGATCGCGTAGAGCAACCCGCCCTCCGTGGCGTCGAAGTTGACTCCACTAACCTCTATGGTCGTGGTTCCGATAACGTCAACGTCCGCATCCCGCTGGATGTTGCCAGTGCCCTCTAGTATCCTGATCTTGTGGCTTGTTGTGATACCGTCCGTCGTGAAGTTTCTGTTGGGGTCGGTGAACACCACATCGCCAGTCGCAGCCGCGCCCCGTTTGCTGGCGGCGGCTTCTGCCTCGTCTCCAAACCTCTCTTCGGCGGTCTTACCGGCGTCATGCAGGTTAAATGTGGCCGTCAAAGCTTTTGTTGCCATCGTCTATTTCCCCTTCGCCGCAACGCGCAGGACCGCCTCTTGGACCTGGGGCAGCGCGCGATCAAACTCTAAAAGGGACGGAATTCTGCCAGGTTTGGCAGCCTTCGCCCATGCCGGATAGTGTTTGGTCATCAAGATCTTGCCTGCCGGGCTCAGCATGTTGTCGGTCAAGGTCACATCCTTGCCGATACCGCCGTCCGTTATGGCCATGCCATGAGCAGTCATCAGACCCTTGTCCCGCAGCCACCTGGCGAACGCCTTGAGATGCGTGGCCTGGGTCGTCTTGACCACCTCCGGCCTGTTGTCCATAAAGTAGTTGGTTTTGGCATACAGATGAATAGCCTGGGTGGTCCCGGCGTCGCTGGGCCTCGCCGTATGAGACGACGACTCCTGGAATCGGCGGGGGACCGCCACCCTCGGGCTGGAAGCAGCGGCAGCGGCTGCGGTCTGGGCGGCATCCCCTGCGGTAGCCTTGGGGCCACCCCTGAACTTTTCATCCGTCTCCATGTTCCTGATCTTGGCCGAGGTGGCCGCCGTATTAACCTCCATGCCATGGAGACACGGCTCTTCGAGAGAACCTACCGGCTGCACGGTATTCTCGGAAGGCTTATGGGGCACAGTATCAGCAGCGAATGTTCCCGCTACGGCATACTTGCCCATGAGGTTCTTAAGAAATTGTTTCGCGTCCATTTTCTTCCCTCGCTAGGGCAATATTTTACAGCAAAAGAGGCCTCAGTACACGGAGTTTATCCATACGACGCTGGATTACCGTATAAATGTGACCTCCTCCCAAGAGAGCCAGTTAGCCTGGCCTGGTATCTTCGCTTGGCCAAGTGCCCGCTCCTGGACGCAAGCTCCCCCGCGCCGACAAACCCAGCGGTGCCCAGCAAGGCGGTCTGGGCAACTGGCGAGACCACCTTGGTCACCACGCCCGTTGGGCCGGGCTTCGTAAGGTGTTTCCAGCCCTTGCTCACAGCCTTTACGATGGCGTCCTTTTCGAGCTCAGCAGCGAATCCCGCCAGTATATGCCTATCCATTACACCATCCCTCTCGGCGAACGTACCGTGATTTGGTAACCCTCAGACTCAGCTATGAAGCGGTCCACGCCCTTCTGGATATACTCTTTCGGAGTGATACCCGGATGCACCCACTTGCCCTGCAAGAAGCTCTTCAGTGTGGCCTTCCTGTAGATCACCTTGCTGCCTCCGAAGCGGTGCACCCTGATCGGAACAACTTTCCCCATCAAGTACCACTGTACGTGGGGCAGCACGCCCTTATCTTGAGCTTCAGCATACGGAAGCTCCGACAAGACGAAGATGGACTGCCCTCTTACATACGCGTTTATGCTGGCCGCCAGCGCCCCTGTGGGATGCTTGAAGATGCCGGAGTACATGTACTCCTTGATGCTCATCAAGACCCGTTCTTTAACCGACGCCATCTCGAAAAACGGCATGGGTCCGGTATCTGAAGCGGGCCTGACAACGTCGAGGACTCTGAGCATTACTGCCCCTCGGAGGCCTGCTTCATCTTGATCTTGCCGTGAACGTGGTCGAACTCGCTCTTGGTCAAGCTGCGCCCACCCGTGGCGCGCTCAATGTTCTTCAAGAGGCTTTCGTTCACGCTCTTATCGCCGTTTTTGCCCTGACAGACGTTCTTGTACTCTCTCAGGTCCATTTTGCGCTCTTCGCTCATCTTTTCCTCCAGCTAAATGCCGAGACTTCTACGGTAGGAGGGAGCGCCACCGCTCATCCACCTTTTCATCATATTATGGCGACGCCGAGACTTGGCTCTGCTCGCATAGTGGCCAGCGCCAATTAGCCCGAGCCCTACCAGCCCGCCAGCTATCGGACCTGCGCTCGCAGCCGTGCGCCCCAGGGATTTAGCTATATTACCTTTCAGGTAATTGCCGATTGCCGCACCACCGGATGCTCCCACGATATAGGGCAGGGCGTCAAAGGCCACCTTTTCCTCCCCCTCCGTCGGGACACCAGCAGAGCTCCAGTTATCCAGCATCGCATTGCGACGCTCCTCTCGGATCTTTTTTGCGTACTGACCCGCGACCACAAGCCCGGCCCCCACCAGGGCACCCGCTATAGGCGCATATCTTGCGGCACCGCGTCCAACATGGGGCATGAGGCTAGGGCGAAGGGCACCGGCAAGACCAGCCCCAGCCGCAGCCCCTGAGATATAGGGGATGGGGTCAAAGGCCACCTTTTCTCCCGTTCTTGAAGATCGGTCGTACGAGGTGGACTGAGTCCCCGAATACTCCGTCTCTTCGGAGGCACGAGATCGCTGAGGGTGGAACCGGCTGCCGAGATCGGCATTCCATCCTGACCGCCCATCCCTATGCTGGTCATGTCCGCCATCGGACACCTTATGCTTCCCAATTGCGACCGTCTTCGTATCGGCGAAGCTACGCGCTGTTTTCTTTCTGCTAGCCACCTTAGGCCCCCTTCCTTGCAAAGTGCCGGGCCATCTCTGCGACTGTCCTGTTCATATACTTCTTCTTCAGGGGCACCACGACTTCCGGGCCCGCCTCGCCCAACAGCGCCCTGATCGGGCCCTTGACCACGCCGCCCGCCTTCAGGCCCGTGCCTGTCAGGGAGCTGTAGGGGGCCATCGCTGAGCGAGCCTCGCCCCCGCCCGTGTTCTGGTACTGGACGTAGTCGCCAGCCGAGAAACTGCCCGCCTTAGTCATATTGTAGGCTGTCGTCCTGCGCAGGCTTTTAGAGTTCTTGCTCTTCTTCCTGCTTTTGCTGGTGACAGTGTACGCGCCCATAGACCTCATCGGCTTCTAGCCTCCCCGCGCTCAGTCTTGATGCGCTGCTTCAGTACGCGCTCTTTGAACTTGGCAGTACTGGCCTCATTCGGCGTCACAGGAAGCGGAACAAGGCCAGGGTCTATCCCCGCATTGTCATCTACGGTATAGCCGTCAGAGGCCTTAGGGGCCGAATTGGGGCGCGGCAGCGGGCGGTCCTCTCCCCGCGTGGGCTTGCCGGGAGTTACCGCCAGCGACCCTGACGCAGGATGAGAGCGGTGCGTGCCGCGCATAAACCGGTTGCCAACGCCAGCAGCGGTCTTGGCGAAGCGATATGCTACATCTCTACGCAGCATTATTCTTCCTCAACAAGACCAGGAATGGGAATTTCCCATTCCACGTCAGAACGGTTTATCTGCTTCAGGGTCAGGTTCTGGTGCACCGTCACCCTCCGCTTCTGCGTGGTGCTCCGATTGACCACCCGCCACCTGGTTCCACGGCCCGCCTCTATAATTATATCGCGAGGCTTAACATCTGGGAAGTTCCCAAGCCAAGCAACTGTATTATCTGGCGTCATTTCTCCCTGCTGGGCTATCTGAACCACCTTGGGAGAGGGGTTGAAGTTGACCTGGGCCTCAATAGGTGTGGCGAACCCACCTATGTATCCCGTGTTGAAGCACACCTTGCAGTTGGCCTGCATCTTCCTCTGCTTGATCTCATCCCAGCAGGTTGGGCAGTGCTCGCCAGCCATCTTCTCCTGGAGGATATAGCACCGGATCCCAACGAAGTTGTCCATGAGCATGTTATTTCGACGTGCTATAGCCAAAGCGACACGGTCAAGTTTTTCGGGAGAGCTGGCGGCCAGGGAGTCAAGAAACTCGGAAGAGGCGTCCTCGGTGGACCTAATCTTGTAATACCAGACCCGATTCCGGGCCTTGATGTTTACATTGGGGTCCTTGTAGACGAATATCTCTTTGAGATCGTCCGCAATCTTGCGGAAGCTATCCGCAGCCTGGTGCTGGGATCGCCACACGGAGAAGGTGAAATCCGCAATATCCCTATTGGTTGGCTTGATCAACCACTCAATAGTCAGATACTCCAGGGATGACGCCGTCACCCGAACCCTGTTCGGCTGTATTAGTGCATCAGTAGCCAAGACTGATAACCCCCAGGGATTGCCCCAGAATGCGCCCCACGTCGGCATGTGATCTCCATTCTATCATAATACTAAGCCGCTTCTGCCGCTTCTTTTGTCCTATACACGTACGCCTTCATCACGAAGTAGGTCAATCCGCTAACGACCACGGCTATTTGCGGAGAAGAATCGACCAAGACTTGCCCGCACACTGCCTTCACGCCACACTGGGCTATCTGTGTATTCGTGGTGTCGATCCACACGTGATCCCCGACTAGCAAGGACGCCTCGATCATCACAAACTCCTTAGAAAACAGTCTTGGTTACGATAGCCTTGAAGGTTTTCCCCGCCCACGTCCACGTGACCGTTGCCGTACCGTCTACAATGTCTTCGGTTGCCGGGATAACGATAGCCCTAACCGTGTTGCCACTAAAATCTACAACATCTGTGAACGAGATGTTTGGCTCGTCAATGATTGCAGGGCCTACCACGCTGACAAGCACCTCGGGCGTATGCGTTCCAGTTTTTACGGACCCCGATGAGAGAAAAAGATCTGGCCCAGCGGAGGAAACCTCAAGAGCAAATAGCGAGAGAGTGATAGGGAATGTAGACCCGGTCACGTCGTCTATGCCGCCGCTATACGCGACCCCTGAGCCTGGACTCCAGTTCGATCCAGAAATCTCAATGAAAGCAGAATTTCCGTTTGGAAAGCTGCCGGTGAAATCCTGCTCTACTGTCAACGTGTCTTCAAGCCCTGCTGAATGCGAGGCCGTCCACGTGTTCGCGAAAACTCCGATGGTCGTGCCTACGTCCGACGTAGCAACGTCATTTAATCCCGCAATCATGTTGTCTAGCGTCAGTTGAAGGTTGGCCTCGATCCTAATTTCTAGTTGGCCCTGACCGAACACGGCTGACCAGAAAAAGGGAGTCGCCAAAACCGTCCGAAAGTACACGTTAACAAGACCGAAAGCTGTAGCTCCGGAATCATTGAAGTATGTTTGAATCCGAACCTGCTCGCCGTCGCTTGGATTGTTGTTCAGCGTCATGACGCTGGCAAAGCTCGCCTTGGCACCTACAACATCTTGAGTATAGTTCAGAGACCCAGTAGTTTTCCCTTCCGTGAAATCAAAGCCGCCACCGCCACCGCCCGTGATCGTTCGGTCTTCCCAAGCCGTCTCGGTCTTGCGCCACCATTTTGCCGCAGTCTCCTCGCGGAACCACGTGCCCAGGTTCGCGCCCACGAGAATCGCAGGAGCGCCACCGCCATTCGGATCGCCATCGTATCCAGTAATGGCTTCTGTCAGGAAGTTCGACCGACGGGCTAGAAGCGTAGCGAGACTGTCTCCGGTATCTGGATCCAGCTGACCAGCAATGATCCCGGTGCGAATATCGTCGACCACGTCGACCAGGTTGGTAATAGCCCGGTTCCACTCAATCGCTTGCGCAATCTGATCGTCTTCATACGGAGGGATCTGATTATCATCATTGGCCGTGTCTTGGATTTCAAATATGTCATCCAAGGTGGCCGGATAATCAGGCGGATTTGATGGATTAGGGAATAGGTCTCCCACCTGTCACCTCCCTACGCCTGCGGCGGGCCAGGAGGAGGTCCAGGCTGTGGCGCTGGGCCTGCGGGTGCCACGGGCGCTGACGGTGCCATCTGTGCGGCAGGCGGGAAAGACTGCCTAGAGGCACCGCCTCCACCATTGTTTATGGAGTCGAACTGCCCCGACACCTGGGTTGCGAGCGACTGATTCGGGTCCTGGTGCTCCAGGTCCTGAGCCATGAGGGCCGTGTTGTCCAGATGGTTTTGCTCGTCCGCCAGAATCTCTTCGATCACCACCTTAAGGCCATGCATGCCCGACTGCTCTGCCTGCTGCGCCAGCTGAGCATAGAGCCCTACGGCCTGGGTTTCCATTTGGAGCGCCTGCTGGATCATTGCTGAATTGGTGCGCACGTCAGCGGGCTGAATGCCCTGGACCGCTGGCTGTCCGCCCATAACGCAGATCTTTTCGCCAATGATCTGGGCGTGACCCAGCTCTTCTTTAGCCTCTTCCATCCAGTATGACTTCAGATACTCACGATGAGAACCAGTGGCACACGCCGAGAAGGTTGCGTACGTTGCGGCGGCATTTATCTCCGCCGAGAAGGCCTCGCCTAAGCCTCCAATGAGGGCCTGCGGATCCACCTGGGGCGCGGCACCGGCAGGGGGCTGAGCACCGTTGGGAGGCGCAGCCGCCGGAGCACCGTTGGCCGGAGCTCCGTTGGGAGGTGCGGCCTGCCCTATCTTTTGCATGAAAGCCCTGCGCACAGACGGGCTCGTGGTAGCGAGCTTGTTAATAAGTTGCCACCTATCCATGATCAGCTCCTAAAAGTGCTCGTCATCATCCCAAATGGCACCGTATTCTGACGGAACGATGCCATAGGCAAGATCTAAGTTCCTGGCCTTCTTTAGGTCCAGTTTCTTGCGCTCAAAGTCCGCTTGCAACTGCTGGACGTACTGAGCATATATCCCGGCCTTGTTCTTGTCGGCCACGGTTATGCCGCCATCGCTGTACGTCAGGTCGTTGCGTGCAAAGTAGATCCCCATCGAAACGAGAATCTCTATGGCAGCGGAGCGCACGAGCAGACGCCTGGAGGGATGGTTGGCCACGTTCACCGGTGCAAGCAGCGGCGGCGTGGTGTTCCAATCCTCCAGTGCGTCGAGAAGCGCCTGCTTGAGCTGGCCGTCAGAGGACTCCTTGCCTTCGATCAACTCGTTAAGAGTCGGATCGTCACGCAGGAAAGCCCTTAGTTGACGGATCAGAATCTTTCCCGGTTTCTCGGGTAGATTTTCCGTTGCCATTAGTCGTCCTCAGTCGTAGTCGTGGTAGCGTCATCAGCTCCCTCCGACTCCGAGTCATCCCCTTGCGCGTCCAGGATGGCCTTGATGAGCTCGCCCTTCTGCGTGCTCTTCAGGCTCAGGCCAAGCGCAGCAATGACCGTGCGGAGACCCTTCATCTTCATGCCTTGAAGCTCTTCCTCGGTGTATCGCTCGGCTTCGACCTCAGGCTCGGCCTCGGGAGCCTCGGCTTCGACCTCGGGCTCGGGATCAGCTTCGGGCTCAACCTCAGCCTCGGGCTCTGAAACATCAGGGGATCCGTCAGGTGACGACCCCACGGTGGCGACGCTCTCCTTCTCTTCGGAAGCCACAATCTGAGCGCCCATGGGCTTCGGCTCTTTGGGCTCCTGCTTCTTCGGAGGCCCCACGTTCGTGACGGGCTCGCCGCCCTTAGCGTCAGGCCCGACAGCCGCGTCCTTGTCATCGAAGTCGCCCTTGGGCTTAGGATTCTTGTCGTCAGGCTTCGTGGGCGTCGGGGTCTTGGCCTTCGTCATCTTGGCCGCCTTGGCCTCACTCTGCGTCTTCTCAAACTCTTCTTTCGGCGTGATCTTGATCCAGCCATCGTCCTGCCACCTTCTCATCGTCTCCGTAACCTGAGACTCGTTGATCTCGGCCCGGGACAGGTGAGCAGATCTCTTTTTGCTCGGAGACCTGAGGAAGAGAGACAGGGGCCTCTCCGTTCCAAGGTTCTGGTCAGAAACATTCTCCACCACAACTCTGCGGTCAGTCTTTGTAGCCATCTTCGCCATTCTCCTTTAGTTGCCGGTTTCTAACTATTCCCACCATGAGAATCAAAATTGGCAGCGGCGCTCCGCCTGTCATACGCAGTGCTCTTGTCGCCGCTTGGCTCCTTCTTCGAGCCCCGTCCAGCCGCCCAGTATCGACACCAACCATCGGGGCTTATTTTACCCTTAACCACGTCGCACATGCCACCACCAACAAAGTGGGAGCACCCAGAACACTTCTTTTCTTGCGTTGAGGTGTTGGTATATTTGGCCTCATCCTTGCTAACTGAGGCTGCGGCTGACTTGGTCATGCCCAGATCTAGGACCTCTTCTGCGAATCCTCGGAACACGTCGCCGATCATGGCTTGATCCCCTGGGGGGCCAGATTCATCATCTGCGCCGACGGCGTCGTCATTGCCTTGGGTATCGGAGGGGCCTTGATCGTGGCGGGCTTGGGCATGTTGGTCTTGCCCTTGAACGCCGTGAGCTTCTGGGCCAGCTGCGCATTGGACAGCTTCTCTAGCTCATGGGCAAAGCCTAAGATGATCGCCCGTTTCATTTGAAGCTCGGTATCTTGGGCAAATTAGATAGGTCTTTTGCCTCGGTTTTGGCGATATTGTGCAGGTTCCCCGATCTCAACATGCTCTTGTTCTGTGATTTGACCGCCCCGCCCAGCCCCTTGTCGGCCATGGCCGTAAGCATCCCCTGCCCCGGCACGCTCTTGGCCAGCTTGGCAATCTCATCGGCGAATCCACGTGTGAGGTGCTGGTTCATCATGGTTTTCTCGGGGGCCTTATGGTCCGACCACCGGATTCAATGCGCTTGCGCATGTCGCCCAACCCCTTCCGTAGATGCGCTTTCCACCCACCCGTCGGCACGTGCCTGCTCGGATCTCCCCTTCGGCTCAGGCTCATCATGGATCTCACGCCCGCCTCACCTCTTTCCGCAGCCCGTATGCCATGGCGCAGGACTTGGCGCGGCGGCTTGCTTCTAATGCCGCCTAGCCCCTTCTTCCTCAGTGAGGCAAGGATTCTATATGTTCTCTTCGCCCCCGCCGTCTTGGTGAAGTTAGCGGCGACGTGCCGTCTCAGTTCGGACATGAGATGTTCCTTAGGTTGAGCACTATCAGCGGGTCCCTATCCAGTCTACGTCGTCGATAGGGCGTCCGCCTCGACTCAAACCCTTCTTGCGGGCCGCCTCAATTCTCTCCCTGCCCCACAACCCCTTCCAGCGTCGCGTCGGATAATCAGGAGTGGTTTTTGCGGTTTCCTTATAAAGCGCTAGGCGCTTGCGAGTCGCCTTCACAGGGTCCATATCTCTCGTCCTTTTCTTGAACGATTTTAAGAGGGCCGCCTCTCGCTCCTGCTTAGGAAGCGATCCGGGCTTGGCGTGCCTGTTGAGCTCGCCCAAGAGGCGCTTCTCCTTGTGTGCCAGGCCTGAAATCCTGGCCATCCTCTTCACTCCCGCCGTCTTCGTGAAGTTGGCGGCGGCTTTTTTTCTCAGTTCGGACATGGTGTTTCTCCTAAGCCCCTGGGGCCACGTGTGAGGTGCTGGTTCATTAGCGGCTCAGGCCCTTTGCCTTGAGAGCCTCAATCCTTTTCTCGCCAGAAAGGCCCCGCCAGCGACTCATCGGGAAGTCAGGGGTCGTTTTAGCTACTTCCTTCTGTAGAGCCAGCCTAGACCGAGCACCCGCCACGTGGCCACGGCCACGGCTCTTCCTTAGGAAAGATTTTTCCGCAGCCTCAGACTTCCTTTGCACGAGGTGTGCCCCGGGCGAAGAATGTCTGCTCAGAGAACCCGAACTGCGAGCCTCTCTCTTGGCCGCCCCAGCTAACCTAGCAAGCCTCTTCACTCCCGCCGTCTTCGTGAAGTTAGCCGCCACTTGCGCTCTGAGTTCAGACATGGTCGTCTCCTATACTCTACCTGTTGTGGAACGAAGGCCAGACATGAAGCCCGCTCCGCGCGACTGCGCCATGCGCTTG
>Ga0255048_10000049_pt1 | contig 77111 bp, 75 predicted proteins | sample JV7_2_2_MG_FD_183619 | JGI IMG/M metagenome (GOLD analysis project Ga0255048, IMG submission 183619) | Seawater microbial communities from Jervis Inlet, British Columbia, Canada - JV7_2_2 | ecosystem: Environmental > Aquatic > Marine > Inlet | place: Canada: British Columbia | collected 2016-10-06 | reverse complement strand
ACGGAGTGGTCAGCCGGGAACAGGCACGTCACCAGGGTCTCACCGATGCGGGAATCCACCGTCTGATCCGCGCCGGCGCATGGCATCGAATCGACACCGGCGTCTTCTCCCTCAACTCTGCGCCGGTATCGTGGGAGCGCCAACTACAGGCAGCAGTGCTCAGTCGGCCGATCGCCTACGCGGCGGGACGATCGGCAGGACTTCTCCATGAGTTCGACGGCTTTCGTCCCGGGCGACCCGAGATCATCGTCCCCTTTGCCGGCAACGCCCGCTCGCCGCTGGCACGAGTGATCAGAAGCCGTCGTTTCGATGAGATCACAACCAAGACCGTCGCTGGATTCGAGGCAACATCCGTAGCGGAGACGATCCTCACCCTCGCAGCAACCAATCCACCGGCCACCATCGAACGGCTGGTCGACAGCCAGCTCGCGGCGAAGAAGCTCGACGTTGTCGATTTCGACCCGATCTTTGAACGGCTGGCATATGCCCGGGTGAGAGGCCTCCCCACCCTGAAGAGGATCGTGAAAGCACGGGACCACAAGGCCTACCAGCCACCAACCAGCGTTCTCGAGCACCATCTCTACCGTCTGCTCAACAAGAAGGAGCTTCCGGAGTACTCGAGGCAGGTCCCCTTCTCATTCGAGCAGATGAAGGCGACTGTCGACGCCTACATCCCCGAGTGGAAACTGATCGTGGAAGCAGACGGTCGTCGCTGGCATACACGTCAGGCCGACTTCGAGCGTGACCGGGAGAGGGACAACGCCGCAGCCTCGGCGGGTCTCGTGGTAGTCCGGTTCACATATCGAATGCTGAAAGAACCGGGGTCTTGTCTAAAGACCCTCGTGGAGGCTGGACGTTGGCGGACATCGATGTAGTTGTGTGCAGTGGGGCGCGCTATGCGCGCACCACTGCACACGACATACAATTGGGTGATGGGTTTTCGCACCAAGCAAATTCACGCCGGAGTAAATCCAGATCCGACCACCGGAGCCGTTCTCACCCCGATTCATCAGTCGACGACATACGCCCAGGAGTCGATTGACGAATACATGGCTAAAGGGTTCTCCTACAGCCGGGGTAGCAACCCGACCGTTCGGGCATTCGAGGAGAAGCTCACGGCCCTCGAAGGAGGTCTCGACTCCACCGCGTACGGTTCGGGGATGGCCGCAACCGTGGCCGTGTTCCTCGGACTGCTCCGGGCCGGGGACCACGTCGTCATTGCCGACGTCGTATATGGCGGCACCTATCGATTTGCCGATCAGTTCCTGACCAAATTCGGAGTCGACGTCACTTTCGTAGACGCGGTCAACCTCGACGCTGTCGAAGCAGCCATCAGGCCGGAGACGAAGTTGGTGTTTACCGAGACACCGGCCAACCCAACTGTGAAGGTCACCGACCTCGCCGCTGTCTCGGCGATATGCCAGAAGGCCAACGTTCTCCACGTCACCGACAACACCTTCCTCACCCCTTACTACCAGCAGCCATTCGATCTCGGAGCCGACATCGTGGTCCATTCCACGACCAAGTTCCTCGACGGCCACAACGCCACCATTGGCGGAGCGGTGGTGGTCAAAGACGAAGAGCACCAGGAAAAGATCGCCTCCGCCCGAATCGCCAGCGGGCTGATCATGTCACCGATGGTTGCCTGGCTGACACTGCAGGGTGTCAAGACTCTCAGTGAGCGGATGGATCGTCAGTCGGCAAATGCGATGGAGATCGCCGGGTGGCTGTCCGAACATCCCAAGGTCGACTACGTCAACTACCCGGGACTCGAGACACACCCCCAGCACCAGCTCTCCAAGAAGCAAGCTTCTGGCTTCGGAGCGATAGTTTGTTTCGAGGTGCAGGGCGGGGTTGAGGCCGGCATCACACTGATGGACACCGTGGAGCTGTGGACCCTCGCCGAGAATCTGGGCGCGGTTGAATCGCTCATAACCCACCCGGTGACGATGACACACGCAGCCATTCCGCGCGAGGAGCGCATCGCTGCGGGGATCACAGATGGACTCGTCAGGCTCTCCGTGGGCCTCGAGGATGCCGAAGATCTGATCGCCGCCCTCGACGCTGCGCTCACCCACCTGTAGGAGTGGAGCAAGAAGACACCGGCCGTCGACCCCAACCGCGCACCTACATTGCCGTAGGAGTCGCGATCGTGGTCCTCACGATTGTCATGGCCTCAACCGGGCCCGAGCCGGAAGCAGAAATGACCGGTTCGATCCCCCGTCTCGGCGGGGTATGCCTCCAGCTAGAGAGGTGGGGTGTTTTCGGCTGGGACATCATCGGGCAGACCTATACGACAGCCGACCAGGAGAGTGCCAACTGGCGCAACCCGCCCCGCACCAACCCGGCATGCGAGATCGTGCCTGAAGCTGAATACTTGATCACACTGCCGGCCAACTCGCCGACCGACGTCTACCGCGTGTGTGGCCTCGCCGACGAGAGACCATGCCTTGAGTTCACGATGTTGGAGCCGTAGGAACAGCCTGCGCCCTGACCAGTGCGTCCCTGGCGAAACGGGGCCCATCGTCGGTTTCGACCGGTCGTCTGACCACGCCGGCCTCCACCACCGTCAGGCCATCGATCCAGTCAACAATCCGCTCAACGTCCCAGAGAACCTCGAGAAACTGGGGACCGCCCCAGCCTCGCTCGATGTTCGACGTGTGATGACCCACCAGGAATATCTCACCTCCTGGACTGAGCCACTCGACACTCCTCCGCACCACCTTCTCAAATTCGGTCTCACGAAGTTGCAGGTACGCGATCAGCACGAGATCGAATTCTCCGGTCGGCTCCCAATCGAGGACGTCGGCCACTACGAACTCAATACCAGAGCCCTGGCCGATCCCCTTGGCGACGGCCACCTCTGAGAAGTCGATCGCCGTCATTGACCAGCCTTGTTCGGCAAGCCAGACCGAGTTGCGCCCTTCGCCGGCAGCCAGGTCAACGCCGCGACCGGGTGAGTTGCCCCGCAGCCGATCTTCTACATACAGGTTCGGGCCGATTGACCAGACACGGTCAACCGACTCGTATCGCTCGTTCCAATCTGTCGGGCCCATGCTCAGCCGAACTCGATGCCCTGGGCCAGTGGAAGATCGTCACCCCAGTTGATCGTGGTGGTCTGGCGACGCATGTAGGCCTTCCAGGCGTCGGAGCCTGCCTCGCGACCTCCTCCGGTCTCCTTCTCACCGCCGAAAGCCCCACCGATCTCGGCACCAGAGGTCCCGATGTTGACGTTGGCCAGTCCGCAGTCCGAGCCGCTGTGACTCAGGAACCTCTCTGCGTTCTTCAGTGATTCGGTGAAGATCGCCGAGGACAGGCCCTGAGTGACGCCATTCTGAACCTCGATGGCCTCATCGAGAGAGTCGACCTCGATGACCCACAGAATCGGCGCGAATGTCTCCTGTTGGGTGATGGATGCTTCCTTCGGCACGACAGCGATCGTTGGCTCTACGAAATACCCGTCACGCTCGATCCGATTTCCCCCGGCAACGATCTGGGCTCCTTGCTCTCGCGCGATCTCGAGGGCATCCATCATCTGGGTGATGGCGCGCTCGGCGACGACCGGGCCCATCAGCACACCTTCTTCCATGGGATCGCCGATGGTGATCTGCTTGTAGGCCTCGGTGAGACGGCTCACCATCTTGTCCGCGACCGCCTTGTGAACCACGAGACGTCGCAAGGAGGTACAGCGCTGGCCGGCAGTGCCAACCGCCGAGAACAGGACGCCTCGAGTGGCGAGGTCGAGATCAGCATCGTCCATGACGATCACAGCATTGTTGCCGCCGAGCTCGAGGATCGACCGCCCCATGCGTTGGGCTACGGCAGGTCCCACGATTCGACCCATGTTGCATGACCCGGTGGCAGAGATGAGGGGCAAGCGAGTGTCCTTGTTCATTCTGTCGCCGACCGTGGCGCCGTCCCCGACCGCGAGATTGAACACACCTTCGAATCCGCTCCCGGCCATGACCTTCTGAGCGATCTTGGTGACGGCGATGGCAGTCAGCGGGGTGCGCTCCGACGGCTTCCAAACCACCGTGTCTCCGCAGACTGCGGCAATGGCAGCGTTCCATGACCAGACCGCGACGGGAAAGTTGAACGCGCTGATGACACCGACGGGCCCCAGGGGATGCCAGTGCTCGTACATCCGGTGATCGGGTCGTTCCGACGCCATCGTGTTTCCGTACAACTGCCGGGAAAGACCGACTGCGAAGTCGCAAATGTCGACCATCTCCTGGACCTCGCCCACACCCTCGAGGTGGATCTTTCCCATTTCCAACGTCACCAAAGCTCCAAGGGGATCGATGTTCTCCCGCAAGGCGTCGCCGAGACGCCGTATGTACTCGCCGCGTTTTGGCGCTGGAAGCTTCCGCCATCGTTTGAACGTCTCCACGCTGTTCTCGACGACACGGTCATAGTCCTCGACGGATGCCATCGTCACCGACGCCAGCAAGCCACCGGTGGTCGGGTTGACCACGTCGACGGTCTCGCCGGTGGCCTCCAACCACTCACCGGCAAAAACTCCGGAACTGGTCTCGGAGAGATCGAGCTTCTCGAATACCTCTGCAATGGTCATCGTGCTGCCACCACCTCTATCTCGACAAGAAACCCGCCGGGAAGCCCACCGGCTTCGATTGCGGATCGGGCCGGGGGCTCGGCTTCGAAGTAAGACCCGTACACATCGTTGACAGTCGGGTAGTCGGCCATGTCGTCGAGGAAAATCGTCGTCTTCACGATGTCGGAGTAGCCGAGTTCGAGATCACCGAGGATCCCACCGATGTTCTTCATCACCTGATGGGCCTGTGCGGTTACATCGTCGGGCGCACGCTCCCCCGTGGCCGGGACCAGCCCGACCTGACCGCTGAGAAATACCAGGCCGGCGGCCTCGGCCACAAACGAATATGGGCCAAGCGCCTTGGGCGCGGATGGGGTCGTAGGGACGGTTTTAGGCAATTGGAGTCTCCTGCTCAGCGGGATCCAGAGGGTACCCGGCTTGACAATCTTGGAAACACTCAGCGAACGCAAAAGGCCCGGGCAAGCCCGGGCCTTTTACACGATGAGGTCGGCTGCTCAGCCGAGGACCTTCGCCTTCTGGGCGTTGTACTCCGCCTCGGTGATGGCGCCCTTCTCCTTCAAGTCATGCAGCTTGGCCAACTCGTCTGCGCCACTCCCACCGCCGCCGCTGCCGGCGACCTGTCGGATGTAGTCATCCTGATTCGACTGCTTCGCATAGGCACGTTCGGCCATGCTCCCGCCACGGGCGATCAAGTAGATCAGGATCCCAAGCCAGGGAAGGATGACGATGAAGAACGTCCAGCCGGCCTTCATCCAGCCGCTGGCGTCTGGATCGGTCCAGAGATCGGCCAGGACCGAGATGAAGAGCCAGAAGAACATGGCAAAGATGAACAACGCCAGCATCCACCAGATAACGGTCCAAAAATCAGTAAGTGCGAGAACACTCATGGTTGCGACTACCTCCTGTATGAGTCAGCGGCGACTCTAACCAGAGAGGGGTATCGGAAGTCCATTTGCGGCCTGGTAGAACCAGGTAAGGCCTGGAGGAACCAGGTGAAGACTAGGAGAAGGAGTTCCCGCAGCCGCAGGAGGAGGTGATGTTCGGGTTGTCGATCGCGAACCCGGCGCCCATCAGACCGTCTTTGTAGTCAAGAGTGGAGCCTCTGACCATCTCAGCGCTCTGGGGGTCGACGATGACCCGAACCTCTCCATAGGCCTCGACGATGTCGGTGGCATCGGTCTCGGCGTCGAAGTACATCTCGTAGGAGAATCCGCTGCAACCGCCAGGGCGAACAGCCATGCGGAGGGCAAGACCGGCGTCGCCTTCGGCCTCTACGAGCTCGCGGATCTTCTCAACCGCAGCGTCGGTGACGTTGACGGTCCTCTCGGGCTTTGTCGACTTGATGCTGAGTATTTGAGTCATATCGCTTCCGCGATTATAGCCGCTATTCACATCATCGCTATTGCCACTACGCGGATAGTGGAAATTAGAATCAGCTGTGATGGTTACGGTCGAAAACGTTCTCAAAACACTCGAAGGCGTTCAGGACCCCGAACTCGGCGGGAACGTCGTCGAACTCGGGATGATCTCCGACGTTTCGGTCGACGGCTCGGCCGTCGAGGTCGGTCTTGCCCTAACCGTCGCCGAATGCCCGCTTCGCAACCAGATCGAAGGCGACACCCTGCGCAGGGTCCAATCGATGCCAGGTGTCGACGAGGTCAACGTCCGCACGACAGCGATGACCAAGAGCCAGCGGGCCGGTCTCATGTCTGTGGCGAGAAGGAAGGCTCAGGAGAACGCCGAGCCGACCCAGGTCTCGCCCACAACCCGGGTGATCGCAGTCAGCTCCGGGAAAGGCGGAGTCGGCAAGTCCTCGGTTTCGGTGAACCTGGCAGTGGCGGTAGCCGCTCAAGGCTTCAGGGTTGGACTACTCGACGCCGATATCTGGGGATTCTCGACTCCCCGGATGTTGGGCGCGGAGGGGCGTCTAGTTGCCGATGGGGATACGAAGTTGATCACACCGATCGAAGCCCACGGCGTCCAACTTGTTTCGACGGGCCTGATCATCGACTCCGAGGAGACCGCGCTGATGTGGCGTGGCCTGATGCTGTCGAAGGCCCTCGAGCAGTTCCTCAAGCAGGTCGAGTGGGGCAACCTCGACTATCTGTTCCTGGACATGCCACCGGGCACCGGCGACATCCAGATGGCACTGACCCGGATGCTTCCTCAGGCGGAGATGCTGGTCGTCACGACACCTCAGCGTGCCGCCCAGAAAGTCGCTGTGAGGGTCGCCGACATGGCCCGCCGATCCCACATGCCGATTGTCGGAGTCATCGAGAACATGACAGGAGACGTCTTCGGTGAGGGCGGCGGAGCCGAACTGGCATCTGAGCTGGGCGTGCCGCTGGTGGCCTCGATTCCTCTCGACACCCGGGTCGTTACCGGTGGCGACAACGGCGAACCGGCGGTAACCACCGATTCTCCGGCAGGACAGGCACTCAGCGGCGCCGCCGACTCCGTAGTGCAGTTGGTACCGCCGGCCGACCTGGAGACGTGCACCGGCAGGATCGCCAAACTTCTCGCCAACCTGGACACCGGGGCGGCTTAGCCGCGCCCAACCGCGCTACTGCTTGGGTGGCATCCAGAGGTCGACGGCGAAGGCCTTCTTCTCAATGCCTATCACCACGTAGGTGGTCATGATCTTGTCCGCGATCGTCTGACGTTGTGAGTCGACGATTGGCAGCAGCCATCCCAGTCCACAGATAAGGCTGTCCACTATGTGGGCGATCTTGCGCACCATCCCCGACCCACTCCCGATCAGCTCACCGTGGGTGTTGACCACCCGGGTTCCCATCATGGCCTTGCCCGGGGTCTGACCGGTGACACCATCGAGATGACCCATGTAAAGCCAGTAGAGAAGGCTGACGATGCCGCCCAACGAGCCAAGAAGGAAGCCTCTGAAGAACAGCAAGTTGAAAATGGCTATCGGGAGGTAGTCGATTAGAAGCCCAACCGCCCGCGTTCCCCAATCGGCCAGGTTGGCCGGGATGCCGCCGGGCTGCGGTACCGGGGGCTGACCACTGGGTGGTTGCGCCGGGGGACCGGCGTCCGGCGGCTGCGCCGGTGGCTCGTCGGGGGGAGGCTGGGGTGGTTCGGTGGTCACGTCTGCCCTTTCGTGTCTAGATCGACCATCACTTTTGCAGTCAAGCAGTTGACAAAGAAGGGCGTCGGACAAAGAGCAGAATTCGAGAAAGGACTAGTCATTCGGGGTCAGCCGGGAAGGGTCCTTACCTCGCCACTCCCCGTGGTCGATGATATCGCTGAACGTGCTAAAACCACCTGGTTTGTCACACGGGGCTTAGGGCGAGGGAGGCCCTTGGAAGGAGGACCCGCAAGGGTCCTCTTTCTCGTTGCCACCCGTTATCCGTTATCCGTTATCCGCAGACCTGTTTTGCCAACGGATAGGGATTCACTGCCGATCCGCCGCCGGGATGCCACTCGAAGTGGAGATGCGGGAGCCAGTTGGGGGCATTGCCCGACGAGCCGTTGTAGCCGATCGTGTATCCGGCACTCACCGTCATCCCGGTCGAGATGTCGCCGTAGCTGTCGAGATGGGCATAGAAGAACTCGTCGCCGTTGTCGGCGCGGAGCCATACCGCGAGCCCGCTGAGACGTCCTGAGGTGATCCTCTTGATCTTCCCGTCATAGATCGCCACGATCGGGGTCCCCCTGGCCGCGATCATGTCGACGCCTTGATGGCTTCTGCCACCGGACCGGGGCGCCCCCCAGGTGTTCGAGAAGGAAACGGCGCCGGCCACGGGACACGCCGAGCCTCCCGAAGGTGGCGGGGGTGGCGATGTGGTCGTCGGAGTTGGGGCGATCGTGGTATCCGTAGTCGACGGAGAAGTCGTTGTGGTCCCGGCGGAAGGCGCCGTTGTCGAACCGGGCGTCACAGTTGTCGTTGTCGCGTTGCGGGCCGCTTCCTCCTCGGCGGCACGCCGCGCCGCCTCCTCTGCCTGACGGCGTGCCTCTTCTTCGGCGCGCCTCCGTGCTTCTTCCTCTTCGACGCGCTGTCTCTCAACAAGCTCGTCGTAGACGGCCTGTGCCGCGATCAATTCGGTCTGAAGGTCGACCGCCATCGCCTCCAGTTCGGCCGTGACAATCTCCTGTTCCGTAGAAGCCTCGGATAGTCGCACGGTCTGACGGTCGAGCTCGGTGCGGAACGACCTTAGTTGATTTACCAGTTCATCCTCGGTCACCGACACCTCTGAGAGATAGGCGACTCCCGCTCCGAACTCCTCGTCGCTCGCAGAGAAGAAGACCTGGATTGAGCCACCACTCGTCGACCCCATGTAGAGCTCAACAGCGGCCTCTTCGAGCCTGCTCTCCGCCTCGACAACCTCGAGCTGTGCGTAATCGATCGAGGAGAGAAGGTCTTCTATCTCCTTCTCGAGCGCGAACTGCCGGGCCCAGGCATCCTGGACATCGCGACCAAGGGCCTCGGAGTCGGCCAGGATGGCGTTGACCTCCCGACGGGCGCGATCAATGTCCTCGTCAGTTACCTGAGCGATGGCCGGTATGGCCAGCGCCGTCATGAGAAGGGCAGCCAGGGCCCAAACGATTCGTGTCACTGTCCTCAGGGGTCCGAGATTGCGATTTCACCGCCGTTCCAGGTTATTAGACCTTCTTCGACTAGCAGGCCGAGGTGACCGTTCACCGACTGTGCAGCCAGCACATGGAGTGATCGGTCGACGTCGGCGTACACCGTCTCGACGATCCCTTCTGTCGATGTAGCGCCGCCCCGGATCGCCTCGAGGACCTGGGCATGTCGCTGCATGCGATGAGCCACATACCAATCGATGACCTGATCCGGCTCGTCCATCTCTTCACCGTGACCCGGGTAGAGCCTCTCCAACCCTGTGTGCCGCAGCTTCTCGAGCGAGCGCAGGTAGGGGCCCATCGTCTCAACCATGACCGAAGACCCACCCATGATGTGGTCCCCGGTGAACAACACGTTCCCGACTCGAAAGCAGAGATGATCGTCGGCGTGACCCGGTGTGTGAATCACAGTGATGGTGAGATCACCAATTCTGGCCTGATCCGACTCGCCGACCACCACGTCGGGCTCGAAGTGAGGCCCACTCCCGTAGCCGAGAGCAGGAACGCCAAACTCCTTGGCCAGCGGGTTGGCCATCGGAGCGTGATCGATGTGGGTGTGAGTCACCAACACCGACTCGACCTTCCGGGAGCCAACCCGGGAAGCAATCGCTTCGGCATGTCGGGGGTCAAGCGGTCCAGGGTCGATGATCGCCACAGCATCTGCCCCGTCGCCAAGGAGCCAGGTGTTGGTCCCCGGCCCGGTGAAAGGCCCCGGGTTGTTGGCGAGCACCCTCTCGATTCTCAAGACATCTCTGACGGGATCGAATTCGGGATCAGAGGAGCGCCGTTGACCACTTCCGCCGCTGCCAGCGCCTCGGCAACGGACGATCGCGCCGAGAGCCATCTCAGATGTGCGATTGTCGGCGAGAACATCTTCCATTCCCCGGCTTTCTGGAGTCGTAGAGCCTCGTCGACCGGGACCCAGACGTGATCAACCAATTCGGCCGTGTCGAGTCGGACCGGCGGAGGGTCGATGGCTTCGGCCAGATAGAACCGGGTGTCGAAGCGTCTTGGGACGAACTCCGGCGTGATCCACCGCGACGTCAGCACCAATCTGCCTGCGTCGAACTCTGAGCCAGCGGCGATCATTGCCTGCAACAGCGCCTCACCCCGTTCCTCGGGGGCCGTGATGGTTCCAAGAGGGGTAAGCGCCAGACCGGTCTCCTCGGCGAGCTCGCGGAGCGCTGCGACTCGATACTCATAGTCCTCGTACTCGCCGGGCACGACCTGTCTCGCGATCTTGGAGGTGTCGTGGTCATCGACACCACCGCCTGGGAAGACCGTCAAACCGCCAAAAAAGCCCCCTGACTGACGTTTCACCATGAGAACGGTTATGCCAGCCGGGGAATCCTGGACAAGCATGACCGTCGCCGCTGGCGAAGCCGGAACGGGCGGGGTGCTCACGGTTGCATCCTACGAAGGTCCGCCTCGCAACCTGGCAGACTCACCGTGTGCCAGACGAGAAGAACCCCTACCGGGACCTCCCGGCGGTAGACGAGTTGGCGGCCGCCATCGACGGTGACGATCTCGCCAGACCGCAGATCGTGGCGATTGCGCGGACCGCGGTGGAACGGGCACGTGCCAACATCGAGAACGGATCCCCGGGCGATGCCAGATCGATCGCGGAGGATCTGGTTGCAGAGGCACTCCTCGCCAGATCGCAAAGAGTCATCAATGCAACCGGAGTGCTTCTCCACACCAACCTCGGCAGAGCCCCAATCTCCGCATCGGCCGGCGAAGCCGCACGAGCGTCGGCTGTCGGGTTCAGCAACGTCGAACTGAACCTCGCCGACGGGTCGCGGGGCGGTCGCGGCGTCCACACAACCAGTCTTCTGTCCGCTCTCACCGGTGCCGAAGACGCCGTCGTGGTCAACAACAACGCTGCTGCGCTCCTCCTCGCCCTGGCTGCCACTTCGAGCGGGAGAGCAGTGCCCGTCGCTCGGGGCGAATTGATCGAGATCGGCGGCTCGTATCGCATTCCGGAGGTGATGGAAGTCAGCGGAGCCCGACTGATCGAGGTGGGCACCACGAACCGGACCAGAGTTTCGGACTACGAGACGGCACTCCAGATCCATGACTGTGGCGCGGTTCTCAAGGTGCATCCGTCCAACTATCGGGTGGAAGGTTTCACCGAGGAGGCGAACGTCATCGAACTTGCCGAAGTCGCCCACCGCCGGGAGGTCCCGCTCATCCATGACATCGGATCGGGCCTCTTGGATGAGCGCGCAACCTGGTTGGGACCCTCTCTCCCGGAGTGGCTCAAAGCCGAGCCATCGGTTCGACAATCGCTCGACAACGGTGCCGATCTGGTCACTTTCAGCGGGGACAAGCTGCTGGGTGGGCCTCAGGCCGGGATCATCGTTGGCACCAGAGACGCTGTCGCCGCGCTCCGTCGACACCCACTGGCCCGGGCCCTTCGGACTGACGGCATGACCCAGGCGGCTCTGGCAGCAACGCTGGAGGCATATGCAGACGACCGGGCGATGGACATTCCGTTCTGGCGAATGGCGACCCTCGAAGAAGCCGACCTTCGACCCAGGATCGACAAACTCAAGGCTGCACTGGGTGGAGAGTCCCGGCCTGGTGTCTCGCTGATCGGCGCGGGAAGTGTTCCCGGCACCGGCATCCCCACGCCACAGCTTGTGCTGGCCGGCGAAGATCACCTCTACGAGCGGCTGCTTCGCTCGTCGACACCGGTCGCGGCCCGACGTGCGGAAGGCGATCTCGTCGTAGACCTGCGGGCCGTCGAACCGGCTGACGACGAGGTCGTGATCGAGATGGTCAGTCGTTGCCGGTAGTCGGAACGGCGGGACACGTCGACCACGGCAAGTCGACCCTTATCGAGGCTCTTTCCGGTCGTGATCCCGATCGTTGGGCCGAGGAAAAACAGCGTGGCCTCACGATCGACCTCGGCTTTGCATGGACGACTCTCGACGACGACGTCGAGGTCTCCTTTGTCGATGTCCCCGGACACGAACGCTATTTGAAGAACATGCTGGCCGGGATCGAGGCGATCGATGTCGCCCTGTTCGTGGTGGCCGCTGACGAAGGCTGGATGCCCCAGTCCGAGGAGCATCTCGCCGTGCTCGATCTGCTTTCCATCGACCGCGCCGTTGTCGCTCTCACCAAGGTCGACACGGTCGACGACGACATGGTCGAACTTGCCACACTCGAGATCGAGGACAGGCTCATCGGAACGTCGCTGGAAGGCTCGCAGATCATCCCGGTGGCGGCGCCCGCGGGCACTGGTCTGAACCAACTCAGAGCGGCGCTCTCGAGTCTTATCGACTCCTCCGAAAGCGATCTCGGGAGACCCCGGCTCTGGATCGATCGCTCCTTTTCGATATCCGGGGCAGGCACCGTCGTCACCGGAACACTGCTCGACGGTTCCATCGGTATAGGCGATCGGCTTGAAGTGCTGCCAGAGGGCCTCACAGTGCGGGTGAGAGGCCTGCAGAGCCACGAGAAGGCGCATGAGCGAGTGGGGCCGACCAGGAGGCTGGCGGTCAACCTCAGCGGTATAGAAGTGAGCCAGGCGCCGCGAGGCTCGATGCTCGGTGCACCGGACCAGTGGCGGCTAACTCAGCGATTCAGCGCCAGATTCCGGAGCTCCCGCTATGTCGACGAGCTCCCGGATCGGGGCGCCTATCAGATACACATCGGTAGCGGCGCCCACCGGGGCGAGGTCCTCCGGGTCGAAGACGATGTCGCGGTAATCCATCTCGCGACTCCCCTTCCATTGCGTGTCGGTGATCGCTTCATCATTCGAGACACCGGGCGGAGACTGGTTGTGGCCGGGGGGCAGGTCCTCGATCCGAGCCCGGGGCCACTCATGCAGGCCATCCGGCACGCTGCGGAGATCGACCCTTCCCTCGATGGAGACCAGGTGGCCGACACGCTGATCGGGCTGCGCGGTGTGGACACGCTGGAAACTCTCTCCGCCCAAACCGGGGGTGGTCGACCCGGGGACGTGATCGTGATCGGATCGACTGCCATGACAAACAACGTCTTCGACGACCTGGTGGCTCGCTCGATTGAAACGGTCCATGAGGAGCATCGCACTCATCCCCTCCGTCCCGGGCTTCCGATCGCAACCCTGGCGAAGACGCTGGCTGTTGAAGCCGATGTGGTCGAAGTGGTGATCGAGAGAGCCCCGGGTCTCGAGAAGAGAGGCCCTCACGTTGCCTTCGTCGAGCACACCCCGGAAGTCGGTGCCGAGGAGGAGGCCGCCTGGATCAAAGCCCGGGAATCTCTTGGCGCCGGTCTCGCAGTGCCGCGAGCCTCAGACCTGGGCCTCACCCAAGAGCTCCTCCATCTTTTGGTCCGGACGCAACGTCTGGTCCAGGTGGCACCCGACCTGGTTCTGCTTCCGGAACAGGTGGAGACGATGGTCGAGACGATGCGCGCTCTCCCCGACGGGTTCACCGTCGCAGAATTCAGGGACGCCACCGGATTGTCGAGGAAGTACGCCGTGCCATTTCTGGAGTGGGCCGACAAAGAAGGGCTCACCGTCCGGCGGGGAGATATCCGCCACATCAAGTGAGCCCTCTGGCAACGCCATGTCGGTCTATACCACCACCGGCATGCCTCTTCGCTCAACTTCGGTGAGGCCACCCCAGATCCCAAATGGCTCCCGGATCTGGATTGCGTGGTTGGTGCAAGCCATCTGAACGGGGCAAACCCCACAGATGGCTTTGGCCTTCATCTCCCTCCGCTCACGCTCTTCCTTGCGCTCAAATGCTGAGGGCGGAAAGAAGAGGTATGAGTGGTTCCCTCGACACAGCGCGTCGAGCTGCCAATCGTCCATCCCCGACAAGAGGACTCCTCCCTAATAGCGACAACCGAACCGAAGCTAATAACGCCCGTATCCGCGTTCAAGAGAAATTCTCAAGATGATGCATCGTTTTTCGCGATCTCGGGTGATCTCAGGCGATTCGGTCCACCTCGAGGAACATCCCGTCGACACCGGTGACCACGATTTTTGACCCGGCAACTACCCCGGCCTCCCGATGAGCGCTGGCCCTCCACTTTGCACCATTGACCTCGACAAGCCCATTGGGGTCGAAGTCGACAAGTGCCACACCTTCGTCACCAATGAGACCTTCGCGTCCGATGGTCTGAGTTGAGAACCTGGCACGCTGCACGGTTGGCATGCCAAGAAGAAAGAAGAACAGGACTGCCAGGACCGAGGGCAGGATCAGCCACCATCTCGGGTCGATCTGACCCGACCCGTCTACAAAGAACATGCCGGCGACCTGAAGCATCACTGCTCCGAGAGCCGTGAGGGCGATGATCCCTCCCCGCTGATAGGAAGCCGTGAGGATCACCCAACCGGCAATGGCAAGGGCAAGGGCCCACCACCGAACCGGAAGATTGACAACCCCCCAGCCGGCGATGAGGAGCGAGAGGGTGGCGACACCGGCAGCAACCCCGGGTCCGATGGCAAAGAACTCGAAAGAGACGATGGTCAGGCCCACCACCAGGAAGAAGAACGCTGTCTCGGGTGTGGCGCCGAGCCGGAAGTATCTCAGGCCGATTCCGGGCTTGTGAAACGTGACGGTCTTGAGGGTCACTCCATCGTCGAACGGCTCGATGGTCTCAACCACGACATCTCCGCTGCTGGTCGAGAAACTGACTCCGTTCAGATCCTGGAGATACTGGCGGATGGAGGGCTGGAGCGGCAGGCCTGTGTCCTCCGCCATGACCACTTCCTCGAATTCCTTCGGGAATCTCGCGTCGGCATCCTTCTGGGAACCGGCGACAAGCGGTGAGATGAGACCCATCGTGGACCCCGGTGAAATCGCAGCCTCGCCACCCGGTGCCAGGGCAAGCAGATTCGTTCCCCCGTACGCCGAAGCGGGAGCCGGGCCGATCCAAACGGCAACCGGAAGTGGCGGGCTCTCGATGGTTGCCACCAGGGCATGAAATGCATCCTCATCCAGAACCGCAGGCGAATTGAGCTGGAGAACAGCCAACTCCTGGCCTCGGTCTGCCGATGCCAGAATCGCATCGTTCATGAACTCGAGTGCGCCCGCGTCGAGTGGGCCGCTCACGTCGATGACATCGATGCCACCGCCCTCCGACTGGGCCCAGCCGGTGAGAGGGATCATCATGAGAGCCCCAAGGAGAAATATGCGGCGCACCGGCGGCAGGTTAGGACCGGAGAACCCGGTAGGAATCGTCGCGCCTGGAGCTAGCTAACGTCTCGGCACGATGCCAAAGGCCCTACTCGTCACCGACTCGACATGGGTGATCAACGACGTTTCTGCTGCCCTGTGTCTTGGCGACTGGGAGATCGATCAGCTCGATGACCCACGAGTGGTGGTCGCCCGGGTCGAAGAGACCTCGCCTGACGCGGTCATCGTGGACATGCAGGTGACAAGCATGGGCGGAATGGCGGTAATCAGAGACATCCGATCGCATATTGAGGAGGAGTCGAGACCCCGAACCGTCCTACTCCTCGACCGTTCGGCTGATCAATTCCTCGCGGGTCGGGCCGGAGCCGACGCGTCGGTCATCAAGCCGTTCCAAGCAGAGCAATTGAGAGCGTCGCTGGCCTGAGCTCGCTTTTCGGGGGCTGACACAAAAGCAAGATGCCCCCCGCGGAGCAGGGGGACATCTCACATTGTTGTTCCGCGTGGAGCCGGTAAGTGCCCCTCGCAGATCTTTAGAACCTATTCGTCAGCTGAGTCGCCGACGTCGCCGTCGTCGTTGTTGTTATCGCCGTCGTTATCGCCATCAGCAACATCGCCGTCGTCAACATTGTTGTTGTCGCCGTCGTTATCGTTGTTGTCGCCGTCGTTATCGTTGTTGTCGCCGTCGTTATCGTTGTTGTCGCCGTCGTTATCGCCGTTGGCGACTTCGCCGTCATCGACGTTGTTGTTATCGCCGTCGTTATCCCCCACAGCACCCTCATCCACATCGCCGACGTCGGGTCGGGCCGGGTCGTCACCGGCGCTGTACTCGACGCTGACAGATGTGCCGGTGCCGAAGTACATGGTGTTGATGAAGCCCATCTCGAAGGATACGAGCCGCCTGGCCTTGTAGTTCTGGGAACCTACCTCGGACCCCATCGTGGGGAAGCCACCGGCCCTCGGTGAGGTGATGATGTCAAACTCACCATCGCCGTCCCTGTCGGCATCGAACAGGAATCCGTCGGCGGGACTCCAATCAGCCAGGCAATTTCTCATTTGCTGGATGGTGGGGCTGGCGACGAACTTGGTCGCTGCGCACTCCCCGGGGATAGTCCCGGATCCGATGTAGGTCCAGAGTGGCCGATCGTCGATGGTCTTATCGCCGCCCGGGGTGTTGGTGATCGTGCGTTGCTCGGTATTCATGTCCCGTCTCAGTCTCGGCAGCGGACCGTCGGGAAAGCCCGATCCCCAGACCAGACCTTCGTAGACGCCGTTCATGTAGGTGATGGCGGTGGCCGACCCGAACTGTCCAATCAGGTTGTCGATTTCGACGGCAAACAGGGCGTTCGGGAGTGGTGTGTGTGTCCCGAGGGAACAGTCCGAGTTCCAGGCTCCAAAATCGTCGGTCCGTAATGTACCGCCATCGTAGACCACGATGGTGTGGTCGAAACCCATCGCCGCGTTGATCCTGACCCGGGGTCCGAGGGTGGCGTCGGAATTGGGCTGGCCGTCGATCTGCGGAACACTCCAGAACCTCCCACAACTGCGGGTGGTGCCAAGGACGGGGTTGCCCACTTGGGGGGCGTCGATGATGGCGACATCCTGATTGGTGGGACCCGAGCAGCCAGTGTCGAGTCTGACACAGCGAATGTCGGTGTCCGACCCTCCCCCTGGCGTCATTGCGAAGGGGATGCCCCGGCGACTCGGTGGAACGTTGACAAATACCTCGGCCGCGGCACTGGTGGTGAGACTGTCGATCCCGATGACCCTGGCAAAAGTGGTGGGAACAGCCTGGTCGGGAAGTTCCACCCGGATCCTGGTGAAACTGATATTGAAGGAGACGCAGTCGGTCGGATCCCCGCTGAGGAGAATCGGTTCCAGGGGAATGAATTCGGCCGGGTCGTCACCGTCATCGACGCAGGCGGCAAACATGGCGTCCCATTCGGGGACGGTGGGTGGATCGTCCATATTCTGAAGGGCTTATGCGACGGCCGCCTGGGCCAACGCATCCGGGCTGGTGGCCTGATTCGCGGCCAGCATGCCACCGGCGGCGAGGGCGCCGGCATCAGCGGCGGTCTGGTCCTGACGACGCTCGAGATATGTTGCGCCGATATCGATGGTGAACGCGGCAAACACCATCAACAGCACAAGGGTGATCGCAACGGTCATCAGCACCGCGCCCCGGTCCGGCTTTTCGCCCCGGATGATCAGATGTCGGAGCTTCATGTGCATGTTCCTATCCCGTTATAGGTTGGTATCTGCTCCAACTGCATCACTGCCTTCGAATCCAGGACCAGGCCCCAGGTGTCTAGCCAGCCCTGGAAAAACCCTGTAATCGACTCAGCTGGATAGGCGACCACGACAGTGACATCGTCGACACCGACTGAGGGGCCAGCCACTCGGATATCTCGGTCCAGGCCCATTCCTCGCCCTGCTGCGCAGCAGCAAGCACCCCGTCGAAGGAATGGAGATTCATGCCTTCAATCTTCGGCGCGTCCCAATTCGATCTGAAGCCAAACGCTGGCTGCGGTAATTGGCTCCTCAGAGAGGTTGGCAGGACCTCGCGCCAACGACCAAAGGGAGTGCGAGCGAAGGGCGCTACGACCTACGAGCATTGAAGTCGGCCAGAAACGAGACGCCGTAACTGGAGGCATCGTCCGCGAGTAGATCGACGGAGTCGCCGAAGAAGGCTTTGCAGGCGGCGAGCGCCGCTGCATCGAGTGCCAGGAGCTTGTCCACCCACCGCCGGCCTTCCGCCTCCAATTCCTCAGATGGCACGACCCGATTCACCAGCCCGAGACGCTCGGCCTCCCCGGCGCTTATGTCATCGCCGGTGATAACGAGTTCGAACGCCTTCTTACGCGGCGTCCACCGACTCAGGTACGACATCACCACGGACGGCGGGAAGCCGGCCTTGATCTCAGGGAAGCTGAATCGGGCGTCCTCCGCAGCCAGGGTGACGTCGCAGTGCACCGCCAGACCGAAACCGAAGCCACGCACGTCGCCCTTGGCCAGGGCGATAGTGATGCCTGGAAACGAAGACAGGGCCCGGTTGGTTGCCACGATGTGACCAAGAACCTCGCTCCACCCCGCGGCGCTGTCCGGCCGTGCCGGGCCGGGATCGCGCCCACCACAAAAGTGCTCACCCGCACCCTCCAACAGCACAACCCGCACCCCATCACCCGCAGCGAGCGTGCCCAGCACCTCGACCATCGACGCCATCATCCCGGCATTCACCATGTTGTTCTCATCGGGGCGGTTCAGGGTCAGCGTCGCCACCTCGCCTTGTTGCTCAACAATGAGATTGGGACTCACCCGCGCCAACCTACTTGTCCCCCTGCGGAGCGGGGCCCGATTCCACACAAGCATCCAGAAGGCGACGACTGATAGGGTCGCATTCCGTATCCAAGACCGAGGTGGTCCATGCAGATCCAGCTGCTGGGACCGGTGGAGGCGGCCGACGACGGCCCGATCAACCTAGGCGGAAGAAAGCAGCGAACTCTGGCCGCGTTGCTGGCAAGCCACGACGGCCAGGCGGTGTCCGCCGACCAATGCATCGATGCTTTGTGGGGCGAGTCTCCTCCCGATGGCGCCGTCCACTCGCTGCAAACGTATATCTCCGCCCTGCGCCGTCTCATCGACCCCGAGCGCACCGGCCTTCTCGAAAGTGGCAGCGACGGCTATCGGCTGGTCGTCAACACCGATGCCGCGGCGTTCGAGACTGCAATAACCGACACCGAGATCACGCTGGACGAATTGGCTGCGGCACTGTCGCTGTGGCGGGGCCGTCCGCTCGGTGAGCTCGGAGACGACGCCTGGGCGCGCGGATTCGTCACCAGGTTCGAACAACTCCGAATGCTGGCGACAGACGATCTCGCCTCGGCGCGGTTGGCGGCCGGAGATCCCGAAACGGTGGTACTGGAGATGGAGCAGGCCATCGAGGAGCAACCATTCCATGAGACATTTTGGGCGCACTACATGACTGCGCTCTATCAGACAGGGCGGCAAGCCGACTCGCTGCGCGCCTTCACCCGGTTGAAGGAAAATCTCGGCAAGGAGTTGGGGATCGAGCCGAGTGCCGAACTCATGGCGATGGAAGAGCGGATCCTGCTCCAGGACCCGACATTGGCGCGGTCGGTGACGACGCCCAACAACCTCCCTGCCGAGGTCTCGTCGCTCGTTGGAAGAGACGACGACGTCGCCGACGTACTCGAGCTCCTCGAAGGGTCGCGTCTAGTCACACTCGTTGGGTCAGGCGGTGTGGGCAAAACACGGCTTGGTCTCGCCGTCGCACGGGCAGCAATGGAGTCGAATCCGGACGGCGTTTGGTTCATCGACCTGGCCCCGATCGAGAGTGGAAAGCTGGTGCTCCCGGCGATCGCCGAAGCTTTCGATATCGAACCGCCCGCATTGCGTCCCCTCGAGGATGCCCTGTCCGACGCGATCGGCGATCTGTCGATGCTGTTTGTGATCGACAATTGCGAGCACCTAATTGAGGAGGCGGCTGCCGCAGCATCGATGCTGTTGCACCGGAGCAGCAATAGCCGTGTTCTCGCAACCAGTCAGGAAGTACTGCAAATCTCTGGCGAAACAGCCCGGCGGGTACCGTCGCTCACCTTGCCTGCGACCAGCGCGGATGCGGACGAAATCGCGGATTGCGATGCGGCCGACTTGTTCTCCCAGCGTGCCCGTGCCGCTGACCCATCATTCCGGATCACCGACGACAACGCCGCGGCCGTAGCCTCGGTGTGCCGCCATCTCGACGGCATCCCCCTCGCTATCGAACTCGCCGCAGCACGCGTCCGAACGTTGAGTGTCGGCCAGTTGGACGAGCGACTCGGTGAGACTTTCGACGTTCTCACCAGCCGTGGTCGCGATGTGCTCCCGAGGCACCGAACGTTGCGGGCCACGATTGAGTGGAGTCACGACCACCTCGACGAGGCGGCACGGGACTTCTTTCACCAACTCGGAGTCTTCGTCGGCTCATTCACGGCTGAAGCCGCTGCCGGCGTGACAGGACTGACAGACGACGAGGTTCTCGAAGCCATTGACGGCCTCGTCGCTCAATCAATACTGCAGGCCATCCCGGGAGAGACGCGAAGGTTCCGCCTCCTCGAAACACTGCACCATTACGCCCTGGAGCGGCTTGACGAGTCTGGACACCTCGATGAGCTTCGAACCCGTCACCTCGAGTGGGCGGCAGACTTCTGTCTTTCGGAGTCGCCGAAGCTGATGGGGGATCGTTCACTAGCCGCGGTCGAGGAGTTGCGCCTTGCCCTCGATGACATTCGTGCGGCGATGGAATGGTCTCTGACCAACGGACAAGCCGATCTGGGCTTGCGAACCGCAGCGTCACTGTCACGCTTCTGGTACCTCAACGCAATGCACTTCGAAGGTGCCCAATGGCTCGACCGTCTCTTCGCGGCGAACCCTGATGTGAGCGACCTACAGATGGGCCGGGCGATGACTGCCGGGGCAACGACGATGGTACGGATTGGCCGCTTTGAGGATGCCGTAGCCATGGCAAAAGGAGCGGTCGATTTGCTGGAACCTCTCAACGAGCCGTTGGCGCTGGGCTGGGCCTACTACTACCTGGGCGTCGCCTCTGTCACCGGCTCCTACGAAAACCGGGACGAGATCCTCCCCCTCTGGACAAAGGCCCGCGAACTGATGGTGCAGGCCGAATACCCACCGGGAATTGCTCTCAGCACGATGTTGATTGGAGCACTCGTGGCATTCGATGATCCGGACCAAGGGATTGCCACTCTGAACCATCTCCTCAAGGCCGCAGGACCCGACGGGAATCCAACGCTTGTGGGTCATTCGCTGGAACTCCGCGCCCAACCCCTCATTCAAATCGATCAATTGGAAGAGGCAGCAGCGGATCTTGGGGGGTCTATCGCCGCCCATCGCTCGATCGGGAACTGGGCCTGTCTCGCTCATACGTTTGAGGGTGTGAGCGCTTTTCTGGTCGCCAGCGGCAACGAACTGGACGCGGCTCGGATCGTCGGAGGAACCGACACACTCCGTCTCAACATCTCGACCATCCAGGCACCGTATGAGCGTTTCCTCAAGGGTTTCTATCAGTGGGAAGACGGAATCGATACGCGGACCGACCTCCAGGCTGCTCGGGAAGAGGGCCGGGTCTGGGATCGTGAGCAGTTGGCAGACAAAGCCGTGGCGCTTCTTGCTGCTCAATGAGTTTCTTTGAGTTGCGGTTGAGTGCGGTGAGCGAACCTGTCACCGATGGAGCAGCTTCGCCGCTATGACGTTGTCGTCGAGGGCTCGACCGTCGCCGTAATGGAGGCCGGCCCTTCACGCTGCCCCGAGACGGTTGTGATCATCGGTGCTTCGAGTGACGTGGCCGCTTCCGCATTAACCGTGCTGGGCCGAATTGCCCGGACAGTGGCTCTAGACCACATTTCATCAGCTGTGCTCGACGAACTCGACCTCGTCAACCCACATCTTGTCCTGCTCTCTGGCGGAGCTGATATGAACGAGATCGTCGACCTGCTTCAACGAACGATCACCATCGACTGACCCGATTTGAGTTTCGGTTGAGTGCCGGTTGATACACCTGCGATCTGATGGCTTTGAGAGACGGGAAAGACCCGTCACCGACATCGGAGAGAAGGAAATGTCTATGAGTCGCTATCAGAAACGGATCATGGAGGCACGACGCCCGATGGAATTCGGTCGCAGTTACCGCAGCAAACGGAACAGCACCCGGAGGGCGAAGAGGAAGGACCAGAGCAGATGAAAAACAAATCGAAATGGATCACCCTTGGGGCGGTGACTGCCCTGGTGGCGGCCTTCCTGACCACGGGAGCCGCGCTGGCGTCATCGAACAACACCCAGTACACAGGCTGTTTGAACGGTGCCGGGACGATTTCGCGCGTGACCGAGGGCAACACGCCCTTGAACGGCGAGTGTCCCGCTAACCACACCATGATCACCTGGTCCCAAGAAGGCCCACCGGGACTTCCCGGTGCCGATGGGGCAGATGGTGCTGATGGCGCGCCGGGACTTCCCGGTGCCGACGGGGCTGATGGTGCTGATGGCGCGCCGGGGCTGCCCGGAGCCGATGGTGCCGATGGTGTTGACGGCGCGCCGGGGCTGCCCGGTGCCGACGGGGCTGATGGTGTTGATGGCGCGGCGGGTCTGCCTGGAGCCGATGGTGCCGACGGCGTCGATGGTGTTGACGGTGCCCAGGGACCTCCCGGGGCCGACGGAGCCGATGGGGCCTCAGCAGTGTTCTATGAGCGCACCGTTTCGATCGTTGGAGATGAGCTTCGCGCCACTTCAGTCATAGGCACTGCGGTGTGTGACGATCCCGGACACACGGCGGTCGGTGGAGGTTATGACGGCGAGATCCTCGGCCGGCTGAAGGGCGTCCGTGGGGTGACCGTGAGCAGGCCGCTCGGCTCAGCATGGGAGGTGCAGGCCAGTCTGAGTCTTGGAGATACCATGACCGTCTATGTGATCTGCGCCGGATAGGCACGGCCAAAAAGCAAAGGGTGGGCGGGCCGTTACGGCCCGCCCACCCTTCGTCCGGTCTCCTAAAGCGGGAAGGGGCGAAGCATCGACGTCTCGGCCAGGCTGTGTTAGCGGCCCTCTCCTTTTCGCACTATCTTCAAAGACGTGTCGGCACCAGGCAGCGTGGCGATCTCCTCAACGGTTCTCTCGAGAAAGGACGTGACGAGCTGATGGCTGTCACGCCTTCGATGGAAAAGACAGTGTTGATCACTGGCGGCACCGGGGGAATCGGCAAGGCAGCCGCGATCGGCCTCGCTTCCACCGGGGCACGGGTGGGCATCACCGGCCGCGACCCGGCGCGGGCCCAACAGGCCGCTGTCAACATCGCCCACGAATCGGGCAACACGGGGATCGACGTCTTCGTCGCCGACATGTCGTCGCAGACCGAGGTCCGGCGACTGGCCGGAGAGGTCCTCTCCGCCTACCCGCGCCTCGATGTACTGGTCAACAATGTCGGCGGGTTCTGGGCTCACCGTCACATGACCGCCGATGGTCTCGAGCACACCTTCGCTCTCAACCACCTGGCGCCATTCTTGCTAACCAACCTCCTGCTCGAACGGCTTATTGCCAGCACGGCGGCCCGTGTCGTCACGGTCTCGTCCGGGGCGCAGTCCATGGGCAAGGTCGACTTCGACGACCTGATGGGCGAAGAGGACTACTCCGGTCAACGGGCCTACAGCCAGTCGAAGCTGGCCAATGTGATGTTCACCTATGAACTCGCTAGACGCCTCGAAGGATCAGGCGTCACCGCGAATGTGCTTCACCCCAGTATGACCAACACCGCCCTCAGCGCCGAGGACCCCGCGCGCAAGATGGCCCCCATAGTCGCCGCCATGCGGCCATTCATGAGAACCCCCAAGAAAGGCGCAGACACCGTCGTCTACTTGGCTAGCTCCCCTGACGTGGAGGGAGTCACCGGCCGGTACTTCGCCAATCGCAAGGACAAGAAGTCCAACAAGTCGTCCTACGACAGAGCGACCACCGCCAGACTGTGGCAGGTCAGCGCGGGCCTAGTCGGCCTCCCGTTCGACGCCCAACCCGTTGTGGGATAGGAAGCCAACCCCACACGCCCGAGCTTCGCTCGGGCAGCACGCGGGAGTGCCGATCGGGTGCGGTCTCAGATCTGGGCGGTCCCGCAACAGAGCTGTTGATCTCGATCGATGGCACCTATGTAGATACGGGTTCGTATGGCCGATAATCGAAGTATGAGGAGAGCCGCTGCGTTCTTGGGCGTTGTTCTCATTGCAGCCTGCAGTGGTCACTCCCGACTCTCGCAAGCAATCGAAGATCTCGCCTTGCCAAACGAGTTCGTCGTAGTCGGCGAAGACCGCTACGGCCCTAGCACGCCCTTCGCTGGCGACCATCCTCACATAGACAGGTTCTACGCGTCCTTCGTCGACCCAGAGGCGTCATGCGCTTTGCTGCAAGAGTGGGCGGCCGACAGCGGCTTCGATGAGGCGGGAATGAACTGGTCGTCATGCGGCTATCGCCATTTCAATGGTTCCGACTGGATCGACATACAAATTGGCGAACCTCTAGAAGAGATACCAGTCGAGGGTTCCTTGAATCCGATTCTCGTCGACCTCGAGTATTCAGCACTCTTGTATGTTCGGGCGGGTCCTTAGCTGCCCTGGAGCGGCGCGCCGGACAATCGTTCTGAAAAGCGTTATGGAGGATCCAGTGACAAGTCCCACCGGAAGCCTGCACTGCCCTCCTTCGTGGCGCTAGCCCGACTGACCGCCGACAAGAAGGCGAAGCCGCAAAGGCCGAGGAACTCACCTGACGCGCGATAGAAGCGCGATGGACGCGCGATGGAATCGAGCCCAACACCAGGGGCCGCCCTTGCAGACGGCCCAGACCTGGCGTTTTTTTGTAGTCGGGACGGCCGGATTCGAACCGACGACCTCAGCGTCCCGAACGCTGCGCGCTACCAAGCTGCGCTACGTCCCGATTGAGCAGCCGATTGTATCGGGGACCGGACGCCACGCCAGATCGAAGTATCAGAGTTGTTCTGCGATCTGGATCGCGTTGAGGGCAGCGCCCTTGCGGAGATTGTCTCCCACCACCCAGAGACTGATCCCGCCCTTCTCACCCAGGGTCTCTCTGATCCGGCCCACCAGGACCGGGTCGATGCCTGCCGAATCAAGGGGTGTCGGCACCCGATCACTCCACACCTCGACACCAGGAGCTTCCTCCAGGACCGAAACCACTTCGTCAGAGCCGACATCACGGCCGAATCTCATCGTCGCTACTATCCCGTGCCCGGTCATCACAGGAACCCGGACACACGTTGGCTCCACCAGAAGATCGGGCGCGTCGAGAATCTTTCGTGACTCGTTGACGAGTTTCCACTCCTCGTCCGTGTACCCCTCCTCGGTGATCGATCCCGCCAGCGGAAGGACGTTGAAGCCAATAGGCCGGTCGTAGAGCTTGGGAAGCGGGTCCTCCCACCCACCTTCCATGAGAGCAGCAACATCGGGGCGAAGCCGGTCGATCTGCTCAACCAATTCGTTGACTCCCTGCTGCCCCGACCCGGAAACGGCCTGATAGGACACGGCTTCAACCGAGCGGAGACCCGCGGCCCGGTGCAACGGACCGGCGGCCATCGCCAGAGTCATCGTCGTGCAGTTGGGATTGGCGATGATCCCCTGGTGCTGCCCAATCGCGTCATCGTTCACCTGGGCGACTACGAGCGGAACGTCCGGGTCCATGCGAAACGCCGACGAGTTGTCGATGACGGTGGCTCCGGCGGAAGCGAATGATGGTGCGAAAGACCGAGACCGATCGCCCCCGGCAGAGAACAGGGCAATATCGACACCGTTGGGATCGGCCGATTCCAGATCCTCGACCGTGACATGGCCCCACTTGGACTCCACCTCGGTTCCCGCGGAACGCTGTGATGCCATCAGTCGGAGATCGGCAAGCGGGAAGTCACGTTCCTCGAGAATCGAGAGCATGGTCCGGCCCACGGCCCCTGTGGCACCGACGATCGCAACAACCCGGTCGGTCACAGAGATACCTCCTCGACTGAAGAGGGAGCAAGAGCCTGATGAAGTAGACGCATGACGCTGTCGCCCATTTCAGCAGGTACCCGGAAACAAGCAGCCTCTCCGTCACTATCAAGAGAGGCTTCTATGCCCGCGGATGCCAGTGTCTCCGCGCCGGTCTTCCCAATGCCCCTCACGTCAGTTCCGACCACCGACACAACTGCTTCTTCGCCGTCAACGCGGATGGCGAGACCGGCAATATTCATCGGGTCGGCGTCTTCTTCCACCATGGTTCCCGGCTCCGCTGTGAATGAGGAACGGACATGGATGGGGACCTGATGGGTCTGGGCGAATTCGATCGAGTGAGGCATGAGCACACCAGCACCAGCTTCGGCGAGGCGCAGCATGTTTTCGTATGTGATTCGATCGATCTTTCGCGCGTCGGGCACGACCCGTGGGTCGGCAAAGAAGACGCCGTCGACATCGGTGTAGATCTCACAAACCTCGGCGCCGAGGGTCGCTGCAAGGGCGACAGCGGTTGTGTCCGATCCCCCTCGCCCAAGAGTGGTCACTTCTCTGCGCTCCGCATCTACTCCCTGGAACCCTGCGACAATCACCACCTTGCCATTCGCAAGAGAATCCTTGACCCGCTCCCCCGTTATCTCGCGAATCCGGGCCTCGCCGTGTGAAGAGTCGGTGAGGACTCCAGCCTGGGAACCGGTGTACGAAACCGCAGGAATTCCCCGTTTGTCGAGAGCCATGGCCAGGAGAGCCATAGTTATCCGCTCCCCTGCCGTGAGAAGCATGTCCATCTCTCTCGGCGACGGCGTGTCCGTGATCTCGGCGGCCAGAGCAGCCAGTTCATCGGTTGTCTTTCCCATTGCCGACACGACGACAACGACGTCGGTGTCCGACCGTCGAGTGGCTTCGACTCGATCGGCCACAGCTGCGATTCTCCGGACGTCTGCCACCGAGGAACCGCCGTATTTTTGAACTACCACAGCCATGCCACCCACAGTTTGGAGCCTTTTGCCTCACAAGACGAACACTGAGGGGTGGTTGCCCCGACCTGAGGCCTAAAGTCGCGGCGCCATGACCGACAGACGTCAACGCCAAAAAGAACAGCGCGCCGCAAAGAAAGAGGCGGAGAAGAAGCAGGCCGCCCGCAAGGAGCTTGGCCGCCGGGTGGGCACAGGGCTTGGCTTTGGAGCCATCGTCATTGCGATATTCGCTGTTGGAGCCTTCTTCGGAGGCAGCAATGACGCACTGCCAGGAAGCTATGAAGGATTCCGCGCCCAACCGACTGCCTGTGGGGCGGACCAGCCTCCGCCCGAGGAGATCGTGCAGTTCGAAGAACCTGAGAACCAGGCAGACGTGACGGCATCGAACACCGTGATCGTCACCATCGCGACCTCTTGTGGCGAGATCGTCATGCAACTCGAACCTGCCGGATATCCCGAGACGGCCAACTCTTTTGTCTTCCTTGCCCGGGAAGGCTTCTACGACGGCCAGGTGTTCCATCGAATCGTCAGAGAATTTCGGATCTTCACTGGAGACCCCGAAGCCAACGGGACCGGAGGGCCCGGCTACACGATCGCAGACGAGTTCCCACCCGACGACTTTGTCTATGAGGTCGGTGCCGTTGCAATGCAGAACGTCGGCAAGGGCACTACCGGAAGCGAGTTCTTCATCGTCGTGGGCGAGGCGGCATCGGTTCTGAACCCGCAGTTCAACCTGCTCGGCACTCTGATCTCTGGCGAGGAAGCCCTTTCCCGAATGGCTGAGATCCCCACCGCTCTGAGACCTGGCTCGAGAGAAGACAGTCGTCCCCTGGAGACGGTGTACATCGAGAGCGTCACGATCGACGTAACCGGTTCTTGACGGTACAAGCCGCCATCATCGGGGGTAGGAACATCAATGGCGATAGACCTCCATTCCCACTCAACGGCGTCGGACGGCTCCGAGGAGCCTTCTCACCTGGTTGAGCTGGCCCTCGAGACGGGTCTGACTGCCCTTGCCCTGACCGATCACGACACCCTGGAGGGCATCGACGCTGCCCGAGCGGCAGCGGACGGCACCAGTCTTGAACTGATACCCGGCGTTGAACTGTCGCTTCAACACGACGCCGGAGGCATGCATCTCGTCGTCCTTTGGCTCGAACCCGGTGCAGGACCTCTCCAGGATCGTCTCGACTCCCTCCAGAAGGGTCGAAGGGCCCGCAACACCGCCATCGTGGAGCGGCTACGTGAGCTTGGAATGCAGCTCACAATCGAGGAAGTCGAAGAGGAGTCCGGCGGAGGCAGTGTTGGCCGTCCTCACATCGCTGCCGTCATGATCGAGAAGGGCTATGTGGAAACAGCGCCTGAGGCATTCGACCTCTGGCTTGGGACGGGCGGGGCGGCCTACGTTTCCCGGCCCCGGCTCGAACCCGAGGAGGCCATTGCACTGTCTCTCGAATCCGGTGCGGTTCCGATCCTCGCTCATCCCCACACCTTGAGCATCGATCGCGCCCATGAGATGGCCGAGCTCTTGGAGCGGCTCCGCTCCGCCGGCCTGATCGGGCTGGAGGCGGTCTACTCGAGCTACCACCAGCACGAGAGGGATGGCTACTCGGACCTCGCCCGCCGATTCGACCTGGTTCCCTCGGGAGGCAGCGACTTTCACGGGACCTACAAGCCAGGTCTCGACCTGGGCACCGGCTACAACGACCTGGTCGTCGCCGAGGACATCCTCGAAGAGCTCAGGCAACACATCGGAGCGCGATGAGCCGACCCCTCCGGATGGGCCCCGCCGCAGCGGTCGTCTCGGCGAGCGTCCTCCTCTCCAGACTCCTCGGGCTCGGCCGGGAAGCACTCCTGGCGTCTCTGATCGGAGTCAACGCAGAAGGCGATCTCTACCGCCAGGCGTTCCTACTCCCCGACTTTCTCAACTATCTCCTCGCCGGCGCCTTCCTGACCATCACCCTGATCCCGATTCTCAGCCGTCACGTAGAGGAAGGTGACTCTGATGCCGTGAACAGGGCTTTCACCTCGGTTTTCCGCTTCGTCGGCATCGCGGTTCTGATAATCACCGTGCTCATGTGGATCGGCGCAGGGCCTCTTGTCTCTTTGCTCTTCCCCGAGACCGTCGACCACGCCCGACTCGTGTCGCTGACCCGACTGGCACTGCCGGCCCAGGTCTTCCTCGTGCTCGGCGCGTTGCTGATGGCAGTCCAGTACACGCATCGTCGCTTTGTGTTCCCGGCGATGGCCCCGCTGATCTACAACATCGCGATCATCGGCGGTGGCCTGATCGGCGCCGCCATGGGTGAAGCATCGCCCGAGGCTTTCATCTTGGGAGCGGTCATCGGCTCTGCAATCGGCAACTTCGGGCTTCAGTGGTTTGGCGCGAGGGGCACCGGGACCCGCCTGGTACGGGTGCCACGCGGAGAGTCTTCGGTCAAGGAGTACCTGCTCCTCGCCCTGCCGCTGATGTTGGGTCAGTCAATCGCGGTACTCGACGAGCAGTTCGTCCGGATCTTTGCCCAGATCGAGGAGGGCGCCACCTCGGCTCTGGCCTTCGCCAGACAGCTCAACATGGTCCCTGTCGGGGTCATCGCCCAGGCCGCAGGAGTGGCGGCATTCCCGTTCATGGCCCGCCTCTGGGCCCGGGGTGACAACAAGGGCCTGATCGAGACTACAGGGCGGGCCGCCCGCAACACCCTGTTCGTTGCCGCGGCTGCGATGGCGGCCCTGATCGTGGTCGCCCAACCCCTGGTGAGAGTGCTTTATCAGTACGGGGAGTTCTCCTCATCGGATTCGGTGCTGGTAGCCAGCCTGCTCACCATCTACGCCTTCTCCATCCCTGCCTGGGGGGTACAGGCGATCCTCTCGCGGCACTTCTATGCGAAACGTCGCATGTGGACACCGGTCCTGATCGGCACTGCCGGCACCCTCATCGCAATCCCGGTCTGGATCGGCCTATATCGCGCCATGGGTGTCGAGGGTTTCGCACTCGCATCGGTGCTCGTGATCAGTTCCTATGCCTTAGCTCTGATCGTGGCCTGGGGCTACGACTCTGGTTGGGCGGCCGTGCGGAGACTCCTGCCATCACTGGTCAGAGGCCTGATCTCAGCCGGTGTTGCCATCCTTGTCGGGCTGCCTCTGGTCAACCTCGTCCTTGGATCCGGTGACATCACTGTCCTACGAGGTCTTGGCGCCGCATCCCTGGGAGCCATCAGTGCTCTGGCAGGATTCCTTGGAGTGGCGTACCTCTTGAAGTCACCCGAGCTTGACGAAGTGAGGCGGCGTCGCTCCTAGAACAACCCGCCGGCTTCGAGCGGAGTATCAGGTTCCTCGGGGTGGATCGCACGCATCCAGGCGGAGAGACCGGATTCAGACTTTGGCCGTCCCTCCCGGGCCACCCGCTCATCCTGGGCAATGCGGTCGAGAACGACGGCGATGACAGCCGCTTCGAATTCTCCTGCGCCACCTCGAATCTCGATTCCGTCACTCATAAGGAAGTTCCACCAGTTCTATCAACGTACCACCGAGGTCAGAGGGGTGGACAAATGCGATCCTGGTGCCTCGACCCCCGCTTCGAGGAAACTCGTCGACAAGTTGGGCTCCCTGTTCCTTGAGGTGGTCGAGTGCTGAGTCAATCGAGGCTACGGCGTAGGCGACGTGGTGAAGACCCTCACCATGTCGCTCCAGAAACCTGCCGACCGGGGTATCCGGCCCGAGTGGCTGAAGCAACTGAACAAATGAGCCTCCGAGGGGGATCATTGCCTCCTCGACACCTTGCTCAGCCACCTCTTCTCTGTATAGAGGCTCCACCTGATACCGGTTGCGATAGTCGGAGAGGGATTTGTCCAGATCGTGCACTGCGATCGCTACATGGTCGAGATTTATCAACTTCACCATCGCGAGGCTATTGCGGTACGCGGTTGATGTCATCCAGCGGCCGGTAGCATTTGGAACGTGGAGGTCTTATGAAGAACTCGGTGATCACTGGCATCGCCCGCACACCCATCGGCAAGTACGGCGGAGCGCTGGCCCCGATGCGGGCAGTAGAGCTGGGCGGCGCAGCCATCGCCGCAGCGGTTGAACGGTCGGGAGTCGACCCCGCCTCGATCGATGAGGTGCTGTTCGGCCAGGTGCTTCAGGCAGGGGAAGGCCAGATAACGGCCCGTCAGGCAGCTGTCGCCGGGGGGCTTCCCATGACCGTTCCGTCTGTCACTATCAACAAGGTTTGTTTGTCCGGAATGTCCGCCATCGGCCTTGCCGATCGATCGATCAGAGTCGGCGACTCCAAGTTTGTGATGACCGGCGGCATGGAAAGCATGAGCAATGGCCCTCACGTCGTCCGAGAAGTTCGTTGGGGTGCCCGCATCGGCGATGTGGCAATGGTCGATGTCATGCAGCATGACGGTCTCTTCTGCGCCTTCGACCACTGCACCATGGGCGAGTCATCGGATCACAAGAACGAGCGGCTAGGGATCGGACGCCTCGAACAGGACGAATGGAGTGTGAGAAGCCACGAACGTGCTCAGGCCGCAACCGACAGTGGCCTTTTCGCCAAAGAGATCGTCCCGGTGACTGTGCCGCAGCGTCGCGGCGATCCCGTCGTCGTCGATACCGACGAAGGCATCCGTCCCGACTCAACGGTCGAATCGCTGGGGAAGCTGAGGACTGCGTTCGTCTCCGGAGGAACAATCACAGCCGGCAACGCCTCCCAAATCTCGGATGGCGCAGCGGCAGTGATGGTGGCCGACCGGGAGGCTGCAGAAGCCTCGGGCTCGCCGATCATCGCCGAGATCCTCTCGTACGGTCAGATCGGTGGTGTCGATGCGACCCTCCACGAAAGACCGGCAGAAGCACTGCAGGTCGCCCTGAAGAAGGCGGGGCTGGAAGCATCCGCGCTCGACCTGGTCGAGATCAACGAGGCGTACGCCGCCGTTTCCCTGTGGTCGGCTCGCATGTTGGATCTGCCTGATGACAGGGTCAACGTCAACGGTGGGGCGGTCGCCCTCGGACACCCTCTCGGTGCAACCGGGGCCCGGATCGTTGTGACCCTTGTCAATGCTCTCTGGGAGAGGGGCGGCGGCGTCGGAGCCGCGACCCTCTGTGGAGGCGGCGGCCAGGGCGACGCGATCATCATCAAGGTTGGCGACTGATGGCTGAGCCGATCGAGCGCAATCTGGGTCTCGACCTCGTCCGTGTCACCGAAACAGCTGCGATGGGAGCCGGCCGATGGCTGGGGCGTGGTGACAAGGAGGCAGCGGACCAGGCAGCCGTCGACGGGATGCGTCTTCACCTCTCCACGCTCGCGATCGACGGCCTCGTGATAATCGGAGAGGGCGAAAAGGACAAGGCCCCGATGCTCTACAACGGCGAGAAGCTGGGCACGGGCAGAGGGATGGTCGTCGATGTCGCTGTCGACCCTGTCGACGGGACCACGCTCACCGCCGCCGGGATCCCGGGAGCTATTGCTGTGATAGCCCTCGCCGAGGGCCGGGGCAGCATGTATGCGCCCGGCTCGCTTGTCTACATGGACAAGATCGCCGTCGGACCAGAAGCGGCAGGTGTCGTTGACCTCGAAGCCCCGGTCGAGCACAACCTGAAACAGGTTGCCAAGGCCAAGGGCAAGGACATGAACGACCTCCGTGTTCTGATCCTGGATCGCCCCCGTAATCAGCGATTCGTCGATGGTGTCCGTGAGGCAGGCGCCAGGATCTCCCTGATTCGAGACGGGGACGTTGCCGGGGCAATTGCAACAGCCCAGGACGAAACCGCGGCGGACGTCTTGCTTGGCATCGGTGGGTCACCCGAGGCTGTCCTCTCTGCTGCCGCCCTTCTCTGCATGGGTGGGGAGATCCAGTGCAAGCTGTGGCCCCGTGACGACGATGAGCGTCAGTACGCCATCGACGCCGGCCTCGATCTGGAACAGGTGATGTCGTCACAGGATCTGGTGTCATCGGACAACGTCTTCTTCGCAGCAACGGGGATCACCGGCGGGGAGTACCTGGGATCGGTGGAATTCAGGGGACATCAGGTGGTGACCCACTCGGTCATCATGCGCTCCCGAACTGGCTCGATCCGCTACATGGACGCATATCACGACCTGGCACGTCTCCGCGAGATCTCGGCCGCAACGTTGGACTAGCCGGATAGACCGGAACGTCGCCAGGTCCAGGTGACCCAGCCCGCGGCAACCACGACCGCACCTACTCCGATGGCGCGGACCAGGATCCCGGTGACGTCAGCGACACCGATCATGACCGAGAGGAGCAGCGTGATACCCATAGCGGCGATGCCGGCAGCGAGAGCTCTGCCGACGACATGAGTCGGGTCGGCAGGACGCGACCTGAAAGTGAGCGAAGCCGCCCCGAACTCGACCATCAACACAATCAACAACGCCGACACCCAGATCGGGATCGTCAGGTCAGCCGGGAGGGTGGCATCAACGCCCACCCTGGTCACAAACGCGACTGCTGCCGCGGTGATAGAGCCTCTGATGCCAAACACAAGGCCAATCACCAGCACGGCGACGCCGGTCCACCCGACCAGCGCCACGATTCCCGATCCCTCACCAGAGGGAGTCGACGCGGCGAGACCGACGGCCAACAGCACCGAAACGGCCGCGCTCAGCCGAGCCGCTGTCGCCATGACGTCCTCCACTGGGCAAGATGTCTGAGGGGCACATCAGGCGGATCGATCGATCGCCACAGTGTCACCGGGATGCCTTCGGTCAGAAGCCGGTCACGCAACCGGTCGCGCTCCAGTGCCCATATTCGACGGCCAAGGGATCTGGCCTCCCCACCGGGAGGGGGCAACAGATCTCTCATGTCCAACTCGACCACCGAGATATCCACCCCTGATCGCCGAACCGCGTGGATCATCCCGGCGAGATGGAGGTCCATGAGGGGGGTTAGCGCGAGCACCATCGATGGGCGCCGGGCAGCACGCGTCAACGCACGTTCGGCCGCCTCCCACAGGACCTCGCCCGGCTCGACGCTCATCAACTGTTCGACCAGACGCCGGCGATGGGCCTCGCCCATTCCGGGATAGACCCAGCGACACATCCCATCGAGGGTGATCAGTCCGAGACGGTGATGGCGACGGGCATGAGAGTGCAAAAGGGCGGCAGCCATTCGGACCGACCTGTCGACAAGCACTTCCAAACCCGTTCCCGATTCGACCTGGGCGTCGACCAGCAACAGGAGGTCACCGTTTCGCTCCGGGTGCCGCTCATTGACCCATAAGCTCTGGGCCCGTGACGACACCCGCCAGTTGAGCGTCCTCGGGTCGTCGCCAGGTTGATACGCCCTGAGGTCGGCGAACTCCGAACCGGCCCCCCTATGACTGGACACCAGATCGCCTACGTGCAAGTTCGTCTCCAGCGGTTCCAACAGAGTCTTGAGGGCTTGCTCTTCGGGGACTACCACCACTCGCTTCGTCACTGGGCTCCGGTAGCGGAGGTCGAAAAGCCCCAGCGGGGATTCCATGTAGACGGTTGCCGGACCGATTCGTCCCCGGCCCCAGGCCGAAGCCGAAAGCGTGACATCAAGACGAGCCAGTTCGTCAATCGAGCTAATCAGGACAGTTGATGTTCCGATCCGCTTTCCGCCATGAACGGACTCGATCGACAACCCATCCAGGCCAAGGTCGACATAGGTTCGCCCAACGGGAGCGTCCACAGCCACGGTGATCTCCACGGTTGCCTCGCCGTGCTCGACCATGGACTCCGGTGCAGACTCCACTGTCAGCTCGAGCTGAGGTGAGACCCCACCTGCCAGACCGACGACGCCAAGCACCAGCATGGGCACCGCAAGCAACGCCGGGGCCGGGTCTCCGACCGCGAGTGCGATCACCAGGCCAACAACACCGGCCGTCACGTAGGCCCTCAGTCTGGAGCTGGGATAACCGGTCACGGCATGTGGTCGGTGGGAAGCGCGGGAGGTGTAGGCACCGATTCGAGGACTTCCTCGACGACCCTCTCCTCGCTGAGCTCCTGTGCCCAGAACTCGGGGCGAAGGATCAGCCGATGAGCCAGGCACGGGATCGCCACTTCCTGAACGTCATCGGGCAGCACGTAGCTTCGACCTGCGATGGCGGCCCGGGCTCGCGCGATCTTCATCAGCGCAAGGGAGCCGCGGGGGCTGGCGCCTACGCGAACACGACCCGACGCTCGTGTTGCCGAGACCAGGTCCACCATGTACTTGCCCACCGACTCCGAGACGTGGACGGTCTCGACGAGTTGTTGCATCTCGATGAGCAAAGCGTGGCTAACAACTGTGTCGAGTTCGACCTCGTCTGTTCCACGTCGTGCCCGGCGGTTGAGAATCTCAAACTCGTCGTCGCCGTCGGGGTATCCGAGACGAACCCGGACCAGGAATCGATCTATCTGGGCCTCAGGCAGCGGATAGGTGCCCTCATACTCGATGGGGTTCTGGGTGGCCACCACCAGGAATGGTGGGCCGAGACGCCTGCTTACGCCATCGACCGTCACCTGCCGCTCCTGCATCGCCTCGAGGAGGGCCGCCTGGGTCTTGGCAGGAGACCGGTTGATCTCGTCGGCAAGGAGGAGATTGGAGAACACCGGGCCCGCTCTGAACTCGGGCTGGCCGGTGGACGGGTCGAGAACCATCGAGCCGGTGATGTCCATCGGCATCAAGTCAGGAGTGAACTGAACCCGGGAGAACTGAAGGTCGGAGGCTGCCGCAAAGGATCTGGCCAGTAGCGTCTTGGCCAAACCCGGCAAGTCTTCGATCAAGACATGACCGTCGGCGAGAAGAGCCATTAGGACCAACTCAAGAGAATCCCTTTTGCCGATCACAGCCTTCTCGACCTCATCGAGGAGGCGAGTCGCAACCTCTCCAACCCTGGAAGCGTCAGTCAGAGGCATGGTCACAGGTTCTCCAATCTCGTGATCAGTCTCTCGAGTTCTTTGGATTCAGGCGCCTCGTCGGAGGCACTCATCAGCCATCGCCAGCTCTCCTCCCCAATCTGCTCCACTGCGGCCGGCGAGTCGAGAGGGATCCCGCGGCGTCTGAGCCGATGGTTCGCGATGCCAGTCAGCATCGGCCGGAGTCTTCGCTCGGGGCTCATGTATCCGGACAGGGCATCCACGGTCGCCAGTTCTGTCGCCGAAACGGTTCGGGGGAGCCGGGCTTTTTCGGGAGGGTCGAAGTCGAACAGGGGAGGGACAAAGACATCGGTCCTGCCCGGTATCTCACGAAGCTGCCAAACCAGCAGAGCGAGCAGGAGCAACTCCCACGCCAGCAATTCCTGGGTCTGGCTTAGCTGGAGCAGAAGGAAGGCTGCGGCGACTCCCGCCAATAGCGCCTGGACAATGAGCCGGATCAATCGTCCATCTCCTCGGCCAGTCGGTCCTTCGCTGCTCTCGCCTCATCCGCTTCGTCGCCCGTGGGCTCGATGAGCCCGTAACGAGCATCGGCATGACGGGTCGACAGAGTGTCGATGTCCGACCGCTCCAGACTGAGCTCGGTTCCGACTCGTCTGGCGTGCCGCCCTGCAGTCTCGCTCGAGGATCGGGCCACGCCTCGACTAGAGCTGTCGTCCTCGAACTCGGCGTACGTGTTGAGGATCTGCGATCTCGGGTCGTCGCTGAGCCGACGGGGGCGGGGCAGTGCAGCAACTGGAACACGGGCCGCTGTCTCCCCACCACCGACCTCGGGCTCGGAGAACGGATCCGGGGAAGACCGAATCGACAGGCCGATTCGGGTCAATGCCGCAGCCATCACGGCGGCCAGGAGAATACTGATCACCCAGCCGAGCGATGTCCCTCCCGATCCGCCACTCGGCTCTGCCACCACCTCGGAGCTCTCGGTACCAAAACCGTCAACCAAGGCCGACTGCGCGAACGGTCTGAGCCACCGGAGGGCAACGATGAAGATGACCATGCCGAGAACGAACAGGAGGAGGTTCCGGCCTCGTCTCCTCTCCGGGAGCTCAGATGGCCGCAAACCGAGTGCCAACAGGACCGCGCCCACAACGGCCGCGATGAGGATGATCCAGGCCATGATCGGGGTCAGGTCGACATCAGCCCGAAAGGACACGTCCAGCCATGGCTCATCACCCCGGCCAGGTCGGGAACTCGAGGCCACTGCAACAATGAAGCCAAGGCCGACAATGGCGATCGAGGCGGTCACCATCGAGATGATCCGACGACTGCGGCTCACGTCTGCCTTCCGAGGTGCTCGCCGCGGAGCAATCGATCGGAGATCTCTACCGCTTCGAGAAGAGAATGGGCAACGGGAGCGTTCATAGCCTCGAGCGTTGGCAAATGATGCGATCCACCGTCATATAGAACCACGCGGGATCCGACCTGTCTCGCGGCGACTGCGTCGTCGGGGGTATCCCCAATGACCACTACGTGCGCCGGGTCGAGATGGCTCTTGCTCAAATGCTCATAGAGGTGAGCTGCCTTCAGGCCACCCGTGGCCGACTCCAACCCGGCTATCGAGCTGAAACGACTCTCGATTCCGCGAGAGCTGACCATCTCCAGGAGCTCATCGTGGGGCGACATCGAGAGGACCGACTGGGACCACTTCATTGTCTCCACCTTGTCGATAGCTTGGAGGGAGTCGACGGTGAGGTTTGCGGCGGGCACTCTCCTGAAATACTCATCGTGGAAGGTTTTGTTCAGTGTCTCCCATTCCATGTCGGACACAGGGCGAGCGAAGAGGGAGTCGTAGAAGGCGCGGACCGGGCGTGTGAAGTGGTCTCGATACTGCTCCTCGACTATCGGGTCCAGTCCGTACTGAGCGATTCCCCGATTCAACGACTCGATTACCACGCTCAAGTCATCGAGCAGGGTGCCGTTCCAGTCCCAGACGATGTGAAGGCCATCCACCGCCGTGAGCCTACGATTTGTGTGCAGTGGTGCGCGCTATGCGCGCACCACTGCACACGAAGTCAGAGTTCGGAGCGGCCGATGAGAGCCCGGCCGACAGTCAGTTCGTCGGCGTAGTCGAGGTCACCACCCACCGGCAGACCGGCCGCGAGCCTGGTCACCCGCACGCCGAGTGGCTTGAACTCACGAGCGATGTACATGGCGGTGGCATCCCCCTCCACCGTCGGGTTGGTGGCAACGATCAGCTCGCTGATTCCTTCAGGTTCGAGCCGGACGCTCAACTCCTCAAAGCGCAGCTGACCAGGGCCAATGCCGTTGATCGGTGAGAGCGAGCCGCCCAGCACGTGATAGCGACCCCGGAACTCCTGTGTCTGTTCGACGACGACTACATCCTGTGGTCGTTCCACGACACAGACGATCGAGGTATCGCGACGCCCGTCACGACAGATCTGGCACTCCTCACCTGAGGCGACGTTGAAACAGCGTTGACAGAGGGAAACCTGGCTGCGCATATCTGTGATGGCGGCCGCGAGGCGCTGCGCATCGGCTTCTTCGACGGCAAGAAGATGAAACGCGAGTCTCTGTGCCGACTTCTGACCTACGCCGGGAAGACGAGAAAGCTCATCGATCAGTCGCTGGACCGGTCCCTCGAACATCAACCGAGAAGACCGCCGAGGCCCATATCTCCGGTCAGACCCCCCAGCTGCTGTGAAGCGGCACCGTTTGCCGCGTCCATCGCCTGTCTGACAGCCGCAACCACCAGATCCTGAAGCATCTCTACATCGTCGGGGTCGACGACCTCTGATGAGATCGAGACATCGACCAATTCCTGGGCGCCCGTGACCCTTGCTGTGACCATTCCGCCACCAGCAGATCCTTCGAACACCTGCTCGGCCAGGTCGGCCTGAGCTTCGGCCAGTTGCTGTTGCATCTTCTGCGCCTGCTGCATGATCTGACGCATGTCGGGCTGTTGATTCATGAGTGAGAGGGTAACTGGGACCTGAGACAGATCAGCCGTCCTCGATCACCTCCGCACCGAGCTCGTTTTGAAGAAGAGTCGTTGGGTCGGTCGAACCGGCCGGGCGGTCCTCTAGTTGGGCGATGTCAATGGTCGGATCGGTCGCGGTGGCATCGAGTGCGCCTTCGCGAAGACGGAACTGAACCCTGACCGGTGTCCCGAGAAGGTCGCCGGCCCTGGTCGCCACGATGCTCGAAACGGCGTCATCGCTGGTGATGCTTTGAAGATGGAAGTCATGGGCCAGTTCGAGGATGATCGTGTCCCCCTCGACCGCAGCCGGCACCGCTTCGCGAAACAACGCCCAGCGTCTGGTTCCCAGGACATCGTGTAGTGATCCGAAGAGACCCGGCCAGACCGACTGCAACTGCTCGAAGGAGATATCGATGCCACTCGCCGCTGCGGATTTTTCAACAATCTCCTCTGTCTTCTGCTCCTCACCCGAGGCCTTGGCCGGAGGCGGGATATCGACAGACGTCTCCGGCGCAGCAGCGGGACGGCTCATCAGACGTTCAACCTTCTCGACGCGTGAGAGGAGCCCCGCGGCGTCGAGCGAAGTCTCGGGGCGGGTCAGCTTGATCAAAGCAAGCTCGGTCATCAGCCGCTCCTCGCGACCCTCGCGCAGCCTCACCAGAGCTTCTCCTAGGAGGTCGACGGCGCGTAACACGTCGGTCGCGGGGATCATGCCGGCAGCCTTGCGCCACGCCTCGTAGATCTCTGGCGGCTCGTCTGCAATCTCGGCGAGGTTCGGCGCGTAGTGGGCGAGGAAGGCGCCACGGAAGAAGGCAATTGACTCGGCGACAAACCGCCGCAGGTCGACTCCCTCCGCTGCGAGCTCGGCGACGAGCTCAAGGACGTCTTTGGCGTCCTGAGCTGCGGTCGCCTCGGCGAGACGCATGAATGCCTCAGAGTCGGCAAGCCCCAGTGCCCGACGCACACCTGCCACATCGACCGAGCCAGCCCCCAGCGCCGAAACCTGCTCCAGAAGAGAAAGTGAGTCCCGCACCGAGCCACCGGCGTGACGGGAGATTGCGATCAGTGCGGCAGGATCGGTCTGGTAGCCCTCCCGATCAGAAATGACGCTGAGATGGCCGGCCAGTTCCTCGATGGGAACCGGATGGAAGTCGAAACGCTGAGTTCGGCTTCGGATCGTGTCGAGCAGCTTGTAGGGCTCAGTGGTGGCAAGGACGAAGTGGACGTTTTCTGGCGGTTCCTCCAGCGTCTTGAGCAATGCATTGCCTGCTGCCTTCGACAGCATGTGGGCTTCGTCGAGCACGAACACCCGCTTTGACGTCGCGACCGACGCCACTGTTGTGACACTGACCTTGATGTCCCGGATGTCATCGATCGAGTTGTGAGATGCCGCGTCGAGCTCGAGAACATCCAGCGATGAGCCCTCGGTGATCGCCACGCAGCTGGCGCACTCGTTGCACGGCCCACCGGCGGGCTCCCTGTTCTCACAGTTGAGCGCCTTGGCCAGAATCCGCGCTGTCGTCGTCTTGCCGGTGCCACGTGGACCGGCGAAGAGATAGGCGTGAGCGACCTTGCCATCGGCGATTTCCCGGACAAGCGTTGTCGTGACATGACCCTGCCCGATGACGTCGTCGAAGGTCTGCGGGCGGTACTTTCGATAGAGGGCCTGATACTCCACTGAGCGCCACAGTACCGGCGTTGTGTGACCGTTTCTAAGCGACCTTTTGCGTGTGCAGTGGTGCGCGCATAGCGCGCACCACTGCACACGCAGGTAATCGCTTCGGTTAAAGGGCGAAGCCGTCGATACTTGCCCTCGTGACTCAACACTTAGTCGAAGAGTCGGCCACAGGCGCGGCCGAGGCACCGCCTGCGGTATGGGCCAAGGGATTGGTGCGCAAGTTCGGTAAAACGGTTGCCGTCGACCATGTTGATCTCTCCATCCAGGCAGGCGAGTTCTATGGCTTGCTCGGTCAGAACGGGGCTGGGAAGACCACGACGATCAAGTCCATCGTCGGTCTGCTCAGACCCGACGAAGGCACGGTCGGCCTCGGGCAGTTCGACACGTGGAAGAACCCGGTCGACGTCAAGGCCCGGATGGGCGTCCTACCGGAGGAATTCAACCTCTACGAACGTCTGACCGGCGCCGAGCTCCTCGACTTCACCGCAGCGATGCACGGGCTCGACCGTGCCGAGGCCTCTCGTCGTAGAAATGATCTTCTCGAACTGCTCGATCTCGGCGATGTCGGGTCCAAGGTTGTCGGTGACTACTCCCGCGGCATGAGAAAGAAGGTGGCTCTCGGAGCCGCCATCATCCATCGCCCTCCGGTTCTGTTTCTGGACGAGCCCTTCGAAGGTGTCGACGCCGTCTCCGCAAGGCTCATCCGCAATCTCCTCCAGACGGCTGCACAGAGCGGGACCACAATCATCTTCTCTTCTCACGAGATGCATCTAGTCGAGAAGCTCTGCACCCGGATCGGGATCATGGTCGAGGGCCGTCTGACCATCGAGGAGACGCCAGACGGGTTGTGCAAGCTCATGGGCGTCGACAACGTCGAAGACGCCTTCATTGCCGCAGTCGGCGGCAAGACACCGGGTGATACCTCTTGGTACGTCTCCTAGTCGGTCTCAAAGCCCGACTCACCTGGAACGGCGTCCGAACCGACGTCCAGCGTCGTTTCGGGCTTCCAATCGCGACAATTCTCCTCGGATGGGGCGGTTGGTGGCTGGCCAATGCCCATTACGACACAGCTCAGACCCTGGCCAACCGGAGTCCGGCGGCATTCACCGAGTACATGGGATGGGCAGCGCTATTCACCTTCCTGGTCTGGGTGACCCTTCCGGTCATCATCTTCCCTCTGGACGAGAACCTCGACCCTCAACAACTGGCCGTCCTCCCGATCCGGCCAAACCAGATGGTCGCCGGTCTGGTGGCAGCAAGCTTCGTCGCAGCGTCGACGATCGTCCCGGTTCTGCTGTTGACATCCAACGCGGCCGTGGTCTCCGGGGGATGGTGGATGATCCTTCCGGCATCACTCGTCTTTCTGGCGCTGCTGGCCACCGGAGGCCAGCTGTTCTCGGCGACAATCTCTGCGATCCTGCGCACGCGACGGGGCCGGGACATCGCCACATTCCTTGTGCTTGGCATCGCGGCCGGCTCCTTCTTCATCTACAGAGCGGTTAGCCAGACAATTCAAGATGTTGGCCTGATCCGAGCCGCGATTGATCACCCCATCACCGATTTGGCCCTTCTAATCCCGCCTGTGGCCGCACAAAAGGCGATCGTCGACGCGGCATCTGGTCAGCCGCTGTCGGCGCTTCTGGCTCTGTTCGTCTCAGTCGCGTGGCTCGCGGTCTTCGCCGTCCTTTGGCGACGTCTGATCGGCTGGCTGCTCGTAACTCCAGAACAGCGAGCCAAGCCCGCCGCCCGCTCCAGAAAGGGAGGGATGGCGACGCGGCCCTGGGGAGTCATCCCGACGCTGGCACGAAAGGAGTTTCGCTTCTACGTCCGCGACCCGAGACAAAGACTGGTTTGGACCGGGACAGTCATCTTTGTAGGCCTGGCAGTCGCCGGTGTCGTGATGAACACCACAGGGCTCTTCGACGTCCGCGGCCGTGCATGGGCACCGCTGTTAGCTCCGATTCTCGTGTTGTTTGTTGGCCTCCCGATCGCGCTCAATCTCTTTGGCTGGGAACGGAACGCTGCGTCGTATCTGTTCGTGCTCCCGGTGAAGCCCCATCAACTATTGCTCGGTAAGAACATGGCCGTTGGCACCGCCCTCGCAATCGAGACCGCTCTTCTGACCATCGGATTGACGCTGTTCACCGGCCAACTGCGCTGGGTCTATATGGTCGTGCCACTGACGGTTGCCGCGATCGGCTGTCAGATGGCGGTGGGAAATCTGATCTCAGTGTTGACACCACTGAGACTGCCCCGGGAAGGAACTGACGTGTTCGCCCAGTCCACGGAGCAGGGTTGTCTGGCCATTGTCAGCCAGACCGCTTCCTTTTTCATGATCGGGCTGCTCCTGATCCCACCCGCTTCGATGATGGTGCTGACAGTTGACTACGGGGAAGTCATAGAACCCTGGGTCACGACTCTCTTCGCGATCTTCTGGGGACTGGGTCTCTACCTGATTTCACTGTTCATCTCAAGCCGGCTATTGAAGCGTCGCATGCCCGAGGTTCTTGCCTGGGTCCAGGTGGTCTGAGCCGGTATCCGGACCGCGGCCCGGCTAATTCGCCAACCAGTCGCCGGGGTGGATAGCCTCACGTCTGCCCATGGGAGAGCCATCGCCTCGGCCAGGACTATTTCGGCGCGGCCGCCCATTTCCATCATGGGTCGAAACCACCGTTCGGCTCACCCTCACGCTGCTCTTTCTCTACATGTTCCTCGTCGGAGTCAAGTCTCTGGAGAAGGGAATCAGCGCTCTCGGGTCGGACTTCGTAGACCAGGTTTTCGACTCCATCGCCAATCCAATCGCCGGTCTTGCAGCAGGTGTCCTTGCCACAGTCCTGGTCCAGTCGTCGTCGGTCACGACGGCGACGATCGTTGGGCTGGTGGGTGCCGGGGTCCTGCCTGTCGAGAGCGCCGTCCCCATGGTCATGGGCGCAAACATCGGAACCACCGTCACAAACACGCTCGCGTCGCTGGGCCACCTCAGACAGGGCCCATATTTCCAGAGAGCCTTCGCCGCAGCAACGATGCACGACTACTTCAACCTGATGAGTGTGGCGATCATCCTGCCACTGGAAGTCGCCTTTGGCCTGGTGACGAAACTTGCGAACAGGGCCGCGGATACGCTCTCGGGAAGGCTTCCGGAAGTCAGCGGCGATAGCCCGGTCAAGGACGCCATCTCGGCACCCGTAAACGGGATCAAGGACGCTATTGAGTCACTGGGCTGGGGCAGTGTGGAAGGGCCAATCCTCCTGATCCTCGGGCTCTCGCTGATCTTCCTTGCCCTATGGGCGATCACCCGTCAGATGAAGGCAGTGATGTCGGGTCGCATCGAGAATGCGATCAACGGCATCTTGAGCAAGGGCGCCGGGGCAGCGGCAATGCTGGTAGGGATGCTGATGACCATTGCTGTCCAAAGCTCGAGCATCACGACGTCGATCATGGTTCCCCTGGTGGCCGCGGGTGTCCTCACGTTGACCAATGCTTTCCCGGTGACGTTGGGCGCCAACCTCGGCACCACGGTCACCGCGCTACTCGCCTCCGTGGCCACCGATTCACCAGACGCCCTCGTCATCGCGTTGGCTCATGTGGTCTTCAACGTCCTTGGGATCCTCATCTTCTACCCGTTCCCGAGAGTGAGACGAATCCCGTTGCTCCTGGCCCAGAGGACCGCGGAAACCGCAGTGGAGCACAAATCCCTCGTCGCGGTCTATGTCATAGGTCTGTTCATCATCACCCCGATCGTCGTACTGTTAATTGCCTAGGAGGGATCCATGTTCTCCATATTCAGAGATGCCGACCAACTAGAACACGTCGAGGATCAACTCGACACGATGCTCAACGGAGGTCGGCACATGTTCGACCTGGCCAGCGACGCCATCTTCGGCATCCAGCCGGTCGAGGCCGTTCAAGAGGAGTTGTGGGGCCTGGACAAGGAGCTGAACAAGACCGAACGCGCCATCCGCAGGGAACTGATGGTTCACGGCACGGTTCGCGGCGCTGAGGTCGATCAGGGGCTGATGCTGGCCTATATGTCTGTGGCAAAAGACATGGAGCGGATCGGCGACTACTGCAAGAACATCTGGGATCTGGCGCACACCGGGGTCCGACTGGGTAACTCCCCCGACACAGCAGAATTGAAGAAGCATGCCTCTGAGGTGGCTCGACTGCTGGCCACGGGCACTGAAGCCTTTGTCAGCGACGACTTCGAAGCCGTACATGACCTGATTCCGAGCATTCAGGACAACGAGTCGCAATACGACAAGCTCGTTCATAAGTACGTCATGTCGGATGAGGCCGGTTCGGTTGCAGCGCCCAGAGCCCTGTTCTTCCGCTACCTGAAGAGGATCAGCGCCCACTTATCCAACGTGTTGAGCTCGGTCGTGATGCCGGTTGATCGGCTCGACTTCTACAAGGAATCGAAAGCCATAGACGCGGAGCCGGACTGACTTCGAAACCGGCCCCGGGTCGCTCATAGGATGTGCTGACCGACCAGGCACACCCCCAGAATGACCCTTCCGACAGCAAATCTCACACCCAACGCTCGAGCAGTGTTGGATCGCCGGTATTTGCTCAAAGACGATGCCGGCCAGCCGATCGAATCGGCCGAAGACATGTTTCTGCGTGTCGCCGGAAATATCGGTTCTGCAGAAGCACTGTGGGGCGAGGACCCCGACCCCTGGATTGACTCTTTCTATCGGGCGATGGTGTCACTCGACTTCCTCCCCAACTCACCGACTCTGATGAACGCAGGGCGAGACCTCCAGCAACTGGCGGCATGTTTCGTGCTCCCAATGGAGGATTCTCTCGATTCCATATTCGATACCTTGAAGCTCACCGCCAAGATCCACCAGTCAGGTGGTGGCACCGGCTTCTCCTTCTCGCGTCTCAGGCCTAGAGGCGACATCGTCAAAACCACACGTGGAGTCTCCTCGGGACCTGTCTCGTTCCTCGAGGTCTACGACTCGGCCACCGAGCACATCAAACAGGGTTCATTCCGCCGTGGCGCCAACATGGGAATTCTCGACGTAACTCACCCCGACATCATGGAGTTCGTCAACTCCAAGAATGAGGGAGGAATCACCAACTTCAACATCTCGGTCGGAGTGACCGAAGGGTGGATGCAAAAGGCGGCCGAGGGCTCGAACTACACCCTCGTCAACCCGCGCGATGGTGAACCAGCAGGAGAGCTGAGCGCCGGAGAGGTCTACTCGGCGATTTCTGAGGCCGCGTGGAAAACCGGAGACCCTGGAATCGTTTTCCTCGATCGCATCAACGAGCCCCGTACCAACCCAACGCCACAACTCGGGCGCATCGAAGCCACCAACCCTTGCGGCGAGCAGCCGCTCCTCCCCTTCGAGGCGTGTGTGCTGGGATCGATCAACCTCGGTCACTTCGTCGAGGACGGGGACGTCCGTTGGGACGCACTGGCCGAGACCACAGCTTTGGCCGTCCGCTTTCTCGACAACGCCGTTGAACAATCGCGCTATCCGATTCCGGAGATCGAGCAACTTCACAAACATGGCAACCGCAAGATCGGGCTCGGTGTCATGGGTTGGTCCGATCTTCTCGTACGTCTCGGCCTGGCCTACGACAGCGAGGAGGCTCTCGACATCGCCGAACGCGTCATGCAGTTCGTTTCGGCCAAAGCCGACGAAGCGTCCGAGCAGTTGGCGCTGCAGAGGGGGAGCTTTCCCAACTGGGAGGAATCCCTCTACGGGCCCAGCGAGCTGGACCGCCCGATGCGAAACGCGACCCGCACCACAATCGCACCGACAGGCACCATCTCGATCATCGCTGGCTGCTCGTCCGGTATCGAGCCCTTGTTCGCGCTCAGCTACTACCGCAGTGTCATGGACCAAACAGTGCTCACCGAAGTCAACCCCGACTTCGAGGAGACGATGGTGGCCGCTGGCGCGTGGGATCAGGCGCTTGCCGACGAGGTTGCCCGGCGCGGAGGGGTGAGAGGCCTGGATTCCGTTCCCGCCGACGTCCAGCGTCTATTCGGGACGGCACACGAAATCGCCCCTGATTGGCACATTCGGCATCAGGCGGCCTTTCAGCGTCATGTCGACAACGCCGTCTCCAAGACGATCAATTTGCCACGGGACGCCACCGTCGCCGATGTCCGGACCGCCTACGACTCTGCGCTGAAAATGGGATGCAAGGGCATCACTGTCTACCGGGACGGATCCAAGTCATGGCAGGTGCTGAACAAGGGACTCCCTCGGGGCACGGACCTCGGAACCATCGAAGGCTCGCCTCCGGCCCTCGGTGAGGACGAGACACTGCCACCGCCACAACGGGGCCAGAGCGTGTTCGAAGTATGCCCGATCTGTGGACAGCCCTCCTTCGAGTTTGCCGAGACCTGTGGCAAGTGTCACTCGTGCGGACACTCGACATGTTGAGGAGGGCCCGCGCCGAGCGTGAGCGCATGGAGCAAGAAACGCTGGCTCCGGAGGCGACCAAGGCGGACGAGTCGGCAGGGCGGGCCACGGACGAGGAGCCCGATGAGTTCCGAACTGCCTTCGAGCGCGACCGCGACCGCATCATGCACACCAAGGTCTTCCGGCGTCTCAAGCACAAGACTCAGGTGTTCTTGAATCCGGATGGCGACCACTTCGTCACCCGGATGACCCACACCCTTCATGTCACACAGGTGGGAAGAGCGATGGCAGTTGCCCTCGGACTGAACGAGACACTGACCGAGGCGATCTGCCTTGCTCACGACGTCGGACACTCCCCGTTCGGGCACATCGGGGAGGAGGCACTGTCACCGTTTGTCGAGGGGGAATGGCTCCACTCCGAACAGGGGGTGAGGGCGCTTTCACTACTCGAGCCACAGAACCTCACGCACGAAGTGCTCGACGGGGTGCGGGGCCACACCTGGAGGATCGATCCTCCACCTGAGGCTCCAGAGGGCTGGTTGTGCCGTTACGCCGATCGCATTGCGTACCTGACTCATGACGTCGCCGATGCATTGAGGGCAGGCGTACTCCAGTACCACGACATTCCGACCAGGACCCTGGTCGCATTCGGGCCGGCCTCCCGGGACTGGATCGCTTCAATGACCAGCTCCGTAATCGAGGCCAGTTACGAGAGTGGAACTGTCCAGATGGACCCCGAACACCTCGACGTGATGGACGAACTTCGGGACTTCATGTTCGAAAGGGTGTATCGGCGTCCTGAAACCGAAGCTCAGAAGGCGCAAGCGATAAGCATCATCCAGGACCTCGTGAACTACTTCTCCGAACACCCCGAAGAAGTACCCGACTCCTTCACCACCCCCACGGCGGATCCCCTGCACCGTGCCATCGACTACGTCGCCGGCATGACCGACCGCTACGCACTGAGCAGCCACGACCGCCTCTTCCGGCCGACGCTGCTCGATTGACCCGTAATTGGGTTCGAAACGCGTCATATGCGACCCGTTTCCGTCTCAATTACAGGGGGAAACCCCAGAATCTCCTTCACCTGAGGCGCTTTTTGGTCGAATAAGAGTCAATGAACGGCGGCGCGTCCGGCCTCGAGGGCCGGGAAACAGATCACCGGGAGCGTTACTGGCTCGTAGCGACAATCCGCGAAGTGGGTGGGTATAGCCAGGAGGCTCTCGCCCGCGAGCTCGGGGTGTCGTTCCCCACGGTCAATTCCTGGGAGCGTGGACGCTCCCGACCCCGGCGATCCCACCGCGACGCTCTGGAGTCACTCGCACACTCTTTGGGCATACGGACCGACATCTCGGTTCTGGTCATTGATGACGACCCGGCGGCATGCGCTGTCGTCGAGGGCATGGTCAAGGGCTCACAGACACACGCGGAGGTCCGGTCGGCCACCGACCCGAGCGAAGGTCTCATTCTTTGCGGTGCCCTCGATCCCAACATCCTCCTGCTGGACATAATGATGCCCGACATCGATGGCTTTGAGGTTGCCCGAAGACTTCAAGATCTGGACCTGAATCACACTGCCCAGATCATCTTTGTCACTGCTTCAACTGATCCGTCGGTAGACGACAAAGCGGCCGAATTCGGGCACAGGGTCCTTCGCAAGCCGATCTCGCAAGAAGAGATCGACAGCATCCTGGTGCGCGCCAACTCCCTTCAAGAGTCGCCCTTCTAGACAGGGCACTTCTCCATGGCCCAGCGACCCAGACATCTCGGGCGATCCGATGGACGACTTCGTGGGTCGCGAGTCCTGCCGCTGCTTGTCGGGCTCGGTTTCTTTGTCTTGGGAGCAGCGATGACGGCGATGGGCATCTTCACCACCCAGCAGGACCTGGATAAGGGCCGGGCCGCACTCTTCGAACACGAAACACATGAGCTAACCCGGGTAGTCGAAGAGCGAATCGAAGCCGCCACGGCGATACTGGCAGGTCTCGACGGTCTGTTCTCTACCGGAGAGATCGGACGGCGGCAGTTCCATGACTATGTCGCCAGCCTCGAGGATACGCCGGGCTTCGACGCGATGCAGGCCATCTCGTACATCCGACTGGTCGCACGCGATGAGGTGCCCCAATTCGAGGCCAAGGTTCGATCAGACACCAGCCTGCGCGATTCCGGATATCCCGAGTTTGTCGTCTACCCCGCCGGGGAGAACGATGATCTCTACGTAATCGAGTATGTCGAGCCATTGCCCAGCTCCGAGGGGATACTTGGGTTCAATATCGGCAGCAACTCCTCAAGACGGGAAACGGTGGAGAGAGCGCGCGACACCGGAGAGCTGATCGCTACTCCCGGCATCGAGCTCAAGCCTACCGGTCGACTGGGCATCCTCTTGATTCAGCCCATTTACGACGTCGATGACGGCCCGGTCGGGATCGATCAGCGTCGGGCGCGGTTCACAGGAGTCACCACCGGAGTGTTTCGAATCGACGACCTCCTGGCGGACATGACATACCCGGACGGCGTGAATCTGGTACTCACCGACCACGGCGTCATCGGCGATGTCGAAGGTACCTCGACAATCCTCACGACGGCCGGATCGAGCTCGCCTGCTACGGAGGGCGGCCTGTTCGTCCAACACGAAATACGGGTCGCAGACCGAGTCTGGTTGGTCGCCATGAGCGAAACTGAAGCCGGCTTTGGCCATGCGGCGACCTGGGAGCTCCCCCGCATCATGTTGGTTCTTGGATTGGTGGCGACCGCCGCCATCGCCACAGCCGGCTACGTCCTCATGAACAGCCGCCAGAAGGCCACAGCGAAGGCCTGGCGGGCCACCGCCCATCTGGTAGCCCAGGCCGACGAGCTTCGGAGCGCACGTGACAAGGCGCTCGAGTCGGACCGGCTGAAGACCTCGTTCCTGGCCAACATGAGCCACGAGCTGCGGACGCCGTTGACCGCCGTGATCGGCCTGGGTGGGATCCTGGCCAATGAATCCGCCGGCCCCCTCAATTCAAAACAGCTCGAATATGTCCAGACCATTTCTGGATCTGGCAGTCATCTCCTCGAGTTGATCGACGACCTCCTCGACCTGGCTCTGATCGAGGCCGGCAAGGAGGAGCTCCGTCTCGGTGCTGTGGATTTGCTCGCGATGCTCAGCGAGTCTGTCGAAATCGTCCAGCCAAACTTCGAGGACGGTTCCATCGAGCTCATCGAGAGCCCAGATCAGCCACCCATCATTGTCGAAGCGGATGCCCGGCGACTCCGTCAGGTCGTCCTCAACCTGCTGTCCAACGCCGTGAAGTTCACCCCACCTGAGGGCAGGGTAAGTGTCGAGATGAAGAGGGCCGCTGGAATCGTGGAAATAGTCGTCAGCGACACCGGGCTTGGCATAGCGCCCGAGGACCTGGATCTGATCTTCACTCCTTTCCATCAGATCGACAGCGATCTTGCCCGAGCCCACGGAGGCACCGGGCTCGGCCTGGCGGTAAGCCAGCGAATAGTCGAGATGCACGGTGGCCGAATCTCAGCAGAGAGTGAGCTCGGTGTCGGGTCGAAGTTTCGAATAGCCCTGCCAACCAACACTGCTGTCGAAGAGGAGTGGCACGCAAACCCGACTGATCCATCCGAACCGGTGGACCTGGCCACCCTGGCGCGAACCGTCGTCGTCGCCGACGACAACGAGGTGAACCTTTCGCTGATGTCCGACCTACTCGCGATGAAGGGAATAGAGGTCGTTCGGGCCAAGAACGGCGCCGAGGCTGTGAGATTGACCCGAGACCGAATGCCCGATCTAGTCCTGATGGACATCCAGATGCCGGTCATGGACGGCCTGGAGGCGACGAGATTGCTGAAAGCCCACTCGAAGACTGCCGCAATCCCGATTCTCGCGGTGACTGCGCTTGCGATGGCAGAAGACGTGAACCGTTGCCTCGACGCCGGCTGCGACCACTATCTGGCTAAGCCCTTCACTCCCGACCAGTTCCAGACAGCGGTACGGGAGACTCTCAAACAGGTTGCGCCTGCCAGAACCTAAAGGGACCAGGCCCGTCTTGCCTTGAGGATGGGATTGCGCCGCTTTCCCCGCACCACGGTCCCAGAACTTGTGTCGGTGCGCCGGGCCCTCGACCCGGACTCACTGGCTCTCTGCCTGCGATATCCACTCTCGGCCTTGATGGACTCTGGGGTGTGAAACATGTTGTCTCCTTGGTCTGATGTCTTAATGACTCAGTCTCAAGGTAAGGGCACGCTCCGTTTTCCGAATCGGTGTCTACACCTAGATCGCGGGGGGCGGCCACCTATATCGATGTTGGGCCATCTAGGTGATCAGGCCGGCCTTACGCGCCGTCGCAACTGCCTCCGATCGGCTAGCCGCGGATAATTTGCCCAGGATTGCCGAGACGTGATGATCGACGGTCCGGTTCGACACGAACAACCGATCGGCGATTTCGATGTTCGAGAGGCTATCTCCGAGAAGCTCTAGGACCTCGGACTGTCGCGGTGTCAATCCAAGCGGGCTCTCCTGGGTTGCACGTGTCGGGCCCCGGGGAACACCCTGGACTCCAGCCTTCTGAAGCTCACTGCGAATCCGGGAGGCAAGGGGCATCGCCCCCAGTTCGTCGAGAACCTCGAGCGCTTCGATCCTGCTTTCGTCGGTTCCCAGGCTGAGCGCGACTGCCCCCTTGTAGAGGATGCCGCGCTCCAGCCAGAAGTCGGCCGCCTTCCGCCATTCGCCGTCGCCGAGCAGTCGAAAAGGCTCAGCAGATCCTTCCGGAATCTCATCAACCGCTCCCATCAGATACAGCCACAAGGAGATCTCGCCGACATGCCATTGCTGGTCGAGCTTCAGCGCCTTGTCGACAATGTTGCGAAGGTCCTCGATCAGGCTTGGCTCAATGTCTCCACCCAGCCAGGCGTACTCGGCAACTACGGATCCGGCCGGGCCCAGTCGCTGGATTTCGTTGGCGCGAACCGCACGGTCCCAAGCGTCGAGAACAGTCCTCTTTGCCTCGGACTCACCTCGACGAGTCTGGACCCGACCCAGAACCATCGCAGCGACTGCCAGAGACACCTCGTTCTCACCGACAGTGCCGAGAATCTGGCGCGACTTCGACTCGGCATCGGCCCAGTCACCCCGCAGCACATCGAGGATCGCCGACTCGGCCCATGCATAGGATTCGAAGGAAGGCATCTCGCGCTCGGAGGACACCGCGATCGTCAAGGCGACCCACCTGTCGGCGAGTTCGAGATCGCACGAGGTCAGGGCCGACCAGGCAAGATTGACCGCCGCCCTCGCTTCATCGAACGAGAGCCCCAGGTCCTGGGACATTTGATAGCTTGCCTCCAGGTCCCCGATTCCCTCGGGGTACCTGGCCATCGATTTCACCGACCCGATGTTGTTGAGAGCACGCGCCACTGCCTCGCTTGGGCCCCCACCCGCCACGTCCATCGCCTTCTCCCCGTACGAGATTGCGCGTCCTTCGTCGTTTGCGAGCATCGCAAGCTGGGACAAGCTCGCATATGCCAGGGCGAGGTCCTCACCTCCGACAGGCCCGAGCACCGATACCGCCTCACTTGCCATTTCAACTGCTGTCGCCCGGCGGCTATCCAGCCACGCCACCCGGCTCCCGATCAACAAGCTCTTTCCCAGCGCAAGTGGATCTCCCAATGTGCGCCGTACCTCGATCGCCCTGGCGATAATCTCCTCACCACCGGGGTCGTTCTCGAGAATCCGCTCAAACGCGAGCAGGTCGTAATGCTCGGCGAGCTTCTCGGGATCGAACCGATCGAGATAGGGCTCGAGAGCGCTCAGATGTGCAAGGGCCTCCCGGTGACTCTCCAACTCGGAGGCACGGCGCGCCGCCTCAGGAACCAGTCTGATGATTGCCTCAGAATCCCCTGCTTCCCGGGCGTGGTGCGCGCACCTGGCCAGGTCTTCCTCAAAGTGCTCACACGCCTGAAGCACCGACTGGTTTAGAGCCCGGCGCCGTATCACCGGCAAGTCCTCTTCGGCGGAGCGACGCGCCAACTCGTGCTTGAAGGCAAGAGTCTCGCCCCGGACCTCCAATATCCCGGCCTCCTCGCACTCCAGAATCGCCTCCTGGGACGGGCCCAGGATCTCTTCGACCAAAGCAATCTCGGCGCGACTCGGGACCACAGACACCAGTTCGACCAAAGCGTGGCCCGCGTCGCTGAGCCGGTGGAGACGGGCTCGAACCGCGTCACGGACTGAAGCGGGAACCACGTCGTCACCGGAAGAGATCAACTCGGTGACGAAGAACGGGTTCCCCTCGGAGACCTTCCAGAGGTGCTCGGCGTCATCGCCTGCCAACTCGGCGACAGCCTCCATGCTCAAAGGTGAGAGTCGGATTCGCTCAACCAGTCCGGAGGGAAGGTCGCCAAGAGCAACCCGCAGCGGATGATCACCGGTGACCTCGCCGTCGCGAAACGTCACCACAAGAACCGCATGGGTCCGGTCGATTCGCCGGCCGAGGAATCTGATCAGGTCGAGGGTTGCCTCATCCGCCCAGTGGGCGTCGTCGATCACCAGGACCGTGGGGCGCAGTGAGCGAGCCAGCAACTCGTATACGGCGCCGACAGTCTCATACCGGTCGTCATTGCGCAAGACCTCTTCCAGGCCGGACTCGTCGAAAGCAATGTCCCAGAGCGGTCCGAGAGGACGGGGCGTCAACAGATCGTCGCAGCCACCCCAGAGGATGTGGGAGTCATCACGATGAGCATCGGTGAATGCCCTCACGACCGACGTCTTTCCAATCCCCGCCTCGCCCCGGACCAGAACCACACGACCACTCCCATCACGGGCTTCCTCGAGAAGCGTGTCGAGACGTTCGAGAACGTCATCGCGTTCTAGGAGTGCCATGGCAGGCATCGTACCGGCGGGCATTTAGCGGTTTCGGCAGCCATCCCTAACCTGCCTTCCGGTGCTGGTCCTCCGCGGTCTACATAAGAGATTTGGTGACGTAGTAGCCCTCGACGGGTGCTCGCTGTCGGTCGAAAAGGGAGACATGCTTGGCTTCCTGGGCCCCAACGGCGCCGGGAAGACGACCGCGATGCGATCGATCTTCGGCTTGATGCGACCCGACTCCGGCGATGTGACATGGGAGGGCCGGAAGATCACCCCTGAAGACCGGCGTCGGTTCGGATACATGCCGGAGGAGCGCGGCCTTTATCCAAGGATGAAGGCCTTCGATCAGCTCAAGTACTTCGGTCGCCTTCGTGGCCTCGGAAAGACAGAGGCGGCCAACGCCGCCGACAACTGGCTGGGGCGTCTCGGTCTGGCCGAGCGCCACGACACAGCAGTCGACGCCTTGTCGCATGGAAACCAGCAGCGGGTTCAGCTGGCAGCTGCCCTGGTCCACGATCCCGATCTCATGGTTCTCGACGAACCGTTCGCAGGGCTCGATCCGATCGCTGCAGAGACCATGGCCGACATCCTCCGGGAGCGAGCAGACTCGGGAAAGGCCGTGGTCTTCTCGTCTCACCAACTCGATCTTGTCGAGGACATCTGTGAAGAGGTAGCGATCATCAACGCAGGCACCATCGTGGTGGAGGGCAACGTCCGCCAACTCAAGGATGCGGCTCCCCTGAGACATCTCGAACTGGAGGTAGACGGAGAGGCCGACGCTCTGCTTTCGACACTGCAAGGAATTCACCACCAGGAGTTCGACGGGATCAGGCACACCGTGATCGTCGATGCCGACACCGATATGAGGGGGGTTCTGGCAAGAGCCCAGGATCTCGGGCGGGTGCGCCACTTCAGCTACACGACTCCATCTCTTTCAGATCTGTTTAGGGAGGCAGTCCGTTGAGTCGCCTCTCGAATGTCTGGCTGGTCGCGAGCCGCGAGATTCGCGAGCGCGGAAGGTCGAAGGCTTTCTTGTTCAGTAGTGCCGCTGTTCTTGTCCTGGTCGCCGCACTGGTGGTCCTTCCCGGCCTGCTGAGTGCTGGCACCGACGAATACACCGTCGGAACTGTGGGTGAGGGAAACAACGAGATCATCGCCGGTGCCGAGACGCTGGCAAATGCCAACGACGAGCCCGACGAGGAGCCTTCTGTATCCATCACCACCGTGTCCTTCGACAGCCGGGAAGAGGCCGCCGTCGCAACCGAGGCCGGTGAGGTAGATGCCGTGTTGATCGACGGCGAGGAGATCCTGGTCGAGAGCGCGTTTGGGTTCGGTGATTCGCCATTGGTGTCCCTTCTCCAGCAGGGAGCGGCCTCCGTCGAGCTCAGGGCGATCGTTGCCGAGGGCGGCGAGACGGCGGCCGATGTGATCGAGATCATGACCTCTGACCCCCTCGAGACGACCAGCATCAGCGGTGAGGACCCGACAGACGAGACCCGGGGTGTGGTCGCTTACGCGGGGCTGATGCTTCTCTACATCGCCGTGCTTCTCTACGGAACGTGGATCCTCACCGGTGTCACTGAGGAAAAGTCGAACCGTGTCGTCGAGGTGTTGCTCTCCAGCGTCCGGCCCTGGCAACTGCTCGGCGGGAAGATCCTCGGCATCGGATTTCTCGGTCTGACCCAGTTCGCAGGGACGATCGTGGTAGCGGTGACCGTGATTCGGATAACCGGTGCTTTCGACCTGCCCAACCTGAATCTGGGGTCGGTGGTGAACCTCGTAGTCTGGTTTGTCCTCGGATTCCTCCTCTTTGCCGTGATGTTCGGGAGCGCGGGGGCACTCGTCAGCAGGACAGAGGAAGCTCAGGCCGTCGCCTTCCCCATGTCGCTAACAGCGGTCGCCGGGTTTTTCCTGGCCCTGGCGACACTCAGCGATCCGACCGGCCCGGCCGCAATCATCGGGACGTTTGTTCCGCTCACGGCGCCGTTCGTAGTCCCGGTGCGGGCCTCGCTGGATGCGATCCCTGCCTGGCAGTACGCGGCCGCGGTGCTCCTCACTGCGGGGACCATCGTCGGCCTCACCTTTGTCGGAGGCCGGATCTACTCCGGTGCCCTGCTCCGTTACGGAGGGCGGACCAAGTTGCGGGAGGCTTGGCGGTCCGCCGCCGAATAGCCACAGGTCCTCAGGTTTAAGCTCGTCCCATGGCCTACGACGAAGCCCTAGCCGACCGAATTCGCGACCAACTGGGTGACGGCCCTGAGATCACGGAGAGGAAGATGTTCGGCGGTGTCGCGTTCATGCTCAAGGGCAACATGGCCGTCGGCATAAGCAAGGACGAGCTCATGGTGAGGATTCCTCCTGACGAACACGAGACACTCACCTTGCAAGCTGGGGTTCGTGACTTCGACCTGTCCGGCAAGCGCATGAGGGGATGGGTTCTGGTGGCATCCGAACGGCTGGTCGAGGACGCCCAGCTCGGCGATTGGGTGGAGGTCGGTCTCGACTTCGCAGCTTCCCTCCCGGCCAAATAGGCTGATTTCAATGGGTTACGAGCACATCGAGATCGAGCAGGCAGACCGGGTCGCCACACTCTTTTTGAACCGTCCCGGGAAGTTGAACGCCATGTCGGAGGACATGTGGGCCGACATCCCCGCGGCCATCGCCGACCTGGACGCAGATCAAAACGTCCGAGCGGTGGTCCTCGCCGGCCGGGGTCAGGCCTTCACCGCCGGAATCGACGTCAACATGCTCGCCGGTCTCCAACCAACAGGAGCCTCTCAAGCCGAATCCAACCAGTGGCTCTATCACAAGATCAAAGAACTGCAATTGACGGCTAGTTGCTTTGCCAACTCGCCAAAGCCGATCCTCGCGGCCGTGCACGGATACTGCTTTGGCGCCGGAATGGATCTGATCACCGCCTGCGACATAAGACTGGCCTCGGAGGACTCTGTATTCTCGATTCGGGAGACCCGGATGGGGATGGTGGCCGACATCGGAACCCTGGAAAGACTCCCCGGCATAGTTGGAGCTGGGCATACCGCCGAGCTGGCGTACACAGGGAAGGACATCTCCGCGGCCCGGGCCCGCGAGATCGGACTGGTGAACGACGTCTACGACGATCAGAAAGCGGTACTCAGTGCTGCGCAGGACCTGGCGGCGGAGATTGCCGCGATGTCACCGCTCGTCACCAAGGGGGTCAAGAAAGTCCTTGCTGCAAATGACGGCCGGACTATCGAGGATGCGCTCGATTTCGTAGCCCAGTGGAACGCCTCCTACCTCTTCTCCAACGACTTGGTGGAAGCGATGAGCGCCTTTGTCGAGAAGCGCAACCCCAACTTCAAGGGGAACTGACCAAATCGCAGGGACCCTCTCCTGTTAGCCCCTGCGATCCTGACGCAGCAGCGTTCTCACTGCCGAGTTCTTCCAAAGGTTGCCGAACTGAGACCACTGCCGTTTCTTGTCCACCAGATTGGATTCCATCGACACCGACTCCGAGCTATCGAAGTGCTCTGCCAGTTGAGTCAGTGTGTGAGTCCAGATCTTGTCCTCGAGACGGCTGGTGTAGATCTTGAAGCTGACTTCGTAGAGCGGGTCGTTGGCACGTACCAGGAGATGAACCCGGGCAACCGTGGCCCCTCCTTCATCCTCATGGGCGTCGAAGGTGATGATCGATGCCCAGGGGTGTCCCTCCGGGGTCATGTATGACCACGAACGCTCGTCGGAGTAGATAACCCGCACGGCGGAGGTGACCTTGGTTGGGCCTCTCCCCCCGCCGATGACAGCGACCTCACCCGGCGCAATCCCACCGGCCGGCGCGTAGAACTTGTTCGACGGATACCAGAATTCGCCGAAATTCTCTTTCCATGTCGAGATCACCGTCTCGGGAGTCGGGCCCGGAATCCTGACCTCGTACGACTTCTGCCATAGCTGACCGAATCCCTGGAGCGGTCCCATCGGCTGGCGACCTTCTACATTCCCGGTAACCGCTCCCTCGGCCACCTCGCCGACGTGGAAGACATCCGTTGGGTCTGCCCAGTTCTCTGCGTCTCTCGGTTCTGTCATGTTGCTCCTTTCGTACCCCCCAATTTGTAGTTCCAGTGCGTTCCGCAACCGTTACGACGGGTTCCCCGCTCGATAGCTACTGGTCGTAACGGTGATAGGGCACAATCAGGGATGAATGAGCGGATACGACGCAACGGTTGTTGGCGCCGGGCCCAACGGGCTGGCCGCCGCCGTCGAGCTTGGCCGTTCCGGAAGAAAGGTCCTCGTCGTTGAAGGAAGCGACAACATCGGTGGCGGAACCCGAACTGAGGAGCTGACTCTCCCCGGATTCCATCACGACATTTGCTCGGCAATCCACCCTGCCGCGGTGGCCTCTCCGTTTCTGAGCACCCTCGACCTGGGAGTCGACTGGATCGACCCACCCATCCCATTCACCCACCCTTTACCGGATGGACGCGTCGTCGCTCTCCATCGCAGCATCGAGGAGACCGCCGCGCAGATGGGCAGCGACAAGTCCCGGTATCTCGGTCTCATGAGCCCTTTTGTCGAGTCGATCGACGATCTCGTCGAGGACGTCCTCGCCCCGGTAACGATCAATCCGACACACAAGTCAAAATTCGCTCGAATTGCTGCGATCGGCTCACTTCCGGCATCAGTGCTTGCCTCCAGGTATGAGAGCATGGAGGGGAAGGCGCTAATCGCCGGTCTCGCCGCTCACTCGATCGCCCCGTTCACTGCACCGGCCACATCAGCAGTCGGCGTGATGCTCGGAGCAATAGGTCACCACTACGGGTGGCCGATGGCGAAGGGTGGATCGCAGCGAATTAGCGAAGCTCTGGCTGCCCTCGTCATCGAGACGGGAGGAACAATCGAGACCGGCCGAACGGTGGAGTCGGCTGACGACCTGCCCGGAGAACTTCTCTTCCTCAACGTGATGCCACCGGCCGCCCACCAGATGGCCAGGGACAGGATCTCTCCGTCGAATCTGCGCAGACTCTCGAAATGGAAGCCAGGCCCCGGGGTGTTCAAGATGGACTGGGCTCTCGATGGGCCGATTCCGTGGACCGACCCATTGAGTGCATCATCAGCGACCGTCCACGTCGGGGGCACCTACCCCGAGGTCGACGCGGCCGAGCGTGAAGTGTTCAGAGGCGGTCATCCCGAGCAGCCGTTCGTGCTGCTGGCACAACAGTCCTTGTTCGACGACACCCGCGCCCCCACCGGAAAGCACACGGCGTGGGGCTACTGCCACGTTCCCAATAGCTCCGACGTCGACATGTCGGCGAAAATCGAAAATCAGATCGAGCGCTTCGCACCAGGTTTCAAGGATCTCATTCTCGAGAGGTCAAAGATGAACAGCGCCGACTTCCAGACCTACAACCCCAACTACGTCGGAGGCGACATCGGTGGTGGTGGTTTCGGCTTGAAGAAGGTGCTCCAGATGGGAGCCAAGCGCCCATATCAGCTGGGCAACGGAGTTTATCTCTGCTCGTCTGCGGCTCCACCCGGAGCCGGGGTCCACGGCATGTGTGGCTACTACGCGGTCAGGGCCGCCCTCGACTGAGCGAGCATCCGTTCAGGAGTCCGGGCTGGCCATCGACGCCACCGGCTCCCGGTTCTGGACGAAGAGAGCGCCGGCCAACCCGACCAGCAGGATGCCCACGACTATCCAAATCAAGCTGACCGACAGGCCGATCCAGATGGCCCATATTCCGAAACCGGCTATCAGACCCCAACCAGGAGCACCGGAGACACGGGCAAAGACAACAGCTGCGATGAACCCGACGATGAACAGGGTGAACGGAAGCTCGCTGAGAAACACCCCCGTGAACAGCAGCCCCCAGAAGACAAGCCAGACACCGAACCCGATCCACGCACGTCGCACCCACCGGGTGTCGAGTGATGGCGTCACCAGCAGCAGCGAAACCAGGCCGGCGAACGGCATTGCGACCGGGCCGATCGAGAACATGCCGAAGAAGGTGAGTCCCCAAAGGGCCCCACATAAAACCCATGCCGTAAAGGCGCCCCATCCGATGGCCGAGACGGATTTCCGGGTGGATATCGATTCGGTCGTTTCGACTGTCATCGGTCTCAGCCCGAAAATCTAGCCGCTGCCTCGTTCCGGGAGCGGTTTCCGTTTGCTAGACGGCGGCTAGAGCAGCGTCTTCGTTTTCATAGATGGCAATTGCCTCGTCGAGACGGGTTAAGGCGAAGATCTGGCGGTAATGATCGGTCAACCCGTAGGCAGACAACGTGTGCCCGGAGCGCTGGGCCCGGATCAAGGTGGTGACGAGCAGGCCGATTCCACCACTGTTCATGTACTCGAGACCCTCGAAGTTGAGGATCACCGCTCTGGCGCCGTCACCCGCTTCGTCGTGGGCGGTCGTTATCTCTTTCTCCGAAAACGAGGTGATCTCGCCCTCAATGTCGATGACTCGAACGCCTTCGCCGGCGTCTCTTACTCTCATAGTCAGATTTGCAGTAGGCATGTCCCTCTCCTCATTCCCCTATCACGCGTGCGCATCTTCGAGGATTGTCATGAAATCCGACAAACGGGTGATCCGGAAGACCTCCCGGTAGTGGTCGGTCAGCCCGAAAGCGGAGACCTCACGCCCCTCAGCCCTGGCCATAGCGAGGATGCCGACGATCACTGCGATCCCCGTGGAGTTGATGTAGTCGACTCGACTGAAGTCGAGAGTGATCTCTCCACTGAATTCAGTCGCTCCGGCATAGGCCGCCTCCATCCCCTCTTTTGCGGACCGGTTGACTGTGCCAACCAACTCGATAGTCACGCCGTCTTCTGCGTTCGTGACTCTGGCTTCGAACTCTGAGTCCGACATCACACTCCTCCTTCCATGTTCATGACGAGCTCGACGGTGTGCGTTTTGCCCGTTCTCATTGTTTTCACCTCATCGACCATCTGCTTCGCGAGGAACAAGCCCCATCCGCGCGGCGTCTCCTCGCCGGCAAGTTTGGCCTCCAGATCAGGCGTTGTTGCCTCTGGAATCTCCTTGTCGCCACCCTGGTCGGTGACTCTGACCTTGATTGCGTCAGCGGTTGCAACGACCGCAACGTCCACGAGCAGGTCCGCCCGGTTCTCGTTCCCGTGCTCGATTGAGTTCATCACGGTCTCGCCGACGGCGGTCTTGAGCCGCTCCAGACGTGAAGCTTCGAGAGCCAGCCCGCCTACTGCCTCGGTGACCTTGTCGATGGCGATGCGCTCGTTGCCTTCCTCACTGGCCACGCTGAAAGTCGTCAGCACCTCGTCGCTGGTAGCCGCCTGGAATACCGTTGCCGCGGCCTGAGCTGACTCGGTTCTGCTTATCACCACAAGAGTGATGTCGTCTTCCTGCTCGGCATCGGGCCCTGTCCATTTCTCCAGGTCTCCGACCAAGGCCGCGCACATATCGCCGTCCTCAGTCTTCTTGCCGACTTGACCCATCAGCCGTGCAAATCCGTACATCTCCTTCTCAGGACTGTGAGCCTCGGTGATCCCGTCGCTGGTGAGAACCATGACGTCGCGATCACCAAACGTGTAGGTCTGCTCGTCATAATCCATTCCGGGCATCAGACCGAGGGGCATCCCGGTGGCCCGAAGTTCGATGACACCTTCCTTGTTGCGGACGTATGGGAGGTTGTGGCCGGCGTTGGCGAAGACGATGTCTCCTGTTGCGGTATCGACTATCGCATAGAGACACGTGACAAACATCGCCGGGGGGATTTCCGGCACAAGTGCCTCATTCACGTCGGCGAGCACGGCTGAGGGGGAATCGTGGCGCTGGGCCGCCGCTCTCAGCATGGATCGGCAGGTGGCCATGACAAGCGCAGCAGGAACACCCTTGTCGGTGACATCGCCGATGATGACACCAAGCCGACCGTCCTCGAGGTCGATGAAGTCGTAGAAGTCGCCACCTACTGCACGAGCAGGGCGATAGAAGGCATCGACGTGCCATCCGGGGATCGATGGAAGATCCTTGGGCAGAAGGGTCTGTTGGATGAGCGCGGCGACCTGGAGCTCCTGCTGGATTATCTCCCTCTCCTTGGCCTCGGCCTGTTGCTCTCTCACCAACTGCGCCACCTTCATTGCAGGTGCCACCTGGGAGGCAAGACTCCCGAGCAGTCGGCGGTCGTCGGTCGAATACGGCTGATCGGAGAGACGGGAACCGAGATACAGGGCCCCGAGCAACTCGCCCTGCCCGATGAGAGGAACAATCAGCTCCACTCCACTTTCTCGCATCTCGTCAAGGGACTTCGAGTCGAGATCGACGTCGGCGAGAACAACAGGGCCGCCAGTAGAAAGAAGAACGGTCTCCAGCGGGTCTCCGGCAGGAATCTCTATCGAGTCGATGAGGCGGGCGTTCGACTCGGGAACGGCGGTCTTGGGCTCCTCTTTTGGTGTTTCGCTGGTTTTGCGACGTTTCATGAGCTGAACCATGGCACTTTTCTACCTTTCTACCGTCCCGAAACCGTTACGAGCCATCTCGAACCCATACCGATACCCACGAAGGTTGCTACGTGTCCTGCTACCGATGACAACTCATGACGTGGGAACTGGAGTGGGCTTGTCGACCAGCTTTGAACTCGTCGAAATCAGCCTGGCTCCCAGATGTTTGGCCAGACCAGCGCATCCTTCCCTCATGACGTGGTGATACGCCCACGCAAAGAGGGGCTTTGCGACAGGTTCCAGCACATTCATCCAGCGCTTCGTGGTGGATACGTACCAGAGATAGGTCACGGCTGTGCTTTCACCGCGACTCTCGAAAAGATGGGTGCCGGTGCCGATCAGATCTCCTCTCGCCAGACTGTGAATCCGATTCGGTCGATCAACCTCCACGACGGTCATCTCGAAGTGCATCTTGTAGCCAAGCGGGCTCTTTATCGAGTAGCGCGCCTTGGCTCCGAGTCCATCAGAGTCACCCTTCTCGATGAGCCTCGAGTTCTTCACAGAGGACCACCATTGAGAAAACTCCTCGGGGCGAGTCATGACGTCGAAAACTCTGTCGATTGGGGCTGAAAGCACCCATTCGCTCTCAAACTGATAGTGAGCCATTCCTTTCCCTTCCTATGGCTTCTTACCTTTATGCCATGGTTCCGATACGACAGCGTTACGGATTCATTCCTTGACCCACACCGAGACCGCCGACGGTTGCATGGTCTCGGTGACAACCCCCACCCAGCCTTCGACCACCCCATCAGGATCAACCCGGTCCCGGAGAGACCCGGTGAACTCGTCCATCACCCGCTCGTGGTCGTACTTGGACCGATTGAATCGACGATCCACCCAACCCTGCACCCGTTTCCGCAGTGGATTGAAGAGAGCAGCCACCGCCAGAGTCGAGGCCGCCACCGCCAGATCGCTCTCGACCTGAAGCAACGAAGTGGTAAGGGTCACTACACCAGAGAAGACCGCGACGAGCAGCCCGACGACGAGGGCATAGGACACGGTTCGAGAAATAATCCGATCGATCTCGTACAGCCGATACTTCAGGACCGCGAGACCGCACGCGATCGGGATCGAGGAGTAGGCAAGGCCAAGCAGGACACCCAACAGAATCGTGTCGTTGAGACCCACACCAATTCGGATCGGCTCGATCGAGAGTGCAAAAACGAAGACCAGGAAACTCACAGCAAGCACCAGCCACTTCATCTGCAGACGCTCGATCCCCTCTGACCTGCGGAAACGCACTATCAGACCGACCAGCCCGAACAGACCGGTGAGCATGAGCGGAAGGAAGGTGATGTCGGCTAGATCGGCAGGGACCGCACCGATGCCGAGTGGGTTGGTGGTGTAGCTGACGCACTCGCCACCGGCTGGTGGGTATGCGATGCATATCTCCGCACCGAAGAACGCGCCCAACGCTGTGATCACAGCTAGTCCGAGGCCGACACGTGCCACCCAGGCCCAAAACGGCGACAGTGCCTTGCCGGTCGGAAACCAGAGCGGAAGGAGCACAAACACCTGAACAAAGGTAATGACGAAGAAGATGTCTGAACCCATGAAGCCAAGTGCCAATGATCTGTCGTCGGAAAGGCCATAGAAGATCGCCTCGCCCAACCCGAGCAGGGTCGCAGTGACCCCGATCCCGACAAGGAGCAGGCCGATTCGGTTCTCAGGCCTTCTTGTCACCACCAGATAGCCGAGAGCGGCGCTCAGACAGCCCGGAAGCACAAAGAACACCGCGTCGCCGATGTTGTAGTTGCCCTGCAGGGACCGGGCCACGATATAGACGACCGCGACAGCGACAAACAATGTTCCCAAGGTGCCAAGCCACCTTCTGAAACGGTACGACCCTGCCACCATCATCCCTTCACCCACACGCCAACCGTCGCCGGCTGCATGGTCTCCGACACGACATCGACCCTGTTCCTCTCACCCGCGCCAGATTGCCACACCGTCGTTACGTAAGCGCAACGAGAGAGCGGCATTACTCACAACGTTCCGAGAATCGTGTTTCCAATAGTCCGTAACGGAGTATTAGTCTCGGAGCGGGTTGGAGGGAGGAACTCAATACTCGACATACGACTGCTCGGACCACCCGAGGTGTCGCTGAACGGCGATCCGATCGAGGTGGATACACGTAAGGCGATCGCCCTGCTTGCGTATCTGTCCGTCGAGGGCGATGCGACTCGTGACACTCTGGCGACTCTCTTCTGGGCCGACTCACCGTCCGACCGGGCACGTGCGACGCTTCGCCGCACGCTGTCGGCGCTTCGATCCGGAATCGGATCTGATGCAATCACCGCCGATCGCAACCGGGTCTCGCTGGACAGCAGCAGCTCGAGCGATCTGTCGGCGTTCGATGCCGAGATTCGATCCACGTTCGAGCATGACCACGATCCATCAGACGTGTGCAACCAGTGTGTGCCCCCACTGACTCGAGCAACGGACCTCTACCGCGGTGATTTTCTCGAAGGCTTCTCCGTTCGAGATGCACCAGAGTTCGAAGATTGGGCTCGCAACGTCACTGAAGATCTTCGACTCCGTGCCGGCGCAGCGTTCAATCGCCTCGCGATGGGGCGGGCGGCGTCGGGAGACTACGCGGGGGCGATTGCAGCGGTGACTCGATGGATCGAGTTGGACGTCTTGCATGAGCCGGCACACCGGCTCCTGATGCTGCTCAACGCATGGGCGGGCGATCGGCCCGGAGCGGTGGAGGCCTACCGCGCATTTGTCGCTGTCCTCGACAGCGAGTTAGGCGTGCCTCCTCTCGAGGAGACCACCGAACTGTACGAGGCCATCCTGGATGAGGACCTACCGCCTGCCCCGGGAGCCAGGAAACGGGTTCAGACTCATCAAGCAGGTCCGCCGCCGGCTGACACCGAGATGCTGGATCGGGAATCAGAGCTCAATGCACTCCGATCGGCTCAGCAAGCAACAGAAATCCGGGGCCAGGTAGCCGCCATCATCGGCGGGGCATGGATGGGCAAGACGAAGCTTCTCGAGGTATTCACCTCAGAAGCTGATATTTCCGGGGACGTCGTCCTATTTGGCCGCGCTTTTCGGATGGAGCAGACCCTTCCCTATGGAGTGATCACGCAGATCCTCGGTGCCGCGGTTCCTCTGATCGACTCGATGCGAGACCGGGTTCCCGAATGGGCGTTTGCCGAAACGGCCCGTCTCGTCCCCCAGCTTGCAACAGGACAGAGTCCGATCACTCCTGATCGCTTCGGCGAGTTGCATCTTCTCGAGGGCGTCCAGGCCGTCCTGGCTGAGATCGCCCGGGACCGACGATTAGTCGTCGTGGTCGACGATATTCAGTGGGTGGACCCCGCATCGGCGGGGGTCCTGACATACCTGGCGCGGCGAATCGACAAGGTGAGGTCGCTCCTCGTCATCGCGGCACGAAGCGGAGAGCCTCTGGACCAGCCGATCAGGGAACTGCTCGGTCAGGCCGCCACCCAGATCGAGCTTGAGCCGCTGCCAGCCGGGGCTATCGATGATCTGGTGCCCGATGGGCTGAGTGCGGTGGACGTAATACGACGGACGGGCGGAGTGCCGCTGCTCGTACTGGAAGCACTGTCACACGAGACATCGTCGACCGAATCGCCTGGCGTTATGCGCTACATGGAAACCAGGCTCCGGGACTTGACCGATCTTGGCCGCCAGATTCTCGGAACGGCCGCTGTTCTCGATGGTCTGTGCGATGCATCCCTGCTCCGCGAGACGAGCGGCCGCAGTGAGGAGGAGGTCGTCGAGGCGGTCGAAGAGCTTGCTCGGGCGGGATTACTACGCGAGGTTCCTGACAGTGATGGCCTCAGCTTCACGCTCGACGCGCTCGAGAAGATCACCTATGACTCAGCATCGCTGATCCGACGCCGCCTCCTTCATCGGAGGGCGGCAGAAGCTCTCGAGAAGCGGCCACGGTCCAAGACCGATGCTCGGCTCGCTGCGGCGATCGCAGCGCACAGGCGCGGCGCCGGGAACGAGGAAGCAGCGGATTGGTATCACCTTGCCGGCGACCTGTCGCGCGAGGTCTATGCCAACTCCGAGGCAACGAACTTCTATGAGACTTCGATCGCACTCGGCTATTCGGACCCGGTCAGCCTTCGCCTATCCCTTGGAGAGGTTGCCATGGCACGGGGCGACTACACACAAGCGACAAGGGATTTGACCGCCGCGGCTGCACAGGCCGACGGCCCAACACTGGGCCTCATCTTACATCGACTGGGCGAGGTGCAGCGCCTGCTCGGGCGTTTCGAGCGCGCCGAGGACCACTTCCAGCTTTCGGCCCCGCTTCATCCCGAGCCGGCAGGTCTATATGCCGACTGGGCGCTGCTCAACCACCGGATTGGCGATGCGGAACAAGCCCGGGCCCTATCAGAGCAGGCACTTGCCCTGGCCATCGAGACTGGCGTCGACAGTGATATCTCCCGGGCTCAGAACATCCTCGGTGTGGTGAGCGACGACCCAGCGGAGGCAACGGAACATCTTGCCGCTGCGCTGGCACTTGCCGGAGACGATGACCTGCTCCGCATGGCGGCTCTCAACAACCAGGCTCACAGAATAAGCCAGACGGGCGAGATCGACGCTGCAGTCGATCTCGTGGAAGACGCGATTGCGATCGCCGCGAGGACGGGGCATCGTCATCGCGAGGCCGCCCTGCACAACCACCTGGCCGACCTCCATCACCTCGCCGGAAACAGACAGGACGCCGAAGCTGCGCTGACTGCAGCGGTGACGATCTTTGCCGATGTCGACAGCGGAGCCTGGGAACCTGAAGTCTGGCTGCTCAGCCAGTGGTAGCTCGTCGCAACGGGCCCGTAACGGGGTCGTAACGCAAGTGTGAGAAGCTTGAACCAGTGAGCAGGAGCACGCGCACGTCCAATCAGAGACTCTGGTTCATCATGCCCGTATGGGCTGTTGTCATGGCGCCCACCCTTTTGGTCACGGACCAGGACATGGAGGTCGACTCGATCGGCTGGGTGCTCCTCCAGGGGGCCATTCTGGGTGTAGGCACATTGATCCTTGCCAACCGGCCGGGCAACCGGATCGGCCGGATCATCCTCACGGCCGGAGCGACCTTTGCCGCTGGAGTGGCGCTGGGCCTCATCGTGGAGTTGGTCGAGGATTTCTTGGACACCAGGCTGATCGGTCTTCTCTTCGCCGTCTCAGCTGTGTTGATTACGATCTGGGTCCCGGTGATTGCCTGGGCCCTGTTCCTCTTCCCCACCGGGGAACTGCCGGGACCAGGGTGGAAGTGGCCGGGGAGGGCGATCCAGGCGACAATAGTCCTCGCCGTCCTCGCTCCGTTGGGAAACGGCGGGATGTTCGCCGACCCGGACTCCACCGAAATACCGAGTCCGATCCAGGACATCATCTCTCCGGTCGATGAGTGGCTCGCGAGGGCCCTTGCAATCGGAATTGCCGTTTCGCTGATGACGGCCGCGCTTGCCGTGCTCTACCGGTTTGTGAAGTCAAAGGGTGTTGAGCGTCAGCAGATGAAGTGGCTTGGGTTCGCCATGCTGCTGATGGTGATATGGACACCCATCAGCCTCCTCGTCAGTGAGGGGACGGCCCAGGAGGGGCTTGTTGCGATCGTGACGATCATCCTGGTCGGCTTCGCTCTCTTTTCACTGGGCATCGCTGTTATCCGCTACCGCCTTTACGAAATCGACCGGATCATCTCGCGCAGCGTCACCTACGCCCTGGTGGTCGGAGTGCTCGTCGCAGCCTTCTTTGGCGTTGTAACCATTCTCAGCAGTTGGCTCCCAGGCGAATCGCCAATCGCAGTTGCCGGCTCCACCCTCGTGGTGGCGGCCCTTTTCAATCCCTTGAGAAAGCGGATCCAAAGCTGGGTGGACAGACGATTCAACCGGACCCATTACGAGACACGTCGGGTGGTCGAGGCCTTTGCAGCCGGCCTTCGAGACGAAACCGACGCCGAGGACATCGCCCGAGGGCTTGGTGAAATCGTCGAGCAGACTCTCCAGCCTCGTTCGGTGGGCGTCTGGGTAGCCAAATAGGCCGTATCTGGCGACGACAGGCCCCATATGGGTCGATCGACCCCTCAAGAACCATGCCGGGTCTTCCGAAAAAACCTAGGTTATGACTACTTCGGAAGCCACATTTCTCGAGGAGTGGACTACACACCCGCTCGGTAAGACAGTCAGAATCGCCATAGCAGTCGTCGGTCTCGCGACTTCGACCATTGTGCTGCTTCTGGCGACACTCACCTCGGATGCTGTCTGGTTCATGGTGATTTTGGGGGTATCCCTCGCCGCCTCCTCGATTCGCGCGGCCCTCCATCCCAGTATTTCCCGACTCGCCATCCTCACCGCGGTGCTCGTGGTTATCCCGATCGCTGGACGACTCATCTGAAGATTTGCCTCGGGCCCATTCGGCCAGTCGCCCGGAGTCAACGGTCACCGGCTAACGGTGGCCGTTGGCCTTATGAAGAAGAGTCCTCATAAGTGAAGACACCTTGAGCTGACTCCGCGACCTGCTGGTAGCCGATCCGTCCATCCATGGAATTCTCGCGCCGGTTCGAACACATGGGGGTAATTCCCCATATACGAATGAGACAGGAAAAGTCACCATCTTCAGTGGGACTACAGGGCACAAACAATCGTCCCCAGAGCGACAATGGGACCCAATCAGGGGGATCATCTTCGGACGATCCCCCTCTTGGCCGGCGGTGGAGAACCTGGAGATCACATGATCGGACATTGGTCAGAAACCCCCGGCTCCGGGGAGATTGGTAGGTTCCGATCATGATTCTGGGGAGGTTCAGCTACCGCGGGTCCGCGCCACTCGAAGCGACCCTCCGTCGCATGGTCGTGGTGTTCCGGTTCCTCGGCTGGATGTGGATGATGCTTCTCGTCGCGGTTACTTTGTCACTACCGGTCGAGGATGCGTTCAGAGACGACCCGAGAATCTGGATCGTTTGGGGCGCCCTGGCTCTGGCCACCGTCTGGACCTTCCTCACGTGGTACATGTCACGATCCCACCCGACTGCGATGAGTGGCGGGATCTGGTTCCTCTTCGATTCGATAGCGATGCTCGCCATTGGGGCAGCTTCGGTCGCGGCCGGTGCCGACGAGCTATTCCATGGCGGTCTTCCCTTGTCATACGTGTTCGTCGGTGCCCTATATGGCGGTCTTCCCGGATCCTTGCTTGCCGCCGTGTTCCTCGCGATAGAGCAGTTCGCAGTCCATATCATCGCCGATCTCGGCGCGGTGCGGGCTGCGGGAAGCATCATCTTCTTCGTCGTCGCCGCCATCGTTGGATGGACGTTCGACAAACTGCGGGCGTATGACATCGCCCGAAGAGAGGCCCAGGAGCAACTGGCCGAGGAGCAAGCAGCACGCGCTGTGCTCGCGGAGAGAGCAGCTCTGGCGTCGCGGCTCCACGACTCGATCCTCCAAACGCTCCATGCCATTCGCATGGGCGCCGACGATCCGGACCAGTCCCGATATCTGGCCCGGCGCCAGGAACGGGAGTTGCGACGAAACATAGAAGGGCTCAGCTCGGAGCACGATGAGAGTTTCCGGGAGTCGCTGCTCGAAGTGAGAGACGAGGTTGAAGATGTGCATAGGGTCGAGATCGATGCCGTCATCCGGGACGACGCAGCCATGGACGAAAGCCTGACTGCCGGCGTATCCGCTGCTCGTGAGGCGATGGCCAACGCTGCGAAACATTCCGGATCGCCGAACATCGATTTGTATGCGGAACTGTCAAACGGAACGGCCAAGATCCACGTACGGGACCGAGGGTCAGGCTTCACGGACGAGAGACTGCGGACCCAGGTTCACCGGCGGCTTACCGAGAGGGTCGACGCCGTGGGAGGGACGATCGAGGTCGACAGTCGCCCCGACCAGGGGACGGAAATCATCATCACGGTGGCGACGTGAGCGAGGAGACACGGCTCGGGATCATCATCGTCGATGATCACGACGTGGTTAGAGCGGGAACTCGCGCCTTGCTGTCCGATCACTTCGACATCATCGGGGAAGCAGACAATGTCGACAGTGCAATCGAGCTGATAAAGGAGCGTCTCCCTCAACTCGTGGTCCTCGATGTGAAACTTCCAGGTGGAGGTGGCGCGGCCGTGATCGATGCTGTGCGGCGGGATTTCCCCGAGATCCTGTTCATGGCATTGACAGTCTCGACTTCACGTGAGGACGTGGCCAGGCTCCTCGACGCAGGCGTCAACGGCTACATCACGAAGACGACACTGGGTGCAGATCTTCCCGTCCTGGTCCGGCAGACCGCCGAAGGAGCCTTTCCTGTCAGCCCGGACATCGCCGCCTACCTTCTCGATATTGACGAGGACATCACATCGGACACTTCCATCGATCGGCTGACCCCGCGCGAGCGCGAGGTCGTGAACCTCATCGCGCGCGGCTACACCTACCGGGAGACAGCGGATCGTCTCGGGATCACCGTCAAGACACTCGAGAACCACATGCATCACATCTTCGAGAAGCTCAGCGTGGCCAGCCGTCACGAGTTGACTGCCCTGGCCTATGACGAGGGATATGTCCGACCCGACGACGAGCGCTAGTCAGTGATCAGAAAGCTGCTGACGACTGCCATCGCGTTCTACGTTGGCGGAGGTTTCCTCTTCTCGAACAAACTTCGCGCAGACGCGTTGACACCCCGGCCGGCAAGACACGACTTTGGAGTTTGGGTGACCGGGCTCGACGCGAAAACCATCACTCTCTCGACCGAGAAGCCTCGCCCCGACATGAGACATCCCGGCGTGATCGGTGTGTACTGGGCAGGGGGCTACGGCCACGCCGGCGCAATCCTCGACTCCGCCGAGATGACGGTGACACGAATCTTCACAAACTTCTCGGACAACTCACCACCGCTATGCCGTTCGAGCGAGTTGACGTTGTGTGAGCCGGTCGATCTCGAAGGTTGGGCCTTCCAGTCCGACCCTCGAAATGTCGGTCTCGAGTTCTCCGAAGTGCGGTTCGAGACCGCGTTGGGCCCTCTCGGGGCGTGGATCGTCCCTGCTGAGGGGTCGAAAACCTGGGCCATCCATGTACACGGATTGGGCGCAGCACGCCGCGAGGCGATTCGGATGTTGCCCTCCTATCACCGCAGCGGAATCACATCCATGGTCATCGACTACCGCAACGACCCGGGTGCACCATCTGACCCGAGCGGGCTCTATCGCTTCGGACTGACCGAGTGGGAGGACCTTGACGCCGCCGTCGACTACGCCCGACAACACGGAGCGGAGCACCTCATCCTGACCGGATACAGCACCGGTGCGGCGATCGTCATGGCCTTCACCGAGCGATCCCGGCACTTCGAGATCGTGAAGGCCATCGTGTTCGATTCACCCAACATCGACATGGGCAGCACCGTGCGCTTCGCCGCAGCGAAGGAAAACCTCCCTCTGATTCCCATGAGAGTGCCCCGCTCGCTGACGACCGTCGCAATGGCGATCACCGACCTCCGCTGGGGAGTGAAGTGGGACAACATCAACTACGTGGAAAGTGCTGGACGGCTATCGGTGCCCGTTCTGGTCTTCCATGGCAAGAATGACGAGACGGTACCTATCGACGTCTCCAGGGCGCTGGCCAGAGCCGATCCAGAGCACGTGCAGTTGGTAGAGGTGCCGGAGGCCGGTCACGTCATGAGTTGGAATGCCGATCCGAGCCGCTACGAAGAGCACCTCGAACGGTTTCTAGCGACATAACCATCCGTCAGAATTGGACGGCGGCGGCGGCCCAGTGAAAGCCGGCGCCAAACGCAGTCAAGATGACCAGGTCGCCTTCCTTAATCCGGCCAGTTTTTACGGCCTCCCACATGGCGAATGGGACCGTCGCCGAGCCAGTGTTGCCGTACTCGTGGATGTTGACGTAGACCTTGTCCTCATCAAGACCCAGCTTCTTGCGCACCGCCTCAATGATTCTCATGTTGGCCTGATGGGGTATGACCAGGGCAACATCACGAGCCGAACGCCCGATGCGGTCGAGAACTTCGGTTGCCGACTCGCTCATCCGCTTGACCGCCTCGACGAATATCTTGCGCCCATCCATGACTAGCCGGTCGTAGTCGCCGCTTTCGAGACTCTCCTGATTGAAGGGATGACGGGTTCCTCCAGCGGCGAGAGTGAGTATCTCTGCATGCGCGCCATCGGTGCCGGAGACAACGTCCAGGACCCGGGCACGCCCACCGTCGGGAGCCATCACCACTGCGCCGGCCCCATCTCCAAACAGGATGACTGTCGAGCGGTCCTTCCACGAGATCATCCGGCTGATCAACTCAACCCCGATCACGAGGACTTTCCTGGGCTGGAAGGCAATCCGGGCCCGGGCGACATCGAGCGCCTGCACAAAACCGGCGCAACCACTTCCTCCGAGGTCGTAGGTCGGCACGTTCCGGCACCCCAACTCGTTTTGGACGAGCGCCGCGGTGTCGGGAGTCATCATTTCAGGTGTGTCTGATGCAAGGATGATCTCGTCGATGTCGTCAGGCGTCAGGTCGGCGTCTTTGAGGGCAACAGCGGCGGCGTCCACAGCAAGAGTCATCGTGGACTCGTCGTCGGCGGCAAAGCGGCGTCGCTTGATCCCGGTCCGCTGGGTGATCCACTCGTCGGAGGTGTCGAGACGCTCCGCCCAGTCGTCATTCGTCATGATCCGTTCGGGGACATATCCGCCAAAACCCAGGATGTGCGCCATTTGGGCGAGACTAGGCCGGACTCAACGGAAACGTTGTTGACACCCGGGACGAAGTCAGACGTAGCCGTGCTTCTCGAGCCACTTCATCGAGAAGTACCCGAAGGCTGAAGGGATGTAGAAGGTGACCACCCGGTAGACAACGGCGGCGGCGAATGCGGTTGTCTCATCGATTCCAAAGAGGACCAGGAACGCGGTCAGCACCGCCTCTGCCACTCCGATCCCACCCGGAACCGGCACCACTCCAGCGAGCAGCCCTGCCGCAACTACGGCCGTGAGCGCCTCCCAAATCCCCAGCGATTGATGGAGGCTCAGCAATATGAACCACATGCTGACCGCCAGGACGAACCTCGATCCGAAGGCGCTCGTCAGCAGCCCCAGGGCTCGCTTCGGGTCCTTGAGCACGCCACCGAGCGCAGCAAACGTCTCGCCAATCACTGGCATGACCCAATCTCGGAGTTTCTGGACGCGCCGGACCAACAGCACAGCAACGACTACCAGCACGATGATTGCGAGAAGGATCAGACCCCAGTTGGTGTCTCCGGTGGACAACCCGAAAGTCACGCCGCCGAAGAGAAATGCCAGCCCGAGGATCACCGCCTCGACAATGAGACCGGAGATAGTGTCGATAGACCCCTGAACCAACGACGCAGTGATAGAAACGCCGTATTTTCTGAGGAAGGCCGCCGTCATCGCGATTCGGCCCGCCGAGCTGGGCACAGCAAGGCTGATAAACATCGAAGCCGACTGCAAGATCATTACCGGTCGCAAGGGAATCGGATATCCGACCGCAGCCAGCATCGCGGTCGCCTGCGGGAAATAGACAAGCTGAGCAATGAAGAAGGCCACGATGATCCATCCCCAGTCTGCGTTCTGCACCTCTTCCCATACCGCGGCAAAGTCGATGTCGCCGAGCATGGAGATCAGGAAATATGCAGCAAAGAGCGTCAGGCCGAGCATGAGGACGCTCCTGCCCGTAACCCGTCGAATCTGAATTGGCTCTTCGACCTCGACGCCCGTGACCCGGGCGACCTCGTCGCCGATTTCCTTGACCAGGACCTTGGGCTTCTCGGTCGCACGGCGCGCCCTGGCGCTCACCGCCGGCACCTGGATGTAGGGCAGGACCGTCGCGAGCGTGTCATCGCCCAGACCCGACCTTGCCGCAGCCACGGTTCGCTCGACCCCAACAAGGCGCGCCATGGAGAACAGCAACTCGACGACATCGATGATCCGAAACGACTCGGGAGCCGCCAGTGACCCCGCCCCAAAATCCCCGATCTGATGGCCATGATCAGTAATCGAGATCGCTGTTGAATCGAGACCTCCATGAGATATCGACGCCTCGTGGAGCGACCTCACAGACAACCAGATCGACATCAGATCGTCGTCGGTCATCCCTGCCTCATCGACTTCTGAGAGACGCCGCCCATTCCTGTCCACCGCCAGAATCGCGAGGTCGTCTTCGCCAAGACCGGCAGCGAGGATGTGAGGGACCGACGCTGCGGTCCGCTCCGCCATCATCGTCACCAGGGCTTCGTGCTCGACGCTCTGCATGCGAGTGAGCATCAGAGACGGCTCGGTGTCCCGATACCAGAGATACCGCCACGTCCTTGCGAAAAGCTGGGAGTCGGTGGCATCCCGACCATACGCCTTGACCTCCACCCTGCCAAACGTCTCACTGTCACCGATGAGCCGACGGACACCCCACGATTGGTCATCGTCGAGATGCAGGTTGGTGACTCCCACATTGAGTCCCCTCAGACCATCTGCGATCGACGCAAGATTGGGGTAGCCGGCGGGAGAGCCGAAGACCAAAAGGACGCCACTGGCTGCGACGAGACCGAGAGCGACCGCCCCGATGGCGCTGCTGGGTAGGCCAAAACCGATCGCGAATCCTGAGAGAGCAACAAGGACGATCACACCCGTTCCGAGTCGACGCATGGGTCGTGTCAGATGGGGAGAGACCGCCGTCAGAATCGCGGCCACCAGGGCGACTCGAAGAATCGGAAATTGAACGGTCGGATCGGCAAGACCGGTTTCGGGAAACACAAGGGGCCATGCATCGTGGATCGCACGGACCAGGACTGTCACAATCACGCCGGTCGTGACGCCCGCGAGAACCATGTCGCGAATGGCGTCGAATCTCTCTCTCCACTGGAGCAGCACAGCAACGAACAAACCGATTGAGTAGACGGCCCCAACCCCATAAATGATGGAGAGAGTTCCCGTTGCCCAGTCGGGGATGGTCCCGGTCAGGTCGGCCATGGTCTGTTCGACGTCGACCACCTTGGCGAAGATCCGCCACGACCACAGGAACACCAGCACGCCAAGTACGAGTCTCCGAACATCCGCGGCGCGACGAACCCTGGGTTGCTCTGTCGTCGCGATTAGGTATCGACTTCGTGCCACCGAGACGTGAGGCTAGAGAATCTTCGACGGGGATTCAGCTTTGGAGCTGACTGGCGATCTCGCGTGCCTGTTCGAGATCCAGGGTCCCTTCGATCCTGACTGTCACGCCGTCGCTGACAAAAAGGAGCGTGTTCCCGGCAAGACGTGCCGAGTCCTCGATGAAGTGACCATCCCGGTCAAAGAGGATTACGACATGTGGGCCACCCTCAATCCAGAAGCCGTCTTCAGCTCCAACCGTCACCGTGGAGATACTGGTGCCCGAAGCAATCGACTTTTCCAGGACGTTGATGTCCGTCTCTGCATGGAGTTCTGTGATCAAAAGACGGTAGGTCCCGTCGCCTTTCCCGTATCCGAGCGTCACCATCCCGCCGGGAACGGAGGTGTCGAGGAACACCGCGTCCGGTTCCGCGTCGATCGTCATGACCGAGAAGTCGACGTCGCGCTGTGCCTCTTCGAGCGATGACTCCACTCCGGATGGCCGGGTCGCTACCGCGGCCTCAGGCAACTCATCGACCATGGTGATGCTGATCGAGCCGATCCCGAAGAGACTGGCGACTGCCGACCGGGGGCCGGGAAAGGCCATCAGGATCAGGATTGCCGCCGCGGCCGCCGCCGCTACCAACCGACCACGTCGCGGTTTGGGGGCTGCGGGCGATGGATGCGCCGGGATCGCGAATCCAGGTGTTTCCGGAAACTCGATCCACCCGCCGAGATCGAAGAGGGTCTGCTCGAGACGGTCAGACATCAAGATCACCTACGTCATCGCGGAGTCGGCTCAGACCCCGGGAGATGCGAGACTTGACCGTCCCACGGGGAATCCCCGCCGCCTGGGCGGTCTCCAACTCTGACAACTCGAGGAAGTAGCGAAGACCGATGACGAGCCGCTCCTTATCCGGGAGTCGGTTGACCGCCGCGACAAGACGCTGGTCCATGTCGAATCGCTCGGCCTCCGACTCGGGACTTGGAGCGGAGCCAGGGTCTCGTCGAGAACCGGCCCGTGTCTCATAGTGGGCACGCCGACCCTCTGACCGGCGTCTGTTTCGAGCCTCATTACCCACGATCTTGAGAAGCCACGGGCGAAATGGAGAGCCAGGCTTGAGGCGTTCCATCTGGAGATAGGCCTTCACGAAACCCTCCTGGGCAGCGTCTTCGGCATCCGCCGCAGTCCCCGTCACTAGATACGCCACACGAAAGGCGATATCACGATGTTGTTCGATGAGTTCGGAGTAGGCGGCGCGATCACCAAGGCGGGCCCGTGCCGCCAGTTCGGTGTCATCACGTTTCTGGTCTTCTACGCCGACCGCCTGGTCACGACGTCCCCAGACGTCGCGGGCGCCTCCCCATCGCCCAGAAACCGGCCAGCACAGCCATTACGAGCAGCCCCACGCCGACCGCGATTGGGGCCGCTACCGATGTTGGCGGAGACTCGACGGCAGCCAAATCCGGCCCTGGCAGTGGCGCAGGCTTCACCGCCTCAACTTCCACCGGAGCCGACGCGCTCTTCACCGAAGACACAGCCACACCGTAATCCAGCAGGATCGCTTCGATGTCGTAGGAAGAGACAAACCAACCGCCGCGGATCGGTCCGGAGCCCTCTATGCCCTCAATACCCCGCTCCATGTAGATCAAGGGCCCGCCGGCAGCGAACGGATAGAGCAGAGCCGGCATCTCCAGATCGCCCTCCGGTCCCATCTGAATCCATGTCAGCCGGTACTCAGAACCCAGTTTGCCTTCGGGTTGCTCGGTCAGGAGCTGATTCTCTCCAGTGACGACTGATCCCCATACCATCTCGGCAAACCCGGTGGCCTTGAAGAGCTCATGGAATTGATCCGCCGACTCCGATGTCCCGTCACTCTCGAGGAATATCGGCCCGGCAATGCCGGGTCCCTCGATCGTGACCCCGATCACACCCTTGGCGAGGGCGGGGATCGCGATCAAGACGACAAGCAGAGCAATGGATCCGAGCAGCACGCGTTTC
>Ga0255048_10000047_pt1 | contig 80648 bp, 74 predicted proteins | sample JV7_2_2_MG_FD_183619 | JGI IMG/M metagenome (GOLD analysis project Ga0255048, IMG submission 183619) | Seawater microbial communities from Jervis Inlet, British Columbia, Canada - JV7_2_2 | ecosystem: Environmental > Aquatic > Marine > Inlet | place: Canada: British Columbia | collected 2016-10-06 | reverse complement strand
GGGGCGTCGGTCGGGTCGGTCGTGAACGCGCACACGGTCACTGAGGCAGTGGCGTCGAAACGGTCGTCTTGAACGATCACGACGGGCCGGGGTTTACCGACGTAACCACTGCCTGCCGCGGCGGTCCAGATCTCGCCGCGGTTCACTCGTCGTCGGCCAACGCGTCGATGAAGCCCTGATCATCTGCGTCGTGTCGGCTTGACGCGATCGCTAGCGACTGTTTGTGCGCCTGCTCTGCGAACTGCGGCGCCCTGACGTCGGGGACCCAGATTTGGATCGGACGCAGTCCTTGTTCGCGGAGTCGTTGGCGATGCGCCCTGACGCGGGCTGCCGTGGGTGTCGATGACTGACGCCGAGCCATGACCGAATGTTACATGTAACACCAGCGGTTGTCACGCGTCTTCTTTCGCGCTCGGGCGATCATGATGGAGGCTTTCCACCGGTTTGATCGTCGAGGTCGTGTCCACGGCATCGTCGTCGCTGGTTTTGTCGGGGTTCGGAGCGGTCTCTTCTCAGACAACCGGACCATCGAGCGTGCGTTATCTGCGGCTTTCGACGAGGGTGGCCGATCGAATTGCGGAATCCGACAGTCCCGTTTCACGCCAGAGCTAGGCGATCGCGTCGCAGATCGTCTTCACCAGCGGCCACGCTCCCGACGAAGTGTTCGAGAGCACCGAGTACCTCACGTCGGCGCCTCGGAACACACCGGACTGGAACGACACGCCAGCATCCATGCCTTCGAACCAAACGTGGTCCGCGCCCGGGCCGAGCCAGAAACCACGTCCATAGGACCGTGAGTCGTTGCAGACGCTGACTTCAGCCGTCATCGCCGCCACGCTCTCGAGTGACACGATGCCGCCGCCCAAGAACGCATCCCAGAAGGCAGTGGTGTCGTCGAGCGTGAGGAAGGCACCTCCATCGCCGATCCCGATCACCGGAAGGTGGAAGACGTTGGTGCGCCCGTTGGCCAGGTACCCGAGAGCTGTGTTGGCCGGCAGGTCGTCCGTGCGGAAGAACCCGGCGTCGGGCATCGCCGCCGATGTGAACACATGATCCCGAACCGCTCGGTGATACGAACCCGTCGTCGTCTCGACCACGAGCGACAGCATCACGAAGGCGCTGTTGTTGTAGGCGAAGTGCGCTCCAGGCGCCGACTGCTGCTCGTGAGCGTTCAACAGCGGAAGGTAGTCACGAGCCGTCTCGAGGGTGTGCGCAGAGAGCGGACCGAGCACGTGGTCGTCGATGTCGCCTCCCGCGGCCTCGTCCAGATAGTCACCGACGCCGGATCGGTGGGTCAGCAAGTGATCGATGGTGACGGCTTCGTCGACATGCGGAAGGTCGCCCAGAACCACCGATCGCAGTGTCGTGTCGAGCGTGAAGGCTCCGGATTCGACCAACGACATGATCGTCAGCGCCGTGAGCGCTTTGGTGCCGCTGGCGACCGCGAAGCGGGTCTCCAGATTGTTGACGCGTTCGTTCGCCCGATCGCTTTGGCCGCACGCGAACTCCGCGATCACCACCCCCCGGCGCTGCACTCGCACGACGCCGGAGAAGTCGTGCGCCCGGGCATGCTGTTCAAGCTGGGAGAGTGCGACGTTCATCGAGTGATCCTGTCACGCTGCGGACGAGCCGCGGTCGAGGTTTCGGCCCGATCGAGAACGGTGCTTCGGATCGGTCGATCGATTCTTGGACCCGGCCCCGCTTGCTTCGACTGCTCGAATGAGCCTTTAGGCGCCTCGTTCTCGCTTTCAGAACCGCGTCCGGCGGGTGCCTTGCGCCTAACTTGCGCCCGTCAGTAGTCGCGACTCTTCACGTGCCTCGAGGGTGCGTTGCAGCACGGGTGCGAGTGGCTTGTCGCACCACCGTCGCGCCGCAGCGAGAGCCACAGGACCGTCTCCGTTGGCGATCGCCCAACCGGCGTGTTCGAGCATCAGCGACGCAACCGTGATCCTGGTCAGCGAGTATGCGATCTCCCTGCCGACCGCCTCGGCCTCGTCCTGGTCACCGCTCAATGCCTTGTCGACGTAGGTCCGTGCATCCGACACCGCTTGTTGCACGCGCCTCGCCGACTCGATCAGGCCAGGCGCAGTCACGGCCGCGAGTCGGGCGTCGAGATCGGCGAGAAGCGGCTCGAGCGCCCCGTCTTTGACGATCGCCCGCAGTGAATCCAGGGCAAGCACATTGGTCGCGCCCTCCCAGATCGCCAGAGCGAGAGAATCGGGAAGGTGACGCGGCAGACCGGTGTCCTCTACGAAGCCTGCCCCGCCGAAGGCCTCGAGTCCCTCCGCCGCCACGGCGATCGCCTGTTTGGCGGTGTACAGCTTGGCGAGCGGCATCAGCAGCCTGAGCATCGCACTCTCGTCGGCGGACGCCGTCCCCGCCTCCTCTTTGCCCAACATGTGAACCAGGTGCACGACAAGATGGAGCGAACCTCTGGCCTCGACCTCCAACCCGGACAGCACCTCTGAGAACAGAGGCAGTTCGATCAGCGGTCGCCCGAACGCCTTGCGCCGCGATGAGTAGTCGCGCACGAGGGCGACCATCCGACGCATGCTGGAGGCGGCCACAATCGAGTTGTGCACCCGCGTGATGTTGAACTGTGACGCAATGATCGGAATGCCGCGACCGGGTGCCCCGACGAGCTCGGCCCGAGCTCCGTCAAGTGTGACCTCCGCCGTCGGCAGCCCCTTTGACCCCATCTTGTCCTTGAGGCGGTGAATCGTGATGCCGTTGAGCTGTCCGTCGGCGAGGTGGGTCTCGAGGTAGAAAACGCTGAGGCCTTTGGAGCCTGGCACGGTGTCGCCGTTTTCGTCCTCGATTCGGGCCAAGGTGATCGCCATCTGAGATGTCGTGGCCGACGTGAACCACTTGTGACCGTAGAGCTTGTACTGATCCCCATCGCGGCGGGCGACCGTTTCGGTGCCAGACAGATCGCTGCCCCCCGAACGCTCGGTCATCCACTGGCCGGACGTCCAACGAGTCGCCGGATCCCGTGACAGCAAGCGAGGAATCGCACGCTCACGCAGCTCTGGTGTGGCGTACAGGTCAAGCACCCTGGCCGCCCCGTCGCTCATCGCGATCGGACAGGTATAGATCGACGAGGAAGGGTGAAACAGGTGGAGTTTGGCGAACTGGACGACCCGGCTGTACTCGCCGTAGGGCCGCTCATGGGCGAGCGCGACCATCTCTTCTTCACCGGCGAGTGCCCCTAGTTGCTCCCAGCCCTGCGACACCTCGATTCGATCGACGCGCTGACCCCACGGTGAGAACTGCACGAGTCGCGGTGGGTTGGTTTCTGCGTCGACGGCCCAGTCCCACAGATCGCCGACAGCGCGGTCGCCGAGGCGGCGAAGCCCCGGCTCGATCGCGGCGAACACGTCGTCGGGAAGCGTCCGGGCGATGAGCTCGCGGAACAACGGGTCATCGTCGTACTGGTTACCCAGCTGTGGTCCGTCTTGAAAGAAGTCGCTCACGACAATCCCTTCCGCCGGTTTCGTTCGGCGTCCTGTAATGTGCCTCGTATGCGAGATGATCATAACAGGAATATCCGGAACCGTAGTATTTCTGAGTCTCAACTGCGGCGTTCCCTGGCGGACCAGCTCGGCAACGTATTCCGGCGCCTCAACGCTGCGTTCACGGTGGCGTTGAAGCCACATGGCATCTCGCCCGTGGACGCCAATATCGTCGCCATCTTGTGGCTCGACGGCCCGATGCGGATTGGGCAACTCCAGCAGCGTCTGGCGATGAACAGCTCAACCTTCACCGGTGCCGTCGACCGGCTCGAGCAAGCAGCGCTGATCGAGCGGAGCCCTGCTCCGGGTGATCGGCGGGCGACCCTGCTCACAGCCGCGGCCCCCCTCGGCGACACCCGAGAGGAGATCGAGACCGCCCTAAACGAAACCGACGATCTGTTCTTCTCGGCGCTGACGACCGCAGAGAGAATCGAGTTGGCTCGCCTGCTCCGCAAGGTCGCCGAGACCGAGGACTAGAGCCGCCACCGCCACCTGTGATGCGAGGCGAGTCGGTCGCCGATCGAGAGTATGGCGCTCGTTTTGATCACCTGTTCGAGGCGCTCGGTGCCCTCCTGGAGCCCGCCTACCTACCGGTAGGTCAGCCAGCTAAACTAAGTCTCGATGAGCTCTGATACCGGTGTCATGCCACGCCCGCGGAAACAGTCCCTCAACGATGTGCGGGCGGTGATTCCCGAGGCGTGTTACCAGCGATCGTCGAGGCGCGCCGCCTGGGCAGTGCTGCAGGCTGCCGTGCTGTACGTGGCGCCGGTCGTCGGCCTCGTGTTCACCGATCGATGGTGGGCACTGTTGCCGTTATGGCTGCTGGCGGGACTCGGCGTGGCCGGGTTGTTCGTGATCGGTCACGACGCCTCGCACAGCGCCCTGGTGGAGTCACGAAAGGCGAACCGCCTGATCGCGCAGCTGTGCATGGGCCCAAGTGCCCACGTCGAGGCTGCGTGGGATCTCGGCCACAACCGCGTCCACCACGGATACACCACGCGTCAAGGATTCGACTTCGTGTGGCATCCGATGACCGTCGACGAGTACCGAGCTGCCGGCAGGATCGTCCGACTCCGACACCGCCTCGAATGGTCGTGGTTGGGCTCGGGGGCGTACTTCTTGCGCTCGGTTTGGTGGGACAAGATGTGGCGATTCAGTGCACCCGGCAAGCGTCATGACGCGATCGTTCGCGACAAGCAGACGTTGGGTTCGGCGCTCGTTCTACTCATGGCTGCCGCTGCGGTGCTCGGAGCGCTCACCGGTGGATTGCTCGCTGCGGTGTGGGTCCCGTTCAAGCTGATCGTCGTGCCATTCCTGGTGTTCACCCAGGTGATCGGCTGGACCGTATACGTCCATCACGTGGCGCCCGAGATCCGTTGGTGGAGTCGGCGCGATTGGTCGCAGTTCAACGGGCAGATGGAATCGACCACGATCATGCACATCCCGCCGCTGATCAACCGCCTGTGGTTCCACAACATCTTCATCCACGTGCCACATCACGTGGACGCCCGAATCCCGTTCCATCAACTGCCGGCGGCGTCAGCGGCGATCTCGGACGCCTACCCCGGCACGGTGAAGTCATCGCGGTTCTCGCTGGGCGAGTACCTGCGGGCGACGCGGGCGTGCAAGTTGTACGACTTCGAGGCAGGCCGCTGGCTGCCCTATTCGGCGGCCCGATCCTGAATCAGTCGTCTCTGAATCAGTCGTCTCTGAATCAGTCAGGGCGGCCTTGGCGCCAATCCGGCAGGTCGGGAGCATCGGGTTCCCACGACCTGATGTAGACGGCCACCGACTTGATCTGTTCCGACGTCAGCGGTCCGCCGAAGTCGAGCGAGAAGGCGCTCATCTTGGTGCCCGGAATGCCGACTGCTGTCAGCGTTCGTATCTGATCGTTGGTGGCCGTCTGCAAGAACTGCTCAGCGTTCAGCGTCGGAGCAGAACCGCCTTCGCCAACGTCTCCATGACAAGAGGAGCAGTTGAACTCCCAGACCGCCGCGCCCTCGGCGGCCAGTGAGGCCGCCTGGGACTCACGGCTGTCGGCGCGAGCGGACGGCTCGTACAACCGGTACAACGGGAACATGGCGGCCATCAGGAGCAACAGCCCGACACCCACCGCCATCCAGTTGTTGGTTGAACGATCGAGTTGGTCGTCGGTGCTGTAGTCGTACGGCATCAGTGGCTCTCCTCGGCGCATGAAGGGCCGAGCACGGGCTCGTCTATCGATTGCGCACCGGGGGCCGGACCTTTCTCGACCGTGCCGGTGTCGATATATATCAGGCCGTCGGCGCCGATCTCGATCGGATGCTGATCCATACCGCGCGGCGACGGACCACTTCGGTGCTCGCCGGCCCGGTTGAATGCGGAGCCATGGCAGGCGCACTCGAACTGGCCCGATGACTCGCAGAACGCCACTCCACAACCGAGGTGGGGACACTTTCGTGATATTGCTCGAGTCTCGCCGTCGATATTCACCAGATATGACCGGGCAGCCCCGACCTCGAGCACGCCCGTGTCGGGGACCGCCCGTGGGTCGACCGTTCTGATATTGCCACCGAATCCCGTGGCTTCACCGGGACGCAAGAGGTCCCAGGTCGTCCAGGCGCCAGCGAGGGTGACGAGGGCGCCGCCGGCTCCCCACATCCGACTCAGGAACTGTCGTCGTTTAAGAATTCTCATAGCTCTCCGTGCCATTCTTGCCAAGGCCAGACCCAGCTCCAGTTGGGGCCGCGGAACATGAAGCCGACGAGCGTCAAGGTGATCCAGATCACCATGAAGATCGTGAAAGTGATGACGGCCACCTTGCGGTGCCGTGGTTTGATAAATCGGCTGCGATCGATGTAGGGCAGGGCCATCAGTCCGATCACGATCGCACCGGGGACCAGCACGCCGGCGACCAGCGGATGGAACAACGAGAGCAGTTCTTGCAACGCCGCGAAGTACCACGGCGCCTTTTCTGGGTTCGGGGTGACCTGAGGATTGGCGATGCCTCTCAGCGGTGCATCGAAGAAGATTGAAATCAGCATCACCACCAGCAGCGTCGCCATCGCCGCCACGGCGTGCCTGACCAGCAGGTGCGGCCACACCATGACGGTGTCGTCGCGGGTTATCACTTTGCGTTCGCCGGCAGCCGGTTTGCCGGGTACGACACCGAGCACCCGTTTGCCCTCGACGTTTTCTGGATCCCGTCCCAGTTCGACCGGGGTGCCTCGCCCGACGTCACTCATCGCCGTCCTCCATCTCCTGGTCGAACATCGAGTCCTTGCGCCAGCGCCAAAGGTGGATCATCAAAACGAAGATCAGAATTGTCGGCAGCACGGCGACGTGTAGCACGTAGAAGCGAAGCAAAGTCGACGAGTCGACCGTCGAACCGCCGAGCAGGATCTCTTTGACCTGGTCGCCTATGAACGGCACATAACCCGCCATCTCCGAGCCGACCGTGACCGCCCAGAACGCCAGCTGGTCCCAAGGCAGCAGGTATCCGGTGAACGACAGCAGCAGGGTCAGCAACAACAGCACCACACCGATCACCCAATTGAACTCTCGCGGCTTCTTGTAGGCGCCCCGGTAGAACACGCGAGCCATGTGCGCTGCGACCGAGACCACCATCAGGTGCGCCGACCAGCGGTGCACATTGCGGACGTACTGGCCGAACGGCACTTCGGTCTGGATCGTTTGGATGTCGGTGTAGGCGTTGGCCGGGGATGGCACATAGAAGAACATCAGATACACGCCCGAGGCGACCAGGCTGCCGAGCAGCACGGTCGAGACCACGCCGAGGTACCACGAGTACCGAAACGCCAGTTCCCTGCGCCGGATCTTGACCGGATAGATGTGCAGCAGAAAGCTCGACCAATGGCCCGCAGCACGATCGCGCGGCGTGACACGCCGTGGCGATCTGAAGATCGACTTACCGACCGGATTATCTCTGAGCCTGTCGAGCAGATCGTCGCCGCCAGCCTCGATCGGTTGTTCGGCCACCTCGGCGACTTCGGTCGCCTCGTCGCGGTCGTTGTTGGTGATACTCATGCCGGTACGCCGACTCCTTTCCACAGACCCATCGACAAGGCGTCGGGAGGGCATCGTTCGATACAGAGCGCACAACGAATGCACCGCTCTTCGTCGAGCAGCAGCGCAGTGCCGCCGGGAGCGCTCGGATCGAGCTCTTCGGACGGCACAAGTGAGATGACATCGACCGGGCAGACATCGGCGCACAGCGCACACAGCACGCACTTGTCGACGTCGAGGATGATGTTGGCGAAACATCGCAGGCAGCGCGAGGCTTCGCAGCGCGCCTGCTGGTCGGTGAACCCCAGCTCAACCTCGGCAAGCCCGATCCGGCGCCCGGTTTCAAGCGTTGGTACCGACATCCGGTCGAGTCCGTCATAATCGTCGTCGAGTCGCCGGAATTGCTGAAGCTTGACGAATGTGCCCTGCTCTGGTTCGTCAAGGTCCCCACCGAATGCCTGGTGGATGTCGGCCGCTGACCGTCGGCCGTCGGCGATCGCGTCGATCAATGTGCGTGGCCCCTTGGCTGCGTCGCCGCCTGACCACACATTGGCCATCGTCGTGCGGCCCGTGTCGTTGTCGACCTGGATCGTGCGACGCGGACTGACATCGGGTCCATCGGCGCCGAGCGCCTCGAGATCGATCGCCTGGCCGATGGCGAGGATCACGGTGTCGGCATCAAAAACTTTTCGGTCGACTTTGTCGAACTGAGGAGCGAAGTGGCCTTCGGCATCGAACACCGATGTCACTCCGATCGTCTCGATCCCGACGACGCCGCCGTCCTCGACGATGACGTGAGCGGGGCCCCGGCGATCGATGAATCTGATGCCCTCGTACTCTGCCTCTTCGACCTCGAAGTCGCTGGCGGGCATCTCTTGTCGGGACTCGAGCGAGATCACCGTGACCTGCCGGGCGCCGGCGCGCGCAGCCGTGCGGGCGACGTCGATCGCCTCTGTGATCGCGGAGCGCTGCTCGGCGGCGGTCTCTGAATCCGACTCGATCACTCGATCGACCGGGTCGCCCTGATCATCGACCTGATCCTCGTCCTGGTAATCGGACGCCCGCAGCGCCGTCCGGGCGGCGTCCATCGCAACGTCGCCGCCGCCGATCACGACGACCCTCTCGCCGATGTCGACCGAGAAACCGCGGTTCATGTTGATTAGGAATTCGATCGCTTTGAACACGCCGTCGGCATCGGCGCCGGGGATTTCGAGGCCGCGACCCAGTGTCGCTCCGATGCCGAGAAACACGGCGTCGTGCTGCTGCATCAGGCCGTCGAGCGTGACGTCGGTCCCCAACCGGGTGTTGTAACGAACATCGACGCCGAGACCGACGATGGCGTCGATGTCGGCGGCCAGCACGCCGCGGTCGAGTCGGTACTCCGGGATCCCGAGCCACATCGCCCCGCCGAGCCTGTCGGTCGCCTCATAGACGGTGACTTGATAGCCGAGTCGGCGCAGGTCGTGAGCGCAGGCCATGCCGGCAGGACCGCCGCCGACGATGCCGATGCTCTCGACCTGCTCGACCTGTGGCGGTGCGGCGACGCGTTCCCACGCCTCGCTGTGTCCTTGCTCGGGACCGAACTTCTCGGTCACGAACCGCTTGAGGGCTCGGATCGCGATCGGCCGATCGATCGCGCCGCGCCGGCAGGCATCCTCACAAGGGGCGGCGCAAACCCGCCCACATACCGACGCAAAGGGGTTTGGCAGCCGCGCCGTCAGGTAGGCGAGCTCGTCCTCTCGATCGGCGATCGCGGCGACATACATGCCGGCATTGGTGTGCACGGGGCAGGCGGCCAGACAGGGGATGTTCGTGTCGTAGTACTCGAGCTCCGAGAACATCAGATCCTGTGCTCGCGGTGTGCCCACCACAGGGCGACGAGAGCGATCACAAGCGCCCCCGACCAGAGCCCGACAGCGATGATGTCTTGCGCCGCGCCCGACATGTTCTGAACGGTGCCGAGTTCGAGCGCCTTTGCGGGCACGATTACGATCGACACGATCAACCCGACGACGATCACCGCAGACTTCGCAAAGGCGTCGAGCCATGAGACCTCGCGTCGATCCCGAGCGGCGATCACGCGGCGGCCCAGAAAGACCGCGAAGAGCCCGACGGCGACCACGATCGCTGCGAGGTAGATGTACTTCGTGGACGATGACGACTCGTCGCCGGAAACAGGGGTCGCAGCGCTTGAACCAGCGGCGGCGAAAATCGCCGAACCACCGAAAGGCGCTACCGCGAAGACCGACGCCACGACCACCGACGGCAGCCAACGCGAGCACTTTCGACGGGGGTCGTAGAGCTTGGTCTGTTCAGCCTTCATCGGGCTCCTCGGTGCCTGCGCAGTGGGTTCGACCTCTCCATCTTCCATGCCGTATGCCTCCAGCCAAAGGGCCCTTTGTCACTAGCTGGGCACGGACCGGAAGTCCTCCGGAAACCGGATCCAGCTCTTGTGCGATAATCTTATAGCGTGCGACTTGAGGTTCGACGTCAAAGTGATCTGGCGGTGCGGGCTCTGCGCGCCTTCGTCGGCACCGATCGGATCAAGGGCTCAGCGCTCGCTGAGCTGATCGGCACGACACCGGGGTACGTCTCGCAGGTGGTGAATCCGTTGGTCAAGGCCGGATGGGTCCGTTCTGACCCTGGGCCTACCGGTGGATACTCGCTGACAGTCGACCTCGACGGCGTATCGGTGCTGGCGGTCATCGAGGCGGTCGAGGGCGGCACTTTGACGGGCTCGTGCGTGCTTGCCGACCGTCCGTGCGACGAGGGTGGCAACTGTGCGATGCACGTGCCTTGGCAGCGTGCACGCGACACAATGCTGAGGGAACTCGCCGCCGTCTCGGTCGCCGACGACTCGATTCACGTCGAACTCGGACCGCAGTAGTGACTCGAACCGCCCAGCCGCCTGCGTCGACTGACTTGGCGCAGATTCACGAACGTTCGTCGTGGCGGGCCGTCGCTCTGCCGACCGAGCACGGCGGATGGAGCTTGACGGCCGAACCGGCATTGCTGGCGTTGATCGTCGCCTACTCGTGGTCGGGGCTGACAATCGCCGTGGCAGCGATGCTGGCGTTCGTGGCCCGCACCCCGCTCAAGGTGGTGCTCGTCGATCGACGGCGCCACCGTTGGCTCGATCGAACTCGGCTAGCGCTGCGGATCTTCGCTATCGAGGCGGCCTTGTTGATCACCCTCGCCGTGGCGGCCGCGATCGGTGCCGATCACCGATTCTGGGTCCCGTTGGCACTCGCCGCGCCACTGGTGGCGATCGAACTCGGCTACGACATGCGCAGCCGCAGTCGCCGGCTGATTCCCGAGATCGCCGGCACGATCGGGATCGGGTCGATCGCCGCCGCCGTCGCTCTAGCGGGCGGTGAATCCAATCTGATCTCGTACGGCCTGTGGTGTGTTGTGGCCGCCCGCTCGGTCGCCGCGATCGCGTATGTGCGTTGTCAGATCTCCAGGTCACATTCACGCCAGGCACCGAGGTTGCACAGCGACATCGGTCAGCTGGCAGCGGTCGCTGCCGTGGCTGTCGGCTGGTCGCTTGGCGCTGTGCCGTTGGCGGCCGCGATTGCGGTCACGGCGCTGGGCGTTTTCAACATCATTGGCCTCAACGGGCCACCGCCGCGGGCGGTCGTGATCGGCTTGCAACAGATGGCTTTCGGCCTGATCATCGTGGCCGTCACAGCGATCGCAGTTCTGGCCGCATGACCGAAGTGTTGTGGATCCGATTGAAGGGAATTTGAGTGACATGAATTTTGACGACGGTGATTTGACACTGGCATCGCTGGTGACCCAACGGCCGGAGTTGGCCTTGCATCTGAGTGAGCTCGGCCTCGATTTTTGCTGCGGCGGGCAGCGACGCCTGGTCGATGCCGTCGATCAGGCAGGCCTCGATCTGGCCGAAACGATCGCCGCTTTGGAGGCGATCCCGAGCACCGCTGAGGCCTCGACTGGCGGTGACGCCGGCAACTGGAATGCGATGACCATGGTCGAGTTGGTCGAGCACCTCGAGTCGACCCACCACGTCTACTTGAATGAGGCCTTGGTTCGCCTCGGCGCCCTCGCCGACAAGGTGGCCGGCGTGCACGGCGAACGTCATCTTGAACTAGCTGAGGTGCGTGACACGTTCTTGGCCCTACGGGCCGACATGGAGCCGCATTTGGCGAAAGAAGAACGGGTGCTGTTCCCGATGATCCGCGAACTCGAGACGGCCACCGAAGCGCCAAGATTCCACTGCGGCACACTGCAAAACCCGATCGCCGCGATGTCGAGCGAGCACGACCGCGTCGGTGAACTGCTTGCCCGGCTGCGGGCACTGACCGACGCCTACACCGTGCCCGACGACGGCTGCGCCAGCTACCAGCTGCTGTACACGGGCCTCGCCGAACTCGAAGCCGACACTCATCTCCACGTCCACAAAGAGAACAACTGCCTATTTCCCGCAGCGATTGCCGCCGAACAACGCTTCGCCGACTCAGCCACCTAACGGCAGGCCCCGACCACTCCCGACAGGCCCGCATCACCACCGTTACCGCAGGTGCCTGGCACGTGCGGTAACACGGTTACGCGTTACCGCCGGTGCCTGGCACCTGCAGTAACGCTACGGGTTCTGGTATTCGGCCTTGGGGCCGAGGTAGAACCACCAATTGATGCCGACGCACAGTAGATAGAAGGCGGCGAAGGCGATCAGGGCGTACTCGGGGGTGGCGTTCCTGATCTGGCTGCCGAACTCCTGAGGCACCACGAAGGCGCCGTAGGCGGCGACCGCAGAGGTCCAGCCGAGCACGGGGCCGGCCTGTTCTTTGTTGAACACGACGGCGATCGTTCGGAACGTCGAACCGTTGCCGATTCCACTGGCCGCGAACAGCACCAGGAACAACAAGAAGAACTGCACGAAGTAGTCCTCGGGGGTCTCGCTGGCGTAGGCCTTGCGTAGGTAGTAGGCGACCCCGAGGGCGCTGACCGTCATCACGATCGATACCCAGTGGGTCACCCGTGCGCCGCCGACGCGGTCGGCGATCCAGCCGCCGATCGGGCGGATGAAGGCACCGATGAAGGGGCCCATCCAGGCGTACGTCAGCGCGGAAGGACCGTCGGGGTTGGCAGCTTTGTGACACCAATCACCAGCGCTTGTCGCAACGGCGCTATCGCCCGTCCCGCACAAGCCGTCGACGTCGAGCTGGATGTGTTTGAAGCCGAACACGACCTTGATCGCCAACGCAAAGCCGGCCGAGTAGCCGATGAAGCTGCCGAACGTCATCGTGTAGATCACGCTCATGATCCAGGTGTGCTTGTTCTCGAAGATCTTGTACTGGCGTTCGAGGTTGGGTTTGATCTCGCCGGGGATCTGCTTGAGCAGGAACACCGTGAGCCACAACACGAAGGCGATCACCGGCCACTTCGCCCAGGACGGGGCGCCGAGCCCGGTCGGGTCGGGGAGGATGATGAACAGCCCGATCGCGGCCGGGATGGCTGCGACGAGCATCATCCCGAGGATCTTGGCGAACGACGACAAGGCTCCACCGATGTTGGGCGACACGTGTTCGGTGCGGATGTTGTTCATCCGGAACCACGCCAACAACACGAGCGGTATCAGGAACACCAGCCACACGAACCCAGCGTTGTGGATATAGGTGTCGGTGCCCGCCTCGATCTTGCCGATCAGGGTGCCGGAGGTCTGCTCGAGCACCATCGGCGCGCCACCGAAGATGGCGCGGGTCATCACGAGCGGGATCAGCAGCTGCATCGTGGTGACGCCGGCGTTACCGAGCCCGGCGTTGAGGCCGAGTGCCAAGCCCTGCATCTTCTTGGGGTAGAAGAAGCTGATGTTCGACATCGACGAGGCGAAGTTGCCTCCGCCGAAGCCCGACATGAACGCCAGCATCTGGAACACCCACAGCGGGGTGTCCTGGTCGAGCAGGGCGAATCCTGTGCCCGCAGCCGGGATGATCAACAGCGCGGTCGTCAAGAAGATCGTGTAGCGACCGCCGGCGATGCGGATGAAGAAGCTGTTCGGGATCCGGAACGTCGCCCCCGTGAAACCGGCGATCGCCGTGATCGTGAAAAGCTCGGCCGAAGTGAAAGGGAAGCCCAGATTGAGCATCTGGACGGTGATGATGCTCCAGTAGAGCCAGACCGCAAAGCCGCACAGCAGGCTCGGGATCGAGATCCAGAGGTTGCGGGAGGCAACCTTCTTGCCTGTGCTCTCCCAAAACTCTTCGTTCTCGACGTCCCATTCGGTGATGTCGGCCATGTGGCTCTCCTCTCGGTGTTCGAACTCGGTGTTCTGTAAGTTTCAGTCGGCCGGCGCAGGTTGGTCTGCGGCGTCGATCTCCTCGTCGTCGAATTCGTGGGCGAACGCGCCCTTCGGTTCTTCGAGCAGTGCCCAGGTCAGGACGAAGCTGACGAAAGCACCCGCGGACAGGATGTAGAAGAAAGTCTTGGCGTCGACGAGTGAGAAGATCACCAGGTACACGACGGCGCCGACGTTGCCGTAGGCACCCGCCATGCCGGCGACCTGGCCTGTCATCTTCTTGTTGACCATCGGGATGATCGCGAACGTTGCGCCCTCTGCGCCCTGCACGAACATCGAAGCGAAGACCGTCATCATCACGGCGATCACCAGCCAGGTGACGCCACCGAACATCGGTGCCAGGTTCTTCAGTCCGTCCTCGTCAACGCCGCTCGTCCACTTGGCGATGAAGCCCATCAGCGCGAACCCGATCACGATGCCGAAGATGTAGACCAGCATCGTCCTCTTGCGACTCGCCAACCTGTCGGACAGGTAGCCGCCGAGCGGTCGTGCGACCAGGTTGACGAAGGCGAACGAAGCGGCCACGAACCCGGCCACAGTGGCGGTCACGATCGGCTGGCCCTTCCCGTCGACGAGTGGCTCGAATACGGTTTCGTAGAACTCGGGCAGCATCGACACGACGGCCAGTTCGGCGCCGAAGTTCGCGAAGTAGGTGGAGTTCAAGGCCACGACGCTGCCGAAGTGGTACTTCTCCTCTTCGGGCACGCCGGCCTTCAGGTAAGGCAAGTTGACCTGCAACGTGCGCACGACGTGTCCGATGTAGACCATCGTCAGCACGCCGTAGATCACATACAGCCCGGTGTCGCTGAGCACCACGTCGCCGTCGACCTTGACGTTCGACACCCGCCAGGCCAGCAGACCGAGGGCACCGACGAGCGGGATCGACCAGAGCAGGTACTGCACGAGATCCCTGTAGGAGCTGACCAGCATCGGCTCGGCCTTCTTGGTCTTCGCGAGCTTGCGTCCGTCGGGTACGTCGCGCACCAAGAAGTAGTACATGACGCCGTAGATGCCCATCACCAAGCCGTTGAGCGCCATCGCCCAGCGCCATGCGTCGTCGCCACCGATGCCGAACCAACTGTCGAACACTGTGATCGCGATCCACGGCAGGGTCATGGCGGCCCATGCGGAACCAAAGTTGCCCCAACCGGCGTAGAAACCCTCGGTCCGCCCGATGTACTTGGGTGGGAACCACTGGGCGACCATCTTGATACCGATCACGAAGCCGGCGCCGACACTGCTGAGAACCAGGCGTGAGATCAGCATCTGGGTAAATGAGTCGGAGAAGGCGAACACGATCGCCGGAATCGACATCGAGATCATCAGCCAGGTGAACACCACACGGGCCCCGAAGCGGTCGATCAGAGCACCGACCACGATCCTGGCGGGGATTGTGAGCGCCACGTTTGCGATCAGCAGGACCTTGACGTGTTCCTTCGTCAACCAGTCCGAATTCTCGCGCATCGTGCTCGACAGCGGAGCCAGGTTGAACCACACGTAGAACGTCATGAAGAAGGCGATCCATGTGAAGTGCAGCACCCGGATCCGCTCCTGATCGAAGTCGAGCAGGCGCGGCGGCGCTTCATCAGCGGTCGTATTGTTCTCGGTCATGGCGTGATTCTCCCGAGCGGCGGAGTGGGGGTGATCGGATGGTTGTTGAGGATCAACGGCGCCCGGCCTGGACGTTTGGGTCGTTCGACACGAATCCGGCCGAGGGCTGGTCGCGGTTGGCGATCACCTTCTGCCATGGGCGGAACAGGTATTGCAGCGGCAGGGTGATGATGTGGATCAGGCGGCTGAACGGAAACACCGCCAAGAAAGCGAAGAAAGACAGCACGTGCAGCTTGAGCACCAGCGGCAGCGCCGAGACGAACCCGACCTCAGGCTGGAACTTCAGCAGCGAACGAACGTAGGGCACGAACACCGAAGTGCCCCAGTATGAACCCCAGCGGTATCCGACGGCGATCCAGACACCGGTCAGGATCTGGGTCGCGATCACGACCAACACGACGGTGTCCATCGGTGTCGTGACGCGTCGCACGCGCGGGCTGGAGGTACGACGGATGATCAGGATCGTTACGCCGAATGCGGCCCACAGGCCGAGTGCCAGCCCGGTTATCTCGAGCAAATACAGCCGCAGCGGAGCGCCGTTCCACAACTGGAATCCGCGCGGAACGATCAGGGCGGCCAAGTGTCCGATCAAAATGATCGAGAGGCCCCAATGGAATGAGATCGTTCCCCAGTACAGCTTCTTGCTTTCGAGCAGCTGCGACGACAGCGATGAGACCGTGAACGGGGCGCTACGCCAGCGAACGATCGTTACGACCACTGCGAGTGTTACGACGACATAGGGGACGACGCCGAACAGGAATTCGTCGGTGTTCATCGCCGAGCTCCGATCGTGACCGGTCTGTCTGCAGCACACGAAATCGTCGCTGCAAGAAGATGGCAGTACGGGTTATCTGGGGCCGCCGTCTTGAGTGTCTGGTTCATGGTTGCCAGTGCACCCGGCAGCACCTCGATCAGATCCGGGAGCGGTGTGGGGGTGGCGGCGAGATAGCGCAACACCGGCTCAATGTGATCGGGCAGCTCGCCGCCGAGCTCGATGTCGGCGTCGGCCATGGCGCGAACGAGGTCGCTCATGAACTCACCGCGCCGATAGGCATCGCCCCAGATCACGTGGCCGACATACGGCGCGAAGGGGGCCGAGAGGTCGAGTGTTGCGGTGTGGAGCTCCTCCCACTCACCGAGCGAGAGCGAGCCGACCGCTGTGAGAAAGCGCTGCATCAGGTGCTTGACCTCTGCGTTCTGCTCGCCTGCGATCGCAGTCGCCAGTTCGGCCGCAGAATTCGGGCCGGGATAGTGGTAGCCGAGAGCGACCACTTCGGTCGACTTCATCATGCTCCCCTCTTGGGGGGCTGGATATAGCCGAATCCGGTCGCACCCTTGGCGCTGAGCGGGTCGCCGAGCTCCTCGATCGCCACCTCACGGTGATAGGGCGGCAGCACGAAGCGGTCGCTCATCGTGGGGATGGTCGTCATCTTGTAGATCGCCTCGGCCTCGTTCTCGGTTAGTCCAGCCTCGGCCAGCATCTCGATCGTGAGCTCGTCGATCGTGCCGTCGACGCTTTGGCGGCGCTTATAGGTGCGCACTGCCAGCATCGAACGCAACACCCGCTTGATCGGCTCGACGTTGCCGACCGTGAACAGGTTGGCGAGATATTCGAGTGGCAGGCGAGCCTTCTCGAGCTCATCGAGCAACTCGAAATCGCGACGTTCGTCGGGGAGGTCGAGCTTGACGAGATTGTTCTCGATCGTGCTCATCACCGGCGACAACGGCGGTACGTAGAACATCATCGCCTCGGTGCGGTATTCGGGATGGAGCGGGAAAGCCATGCCCCATTCCTTCACGAACTTGTAGATCGGCGAACGCTGGGCTGCGTCGAGCCAGCCGTCGTCGATACCTTCCAGCTTGGCGGCGGTGATCACACGCGGGTCATGTGGGTCGAGAATCATGTCGAGCTGGGCGTCGAGCAGCTGATCGTCGCGCAGGGCGGCGTTCGTGGCGATCCTGTCGGCGTCGTACAGCAGCACGCCCATGTACCGGATCCGGCCGACGCACGAATGTGCGCACGCCGGCGCCTGGCCGATCTCGAGCCGTGGGAAGCACAGGATGCACTTCTCGGACTTGCCGGTGTCCCAGTTGTAATAGACCTTCTTGTATGGGCAACCGGACACGCACATTCGCCAGCCACGGCATTTGTCCTCGTTGACCAGCACTACGCCGTCCTCGCCACGCTTGTAGATCGCGCCACTCGGGCAGGCCGCCAGACACGACGGGTTCAAGCAGTGGTTGCAGATCCGCGGTAAGTAGTTGAAGACGACCCGTTCGAGCTCTTCCATCTGGGCCCGCACAGTGTCATCGACGCCTTCCATCGACGGGTCATTGGCGGCGAATATGTCAGATCCGCCGAGGTCGTCATCCCAGTTGGGTCCGTTGTTGATCTGGATCGGCTTGCCCGTGATCTTCGAGATCGGGATTGCGGTCGGCTGCTGTTTGCCCGCCGGCGAGCCGAACAGGTCGCCGTACCGGAACGTGAACGGGTCGTAGTAGTCCTCGAGCTCGGGCAGCGCGGGGTTGTAGAACGCCTTGGCGACGCCGCCTCCCTTGGAGTGCAGCACCAGCTTGAGACGGCCCTTGTTGTCTCGGTGCCAGCCACCCTTGTAGTGGTCTTGATCTTCCCAACCGGTTGGATAGCCGGTCCCCGGGCGGGTCTCGACGTTGTTCCACCACATGTACTCGGCGCCGTCACGGTCGGTCCACAGGTTCTTGCAGGCGACCGAGCAGGTGTGGCACCCGATGCACTTGTCGAGGTGGAACAACATGCTCACTTGAGCTCGAACCTTCATGAGCCCGCACCTCCGTTTCTGGGCTCATTCTTGGGCTCGTAGTCGGGTCGATCGATTCGGCGCACATACACGAATGTGTCCCGGTTGACCCCGGTCGGGCCCCAGTAGTTGAAGGCGTAGGTGAACTGGGCATAGCCGCCACTCATCAGCACCGGCTTGAGCCGGGTTCTCGTGAGCGAGTTGTTCATGCCTGCCCGCTTACCATCGCGACGTGTCAGCGGGATGCCGACCGTGCGCTCGGTGGCGTGGTACACGAATACGGTGCCGGTCGGGATTCGCGACGACGTCGTGCAGCGCTGGACGAAGATGCCGTTGTCGTTGTACAGCTCGACCCAGTCGTTGTCGGCGATTCCGAGGCTGGCGGCGTCCTTGGCGTTGAGCCAGACCGGATAGCCGCCGCGCGAGAGCGTCATCATCCGCTCGTTGTCGCCATAGGTCGAGTGAATCGACCATTTGCCGTGCGGGGTGATGTAGTTGAACAGCCGGCCGTCCTGGCCCTCTGCGAGCGACTCCTCGGTCTCCATCAACATCGCGTGATCGGGACGTGGCTTGTATACGGGCAGGTTCTCGCCCCAGGCGATGTACTGCTCGTGGTCGAGGTAGAAATGCTGGCGTCCGGTCAGTGTGCGCCACGGGATCAACTCTTCGACATTGAGCGTGAATGGGCTGTACGGGCGACCCTTGGCGATCTTGCCGCTCCACGTCGGCGTCGTGAGCACGCGGCGTGGCTGCGAGATCAGGTCGGCGAACGAGATCCGAGTGTCGCGCTGACCCGCCGCGAGGTGGGTCAGCGAGCGCCCGGTCTTGGCCTCTTCGGCCTCGAACGCTCGATGCGCCAACTCGCCATTGCTGGCCGGGTCGAGCGCCAGGATCGCCTCGGCGACCTGACGACCACGCTTCATCTCTGGGCGCAGTACACCGTCGGTGATGCGGGAACGCTCGTCGGGCTGTTTACGGGCAAGTTCGTCGTAGAAGTCGTCGACCCGCATCCGCAGCCCATGGGCGCCGACGCCGTTGTTACGCATGCCTTCGCCGAGCGAGGTCATCTTCTCGTACAGCTTGGTGTAGTCGCGCTTGACCAGCTTGAACCGCGGCATCGTCTTGCCGGGGATCGCCTCGCACTCGCCGGCGCGCCAATCGGCCATCGTCGGTTGGGCCATCTCGTCGGGTGTGTCGTGGGAGAGCGGCTGCATCACGACGTCTTCGACCGCGGTCTGGAGGCGGGCGCCACCGGACATCTCCGAGATCTTCTTTGCGAGCGCCGTGAAGATGTCCCAGTCCGACTTCGACTCCCATGCCGGCGGAACGGCGGCCTGCATCGGGTTGATGAACGAGTGCATGTCGGTCGAGTTGAGGTCGTCTTTTTCGTACCATGTCGCAGCGGGCAGAACGATGTCGGAGTACAGCGCCGAGGTATCCATCCGGAAGTTGAGATCGACGATCAGATCCATCTTGCCGATCGGCGCCTCTGGGCGAACCGTGACCTCGGCGACCCCGTGATCCTCGGGCTCGGCGGCGATCGCCGTGGAGTGCGTGCCGAGATAGTGCTTCATGAAAAACTCGTGGCCCTTGGCCGACGTGCCGATCGCATTTCCGCGCCAGATGAACCAGGTACGGGGCCAGTTCTCGGGAGCGTCCGGGTCGTCGATCGAGAGCTCGAGATCGCCCGACTCGAGGCGCTCGACGATCTGGGCGGTCACTTCCTCGTCGGTCTCGGCACCTCCCGAGCGGGCCTTGCGCACGACATCGATCGGGTTTTCCTTGAACTGCGGGAAGAACGGCAACCAGCCCTGGCGCACAGCGCGGGCCTGATGGTCGAGCGTGTGGTCGAAACGCTCGGGGTGATTGTCCGGCAGCGAGTCGTATTCGCGGTATCCCCGCTCGTAGCGCCATTGGTCGGAGTGCACATAGTGGAACGATGGTGTGTTCTGCTGGCGCGGTGGCATACCCCAGTCGGCGCCCATCGCGATCGAACCCCATGAGGCGTGACAGACCAGCTTCTCCTGGCCGACGTAGTGGGCCAGCCCGCCACCGTTGACCCCGACCGACCCGGTCAACATCAGCGCCGTGATACCCGAGCGATAGAGCAGGTTGTTGTGGTACCAGTGGTTGGCGCCGGCACCGATGATGATCATGTTCTTGCCGTTGGTGAGCTCGCCGTTGCGGCCCCACTCGCGTGCGTATTTGATCACGGTGTCGCGGTGGATGCCGGTGTATTGCTCTTGCCAGGCCGGGGTGTAAGGAACGTCGGCATCGTCGTAGGCGGTTGCGTCGTAGCCCTTGAGCCCCCGGTCGACGCCGAATCGAGCGTTGAGCAGGTCGAACACTGTGGTCACGGTGACCGGTCCGTCGACGGTCTCGATCGTGCGGGTCGGCACCGACCGGGTGATGACGCCCTCGCTACCGAAGAACTCGAGCTCGATCTCGGTCGAGCCGTCGTTGCGGTCGATAAACGACAGCTCGGGGGCGATCGGCTGATCGAGCACACTGTCGTGCAGTTCGAGGTTCCACTTGCCCTTGTTCTCGGTCGCCCAACGATCGCCGATGCTGCCGTTCGGCATGCGTGGCTCGTCGGCCTCGGCGTCCCACATCAACAGCTTCCACTCGCCGTTCTCGGTCTGGTCGTAGCGTGCCAGGCGGTCGGCGCGCAGGTACTTGTCAGGCCGACCATCGCGGATCTCGACCAGGAACGGCAGATCGGTGTACTGACGGGAGTACTTCTCGAAGTAGTCGACCTTTCGGTCGCGGTAGAACTCGCTCAACAGGACATGGTTGACGGCCAACCAGAAGGCGGTGTCCTGGCCCGGGTGCGAAGGGATCCACCAGTCGGCGTACTTGGCGACCTGTGAGAAGTCGGGGCTGAAGACGGCCAGCTTGGCCCCGGCGTGACGCACTTCGGAGATGAAGTGTGTGTCGGGCGTGCGAGTCATGTTGAGGTTGGCGCCCATCACGGCGATGAACCGTGCGTTGAACCAATCGGCCGATTCGTGGACGTCGGTCTGCTCGCCCCAGACCTCCGGAGAGGCCGGCGGCAGGTCGCAGTACCAGTCGTAGAAGCTCAACACGACGCCGCCGATCAGAGACATCAACCGACTGCCGGCGGCGTAGCTGACCTGCGACATCGCCGGAATCGGGGAGAAGCCCGCAACCCGGTCGGGCCCGTGCTTGCTGATCGTGTGGATCGTGGAGACAGCGGCGATCTCGAGCGCTTCGTCCCAGCTGATCCGCCGGAATCCGCCCTTGCCGCGGGCCGCCTGATAGCGCTCGCGCCACTGGGGAGTGTCCTGGATGCTGGCCCACGCCTTGAGCGAATCGCCGAGGTAATCCTCCTTGGCCGAGCGGTACATGTCGATCAGCACGCCGCGGGCGTACGGGTACTTCACACGCAGCGGCGAGTACAGGTACCACGAGTACGAAATGCCGCGCTGGCATCCGCGCGGCTCATATGGCGGCAGACCCTCTTCGAGTTCGGGATAGTCGGTGGCCTGGAGTTCCCAGGTGACGATGCCGTTCTTGACGAAGACCTCCCACGAGCAGCTCCCGGTGCAGTTGACGCCGTGTGTGGTGCGGACCCGCTTGTCGTGCTGGAAACGGTTGCGGTAGAACTCCTCCCACTTCCTCGCGCCCGGGTCGACGGTCTCCTTACTCCATCGGCTCATCGGCTTCTCCTGAGGGTCTTGGTGGTCAGCGCCCGTGCGGCCCCGTCGGTTTGTTTGGCTCGCCTGTCGGTTCGGCCCCGGAGCCTCTCGACATAGGTCTGGCGCATTCCGCGCCAGGCGACGGCCATCGCGCCGATCAGGATGACCAGCCCGCAGAGTCCGCCCAGCAGCAGCCAGTCCGATGACTCATTGGGTCGCTCTTGGCTGGGGGTGTCGGCGAGGAAAGCGACCAGGTCGTCGATCTCTTGCTCGGCCATCGGCCGATCTCGGAACACCGGGCGCATCGTCGCCGACGGCGGATTTGCCAGCCATCTCGCCAAGGGTGACTCGCCACCGAACTCCTGGTAGGCGGGGGTGAGGTCGGGGCCGAGGCTTCGACCGCCGAGATTGCCGATTTCGCCGGCGGTGTGGCACGCAGCACAGGCGGCACCACCGTTGTCGAGACGATTCGACCCGACGAACAGCTCTCGGCCTCGATCGACGTCACCCTTCGTCGGTGGCTCGGCCGGCGGCAGTGGTTCGTCGGGCTCGATGGGTTGGGCCGGCTGGTCGGTCTCGACAGGCGGGATCAAACCCAAAGACAGATCGACCACGAAGGCGACGAGAGTGGCGAGTTCATCGTCGGACAGATCATCGATCGGGTCCATCTCATCGTTGAAGAACTCTCCGAGCACGTCGAGCGGCCCCGACTTGCCTTCGGTGATGGTCTCGGCCACATAGACCGGGTCGGCCGCTTTCGGGTTACCGAGCAGCGGCGGGTACTTGCCACGCCTGCCTTCCCCATCGGGTTGGTGACAGTTGGAGCAGTTGAAGTCATACAGATCGGCCCCGGTCGATTCTTGGGCCCCGGTCGATTCTTGGGCATCGGCCGACGATGGGGGAACCGTCGCGAAGGCGATCAGGGCGGTCAGCACGACGAGTCCGACCGGAACGATGCTCGATCCCGACGGGACCCGACCAGCCGGTCTGACACGATGCATGAAGTCCCTCGCCCCTCCAATCGGGAACTGGTATCGAATCCTCAAGTGAGTAACTTGAAAACTCCTGACGATCGACATTCTTGCGCGAACGGGGATGCGTGTGAAAGGGACCAAAGTCCCCAACGTCACGGTGGCCAGATGCAGCGCCACGAGTCAGAGTCGAACAGCCCGAGTGGCCGAAGCAAATCAAGTCGAGCTCGGATAGAGCGCGATCTCGGGTTGGGGAGGGCCGTTACTACTCGCTGTTGGCGGCGTCGCGCCTTGCCTTGCGGATCATCTCGATGCTGTGGGCGACGATCGGGCTCGGCTCCGACGGTTGCCAATCCTTGTAGGCCTGCCTTGCATCGCCAGGCCACACGGCGTCGACGTCGACGCGGGCCCCCGGTTCGGTAGCCGTGACGAGCAGGTCGAGTGCGGCTCGCAGGGCGCGGGCCTGCATCGCCGCATCACCGACCGCTCCGAACGAATGACCGAACGGAAACTCTGCTCCGAGCACCCGAGAGGTGCGGTATTTCTCAGCGAGCACCGGCATCATCGTGACGGTGACGGCGGGAATCCCTGCGGCTTCGATGACACGTGCCAGCACGGGCACGTTTCGGCAGCAGTCCGGTCAAGCGGGAGCCAGGATCAAGGCGTCGATCTCGACAGCGTGGCAGTGCGCTGCGATCTCGGGGCCGGTGCCGGTACGCCACACCTCGGCACCCTCGGCCTGAAACCCCATCACCGAGAAGTGTTCGGGTGAAGCGGCGCCGATCACGCCTTCGGTGACGAGCTCATTGAGGCGGCCGATCGGCAGGGCGACGTTCATGTCGGTCAGCAGGTCGGAGGTGTTGATGTGGAGATGGGAGGCGTCGATCTGTGACTGGGTGACATCGTTCGGGATGATCCGCAGTGTTGGATCACCCCAGGTCGGCTCACGTCGCTCGCGCTCGACGTCGAACGGCTCCTGGTCTCGAGCGAGAAAGATCCCGGCACTGGTCAGCAGACCGATCCGTGCCTGATCGAGTGGCTTGTCGAAATCGGCCCAGACGGGGTCGTGATCGAACTGTGGGGCCGCTTCGTACATCGCTCTGAATGCACGTGGCAAGAACGCATAGCTGTCGACCGTCATCTCGATGCTCCCTCACTGTTCGGTTCCTGTCAGCTTGGCATCGGTTCCTCGGGTCCTCAGCATCGAGCCGTGTTGATAGCCATGCCTCAGTCGAAACCGCGACACAGTGTCAGCCCGGTTCAGCGGGATCGAAGGGCGAACGGGAGCACCGGACCGCTGCCGACGGCGGTCAGTTGCCACGCCGCGACCGTCATCGTCCAGCGGCTGTCGACCTCGTCGTCGACCAGCAGCACCGGACCTGCCAGCAGATCGGCGGCGGGAAGCTGCGATGGGTCGACCATGAAGCGGTTCCACACATTGCTGACCTGGTGGGCCGAGTTGGACTGATCGGCCTGATAACGATCGCCCGCCATGCTCGTGGACGTGAGCGCTGGGTGGACCGGGAGCTTGCCGAGCTCGCCCAACGCCGTGGCGACCGAGTCGACCAAGCCTGCCCGTCGGCGCGACGGCACCGGACAGATCCAGGTCGGGCGTTCAACCCAGTCCCATCTCTTGAGGATCGCGGCGATCGCCGCCACCAGCTCGGGCGGCACGGCGAGATCATCGCCCGAGTCGGCGGCGAGGATCAGCGTTTCGACGATCGGGTTCCATCCGCCGTCGCCGAGTCGGGCCAACGATCGGCCCGGCACCGGTTGTCTCTCGGCGGGGATTCGGCCCTTCGGCCGGCCCAGTCCGGACGGCCATTGGCGGCGCGGATCGATCACGATGTCTCCGCCGCGCAACATGTCTTGCGCCTCAGCCACCATCAGCGGGTCGGGTTGACGCTGCCACGTTTCGGCGGTGCACCTATCGCAGCGACCGCAGTCGGTGGCGTCGTCGTCGAGGGCCTCGCGCAAGAATCGCAGCCGGCACGTCGACAAGTCTGCCCAGGCCAGCATCTGGGCTGCCTCGGCACGACGCATCCAGCGCAGAGAGGCGACCAGGCGATGGTTGTATGACCAGTCTTCGTCGGTACGGATCCAGCCGCCGCCGATACGATCGATCGCCCCGTCGACCTCGAGGATGCTGAGCAGGATCCCGAGCCGGCTGCGGCCGAGGTTGACGTTGGGCTCGAGAGCGACCAGCGAACTCGGCTCGACCGGATCCAACAGATCGAGCACCGATCTGCAGATCTGCTCGGACGGCAACGACACCGATTCGAACCATCTCCAGATCGCGGCGTCCTCGCTGTGGCGTGGGAGGGCGATCACCTCGGCCCGCTCGATGGCACGTCCGGCGCGGCCAACTTGCTGGTAGTACGCGACCGGTGTCGGCGGCAACCCGAGGTGCACACAGAAGGCCAGATCACCCTTGTCGAAGCCCATCCCGAGCGCCGAGGTGGCCACCAGCGCCTTGATCTCGTTGTTGCGCAGAGCTGACTCCATCGCCAGGCGCTGCTCGGGGTCAACCGAGCCGGTGTAGGCGGCGACGCGATGACCGCGCGACCGCAGCCAATCTGCTGCTGTCGCCGCCTGAGCGACGGTGAGGCAATAGATGATGCCCGACCCTGGCAGATCGGCGAGCGTTTCGGACAGCCACGCCAAGCGGTGGGCGTCGTCGGGAAGATCGACCACCGACAGATGTAACGACTCGCGATCGAGCGATGTGCGCAGCACGAGCGTGTCTTCGCCGAGCTGCTTTGCGACGTCGTCGGTGACGCGCTGATTGGCGGTGGCTGTGGTCGCCAGCACAGGGGTCCAGGCCGGCAGGGCCGACAACAGCTGGCGCAGACGCCGGTAGTCCGGTCGGAAGTCGTGACCCCAATCCGAGATGCAGTGCGCCTCGTCGCACACCAATGCGAAGGCGCGGGTCTGCATCGTCTCGAAGACCCTGCGCCTGAAACCGGCGTTCGCCAGACGCTCCGGAGCGATCAGCAAAAGGTCGATCTCGTCGCCGGCGATCCGCTCTTCGATCTCGGCCCACGCCTCGATGTTCGACGAGTTGATCGTGACCGCCGACAGGCCCAGCCGTTCTGCCGCAGCGACCTGGTCGCGCATCAACGCCAGCAACGGCGATACCACGACAGTCGGGCCCCAACCCCGGTCGCGCAACATCCTCGTGGCGGAGAAGTAGACAGCCGATTTGCCGAATCCGGTGCGCGCAACCAACAGCGTGCGGCGACGCTTGGCGACGATCGCCACGACCGCCTCGATCTGGTCGGGGCGCGGGATCGCATCGGGCCCGGCGAGTGAACGCACGTGTTGCGCCAGTTCGAACTCGACCTCGGCCCGGGTGGGTCGCGGTGGCTCGATCACGGTTGTCATGTCGACGACCGTAACGAGACGGTGTGGCGCTACCGTCGTTGCATGGCGAGCGTCACGAAAGCTGGTGTCAGGTTCGGGTGGCTGTCACCGGTGATCGGCAATCGGTGGAGCGATCACCAGCCGATCGTGATGTACCAGGAACAACACATTCTGCCGACCGCGATGGAACACTTTGATTCGCTCTGGATCGCCGATCACTTCTACGGGTTCGATGCCAAGACCGACCCCTTCTTGGAGGGTTGGACGACGCTGACCTGGCTGGCCGCCAAGTTCCCCGATGTGTTGTTGTGCCATCACGTGCTCGGCCACGGCTACCGCCCGCCGGCGCTGACCGCCAAGATGGCGTCGACACTGCAGACGCTGTCGGGCGGGCGGTTCATCTTGGGGATCGGGGCCGGCTGGCGCGAAGACGAGTACCGCGCCTATGGCTACGACTTCCCGCGTCCTGCCGTTCGTTTCGCCCAACTCGAAGAAGTGATCGAGATCTGCCGCTTGATGTGGACCGATCCCGAGCCCAGCTATCAGGGTCGGTACTTCGGGATCGATGGTGCCGCCGCCTCACCGCTGCCCCAGGTAGTGCCGCCGATCTGTATCGGTGCCTCAGGTCCGCAGATCGGTCTGCCGCTCGCAGGGCGGCTGGCCGACATTTGGAACGGCACGTCGCGCGGCACCGACGACGACTGGCTACGTCGGGTCGAAATCGTGCACAGCGCTGCCGTCGCCGCTGGTCGTGATCCGTCCGAGATCGAGGTCAGCACCACGCTCGAACGGGCGCTTCCCGAAGACGACGCCGAGGCCGCCGAGTTGCTCGAGTTCCTGGCGCACAAGGCCGAGCTCGGCGTGCAGCACTTCGTGATGGACTTCGGGCACCCGCAAACGACCGAGCCGGTTCTACGATTCGTCGAGCAGGTCATCGCTCCGCTGCGAGCCCGGTACGGCGGAGGGCGCTCCCGGTCTGCTGGCGGTCTATCGTGACCGGATGGGATCGGGCAACCAGATCGTGAGCGCGCGGTGAAACTCCTGCGCCGGATCCTTGCCGCACTGGCTATGGCGCTGATCGCGGCCGCCGGGATCCGTCTCGGTGGCTCCGGCGGTGTGCCGCCCCAGCACGGAGGGTGGCGGCCGCTCGAGCTGCCGCCCAAGCAGCCGGGCTCGTGACCCACACCCCGACATTGCACATCGTCGGGCGCGGGATCGTCGCTCGACGCCTGCAACGCATGTTGCACGATCGTCCGGTGATCATGCACAACCCGAGATCGGCCGACGTGACGGGCGTGCATCCCGGCGACGTCGTGGTGCTCGCCCACGGCGGAGCGCATGCTGCGATGGTGCCGGGCCTGCTGCGTCGTGAATTACACGCGGTCACGCTCAGCGAGCAGATTGACGACGCTCGAAAACTGATCGAGAGCGCCGACGATTCTTGTGGCACGAGTCTGGTTGTCGGGGCGGCGATGTCGCCGGGCCTGGCCGGGTTGATCGCCCGCCACCTGGCAGACCAGCTCGCCACCGTCGACGAGATCCATGTCTCGGTACACGGAACCGCCGGGCCGGCCTGCGCCCGCGTGCACCATCGATCGTTGAGCGGGCTGGCGCCCGGCTGGCACGATGGCGAGTGGCTCGACTATGTCGGCGGGAGCGGGCGCGAGCTGTGCTGGTTCCCCGAGCCGGTCGGTGCCAAGGACTGCTATCGCGCCCGGACCTCGACGCCGCTGCTGTTGCATCGCGCGTTTCCGACCGTCGAGCGGATCAGCGGCCGCCGTTCGGCGCGCCGCCGCGACCGTTTCACCGCCTGGCTCCCGATGCTCAGCCCGCCACACCACGAAGGCGGGATCGGAGCGCTGCGGGTCGAGATCCGCGGCGCTGACGCTGACGGCGGTCGTCAATGTCTGATCGCCGGGGTCGCCGAGCTGATCGGCACCGCCGCAGCCGCCTCCACAGCTGCATTCGTGACAGCGATCGTCGACGGCAAGCTGCCGACCGGTGTCGTGATCGCCGGCGAAGCCAAATTACCGACCGACGACCTGCTCGCCCGCGTGCAGTCGTTCGGTGTCCGCCTGCAAGAATTCACCGGCGTCCCCCAACCCACCTAAGAGTTGGGAGTTGTGCCAGGCACATCTCCCAACTGGTCGAGGCGGTCGGCCAATCGTTCGATCGAACGGGTCAGCCCTTCGAGTTGGTCGCTCAGTTCTTCGCCGGTCACGACGTCGGCCAGTGCCAGGCGGACGCTTGCGATCTCACGGGCGAGGAATTCGGTGTCAGCCTTGGTGCGATCAGCGACGTTGCGGTCGTGATCGTCGGAAGTTCGGTCGCGCCGCTCCTGTCGGTTTTGGGCGAGCAGGATCAGCGGCGCCGCGTACGACGCCTGCAACGACAGCACCAGGGTGAGCAACACGAGCCCGCGACCCCATGGGTCGAACTGCCAGCGGTCGGGCGGCAAGATGTTGAACGTCAGCCACACGACGATAACGATCGTCTGAAACACCAGGAATCGAGCGGTTCCGAGATAGCGAGCGATCGACTCGCTGAAACGCCCGAATGCCTCTGCGTCATAGCTGACGTCGAAGCGGTTGCGGGGGCGCGGCTGACTGAGCTCGGAACGGCGCTTCATTCTGTCATCACCGCGTCCGCCCGGCCGCGCCGCTGGCGCCAGCCCGATCCGAGCATGCGATCGACCACGTCGTCGACGCTGACGACACCGAGCAGCTGGCTGCTCTCGTCGAGTACCGGGATCGTCAGCATGTCGTACGAGGCGAACTGCTCGAATACCTCGCGGTCGGGTGTGTCGCCGGCGACAGTTGCGACCTGGCGCACGCAGTGCCGTAGCTCCATCGAGGGTGGCTCACGCAACAACCGTTGCATGAACACGACGCCGAGGTACTCGCCGGTCGGTGGCTGGAGCGGGCCGTGACACACGAATACCTGGCTGGCGATACTGGGTGTGAGTTCGGAGTGGCGGATGCGAGCGAGTGCTTCGGCGACGGTGTCTGTCGGTCCGAGGATCACGATCCCCGGCGTCATCATGCCGCCGGCGGTCGCCTCCTCGTACGACAGCAGTCGGGTCACCAGCTCCGCCTCGTCGTCGTCCATCGCTTCGAGGATCGAGGCGCGCTGGTGCAGGGGCATCTCGTGGAGCAGGTCGGCCAGGTCGTCGTACTCCATCTCGTCGAGCACGCCGATCAGGCGGTCGAGATCGAGTCCCTCGATCAGGCGCAGCTGCTCTTCCTCCGGCAGCTCCTCGAGCAGGTCGGCGAGACGCTCATCGTCCATCGCCTCGGCCAGCTGGCGCCGCTGCGACATCGGGAGGGCGCGCACCACGCCGGCCACGTCGGAAGGATGCACGTCGCGAAGTCGGGCGGCCTCGGCGGCGGCCTCGTCGGTGGCGGCGAACAGCTCGGGGACCTCGTCCCAGTCGATCAATCGGTAGCTCGGCCTGCGCCGCAACGAGGTGCGGCGCACCAGGCGGACCTTGGCGACCTCCCACCATCGGGTGCGCCCGTCGCCGACCTCGCAGAGCCCCAGATCGCTGACCCGTTCGTCGCCGATTGCTCGGTCGATGAGATCCTTGCCGATCAAGGTTTCGCCGGTGCGCGACTTGAAGGGATTGAGGTCGACGTCCCAGCTCCGAAGTCGGGCGCCGTCGCCATCGAGCTCGGCGATCCGGGCGGCGCTGACGAAGATCCGGCGCCGCTGACTGGTGGCGACGAATCCGACGACGCGAGGGGCCTCGCCGGGGCGACCGGGGACGACGACGAGGTCTTGGATCTTGCCGATCTCGGCGCCGGCGTGGTCGAGCAGGGGCAGCCGCATCACTCGGAACGCGTAGATCAATTCGGCGACCATACGGTGCAGACTATCCTCCGCCCCAGTTCAGCACCGGTGTACGACTTGAGCGAGGCACAGCCCGTGCAGCGAGCGGCGTGTCGCTAGTGCCGTCACCGCTCGACGATCGCGGACGCTGCCGACCCGGTGATCGTTACGTCGGCGAAACCTCCCTGCTGGGCCTCGTGATTGCGGGATGGGGCCCGCTGGCGCGAATAGGCGGTGGGAGGCTTAGGCGGGTTCGATTTGGACGAGGGTGTCGCTGTAGGCCACGCCGCCGCCCCATTCGGTGAGGGTGTCGTTGGTGAGGCTGTTTGCGACTCTTCCGTCGGGGTGGTGATTGCGCCACCAGCCCCATGGAATCGAGGCGAGGCCTGGCCGCAGCCGCTCGGTGATCTTGACCGGTAGCTCGAGGCTGGCGCGGTCGTTGAACACGCGGGCGCTAGCCCCTTCCGCGAGGCCCCGAGAGGTGGCGTCGGCAGCGTCGAGTTCGATGAACGGGCCACCCTCGGCGGGGCCGTGTTTGGGCAGATCGGAGTAACCCGAGTTGAGGAACCGGGCGTGGTGCTTAGGTGTCATCAACTGCAGCGGGAAACGCACGGCGTTTGGACCCTGTGGCCCTTCATTGGGCGGCACGAACGTCGGCAGGCGAGGCTGACCCATCTCTACGAGCGAATCGCTGGCGAACTCGACCTTGCCCGAGGCGGTCGGGAAACCGCCTTTGGCCCACGGACGACTGTCCTCGGCGAACGGCACCTTGATCCAGCCGTCCCGGCGGAGGGCGTCAAGGTCGACGGTCGGGAACGAGTCACCCAGCACCGTCATGTCGTCGTCGAACAGCGACGGTTCGGTCAGCGCCATCGCGCCCGCGATCCGGCGGAACAGCTCGCTGTTGCTTACCGCTTCACCGAGCGGTTCGATAGCCGCCTCGTTCCAGCCCATCCACAGGTGTCCCCAGGCGGGCGTGATGTCGCTGGCCTCGATATGGGTCGTGGCGGGCAACACGATGTCGGCGTACTTGGCGGTATCGGTGAGGAACTGTTCGTGCACCACCGTGAACAGGTCGTCACGCGCCATGCCATCGCGGGCGGCCTCGGCGTTGGGCACCGTCACCAGCGGGTTCGAGTTCCACACGATCATCGCCTTGACCGGCGGTTGCTCGTCGAGCAGGATCTCGCCGAGCCGGCTCATGTTGAGCGTGCGCACCTCACGGCCGGCGAGCAGGTCGGGACGGGCGAGGGCGGCGTCATCGACGAGTTCGCCTTGGCATGATCCGAGGCTGCGGAACAGGCCGCCGCCGAGTTCGGTCCATGCTCCGGTGAGCGCCGGCAGGCAAGCGAGCGTGCGGAAGAACATCGCCCCGTTCTCATGATGCTCGGCTCCGATCAGCGTGCGGATCGCAGCGGGCCGGATAGTCGCGTACTGGCGGGCGAGCGACTCGATCACCTCGGCGTCGACGCCACACGCCTCGGCGGCCCTGGCCGGTGTCCAATCGGCGACCGATGCGGCAAGCTCGTCGAACCCGAGCGTGTACTGGTTCACCCACTCATGATCGAGTAGGTCATCTCTGATGATGACGTGCATCATCGCCAGCATCATTGCGATGTCGGTGCCCGGGAGGGGTTGGATGAACTGATCGCAGTCATCGGCGGTGAGGGTGCGAATCGGATCGATCACGACCAGTTTGGCGCCGTTTGCGCGGGCCTTCTCGATCACCGGCCAGAGGTGGCGGTTGGTGAGCTTGGTGTTGGTGGCCCACAGAAGAATCAGTTTCGAGTGTTCGAGCTGCATCGGGTCGCCGGTCAGCCCTGATCCGTTCGTCATCCGTAACCCCGCGCCGACCGTCGGTCCGCAGATGTTGAGCAACAGTCGTGTCGCCCCGATGTGATGGAAAAACCGCGAAGAGATTCCGTGCTTTGCAAGCACGCTCTGATTACCGGCGTCGCTGAACGGCATCACAGCCTCGCCGCCGTGATCGGCGATGATCGTGTTCAGGCTGCTGCCGATCTCCGCCAGTGCCTCGTCCCACGAGATCCGCTCGAACTCACCGCTGCCCTTGGCACCGGTGCGCCGCAGCGGATGCAGAACTCGATCGGGGGAGTAGACCCGATCGAGGAAGCGGATCACCTTGGGGCACAGTTCGCCGTAGCTGTACGGATGGGCGGGGTTGCCGCGGATCTTGACGGCCTTACGCGCCGGCCCATCTCCGTCGATGGTGACGGTCCACCCGCACGAATCGGGGCAGTCGTGGTGGCACACGCCGTTGATGGTCTCGCTCATCGAACCATTCTACGACCTGACAAAGCGGGCGTCAGGCCGGAACTGGCGGCGGGATCGGTGGCATGATTTGCCGATGCCCGCCGATGTCGTCGAGTTCGAGCACCCTGACCGTCGGGTCGGCCGATTCTCGGTCGGGTCGAATCGATCGGTGAGTTCATGGGCGGATGAAATCGGCGTGCCGGCACGGGGATTGTCGATCACGGTCGCCGCGGCGGGTGCGCCGAGGTGACCGCGGCTCACACTGCCACCGTGGTCGGCGGCGGGCCCGCTGGCCTGATCGCCGCCGAGCACCTTGCCCGCGCCGGCGTGGCCGTCACGGTCTACGACCACAAGCTGTCCGTCGGGCGTAAGTTTCTGCTCGCCGGGCGAGGTGGCATGAACATCACCCACAGCGAGCCGATGCCGGCGTTTGTCGAGCGCTATGGCGTAGCCGCCCAACAGCTTGCCGGCCCCCTTTCGGCGTTCGACCCCGATGACTTGCGGGCATGGTGCGCGGAGCTGGGTGAGCGGACCTTCGTCGGCACGAGTGGCCGGGTGTTCCCGAAGTCGTTCAAGGCGACCCCGTTGCTACGGGCATGGCTGCGCAGACTCGACCGGCTGGGTGTGAAGTTCGTGATGCGATCGCGCTGGACCGGTTGGGCGCCCGATGGTTCGAATCGGTTCGTCGCGGCCGATGCAGCCGAGTTCTCCGTTGCCAGCGATGTCGCCGTGTTTGCACTCGGCGGTGCCAGTTGGCCGCGGGTTGGATCCGACGGTGGATGGGTCGCCGGATTCGATTCGGCCGGTGTTGCGGTCAGCCGATTGCGTCCCGCCAACGCGGGCGTGAGTGTCGCCTGGACGCCCGAGATTGTGCGGCGTTATCCCGGCAGCCCGCTCAAGAACGTCGCCGTCAGCGTGCTCTCAGATGAAGCGGGAAAGGCCGTGCGGGGTGACCCGATCATTACCAGCGATGGTCTCGAGGGTGGCCCGATCTATGCCCTCTCGGTTCCGATCCGCGAAGCACTCGACGCTCACGGGGTGTGTGAGCTCGCGATCGATCTACACCCGGATCGCTCGGTCGATCAGGTAGCCGGGAGGCTCGCCCGGCGACGCCCGAAGGACTCGACTTCGAACTGGTTGCGTCGATCGATCGGCCTGCATCCGGTGATGATCGCTGTGCTGCGCGAGTCGACCGCCAACCGACTGCCCGCCGACCCCGACGAGATGGCATCGCTCGTGAAACAGGCGATCGTGCGCGTCGACGACACAATGCCGATCGAGCGGGCGATCTCGACCGCCGGTGGTGTGATGTTCTCCGAACTCGACCCGTCGCTGATGCTGGTGCGCCGACCTGGCACGTTCGTCGCCGGTGAGATGCTCGATTGGGAGGCCCCGACCGGTGGCTATCTACTGCAGGCCTGCTTCAGCACCGGGGTCACCGCCGCCCGCGGCGCGATCGCCCAACTCAACACGTAACGGATAGGTGTCTGACACCTTTCCGTTACGCGAGGGGTGGCGAACTTCGAGCTAAGGGTCACGTAGCCTGATGGCAATGCCGGATGAATCCTCGGTCGCGCGCGCCTCGGGTCGCCGTCGAACCACGACGTCGACCTTCGGGGTCAGCCGCCGCGAGTCGCACGACGCCTCGGGGTTTTACCGCCGGTTCGCGCCACCGGTTATCGACGAAGACGACACCGTCTTGCCGCCCGAGCCGATCGCCGAGCCGTTCGTGTGCGGCGATGCCCGCAACATGCACACCCTCGCTGATGGTTCGGTCGCACTGGTGGTCACCTCGCCGCCGTACTTCGTAGGCAAACAGTACGAGGAGGAGCTCGAGCGCGACGGCGTGCCCGCCTCGTATCTCGAGTATCTCGGGCTGCTGCAGGACGTCTTCGCCGAATGTGTTCGAGTACTCGAGCCGGGCGGGCGGATCGCCGTCAATGTCGCCAACCTTGGCCGCAAGCCGTACCGCAGCCTCGCCGCCGACGTGATTCACATCCTGCAGGATCGGCTCGGCCTGCTGTTGCGCGGTGAGATCGTGTGGCAGAAGGGTGCGGGGGCGAGCGGCTCGTGCGCGTGGGGTTCGTTCCGTAGCCCGTCGAACCCGGTGCTGCGCGACGTCACCGAGCGAGTAATCGTGGCCAGTAAGGGCCGATTCCAGCGCGCCCTGTCGATCGATCAGCGACGTGACCAGGGTTTGCCGCACGAGCCGACGATCGGCACAGAGGACTTCATGGCGCTCACGCTCGATGTGTGGCAGACGCCGTCGGAGAGCGCCCGTCGAGTCGGCCATCCGGCCCCGTTCCCGGTCGAGTTGCCGGAGAAACTGATCGAGCTGTACACGTTCGCCGGCGATCTCGTGCTCGACCCGTTCATGGGCAGCGGTTCAACCCTGGTTGCCGCCTCGCGAACCAGGCGCCGTTATGTCGGCTACGACCTCGATCCCGGCTATGTCGAGCTGTCGATGGCCCGTGTCGATGACGAGGGCCATCCACCGCTCACCGATACCGAGCGGCTGGTCGGCTCGAAGGAACGCATCGAGCAGGTGCTCGAGCAGGCGGGCTTCGTCACCGAAGGCCCGAATGTTCGCATCAAGCGCAGTGGACTCACGGTCCACGACGTCGCAACCGATGCGAAGGGTGGACGATGGGTGATCGAACTGGGTGGTCCGTTCGTTCGGCATCGTGGCGGCCTCACGTCGGTCGATGCTGTGTGGCGAACGCTCGGGCGGGCCCACGCACTGCGAGGAGTCGGCGAGCGTGTACTGGTGCTGACCAGCGACCTGCCTCGTCGCCGCAGTGAGTTCGACGTGGCGATTCGAGCTGCGGGGCCGCAGGGATTGTTCGACGTGATCGACGTGTTCGACGACGACGCCCTCGAACGTCTCGCCGCCTACGCGGCGGGCGCCAACCACCAGCTCCCCGGATTCTGGAACCCCACCGATCTGGCCTGAGCCCGAGTGGCCGCTCTCACCCGTGGGCGGCGATGGTCACGAAGATTCCGACGACAAAGGCGGCAATGCCCGCGACGACGCCGGTGATCCTGAGTCGCTGCCACGACGGTTTCCGGAGGAGGACGGGAACCCCGACGAGCAACACGGTTCCGAAGGCGGCCATCCCGAATACGTCGTCGTTCAGCAGCGACGGCCGATCGGCGGGGCATCTGCCTCCGAAGGCATCACAACTTCCCAACGTTGCCGCCAACCCGATCAGCGACACGCCGACGATGATCGATACCCCGCTCGCGAGCGTCACCAGAGGTCGACGCAGCGCGTGCTCCGACAGGCGCTCCTCGACAGGCATGCTGTCAGCGTAGGCGGCACGCCCGCCCCCGCTCGGCGAGCTCAGCTTGGCGAATGAGCCGTCCCCCTGGGTGTGGTCACGGGCACCGGTCGATGTCGATGTCGTCGTCGATCTCACCGTCTCGTAGCTGCGCCTCGATCAGGTCACCGGCGCGCTCGGGGTCGATCGCGTACGACCGACCATCGAACCTGCGACTGCGCGCCCAGACCACGCCGGCGACCTTCCCGTCGATGACGATCGCCCCGCCGGAGTCGCCACCCTGAATGTCGGCGTCGAGCTCGAACCCGGGACGCAAGGTCTCACCTTCGAGGTACACGTCCGTCGTGCGGATGCTCACCCGCCGAAGGACCATCACCGGCAGCTCGGCGACAACTCCGTCGCGCACGACGTAAGCCACACCGTCATCGCCGGCTTCGATGCGGTCATTCGATACCGTCAGCGGCAGCGCCGACAACCCGCCGATCTTCAAGTACGCCAAGTCCATCTCCGGATCGAAAGCGACAACTTCAGCCGGCACCGACTGCCCATCTCGGGTCACCTCGATGCCGGCAGCGCCTGCGAGCACATGTGCCGATGTCAGTACCAGGTCGGGCTGCACGAGTACCCCGCTACCAAACTTGATTCCGGGATCGCACGTGTCGTCGACGACGACGCCGACCACCGCCGATGGAGCACCGCTTGAGGCGCAACCTGAAGCCAGCGCCACAAGGGTCATTGCCAACGCCACCGGCCGGATCAGGTCAGCTCCTTCGACATCGAGATCGACGTGTCGGCCAGGTAGCCGTGCCGCCCGCACAAGCGGCGAGCGCGCTGATTGGAGAGTTCGGTTTCCAAGATGATTCGCTTCACACCGATCTGGCCACAGTCCGGCTCGATCACTGCCAAGGCATCGCCGCCCTCGCGATGCCCGCTGGACCGCACATAGATCTCGTCGAGCACCACGACGTAGAACCTACTGTTGGTGCTCGGGACCGAGATGCCCGACCACACGCGATCTGATCGCGCCCGCGCTGGGTACTCAGCCTCCCGGCGAGTTCGTGTTCGCCCAGGTCGCTCAGGGCAGTGCCGCCTCGGTGCGGACGGTCCTGGCTTGTGGGTTCGCGCCGATCGACAGCGAAGTCTTGGTCGAACCCGCCCGCTGAGCCCTCAGGTGCCGGCTCCCAACCGAGTACACCTGTCGAAATCCCGGCAGGGAACCGTGCGTCGCAGTTCAGCCGGCCAGGAATGCCACGGCCAGGTTCGAGGCGGCGGCGTGGCTGAGGTCGATCGGGTCGGTCAGGCCGAAGTCGTCCTCGATCGTGACCAGTTCGGTTCGTCCGGTCGTGGTCGTCCACACGACCGCTCGACCGTCTGGGCTGAGCGCTGCATCTCGAAGCTGACCGAGCCGCACCGATCCGTCGCCGCTGACGACCTCACTGACACCGGCTCGTTCGCCGATCACCGTGCACCCATCGCTCGACGCACCCGTCACCGCCAGCCCGTTCAGATCGGCGAGCTGCTCACCAGACTCCAGCGAGATCAGCGAATGGAAGGCATCGCCGCCACCGACCGGCAGGCAGGCCCAGCCGGCGAGCGGCGGGGCGGCCTCGACGAAAGTGGCGAACGAGGTGGTGAACACGGTCCCGCCCTCGAGATCGATGACCGCTTCGAACGTGTCGCCGGCCACCACCAACCGTTGATGATCGAGGGACGGCAGCACCAGCCGAATCCGGTCGCCGGCCGGCACTGCGATCGTGCCGACCTGGTTGGCGGTCTTGTCACCGCGCTTGATCCGGTACATCCCACCATCGACCGAGATGATCACGAGCTGATCATCGATCATGATTCCGCCGGCCGGGATCTCCGACGGCACGAGTGCTTGATTGCGGCGCTCGAGATCTACGAGCGCGATGTCGGCCTGCAGCCCCACCGTGCGACTGGTCGCCACCAACTCGTCACCGACGGCGACCGGCTGATCGGGTAGGAACGTGGCGCCGGCCACACCTGGCTGGACAAGGATCGTCTGGAAGTTTGCGGCATCGGCGACGGCGAATGCCGATCCGTCGGCGGCCCATCGCACCGTCTCGGCGAAAACCAGGGGTTTGATCGGATCGGCAGCGGCAAACACGTCGAGCAAGCTGCCATCACCGATGTCGACGATCAGCACATTGCCTCCGGTCGGCTTACCGACGACCAGGTGCAGCGAGCCGGTGGTGGCTGCCGGTGTGACCGTGCTGCCGCGGTCGAACGGGATGATCACCGGGTTGGCGCTGGAATCGCGAGTATCGAGGATCACGATCTGATCGAACCCGACCAGGGCCATTCGTGAGTCGAACGAGTGCACCCCGAAGGCGCGCCCGAAGCCGGCGATCTCGGAGGTGATCTGACCGTTTTCGTCGACTGTGGTGACGCCGCCTGTGGTGCGGTCGATCAAGGCGATCTGGTCCCAGTTGTCGGTGGTAGAAGTTGGCGAGCCCGAATCGCCCTTGGCGGCCTGCCACCCGACCAACGCGACGGCGACGATCGCGGTGATCACGATCGTGGTGACCAGCATCCGTCGGGCGGCGTAGTTCGGGTTCGCCCGCGGCGCGCCACCAGTTGGCGTGGCGGCGGCGGCAGCATCGGTCATCGCCGACGACTGTAGGCAATCGGGGCGAGTGACGCGTCACCTAGGCTGACGGTCGTGGAGTTCACGTGCCCGCGTTGCCAATCGACCGTCGAATCTCGATTCTACGGACCGTGCGATTCGTGCCGCTCCGATCTGCGCGAGAACGTCCGCAACGAACGCCGCGTCATCGAACTCGCAGAGTACGAACCGAAGATCAACGTCACCCCCAACGCCGTCGCCCAAAAAGACAACTGAGTTGCGAGTTGTGCCAGGCACAACTCGCAACTCGCCGTCGCCGAGGTGTCGTCATCGGGGTCGGGCCGGACGAGCGTCCCGCTATCCTGATCCCACCCGCAATACAGGGGGACGTAGCTCAGTTGGCTAGAGCACCTGCTTTGCAAGCAGGAAGTCGTGGGTTCGAGTCCCATCGTCTCCACCAGGTTTGACCGGGCAGATGCCGACGAACGGCATGAAGGACCCAGGCCTGAGCGTCGTCAACAACCTGATCAGGCGCGTTCAGCCGGGCCGGGGTTGCCGAGGCGCTCGGTATCGGCCCACACGGTTCCGCACGGTGAGGGCGAGCTCGCTCGTCGGTGCTCACAGCTTGTACCGAATGATCCTGACAGGGACGGGTGGGTTTCCTACACTGAGCGTGTGAACTCACCAGCTCAGCACCCCCTCACAACTCTCTGTACCCCACCGACCCATTCCGGGCCGACAGGTCGAACCGTTTTCCGGCAGCGTCGGTTCGCGGTGATGTTGGCGGCGATCGCGGTCGTCGCCGCCGGCTGCAGCTCGGGATCCGACGACGATGCCGACGAGCCCGCCGCGAGCGACGCCCCAGCGGCCACCGAGGCGCCCGTTGTGACCGAGGCGCCGGTTGTGACCGAGGCGCCCGTTGTGACCGAGGCGCCGGCTCCAGCCACCACCGCCGCCCCAGCGCCGACCACTGCCGCGCCAGCGCCGACTACCACCGTCGCGGCGACCACCACGACGGTCGATCCTCTCGATGCGCTACGGGAACAAGCGGAGGCGTTTTCCGGTCCATACGCGGGTTCCTGGACGAACACCACGTTCGGGAGCACAGGGCCGATCGTGATGGATATTGCCGTCGAAGGCGACGAGATTGTGGTCAACGTCGATCTCGGTGGTTCTGTGTTCGGTCAGTCCGACCCCGATCCCGAGAGCTATCGCATCCCGTTGGCGGCGTTCAGCGAATCGGGAGCGATCGAGACAACTGTGTTCGGGCAGGTCACCGTTGCGGTCGACGACGCCACCGGCGCGATCACCATGTCGGCCGATGTCGTGCCGGCGCCGGGCATCGCCATGTTCGAGGCGACCGTCGATATAGCGGCTGACAGCAGCTTCGAAGGCACGTACCTGGTCGTGTTCGAAGACGGCGGAACGGCCGAAGGAACGGTTTCCTGGGAGCGTGGCTGAGCGACGCCTCTAGCAGGCGTGCGACTTGAGATCTCGGGTCGGCTGCGACGCTCGGCGTGGGCGCACCAACGCTTGTGGTCGGCGACCCGACCGGTGGCCCGACTGGTGCCCCGAGCGTTGGCAAGCCCGACAACTTCGACCCGGCGGGCCGGTTCGACGTGCTCCGGATTCCCGGTGATTCGGTACAGCGAGAGTTCGAAAGCGTCGATTCCAGCATCGCCGCGCCGGCAATGAGCTAGCCACGAACCTCAACGACAGGATCCTCATAGAAAGGCGCCGGGCGATGAAAGAGAGGCTGAAGCCAAGCGCCCAATTCATCGGTTGATCTCGCTGTCCGGTTGCTAGTTTCGCGTTGCCATCGGTTGTGGGCGCGCCTCCACGGAGACGGCTCGGTCGCCCAGCTGGTATGGTCGACGCGCTTGGGCGAGTCGCCTCGCTTGGACAGGACGGCGGAAAATCGTGGTCGCCCCGTGCAGGCTCGACGCCTTGACCTGAGTCCGATCCCATCGCTGGATCGTCGTGTCTGCCTTTGCTCGTCGAGCCACAGCTGGCATTCCGAGCCACCTGGTCGCCGCAAATCCGAATCAGTGAGAAAGAATCATCATGGCAAAGAAGAAGCTTCCCGTCTCCCGTTGGCACAACGGAACGATCCCGGTCGAGGACCTGGCGCCGAACGAGCAGCTCGCCCATGAGATCGTCACCGAATTCGGTGACCTCACGCCCTCGGTGGTTCGGATCATGGACGCCGAGATCAACGAAGATGACCGCAACGTCGCCCTCAACGCCTTCCGCAACTCGCTCGGCACGATCGGCGACCCCAATCGCGATCCCCGCGTGGCGATCACCAACGCGATAGGCCTCGGCGTCGCCACCACCTGATTTCAGGCGCCCAAGTTGGGAGTTGTGCCAGGCACAACTACCAACTACCAACTCAACTCGCAACTACTCGCGGGATACCTCGCGGACGATGTCGACCAGTTGGGCGACGGTGTCGAGACGTTGCTGGGCATTGCCCGACAACTTGGCCTGGAGTGTGGTGATGCCCACCGCGCGGTACAGGCGAACTCGCTCGGCGATCATCGCCGGCGTGCCGAGCAGGTTGGTGTGCAACCCGATCTCGATCGGAACCCGGGCGGCCGCCTGCTCGCGACGCCCGGCCTGCCACAGGTCGTAGACGGCGAGCACGTCGTCGCCGTAGCCCTGCTTGGCGAACGAACGGCTGTAGAAGTTGGTGTCGGCGGTGCCCATCGCCCCGATCGTGAAGGCGTACCCGTCGGCGTGCCTGCGACCGGTCTCTTCCACGTCGTCGGTGAACTCGACGGCGACCGGCATGATCAGCTCGAGGTCCGACAGCTGGCGATCTGCTCGCTCGCAACCGAGGCGGATCGACGACATGAACACCTCGGCGTGTTCGGGCATGAAAGCGTTACCGAGCCAACCGTCGGCGATCTCTCCCGTCAACTCGAGACTCCTCGGCCCGAGCGCGGCGATCACGATCGGGATCGGATCGACCGGCGACGCGATCGACCTGATTCCTCGACCCGAGCCCGGTAGCGGTAGCTGGTAGACGACCCCGTCGTGTTCGAGGCGATCACCGCGGGCGACCTGGCGCACTATCTCGATCGTGTCGCGCATCGCCCCGAGCGGCTTGCGGAATGGCACCCCATGCCACGCCTCCATGATCCGAGGGCCGCTGGCACCCAGACCGAGCACCAGCCTTCCGCCCGACATTTGCTGCACCGACATCGCTTGCATCGCCAACATCGCTGGCGACCGTGCCCCGACCTGGGCGATCCCCGTGCATAACCTGATGGTGGACGTCTCCGCAGCCAGGTAGGCGAGCGGTGTCAGCGCGTCGTACCCCCACGTCTCGGGCACCCACACCGACGTCGCCCCGACCCGCTCCGCCCCAACCACGAACTCGACATCATCTGGCGATGTCACCCCGGTACTGACCCCCACCTGCATGAGGCGAAGCTAGTTGGGAGTTGTGCCTGGCACATCTCCCAACTGGGTGATCGTGGCGATCGACTCGGCGATCGCTGCGAGCATGGTTTCGCAGTCGGCATCGGTGATCGCCGCTGACAGCGCCATGTAGCCGCGCGGGGCGAGGTAGATGCCGCGGTCGAGCAGCTCGTGGAACAGCAGCTCCTTGAGGACCGAGTCGGTGTCGGCGAGATCGCTCGGCGACGTGACGGGCCCGGCCACCGTGTGGATCGTCATCAGCGACCCCATCCCGCTCATGCACAACGGCAGCGGGGACGCATCGAGCATCTCGCTCATCCTCGCCATCAGGGATTCGCCCCGATCGAACAGGGCATCGAGCACCTGGGCCGTCAACAGCTCACCGAGCGCTGCCGCCCCGGCCGCCATCGTGACGACATTGTTGTTGAACGTGCCGCCGTGGGTCAGCTGGCCGCCCCGCGCCGGATCGAACGCCCCCATCACGTCCGCCCGGCCGCCGAACGCGCCGAACGTCATCCCGCCTGCGAGGTACTTGCCGAGCGTCGTCAGATCGGGCATCACGTCGTATCGGGCTTGAGCGCCGCCGACGCTCATTCGCGACGTCATCACCTCGTCGAAAACCAGCAGAGTCCCCGTCTCGTCGCAGCGACTGCGTAGCGCTCGGAGGAACTCGAGCGTTGCCGGAATGCACCCTGCCGCGCCCATCATCGGCTCGACCAGCACGACAGCCGTCGAATCGTCGATCACCCTGGCGACGTCATCGACGTCGTTGTAGCGCAGGCGGGCGAAGTCGAACGGGGCCAGCAGCGGTTCGCCGCCGTGCCCGAAATACAGCAGTCCGCCGTGATAGGCGAGGTCGCACACCACGACCCGGTCACGTCGGGTGTGGTGGCGGCCGAGTTGGATTGCCATCAGGTTCGCCTCGGTGCCCGAGTTGGTGAAGCGCACCTGCTCGATCGACGTGAAGCGATCGACGACCGCCTCGGCGAACCTCACCTCGTCGGTGTGTACGCCGCCGTAGCTCCAACCGCGGTCGAGGGTGGCCACCACGGCTGCCTCGACCGGGCCGGGGCTGTGGCCCAACAAGCCCGCCGAGTAGTCGCCGAGAAAGTCGACGTACTCGTGACTGTCGACATCGGTGATGCGGGAACCGGTGGCCGAGGCGATCCGGAACGGGAACGGCTCGAAGTCGAGCACCGAACGCGTCGATCCGCCAGGCATCACCACCGAGGCACGCTCGAACATCTCGCTCGAAATCGGCCGCTTGGTCGCGTAACGCTCTCTCGCTCGATCGAGTGCCGCGTCGAAACTGTTGCTCATCGGGCCATGTTCGCACCGGGGCCAATCCGGGGTACACCCGGAGCGGCGGAAACCGGGACCTCAACCGACCAGCGACAACACCTCGTCGATGATCGCCAGGCCGGCCTGGACGTCTTCGACACTGGTGTTGCACGGCGGCACCACATTGATGCGGTTGGCGGCGACGAACGGCCACAGCCCACGCGACTTGCAGGCCGCCGCGATCGACCCCATTGAGGCGGCATCGAGAGGTGTGCGCGCCTGGGGATCAGAGACCAGTTCGATCGCCCAGAACACTCCGAGCCCACGCACCTCGCCAACGCTTTCGTGGCGTGTCGCCATGGACTGCAACGCCGGGCCGATCACGTCGGTGCCGAGCGCTCGCGCATGTTCGATGATGCCCTCATCCTCGAAGATGTTGATCGACGCCACCGCGGTGGCGCATGCGAGCGGATGGCCCGAGTAGGTGAGGCCACCCTGGAAAACACGTTCGCCGAACGTGTCGGCGATCTTGGGTGAGATGACGACGCCGCCGAGTGGCACGTAGCCCGAGTTGACGCCCTTGGCGAACGTGATCAGGTCGGGGGTTACATCCCACCGGTCGATCGAGAACCACTCGCCGCAGCGGCCGAAGCCAGCCATCACCTCGTCGGCGATCATCACGATCCCGAACTCGTCGCACAGCGCCCGAACACCGGCGAGATAGCCGTCGGGCGGCATCAAGATTCCGTTGGTCCCGACAACCGTCTCGAGCAGGATCGCCGCCACGCGGTCGCCGCCCTCTCCGATCACGACGTCGCGCAGGTGTTGAAGGGCGCGAGCGCACTCCTCCTGCTCGGTGGTGGCGTGGAACACCGAGCGGTACAGGTATGGCCCGAAGAACTTGATCGCTCCCGGCATCCCCGGCTCGTTGTCGAATCGGCGCGCCTCGCCGGTCAGGCTGATCGCCCCGGTCGTGCCACCGTGGTAGCTGCGGTAGGCCGACAGCACCTTCATTCGCCCGGTGTGACCCTTGGCGAGACGGGTCGCATGCTCGATCGCGTCAGCTCCGCCGTTGGTGAAGAACACCATGTTGAGGTCGCCTGGCGCCCGCTCGGTGATCAGGCGGGCCGCCTCGCTGCGCATGTCGTTGGCGGCTGTAGGGGCAATCGTGCACATTCGGTCGGCTTGGGCCTTGATCGCCTCGATCATCTTCGGATGCTGATGGCCGATGTTGACGTTCACGAGTTGGCTCGAGAAGTCGAGGTAGGTGTTGCCCTGGTCATCCCAGATTCGCGATCCCAACCCGCCTGCCATCACCACCGGCTTGAGCGCCCGCTGGGCCGACCACGAATGAAAGACGTGGGCGCGATCGTTGGCGTAAGCGGAGGACATGTACTGATCGGCGAGCTGTTCGGTCGGGTTGTCGACGCTGGTCATCGGTTCAGTCTAAATCACACAGCTTGTGCGTACAGAGTGAACTTTGTACCCGCACAAAGAATCTCCTAGCTCACTCGATCGTCGTTCGATCAGCGCTCGATCAGCGTCGCGTCAGCGTGAACCAACCGGGGCGCCTCCCGCCACAGCGGCCTCCACGAGCAGGTCGGATGTCTCGGCGAGACGCTGCTCGGGGATCAAGCCGACGGTCACTCGGAGATGGCTGCCGGTGTCGGCGAGCATGAACGGTTCGCCCGGAGCGGCCCCAACACCCTGGCTGGCGAGCGTTACGAGTGCCGATTGCTCGTGATCAACCGGCATCCACAAATTCACGCCGTCGCCGCGATGATGAACGATGCCGGCAGCATCGAGGGCGGCCGACACCACCGAGCGTCGGTGGGCATAGGTCCAGCGGGCGACCGCCAATGTCTCGGTGGCGGCGGCGTCGCCGATCAATTCCACGAGCACGGTCTGCAGGATGCGGCTGCTCCAGCCCGGGCCGAGCAGTCGTCGGCTGTCGAGCGAATCGAGTATCTCGCCTGCGCCACCGATCGCGGCGAGGCGCAGATCGGGGCCGTGGCTCTTGGAGAAGCTGCGAATGTGGATCGTGCGGGCGGGCAGGTGGCTGCCGAGGCTGACGAGAGGGGCAGCGGAGATCTCGTTGGCGTGATCGTCCTCGACGATGATCGTTCGGTTATCGGCCACCAATGCCGCGATTTCGCCGGCCCGCTCTTGGGACATCGCGACACTTGTCGGGTTCTGGGCGCGGGGCTGCAGGAACAGCGCAGTTGGATCGCGTGTCAGTGCCACCTCCAGCTCGTCGGTGCGGATGCCGTCGTGATCGATGCCGACACCGATCACCTCGCATCCGAGGCGTTCGAGCAGGTCGAGCAGCGGCGGGAAGCAAGGATCCTCGACGATTACCCGATCGCCGAGGCGAAGGATCAGCTGACCGACCCGGTCGAGGGCGTCGAGGGCGCCGTCGACGACCGTCAGCCGCTCAGCTGAGAACGGCCAGGACTCGGCGAGCAGTTCGGCCAGCTCGGGCAGCACGGGGTGATCGAGATAGCTCGACGTCAACGATTGGCGGCTGACACGGGCCACGATCGGGGCGAGGTCTGGCAATAGGTCGGGGTCGGGGATGCCCGACGAGAGGTCGAGCTCGAACCTGCCGGGACCGGCGCTGATGCCCCGGTAACGCAATGGCTGGTACATCGGCCGCCCAGCTCGGATGATCGTGCCGTTGCGGCCACGGGTCTCGATCGCGCCGGCCGTGACGAGCGCCTTCCAAGCTTCGCTAACGGTCGTCGGGGACACGCCGAGAGCACGCGAGACCTGGCGCACGGTCGGCATTCGAGTCCCCTCGGGGAGTGTGCCGTTGGTGATCATCCGACCGATCACAGCGGCGATCGCTCGCGGGCTGCGACCGGCACCGACCTCGTCGGCGGTGAACGCCTCGATGATCAGCGCGAGCACCGAATGATTGTACGGTAACAAAACTCCTATTGTCCAGAGGTTTGTGTGTCATTAGGATGCTGGCTCTGGCCGGGCACTCCTGCCTTTTCAGTTATTGACGCGAGCCCTGGGGGAACGATGGCGAACACTGTTCGAGCAGCCTTGTTGCAGACCGATTGGACCGGCGACAAGGAATCGATGATCGATAAGCACGAGCAGCAGGCTCGCGAGGCTGCCGCCCAAGGCGCCCAGGTGATGTGCTTCCAGGAGTTGTTCTACGGCCCGTACTTCTGCCAGGTGCAAGACGCCGAGTACTACTCCTACACCGAGGAGATTCCGAACGGGTCCACCACCAAGCGCTTCCAGTCCGTTGCCAAAGAACTGGGCATGGTGATGGTGCTGCCGATGTACGAGATCGAGCAGGCCGGCCTGTACTACAACACCGCAGCGGTGATCGACGCCGATGGCACCTACCTCGGCAAGTACCGCAAGCAGCACATCCCGCAGGTCAAGGGCTTCTGGGAAAAGTTCTATTTCGCCCCCGGCACCGACGGCTACCCGGTATTCGACACGGCGGTCGGCAAGGTCGGCGTGTACATCTGCTACGACCGCCACTTTCCAGAGGGCTGGCGCTGTCTCGGCCTCAACGGCGCCGAGATCGTGTTCAACCCCTCCGCCACCCACCGTGGCCTGTCGGAGTATCTGTGGAGCATCGAACAGCCCGCCGCTGCGTGCGCCAACATGTACTACGTCGGCGCGATCAACCGGGTCGGCATCGAGCCGCTCGGCGAGAACGACTTCTACGGGCAGAGCTATTTCGTCAACCCACGCGGCCAGTACGTCGGCGACAAGGGCGATCCGAACAAGCCAGAACTGATCGTGCGCGACCTCGACCTGAGCCTGATCCGTGAAGTCCGCGACGGCTGGCAGTTCTACCGCGACCGCCGCCCCGATGCCTACGACGAAATCACCGGCCGCTGACCCTCCGGCCCTACCAAGGAGGCAATTGTGATGACCAGAACCCTGATTACGAACGGCACGATCGTGTCGGCCACCGGCCGTACGTCCGGAGACGTCTTGATCGACGGCGAGACGATCGCCGCGATCCTGGCCCCCGGTCAGGCAGCCGGACTCGGTATCACGGCCGATCGCACGATCGACGCCACCGACAAGTACGTGGTGCCCGGTGGGATCGACGCCCACACCCACATGTCGCTGCCGTTCGGTGGCACCGTGGCGTCCGACGACTTCGAGACCGGCACGATCGCCGCCGCGTGGGGCGGTGTCACCACGATCGTCGATTTCGCGGTGCAGAACACCAACACCAGCGTGCAGGAGCGGCTCGCCGAGTGGCACGAGAAAGCCGCCGAACAGTGCTCGATCGACTATGGCTTCCACCAGATCATCGGGGGTGTCGACGAAGAGTCACTGAAGGCGATGACCTACCTCGTCGACAACGAGGGCATCACCAGCTTCAAGCTGTTCATGGCCTATCCCGGTGTGCTGTACAGCGATGACGGCCAGATCCTGCGGGCGATGCAAAACGCCTCGGAATCCGGGGCGTTGGTCATGATGCACGCCGAGAACGGAATCGCGATCGACGTACTCGTCGCCCAGTCGCTGGCGCGAGGCGATACCGACCCCAAGTTCCACTCGCTGACCCGTCCCGTCGAGCTCGAAAGTGAGGCGACGCACCGGGCGATCCAGCTCGCCAAGGTCGCCGGCAACGTGCCGCTCTACGTCGTGCACCTGTCGGCCAGCGAGGCGTTGGAAGAGGTCGCCGCCGCCCAGCACGCCGGCTACAACGTGTTCGCCGAGACCTGCCCGCAGTACCTCTACCTCTCACTTGAGGACCACCTCGCCCAGCCGGGATTCGAGGGCTCGAAATGGGTGTGCTCGACCCCGATTCGCACCAAGCACGCCCACCACCATCAAGACCTGTGGAAGGGACTGCGGATGAACGAGCTGGCGGTCGTGTCGACCGACCACTGCCCGTTCTGCTTCAAGGACCAAAAGGAGCTCGGGCTCGGCAACTTCTCGAAGATCCCGAACGGGATTGGCGGCATCGAGCACCGTATGGAACTGATCTATCAAGGTGTCGTGGCCGGAGAGATCAGCCTCGAACGCTGGGTCGAGACCTGCTCGACCACGCCGGCCCGGATGTTCGGACTCGACCGCAAGGGCGAACTGGCTCCAGGATTCGACGCCGACGTGCTGATCTGGGACCCGACCAAGAGAACCAAGATCGGTATCAACGACAAGCACCACATGAACATGGACCACTCTGCCTACGAAGGATTCGAGATCGACGGCAAGGTCGACACCGTCATCAGCCGTGGCCGTGTGATCGTCGAGAACGACACGTTCAGCGGCCAGAAAGGCTGGGGCAAGTACGTAAAGCGCGGCCTGTCCCGATACCTCCACTAGAGATCATGTCGCATTAGAGATCTTGCGGTAGGTGCAGACACCTACCGCAACCGGTTCGGCAGCCGATGTCGGGCCCTTCAGCAAGGAACCGAGAAGTATGAACAATATTCAGCATTGGATCGACGGGAAAGTTGTCGAGTCCACGTCGGGGCGTACGGCACCGGTCTTCAATCCGGCGCTCGGTGAGCAGAGCGGCGAGGTGGCCCTGGGCTCGGTCCAAGAGGTCGATGCCGCCGTCGCCTCGGCCGCTGCAGCGCTGCCGGCGTGGCGGGCGACCAGCCTGTCCAAGCGAGCCGAGATCCTGTTCCGGATGCGCGAGTTGGTCGATGCCAACCGCAAAGAAATCGCCACGGTGCTCACCGCCGAGCACGGCAAGGTGCTGTCCGACGCGATGGGCGAAGTCGCTCGCGGGCTCGAGAATATCGAGTTCGCTTGCGGCGTACCGCACCTGTTGAAGGGAGGCTTCAGCGAGCAGGCAGCCAGTGGAGTCGATGTCTATTCGATCCGTCAACCGCTCGGTGTCGTGGCCGGGATCACCCCGTTCAACTTCCCGGCGATGGTGCCGATGTGGATGTTCGCCAACGCTCTGGCGTGCGGCAACACGTTCGTGCTCAAGCCCAGCGAGAAGGACCCCTCTGTGGCGCTGTTCATGGCCGAGCTGCTGGCTCAGGCGGGCCTGCCGGCCGGCTGCTTCAATGTGGTTCAGGGCGACAAGGTGGCCGTCGATCGGTTGCTCGAGCACCCCACCGTCCAAGCTGTCAGCTTCGTCGGGTCGACGCCGATCGCCAAGTACATCTACGAGACCGGCACCGCCAACGGAAAGCGCGTGCAAGCGCTCGGCGGCGCCAAGAACCACATGCTGGTGCTGGCCGACGCCGATCTCGACATGGCCGCCGACGCGTCGATCGGAGCCGCCTACGGCTCGGCCGGCGAGCGCTGCATGGCGATCAGCGTCGTACTCGCCGCCGACGCGATCGCCGACGAGCTGGTCGCCAAGATCGCCGAGCGGATTCCTGCCGTCAAGGTCGGTGCCGGCGACCAACCCGACAGTGAGATGGGCCCTCTGATCACCGCAGAGCATCGCGACAAGGTCTCCGGCTTCATCGATGGTGCCCCCCAAGAGGGCGCCACGATCGTGGTCGACGGTCGACCGGAGCAGCCGACAGCCGGCTACTTCATCAACCCGACCCTGCTCGACAATGTGCAGCCGGGGATGGCCTGTTACGACAACGAAATTTTTGGTCCGGTGCTGTCGGTGATGCGCGTCCACGGTTACGAGGACGGCGTCGCCACGATCAACTCCAACCCGTTCGCCAACGGCACGGCGATCTTCACCCGTGACGGTGGTGCGGCGCGTCAGTTTCAGTTCGACATCGAGGTCGGGATGGTCGGCATCAATGTGCCGATCCCTGTACCGGTCAGTTACTACAGTTTCGGTGGCTGGAAGGCGAGCCTGTTCGGCGATACCCACATGTACGGCCCCGAAGGCATCAACTTCTACACCCGCGGCAAGGTCGTCACCAGCCGCTGGCCCGACCCAGCCAAGTCCACGATCGACCTCGGCTTTCCCGAAACGCGATGAAGTGTCCGACACAACGTGCACCCGTCGGCCCGACAGGGCCCGCCGGCTGAGCGTGCAGGTTGTGTCTGGCACGACGCGGACGTGATGTCGACCGACAACGCAAGGATGGATCAACACATGGATATCGGCATCGTTTTGCAGACCACGCCACCCGCGCTGCGCGTGATCGAGCTCGCCAAGCGCGCCGAGTCGCTTGGCTTCTCTCACGTCTGGACCTTCGACTCGCACATCTTGTGGGAGGAGCCGTACGTCATCTACAGCCAGATCCTGGCCGAGACCCGCAACGTGATCGTCGGCCCGATGGTCACCAACCCCGCCACACGCGACTGGACCGTCACCGCCAGCACCTACGCCACGCTCAACGAGATGTACGGCAACCGCACGATCTGTTCGATCGGTCGCGGCGACTCGGCGGTACGCGTCACCAACGGCAAGCCGACGACGCTCGCCACGATGGGTGAGGCGGTCAATGTCATCCGCGAGCTCGCCAATGGTCGCGGCGTCGACTTGATGGGCTCGACGATCACTCTGCCGTGGGCTTCGAAGTCGCGGCTCGAGGTGCTCGGTGCCGGTTACGGACCGAGGGCGCTCAAGTTGATCGGTGAGACCTGCGACGGGTTTGTGTTGCAGCTCGCCGATCCACAGATCGCCGAGTGGACGATCACAAGTGTGCGCACTGCTGCCGAGCAGGCGGGACGCAACCCCGACGATCTCACGATCGTGGTGGCCGCCCCCGCCTATGTCGGCGACGACGTGCCTTACATGCGCGATCAGTGCCGCTGGTTCGGCGGAATGGTCGGCAACCACGTAGCTGACATCGTGACGCGTTACGGCGAGGACGCCCCGGTTCCCAAGGCGCTCACCGACTACATCAAGAACCGCGAGGATTACGACTACAACCAGCACGGCCAGACCGGCAATACGCACACCGCCTTCGTGCCCGACGAGATCGTCGACCGGTTCTGCATCCTCGGCCCGGTCGAGGCTCATATCGAGCGCCTCAACGAACTGCGCCAGCTCGGCGTCGACCAGTTCGCGGTCTACCTCCAACATGACGGCAAGGACCACACGCTGCTGCAGTACGGCGAGCACATCATTCCAAATCTCAACGAGCACGTTCTCGCCAAGTCGTGACGGTTTCGTGATCCGCCGCGCGGTCCGCCGCACCATCTTGTTCTGCCTGGCGCTGTTCCTGGTCGCATGCGCCTGGGAGCTCTACAAGCTGGTTGGACCGGACGACGGTGGCTCGCTGCTGGGGATGAGGATGATCCCCAAGACATCGGCGCGTGCGATGCCACACACCTGGGACATCGTGCAAAGGCTCGGCGAGCCGGAGAACCGCGGTGGCGGCGATCCGATCTGGGTCACGGTCGCCGGGTATGCGTGGTACACGTTCCGGCTCTCGCTAGCGGGTCTGGTGCTCGGCGTTGCTGTCGGTATCGGCTTGGCGGTGTTGATGACACGCTTCAAGGTCGCGGAGCGTGGCCTGCTGCCATGGGTGATCATGTCGCAAACGGTGCCCCTGATCGCCTTGGCGCCGCAGGTGGTCAGTTGGAGCGGCCGGATCGAGATTTTCGGCTGGGAATGGCCGCGGTGGGCGTCGGTATGTGTGTTGGCGGCTTTCCTAGCGTTCTTCCCGGTCGCCGTCGGCACGCTGCGCGGCTTGCAGTCGGCACCGGCCGCATCCCTCGAACTGATGGACAGCTACGCCGCCTCTTGGATGAAAACGCTGTTCAAGTTGCGCTTCCCGGCGGCCGTGCCGCACATTGTTCCCTCCCTCAAGCTGGCCGCCACCTTGTCGGTCGTCGGCGTGATCGTCGCCGAGATCTCGACGGGCATCCGCGGCGGCATCGGGCGCGCCGTATTGTCGTATCAGCAGGCCTCGACGGGCGATCCCACAAAGGTCTACGCGGCGGTGCTCGGCGCCGCCGCGCTCGGCATGCTGCTGTTCGGGCTGGTGGTGCTGGTCGATGTCCTACTGATGCGCAACCGCCCCCAGGAAACCACCGCATGATCCACAGATTGGGCCCTTATTCGCCTATGGAGAAGCCATGAACGCCGTTGTCATCAACAAGGTCTCGAAGGTCTTCAACGCCGACAAACCCAATCAGGTCGACGCTCTGGCCGATATCGATCTCACGATCGAACCAGGTGAGTTCGTGTCGCTGATCGGGCCGTCGGGTTGCGGCAAGTCGACGCTGTTGCGTCTGATCGCAAACCTGATCGAGCCGTCGGAAGGCGACGTACTGGTCAATGGCAAATCGGCTGCTCAGGCGAGGCTCGATCAGGACTACGGAATGGCGTTTCAGCAGGCCGGGCTGTTCGAGTGGCGCTCGGTCGAAAAGAACATCGAGCTGCCGCTCGAGCTGAAGGGCTGGGACAAGGCCAACCGCCGGGAACGCTCACATGAAATGCTCGAACTCGTCAAACTCCCGGAGTTCGCCCGACACATGCCATGGCAACTCTCAGGCGGCATGCAGCAACGTGTAGCGATCGCCCGCGCACTCGCTTCGCACCCGCCCCTGTTGCTGATGGATGAGCCGTTCGGCGCCCTCGATGAGATGACACGTGAACACATGCAAGCTGAGCTGTTGCAGATTTGTGCTGCCACGAACACAACGGTCGTGTTTGTCACCCACTCGATCCCCGAAGCGGCCTACCTATCCGATCGTGTCGTCGTAATGTCGCCGCGTCCTGGCGAGATCACCGAGATCATCGACGTCGACCTCGGATCGGGTCGTGACGAGGACACCCGCGAGGCCGACGACTTCTACGAGTCGATCACAGCGATTCGCGAGGCGCTGCGCGGTGTCGAGCACGCCGAGGTCCGCGGCGGGGTGGACGACCGGTGAATCTACGGAGCGCGCTCAAGGTGGCAGCGCCACCCGCGGTGTTTGGAGTCGTGTTCGTGCTGGTGTGGGAGGCAACCGTCAAGGGCTTCGACCTGAAGCCGTATTTCCTGCCATCGCCGAGTTCGATCTGGAGTTCGTTTGTAGACAACACAGATCTGGTTCGCAGCGCCGCGTTTGTATCGGGTGGCAACGCTTTGGTCGGTCTGTTGGCAGGCACCGTGCTCGGTATCGCGGTCAGCTTCCTGCTGATGCGATTCAACATTCTCAATGAGTTGATCTCACCGTTGGCGATTGCGCTCAACGCTGTGCCGATCATCGTGCTCGTCGCCGTTTTTCAGAACATGTTCGCCAGCACCAGCGAGATCCCGCGCCGGCTGATGGTGAGCCTGATCGTGTTCTTCATCGTGCTGATCAATGTCGCCAAAGGCCTCCGCCAGGTGCACCCGACGCATCTTGAGCTGATGCGGTCGTATGCTGCTTCACCGGTAGACGTGTTGATCAAGACCCGCATCCCGAATGCGTTGCCGTATCTATTCACCGCTCTTAAGATCGCTGCACCGACAGCCGTGATCACGGCCTTCGTCAGCGAGTACTTTGGTGGCCGACAGAATGGTCTCGGCTACTTCATTCCGTCCAACTTCGCCAACTCCAGGAACGCCGTGGCCTGGGCTTATGTCATCGGGGCGTGCTTGTTGGGCCTCACGTTCTACCTGGTCTCCGTATTCTTGGAGAGCATCATCAAACAACGTCGGGGCGCTGCCCCGGGGGGAGAAACAACATGAGAACACGCAAGATTACAAGGGTGATCGGTGCACTCGCAGCCTTGTCACTCGTTGCCGCAGCCTGCGGCGACGACGACGATGACGCGACGCCGGCAAGCGAACCCGCCGCCCAACCCGCCGACGACGACGCCGACGATCACGACGACGACGCCGACGATCACGTCGACGACGCCGACGATCACGCCGACGACGCGACGGGCGAGTGTGTGACACCGCGCGAGATGAGCCTTCAGTTGCAATGGTTCACCCAGGCCCAGTTCGCCGGGTACTACGCCGCAATCGACGAGGGCTTCTACGAGGACCATTGCCTCGAGGTGACAATCCTCGAAGGTGGCGTCGACATCGTTCCTCAGACTCAGCTCGCCAACGGTGATGCCGACTTCGCGATCTCTTGGGTCTCGAAGGCTTTGGCCAGCCGTGAAGCGGGTGCCGACATCGTGAACATCGCCCAGATCTTCCAGCGTTCGGGAACGCTCCAGGTGTCGTTCGTCGACCAGGGCATCACGTCGCCGGCCGACTTCGCCGGCAAGAAGATCGGCAACTGGGGCTTCGGCAACGAGTACGAGGTGTTCGCTGCGCTCGGTTCGGCAAACCTTGATCCGGCCACAGACGTCGAGTTGGTTGGCCAGAACTTCGACATGGTTGCCTTGCTCGAAGGTGAGATCGACGCTGCCGAGGCGATGACCTACAACGAGTACGCCCAGGTGTTGGAGGCCGTGAACCCCGACACAGGCGAGCTGTATCAGCCGTCGGACTTCAACGTCGTGAACTACACCGACGCAGGTGTTGGCATGTTGCAGGACGCGATCTGGGCTGACGCCGGCAAGCTGGCCAGCGATGACGAGTATCGCGCACTGGCGGTGTCGTTCGTGGCCGCCTCGATGGAAGGCTGGATCTTCTGCCGCGACAATGTCGAGGCATGCCAGCAGACCGTGCTGGGTGCCGGCCCGACTCTCGGCGCCAGCCACCAGTTGTGGCAGATGAACGAGATCAACAAGCTGGTGTGGCCGTCCCCCGGTGGCATCGGATTCATCGAACAGGCCGCCTGGGACAACACTTCCGAGCTCAGCCAGAGCACACCCAACCTGGAAGGCACCACCGTGCTGACCGCGGCTCCGACCGATGGTGCGTTCACGAACGAGATCGTCGTGGAAGCCTGGAGCCACATCATGATGGACAATGCCGACACGACCGGTGCCTCGTTTACGCCGATCGATGTCACGCTTGCCGAGGGTGGCAACTGACCGGTTGATCCAGTGAGTTGATCCGATGATTGTGGAGTGATCCACATCAGTTCTGCGCAGTAGGGTCGGCGAGTCCGGCCCTACTGTCGCGTTCGGGGTCAGCGTTAGAGTTCAGCGAGGTCAGCGAGGTCAGCGTTCGAGGTCAGACGGGGCGCCGATCCCACCTGGGAGGATGATCGGCCGCTCGATTGCGCGACCCCAGGGCCGAGCGCAGGTTCACCGGTCGGCGCGGCACGGGCGAGCTGGTGACGATGTTGGTCACCGAATCGCCGAACTCCCACAACACCTCGAGCATCTGCTCGAGATGGGCGGTGCTGCCCAGTCGAGCTCGTATCACGTGCGACTCCGAACCGGTCACCCGGTTGGCTTCGATCACCTCTGGGATGCCGCGGATGACTTCGTCGACGCCGAGTGCGCCGCGCCGCGAGTTGAGCCGGATCACGCACAGCAACGGAAACCCGAGTGCCTCGTAGTCGACGACGACCCGGTAGCCCTTGATGACGCCGAGCTCTTCCAATTTGCGCACTCGCTCGGTCACTGCCGGCGCAGTCAGACCGACCCGTTCGCCGAGTTCGCGGTACGACATGCGCCCGTCCTCGAGCAGCAGGTCGAGGATGTCGCGATTGATGTCATCCAGGTCGATCATGATCGAAAGCTTACTTTCAAAAGTGATCTGTGAATGCACTATCGAATTGAATGTCAGATAGCACGAATCGCTGTCAGAAACGCTGTTTCCAAATTGTCGTTTCGTGTGTTGAGTCGTATCGTTCTCTCTATGAACGGCTCGCAGAACATCGCCCTCGAGAACCTCCTCACCGCATGGATTCGTCATGATGACGCCCGCCAAGCGCGCAACTTCCGCCAGCTTGCTGACGCTCACTTCGATCTCGACGGAGCGCGACACGAGATGCGGTCGACCTTCGCCGTCGGGCGCTGACACACACCGCCACAACAGAACGATCACCATTCGCGTCGGGCGCGTCCGTCGAGTCGTAGAGACTCCGGACCCGCTCGATTCGTTGTTTTCGGCTTGGCCGCTTAACCGGCGAGGCCGGCCAGCACATCTCGCAGTGACTCGAGCCCGGCCGCCAGCGAGTCGGTGAGATTGGCAAGTTCGGTCTCGCTGACGTCGATCTCGATCGGCACGTCGAGCTGCACCACAAATTCTTCGCTGATCGGCACCGTCTCGTCGATCGGGACCTCGACCACGAGGTCGATCGGCACGTCGAGGTCGACCGGCACCGAGACGTCGACCGGCACATTGAAGCCGAGCCTGGTGTCGATCTCGATCGTGGTTTCGATCGTCTCGTTGATCGGGATCGAGGTCTTGATCGGCACCTCTACGGCGCGCTTGATCACGACCTCGGTGTCGATCGGGATTACCTCGTCGATGTTCACCTCGAACGACAGGGACGATTGGCCGAACGAACGCAACCCGCTGATCGCCTCCTCGATGCCGGCGGTGACCTGAGGCTCGAGTTCGACCAGTTGCTCCTGAAACCCGGTGATCTGTGAGGCGTACAGCGCCGCCCCGGCCTCGACCCGGTTGAGGTCGTCGCGCGTGATGAGCAGATCGGCTCGGGTCGCCTCGAGTTCGGTGCGAGCGGCGGCGGCGGAGTCCTCGGCGTCCGAGACGCGTGAGAACAGCAGGGCGATCGTGACTAGGGCGCCGACCAGCACCAGCGCCAGCAACCCGATCATCACATTGATCCGCCCCCCAACCCCCACCGAGTTGGGACTTGTGCCAGGCACATCTCCCAACTCGGAGTCGGGTTCGGCCGGGTCTGTCGATTCGGGTGTGTCAGTTTCGGGTGTGTCTGTCATGTTGTTGTCTCCGTCGCTGTTGATGCGTCGCATCGCAGATGCCGTTACTAGCCCGGCGCCGATCACCACCGCCGCAGCGGTGAACGTTTCGGCGATCGCCTGGGCGGTGAGCGTTTGGTAGGCCTCGGTTGTGGCGGCCTCGAAACCGGGGTCGGTGAGCGGGGGCAGGTCGATCGTCGATCGCAGATTGTTGAATCGTGCGAGACCCCAAGCGGTCAGCGCCGAGAGCCCGACGCTGAAGCCGAGCAGCCGGACGACCATCACGATCGATGCGGCCGCTCCGCGTTGGTCGGGCGGAGCGTGATCGACCACGGCGCTGGTGGTGGGAGCGACGGTGAATCCGATCCCGGCACCGAGTAGCGCAAGCTGCAAAGCGAACACCGGGTACGACGTGTCGCCGGTCCAGGTGGCGCCCATCGAGGCGTAAGCGAGGGTCGACATCGCCAGCCCGGCGATGACCGGCGGGCGATACCACCAGCGCTCGGTCGCCCGCCCACCGAGATACGAGGCGATCGCCATTGCAGCGGTCATTGCCGAGAGTGTCCAGCCGGAGTAGACGGCGGCCCGTCCGAGATCGATCTCGACGGTGTTGATGAAGATCGGGACGTCGACCATCGCGATCACCAGCCCCGCTCCGACCGCGAAGTTCACGAACAGTGCGATCACCAGATTGCGACCCTGGAACAAGCGTCGGTCGAACAGTGGCGACGACGCCCGCCGTTGCCGCCAGACGAAACCCACGCCTGCGAGTACCGCCGGGATGTACAGCCAACGCAGGTCGGTACCGCCGCCGCCGGTCAGCTGCTCGAGCCCGTTCACGCTCTGGATCTCTGCCGAGCCGAGCAGGGCGACGTTGAGCGAAACGAGGGCGACGGTCAGCAAGCCGGCGCCGAGCCAGTCGATGCGCTTGCGGTGTTCGGGGCGGTCCTGGCCTTCGAGTGCCCACCACGATGCGGCCAGGCCGGCGACGGCGAGCGGAATGTTCAGCCAGAACTGCCATTGCCACGAAAGGAACCTCACGAGCATCGCCCCGTACAACGGGCCCCAGACCCAGCCCATTGTCTCGATCGCCCCGAGCGTGCCGAGTGCCCTCGCTCGCTTGCCCTCGGGGTACACGTCGCCCACGACGGCCAACGCCACGGGCACCATCGCCCCGCCGCCGATGGCGGTCAGCACTCGCCCGGTCAGGAACCACCCGAACGCCGAATCGAAAGAGGTCGACAGGGGGATCACGATCGTGCCGACCAGGAACAACAGGTAGGCGCCGACGAACGTGCGTCGTCGCCCTAGTACATCGCTGATCCGGCCGGCGATCGGCATCACCGCCACGAATGCGATCAGATAGGCGTTGACCACCCACGCCGCATCGTCGAGCCCGTCGGGAAGCACCAATCCGAGGTCGCCGATGATCGGGCGCAGCATCGTCGAGACGACGGTCAGGTCGTCAGCGGCGACGAACACGCTGAATCCGACGACGGCGAGGATCGCCCTCGGGGAGGGCTGACGCCTGGTCGACGGGTTGGTCGAGGGGTTGGGCGGGTTGGTCGACGGGTTGGTCGAGGTGGTCGAGATGCCGCTCACGTCAGTTGGTCACATTTTCGGGAGGCTTGATCGTGAAGCTGTCGCCGTAGTTGCTGAGCGCCAGAGCCCAGTTTGATTCGGCGGCGTCGATCACGGTGGTCAACTCGGCGGCCGTTACGAGGCTGGTGGCCGGATGAATCCACAACTCGATCGGCACGTCCTGGTCTCGAACCAGCCCGACGGTGATCTCACGCACCTGAGCGGCAGGGGCGATCCCGCGCACGTGGTACCGCTCGCCGCCGCGGTCGTCGATCCCGACCAGTTCGACATTCCGCATCTCGGTCAGCAGTGGGCGCCAACCGTTCTCTGGGTCGAAGAACTTCGATGGGTCGAGGTCGTAGCCGGTCGGCAACGTCTCGAAGTTGCCTGTGACCGGGTTGGAGATCCACACCTCGGTATCGATCGCCACGGCGCCGAGCCTGGTATTGAGGTTGTCGTTGATTCTGACCGTCAGCTCGGCCTGGGCTTTGCTGGGCACGGTGAACTGCCCGTGTAGTTCGTCGAGGGCGATCGCTTCGAACTGGTCGATGAACACGGGCGCACCGGTTCGCTGCAACTCGAACTCGACACTGGTCACCGCCCGCATCGCCTCGGCGGCAGCCCGTACGATCTCCGCCGGGTCAGCCGAAGCATCAGCTACCGCCCGATCAGAGTTGGGAGTTGTGCCTGGCACATCTCCTAACTGGGCGGTGGGGTTCGAACTCGAATCGTCGAACGCCCCGAAGGCGATTGCCAATGTGATCGCGAGTGCGATCCCGGCCAGCCCAACTGCGGCGGCGGCGAAGATCGCGGTCGCGTCGGATCGGCCTCGGTCGGTCATCGATGTCCTCCTGTTACACCTTCGGAAACCCGAACTTAGGCGCAACAGTCATTCAACCGGCCCACGCTGTGCGCTATTCCGCGGCCCGCACCGCCCGAGCCACCTCGCCCCACTTGCCGACGGCCGCCGGATCGCGGCGGATCGAGTCTTCGGCGAGGTACATCACCAGGCGCGATGCTGTGCCTGAGTAGCGCTGGATCAGCCGATCGGCGAGCTCGTCCCAGGTGCACACGACTGCGTAGTCGTCGAGCATCTCGTCGGTGATCGCGGCGGCCATCTCTTCGAACTTGCCCTGCCGGATCAGCGTGCCGAGCTCAACCGTCGTGCCCTCGTATCCGAGATCGTCGAACTGGAAGGCGTAGTTCGGTGTCGAGCCGTAGAAGGCGATCTGGCTGCGGGCGCGGTTCACCATCGCAGCTCGATCCTCATGTGTGTCGCCGGGGGCGGCGAAGACCGGGATCGTGAGCTGGATCTGATCCGCGGTGCGACCGGCGGACTCGGCGCCGGCCGCGACGCCGGGCATCAGTCGGTGCTCGATGTAGTGCATCGAGTGCAGCGGGTGGACGTGCACGCCATCGGCGACCTCGCCTGCAACCTTGGTCATCAACGGTCCGACAGCGCTGATGTCGACCTTGATGTCACCAAACTCGTGGCGGGGCGGCGACCAGGGGATCGGGAGATAGTTGAGTTGGTAGAACGGCCCGTCGTGGGCCAACTTCTCGTCACCACGGAATGCCCGGATGCAAGCCTTGACCGCCGCCACATAGTCGGCCAGCCGGGCTGCGGCGGGATTGAAATCGGACGAGTAGCGCCGCACCACGTGGCCCTTGACCTGGCTGCCGAGACCCAACCGGAAGCGGCCCTCGGTGTTCTGGGCCATTTCCCACGCAACGGCTGCAGAGATCATCGGGCTGCGCGGGAAGGCGACCGCAATGCCGGTGCTGAAGTGCAGGCCGGGCGCCGCCGTCGCGGCGGCGGCGATCTTCATCCACGGCACCTCTGCGGTTTCCGTGAACAGCATCCCCGAAAAATCATTGGTCTCGAGCAGGCGCGCGAGTTGCGCTGTCTCTGCCCACGTCCCTGCACCGGTCATGAGATCGAATTCCACGGGTACCCCTTGTGTTGTTTACGTGTTATTGGCGGCGTCTCTCGAAGTGGACGTTACGACGAACGCCGACCGTGTCGATCAGCGGGCGATCGGGTGTCAGCGAGCCATCTCGTAGAACTCGTCGTTGGGGCGCATGCCGGTGAAGTTGGCGTAGCGGTTCGAGAGCGCAAACAGCGCTGTGATCGCACCGATATCCCAGATCTCGTCGTCGGTGAATCCGTTGGCGCGCATCGCCTCCAAATCGGCGTCGCCGACGTTGGCCGAGTCGCCGGCGACCTTGAGGGCGTAGTCGACTATGTGTCGCTGGCGCTCGGTCAGGTCGGCTTTGGCTGGGTTGATCGAGACCTGATCGGCGATCAGCGGGTTCTTCATGCGGATCCGCAGGATCGCCCCATGGGCGACCACGCAGTACAGGCAGCCGTTGGTGGCCGATGTGGCGACCACGATCAGCTCACGCTCAGCTCGCGAGAGGCCTTCGCTCGAGTCCATCAGGGCGTCGTGGAAGGCAAAGAATGCCCGGAACTCTGCGGGACGGCGCGCAAACGCCAGGAACACGTTTGGCACGAAACCCGCCTTCTCCTGGACCGCCAGGATCTGCTGGCGGATGTCGTCGGGGAGGTCGTCGAGGTCGGGTACGTCGAATCTGGAGATCGGGTGCTCGCTCATGGTGTCAGCTTCGCGCACGAGGGCGCCGGGCTCACACTCGCTGGAGCACCGTCCACAAGCCGGTCCCTGCGTTGGAAGCCACGCCGGTCCAGTCGCCTGGAAGCGCAGCGGCGACGTCGGCGGGCGAGAGATGGATCGGTGTCTGATCGCCGAGCGTGTTGATCCAGACCACTTGACCGCCGGGCCTCAGGACCCGATCGACCTCGGTCGGGAACAACAACATGTTGATCAGCAAGATGACGTCGGCGGTGTCGTCGGCGAACGGGAGCTGCGACGAGTCGGCGCGGACCTTCGGCGCCGAGCCCGATGGTGCGTGGGCGAGCATTCGCTCGGACAGATCGACCGAGATCAGCTGGCGCGCCAGCCCGTCGAGCAACCGCGCTCCGGCGCCGGTGCCAGAACCAAGTTCGATCCAGCATCCATCGAGTTGGGGTCGACCACGCTCGATCGCGTCGAGCACGGGCGTCGCCTTGACCGGGTCGACGTGTTCGGCGCTCCACTCGGCGGCCAGCCCGTCGAACACCGAGGCGACCCGACCGGCATCGTCGGCAGTCCACGGCTCACCGAACGCGATCGCCCGCGTCAGCCTGCGCATCGGATGATCGGGACCGGCGAACGAGTCGGGCGGGCGGTAGTCGGGATGGGCGCGCAGCTCGACGATCACGAGTGTCGAGCCCGTCTGGCGATGACAGCGAACGCCACCGCAGCGGCGGCGGCGACGTTTAGCGAGTCGACGTCGGGGTTGATCGGAAGCCGAACCCGGTGGTCGGATGTGGCGATCGCCTTCGCCGACAGACCAGGGCCTTCGGCGCCGAGCATCACCGCCAATCGCTCGGGGACTTCGATTTCCCAGATGTCGTGGCCGTCGGTGGCCGGTGTCATCGCCCAGACCTCGAAGCCTGACTCACGAAGATGGTCGAGCGCATCGGGCCACTCGTCGGCGGCCGCGCGGCAGCTCGAGAGGCAAAGGATCTCGCCCATGCTGACCCTCACGGTGCGGCGGGTGTACGGGTCGATACAGGTCGGGTCGAGCACCAAAGCCTCGATCCCCAGAGCGCGTGCCGAGCGGGCGATCGCGCCCAGATTCTCGGGATCGTTGAGCCCTTCGAGTACCGCCACCCGCGTGTACCGATCGATGATCTGATCGAGGGTCGGGTGGGCGAGCCGGTCGGCCGCGGCGATCGCCCCGCGGTGCAGGTCGAACCCGACGATCTCTCGCAGTAGCGACTTGTCGACGCAGTACACAGGGGCATCGAGTGGGTCGAGCAGCTCGCCCATCCGGGCGTACTTCTGCTGTGACACCAGCACCGAACGAACGCGGTGGTCGGTGACGAGCAGTCGCTCGATCGCCACCGGTCCCTCGGCGATGAAGAACTCGTCACCCTCGATGCGGCGCCGGGCAGCGGTGTCCTTGAGCTCGCGGTAGTCGACGAGGCGTATGTCGTCGGCGTCATCGATGTTCTCCATTGGAGCGCCAGTCTGCCTGGTCAGGTGCAGCACCGGAGCGCGGACTTGCGCGGGAATCGAGAGAATGCGAGAATCGAACACGTGTTCTATCAGGGTTCGCTGTTCGGAGCGTTGGATCCCGAGTTCGATCGCGCCTTTCGCGAACTTCGCCGACTCGATCTCGACGCCACCACGTGGGTCGACCTTGCACCTGGCTGGTTGAGCGGCTCCGATCAGGTCTACGGCGAGCTCGTGGCGAGATTGCCGTTCCGACAGCGCACCGGCGTCAAGATGTATGACCAGATCGTCGACGAACCTCGGCTGTCGGCTTGGTGGCGAGTCGAAGACGAAACACCCGAGCCGATGCCGATCCTTCGCGAGATCCGCCTTTCGCTCACCGAACGGTACGACGAACCGTTCGACTCGATCGGGTTCAACCTCTATCGAGACGGCCGCGACTCGGTCGCCTGGCATGGCGATCGTCACCGCCGGGTTGTCACCAACCCGGTGATCGCGATCGTCAGTGTTGGCGTGCCGCGTCCGCTCAGGTTGCGGCCGCGCGGCGGCGGTCGTTCGCTCGGCTGGGAGCTCGGTAACGGCGACCTGTTCGTGATGGGTGGCGCTTGTCAACACAAATGGGAACATGCCGTGCCCAAGGTGCGCGCCGTCAACGGCGGGCGACTCAGCATCACGTTCCGTTCGGTATAGGCGACAACTACCTACGCGCCCCAAGACGATGGCGTCGTCTCTCGCTAGTGCTCATCGCGGGAGCGGAATCGCATAGGTGCCCTGAGCGGCAACGGTGATCTTGTCGGGTCGTCCTTCAGCCCACACGTGTGCCGTGCCGACGACGCTGCGTCGGTTGACCGCCTCGAGCGTGGCCTTGCAGATGATCCGCGCGCCTTGCGCCGGCCGCAGGAATCGGATCGACATCTCCGACGTCATCGCCATCGGCTCGACCCGCTCGAGGGCCACGAAGGCGAGAAACCACAAAGCGCAGTCCACGATCGAGAACTGGCACGGCCCCGATACGAACCCACCCGGCCGGATATCGCTCGGTTGCACGTCGTAGGCGACGACCGCGTAGTCGGGCCCGATCTCGATGCAGCGGTTGCCTGTACCGGGGAACTGCTCGCTCACCATGGTGTTGATCTGATCGACGTCGAGGGTTGGTGAATCGGCCACGGGTCACACCGTACGGACCGGACGCCTCGCGAATCGAACCCTTGATCAATGAACATTTGATCGATGAGGTGCGAATCGTCGCCGGATCGGTGCCGGACCTGTCGATCTCGATCTAGCGCCGCTCAGCGTGGTCGCCGGCGCCCGGCGAGGACCATGGGGTCCAACGCAACGATGTCCTGGCGGCTGTCACCTAGGCTCGCGATATGTCGCACCTGTCGAACGTGTGGTTCAAGGTGACCGACCTCCAGGTCGCAACCGGCCGGGGATGTCGCGTCACCACCGTTGATGGTCACGAGTACCTCGACTTCGCGGCCGGGATCGCTGTCAACTCGACGGGTCACTGCCATCCGAAGGTCACCGCCGCGATCGCGGCGCAGGCCGAGCGGTTCGTACACGCTCAGGCGAATGTGTTCACACACGACCTGCTCGAGCCGCTGGCTGCCAAGTTGAACGAGGTCACGCCACCCAGCATCGACACGTTCTTCTTCGCCAACTCGGGTGCCGAGATCACCGAGGCCGCGGTGAAACTCGCCAAGCAGGCCACCAGGCGACAGAACGTGATCGTGTTCCAGGGATCGTTCCACGGCCGCACCCACATGGCGATGGCGATGACCACCTCGAAGACGATCTACCGAGCCGGCTACGCACCGCTACCGAGCGGAGTGTTCGTATCACCGTTCACCGATCCGTTGGCCTCCGATCAGGAGGCCTCGATCAATGCCTCGCTGCGAGCCTTCGACCGGCTACTGCAGACCCAGACCGCGCCTTCGGAAACTGCTGCGGTGATCCTCGAGCCGGTGCTCGGCGAGGGCGGCTACGTGCCGGCCCCCAAGGCGTTCGTCGAGGGCATCGTCGAGCGTTGCCGAGAGCACGGGATCATGTTCATCGCCGACGAGGTGCAGAGCGGGTTTGGTCGCACCGGCGAGTGGTTCGCCGTCGATCAGTTCGGGATCGAACCCGACATCATCTGCATGGCCAAGGGGATCGCCTCCGGGTTCCCGTTCTCGGCGCTCGGTACCAGTCGCGAGCTCGACGATCTGTGGACCACGGGCAGCCACGGCGGCACCTATGGCGGAAACCCGATCGGATGTGCGGCGGCGCTCGCCACGATCGAGGTGATGACCGAACCAGGTTTCATGGACAACGTCCGTTCGCGCGGCAATCAGCTCCGCGACGCCTTGAGTGAGTTGAAAGAGCGCTACCCGGTGTTGCGTCAGGTGCGAGGCCCGGGCTTGATGGTCGCCGCCAGCTTCGAGGATCCGGCCAGGGCGCCTGCAGTGATCGAGCACTGTCTTCGCGAGGGACGGCTGATTCTGATGAATGCCGGAACCTACGGCAACATCATCCGCTGGATGCCGCCGCTCGTCGTCAGCTCCGGCGAGATCGACGAGGCTATGTCAGCGTTCGCTGCCGCACTCAAGGCAACCGACTGACCGATGCAGCGCTAGCCGATGCCACGACTCGACGCTGCGAGGGTCGCGGCGTGGCGCGACCTGCAATCGATCGTCGCCGACGTGACGCGCGCTGTCGCCGACGATCTGCGCCTGGAATGGGCCGTGCCGTTGGGATGGTTCGATGTGCTCGCCACGTTGCGTCACTTCGATGGCCGGGCACGCCCGCAGGACATCGCGGCCGTGATGAGGATTCCGCAGTCAAGCTTGAGCCGGCGCCTCGATCGCTTGGAGGAGGAAGGCTGGATTGCCCGTCATCGCAATCTCGACCCCGACGATCACCGCGCCGTCGAGATCGAGCTCACCCGGCGCGGTCGAACGTTATGGCGAGAGATGAGCATCACCTATCGCCGTTCGGTCCAGGCCCGATTCGCCTCTCGCTTGACAGACGATCAGATCGCCGCGATCGCAGAACTGAATCGTGAACTCGACCCGGATAGCGAGAGCGAGCGATGACGGCACCCTCGGCCGTCGGCGCCACTCGTCATGCGTCGGTCGGGACTCGCTCGACTTCGTAGGTGGAGGCTGTCGCCAGGCTGGCATGAAGCTCTTCGAGCTCATGGCCCTCGACGTTGAGGGTCGGCACGATGCGATCGAGCCACCTCGGAAGCCACCAGTTCTTCGAACCGAGCAGTTCCATCGTGGCAGGTACGAGCAGCATTCGCACCAGAGTGGCGTCGAGGAAAATTGCGAGCGCCAGCCCAGAGCCGAACAGCTTGACGATCCGGTTGTCCTCGAGCAGGAATGCGCCGAACACGACGACCATGATCGCCGCCGCAGCCGTGATCACCCTGGCGGTGGCGGCGAGACCGTCGGCCACCGAGGTCACCGGATCACCGGTGCGGTCGTACTCCTCCTTGACGCGTGACAGCAGGAAGACCTCGTAGTCCATCGACAGGCCGAACACGATCGCGAACAGCATCATCGGCACGAACGGTTCGATCGGTGCCGGTTCGATGCCGGTTAGACCGCCGAACCAACCCCACTGGAAGATCGCGACGATCACGCCGTAGGCGGCAGAGATCGACAGCATGTTCATGATCACCGCCTTGAGCGGAACCAGCAGCGATCGGAACACCATCATCAACAACAGGAACGAGACCGCCAATACGGCGCCGAAGAACACGACGATGCGGCCGGCGAGAAAGTCGCTGAAATCGATGTTGGCGGGTACCGCGCCGGTCAGGTTGGCCGTGATTCCGGTGCCCTCGACAACCGGTGGGATTACCTCGCTACGCAGCCGGAGGACGGTGTGTTCGGTTTCTACATCCTGGGGAGATGAGGTCGGGACGATCCTGACGATGAATGCCTCCGAGGCCGGTGGGTTGGCGAGGTCGCTCGGGAACGGCTGCGACACCGACTGGACGCCCGGATCTTCGGCGAGCACGGCGCCGATCGACTGGATTGTGGGCAGATCCTCGGGTCCGCCGACCTCCATCGCGAGCAGGAACGGACCGTTGAAGCCGGGACCGAACCCGTCGGCGATCAGGTCGTAGGCCTGGCGCGTGGTGGTGTCCTCAGCGAAGTTGCCCTCGTCGGAGAACCCGAGCCGGAGTGCGAACACCGGCAGCGTCAGTAGCAGCAGCAGACCGCCGGCCACCGCCACGCCGGTCCACGGATGGGACTGAACGATCCGACTCCAGCGGTAGGCCCACGTTTCGCGGATCGGCCTATGTTTGCGAGGCGGCACGTGCCGGCGGAGCCGCTTGACGACGAGGCTGGCCAGCAGAGTGATGACCATCAGCGCCGCGCCGATCGCGCCGAGGGCGGGGAGCTTGAGCCCGATCCCGACTAGCGCCACGGCCGCGAAGCCGGCTGCGATCAGGCCGCGCCAGCGCGTCACCTCGATCCGGTCGTGGGCGAGGGCGAGCAGTGCCGGCAGCAAGGTGATCGAGGCGAGCAGCGTCAGGAACACGGTTGAGGCCGCTGCGACTCCGAGCCCGGCGACGAACTTGAGTCCGATCAGCAGCATGCCCAGCAGCGACAACACGACCGTGATCCCCGCAAACACGACGGCACGCCCGGCGGTGTCCATCGCCCCAACGGTGGCCTGCTCCGAGGTAGCGCCGGCGCGGGTCAACTCGCGATACCTGGTGATGATGAACAGGGCGTAGTCGATGCCGACGCCGAGCCCGATCATGGTGCCGATCAGCGGAGCGAACTCAGGGATCGTGAACCAATTGGTCAGCAGGGCGACGAGACCGAAGCTGCCGGCGCCGACGCCGGCGACGGCGATGCCGATCGGTAAGCCCATCGCCAAGACCGATCCGAACGAGAGGATCAGAATCACGACCGCGAACCCAAGGCCGATCATCTCGGATTGGGGAGGCTCGAACTCGGCGAAGACGGACCCGCCGATCTCGATTCGCAGGCCATCGACCTCCGGAAGCCATCTATCGATATCGACCCCGATCGCAGCCGCCTCGGTTTCGTCGATGTCGTCGGCGAGGTTGAGTTGGGCGAAAGCGATGGTGCCGTCACCGTTGATCTGTTCTGCGCCGAACGGCGTGTAGGGACTGACGACCGTGACGCCCTCGACCCCGTCGATCCGCTCGAACAGCTCGGTCATCGGCACCGCGATCTCGGGTGAGGCGACGCCGTCGACCGTCTCGAAGACAACCTGACCGCCGAACACACTGCTGAGGCCGGGGAAGTACTCGCCGAGCGTCTCGAACCCGCTGGAACTCTCCGACGACTGGGTCTCGAGCTCACCGTTGAACGAGGAGCCGGCCACGGCGCCGGCCGAGATCAGACCGACGACCAGGACGATCCAGACGCCGACGACGGTCCATTTGCGGTGGTAACACCAGCTTGCGAGTGTGCGATACATCGTATTTCTCCGAGGGGGTGGTCGAGAACTGCCGTATCAGCGGCGTGGGATACGTTTCTAACTGCATGACCGTCGAATCGCAACGGCGAAGTAGCGCAATGTGTCACCTGTCACAGCCCTGGTCACGTTCAATCATGGGCGAATCGGAAAATTCAACCCGATTCCGATACGGTGTCGTAGCAGTATGGCTCGACCACTTAGCGATGCCGCCCGGACCAAGATGTTGCGGGCAGCACAATCGATCATCGGTAGCGATGGCCTCGACGCATGCACGGTCGACGAGGTTGCTCGCCGCTCGGGCGTTGCCAAGACAACGATCTACCGACACTTCGCCAATGCCGACGAACTCGGGATGGCGGCGATCGACGACATGATCGAAGAGGTCGCCACGCCCGATCATGGATCGTTGCGGGCCGATCTCCGAGCGATCGTGCTCGCCTTTCGAGGTGTCGTCGGGCAGGACTCGTTCCGCCAGATGTTTGCGTCGATGCTCGCTCGAGCCGTGCGCGACCCCGAGTTCGCCAAGATTTATGCCGAGGCCCAAGAGATGCGTCACCGGCCGCTTCGCATCGCTATTCAGCGCGGCATCGCTCGCGGCGAGGTCGACCCCGAGATCGGTGTCGAAACGGCCATGTATTTCGTGCAAGGCCCGTTCGTGGCAAAACGCCTGATCGAGTTCGACGACTTCACCGACCGCGAGGTCGAGGTCTTCCTCGACCTGGTAACCAAAGCGCTCGCCCCCTGAAACGATCTCGGTAGCTTGGCCGGGCTCGGTTCGATTGCCTCGTCGATCCGTCCGGTGCCGCGATCGCCGGTCGGGGCGGCCAGAATCGGAACATGACCAATGCCGTGATCGTCGACGCGATCCGAACCCCGCTCGGCCGGCGCAACGGCAAGCTCAAGGACTGGCATCCGGTCGATCTGGCGGCCCACACGCTCGAGGCGCTGCAGCAGCGCAACGACCTCGACCCGAGTGTCGTCGATGACGTGGTGTTGGGCTGCGTGATGCAGGTCGGCGAGCAGGCGGCCAATATCGCCCGTAGCGCGGTGCTGGCGGCTGGTTGGCCCGAATCGGTGCCCGGCACCACCGTCGACCGGCAGTGTGGCTCGAGCCAGCAGGCCGCTCACTTCGCCGCCCAGGGCGTGATCGCCGGGGCGTACGACGTCGTCGTCGCCGGCGGGGTCGAGGTGATGACCCGCGTGCCGATGGGGTCGTCGATGGCCGATGGCAAGTACGGGTATCCGTTCGGTCCGCGGATCAGCACCCGATACGCGCCGCAGAGTGGGTTGGTGCCGCAGGGGATCTCGGCCGAGCTGATCGCAGACAAGTGGAGTATCACCCGCCAGGAGATGGACGAGATCGGCGTCCAGTCGCAGCAGCGGGCGGCGATCGCCACCGAGCAGGGCCGCTTCGAGAGTGAGATTCTGCCGCTGATCGGCTCCGACGGGCAGATCATGACCCGCGACGAGGGGCTGCGTGAGACGACGCTCGAAACACTGGCAAAGCTAAAACCGTCATTTGTGCCAGAGGAGGAGGGCGGTCGGGTAACCGCCGGCAACTCGTCACAGATCACCGACGGCGCCGCAGCGCTGTTGATCATGAGCGAGGAGCGGGCTTCTTCGCTGGGGCTCACCCCTCGCGCCCGGTTCGTCGAGTTCGCATTGGCCGGCACCGACCCGCGTCTGATGTTGACGGCCACGATCCCCGCCACCCACAAGGTGCTCGAGCGGCACGGAATCTCGCTCGATCAGATCGATGTGATCGAGATCAATGAGGCGTTTGCGGCGGCGGTGGTGGCTTGGCAGCGAGAGCTCGATCCCGATATGGACAAGGTCAACGTCAATGGTGGGGCGATCGCGCTCGGTCACCCGCTCGGTTGTTCGGGTGCCCGGCTGATGACGACACTGCTCAACGAACTCGAACGCAGCGGTGGCCGGTTCGGTCTTCAAACCATGTGTGAGGGCGGCGGCATGGCCAACGCGACCATCCTCGAAAACCTCGCGTGAGGATCGCAGTTGGTTTGCCCAGCATCGCATCTGGTGCTCCAGACCTGCTCAGGCCGGGGGTATTTTGCCCCAAAACGGGCGTTATGGGATCGCATCTGGCTATGCACAGGGGCTGGGGATAACCTGTAGCGTGTCCTCATGATAGTGGCCGCCTCAGTCGGGAGCGTCGTGTGGGTGCTGTGCGGGCTGGTCCTGATGGTCGTGCTATGGAAGAGCGGGATGGCCGCCTTGAACGCCCTGTCGGCACCCCCGGCACCGCCTCCCGAGTCGGGCGAGCTGCGCAAGATGAACGTCAGCTATCGGTGCGATATGTGCGGAGTGGAGCTGAAGATGATGCTTGCACCCGATGACGATCCGCCGCCGCCGAAGCATTGCCTCGAAGATATGGTGATCGTCGCCCCGCGCTACGACTGAACCGAGGTTTCGGCGTCCACAGACCTGTGGATAACTCTGTGGCGAATCCCACCCGTGTGATTTGTCCCATGTGGACAAGCTGCAACCGATCGCCGCCATGGGTGTGCCCAATCTGGAATCGGTGCGACCCGACGTGAGCTGACCCGAAACGATGATTCGAGGGCCTCGGGCCCCTTTGCTGAGCTTGCTATCGCCACTTTGTGGCCGTGTAAAGGCCACCAAGGATGCACCCCAGCCCCACCAAGGTGAGGATGTTGTTGCCGGTGAACACCAGGTTTCGCAGGATGATCACGACCATGCCGATCAGGAACAGCGCGACCATCAGCACCGGAACCCACGCCTTGGGGGCCTTCATCGCTGACGTGACCGGGGGCGTATAGCGCGACGACGTGTGCACGCCACGCACGTTCTCGTCAGGGTTCGCGAAATGCTGCTCACCGGGACGAGTGCCCTTTGGCGTCGTACGACCGCCACCTGTCTTGCGCTTTGGAGGTGCCACGGGATACGAGTCTAGTGCCGTGACCGCGAACGTTCACGGTTGCGGCACAAGGTCGGGAGCTCGGGCGGGAACTCGGGCGGAACTCGGGCGGGGAGCGCCTGATGGCCTCGGTATTGTTGCGACGTGGCCCGTATTCTCGTGATCGACTCGTACGACAGCTTTGTTTACAACCTCGTGCAGTATCTCGGTGAGCTGGGTGCCGACCCGATCGTGCGCCGCAACGATCAGCTCACCGTCGACCAAGCGCTGGCGCTCGATCCCGATGGTGTGCTGCTGTCACCTGGCCCCGGCCGGCCGGAAGCATCGGGCATCATCTGCGACGCTGTCACAGCGTTCGCCGCGGCCGGGACACCGGTGCTCGGCGTGTGCCTCGGGCACCAAGCGATCGGCCACGCGTACGGCGCCTCCATCATTCGCGCTGCGGCGGTGATGCACGGTAAGACCTCGCCGATCGAGCACGACCAAGTCGGCGTGTTCGCCGGGCTGCCGTCGCCGCTGACCGCCACCCGCTACCACTCACTTGTTCTCGATCCCGACACGGTGCCCGACACTCTCGAGGTGACGGCGCGGTCGGCCGACGGGATCGTGATGGGGGTGCGTCACCGCGAATTCGATCTCGAAGGTGTGCAGTTCCACCCAGAGAGCATCCTCACCGGATACGGCCACGACCTGCTGCGCAACTTCCTCGATCGCACTCGCTGAGCCACCGCTAGAAGGCACCAGGCCGCGAGCCACCAGGCCGGGCGCCACCGGGCCGATCAGGGTGCGGTGGTGGTGGTTGTGCTCGTCGTCGTGGTTGTGGTCGTGGTGGTTGTGGTCGTGGTGGTGCTCGTCGTGGTTGTCGGCGGCACTGTGGTGGTCGTGGTTGTCGTTGTGGTTGTCGTCGTGGTTTCGGCCACGATTGCCTGGCCGACCACGATGCTGATCTGGGTGCCCTTGGCGACTTCATCACCGCTTCGAACGCTCTGCTCGGTCACGGTTCCGTCTTGGGCATCACCTGGGTTGAGCACTTGGTACCCGACAGCGACCCCCAGGCCGGCTTCGTCGAGCAGGTTGCGGGCCTGGCCTTCGGTCAAGCCGACGAGCGCCGGGACGCGGACCTGGCCGGGGCCCGAGCTGACGATCAACGTCACCGTCGTGCCGCGGGCGACCAAGATGTTGGGGGCAGGGTCGATGTTGATCACGACGCCGACCGGGATGTTCTCGTCGATCTGATCGATCGTGGTGACGACGAGCCCGTATTGCGCCGATTCGAGTAGCGCCGTGGCGACGTCGACCGGGTCGTTGATCACGGTGGCCGGGATCGACACCTGCTCGGGACCGCCCGAAACGACGACCCTGATGACCTGCTCCTGCGGCACGGCGGTGTCGGCGGCGGGCTCGGTTCGGATCACCAGGCCGTCGGTGACTTCGCTGAGTTCGGTTATCTCCTCGATCCGAAAGCCTTCGGTGCCCAAGATGGCCGTGGCGTCGGCCAATGAGCGGCCCTCGACGTTGGGGATTATCACGAGCGCCTCGGTCGGGTTGTAGTACAACTCGATCACGGTGCCCTCGGCGACCACCGTGCCGGGATCGGGCACGGTCCGCCATACGAAGTCTTCGTTGACCTGCGGGTTCTCCTCGGGGAACACCTCATAAGGCAGGTTGAGCGCCCTGAGCGCCCCCGTCACCGACTGGAGCGGCTGGTTGAGGTAGTCGTCGAGCGTGACCGCCGTGGTAGCAGTCTCGCTCTCCCTGGTGAGCCCTTGGTACAGCAACACTCCGCCGGCGACGAGTGCGATCAAGGCGATGAAAGCTGCGAGCGCATACCAGCCGGTCCGCGAGTTGTGGTCCTGGTAGTAGCGGGCTTCGGGCGATGCACCGGGCGGGTACGACGTGAGGTCGGGCCCGGCCTGTTGCGGCATTGCCGCCGTCGGGGCGCCGGCGATCGGCGGGTGTGCCGTGGTCGGCGTGGTCGGCGCGTCCTGCGCGATGTTGGGTGTGGTCCCGACCGGCTCGGTCGGCCCGATCGGCTGGATCGCAGCACTCGGCGGTTGGCCGGCGGGCGGGATCGGGCGGGCGGCGGCGGCGACCAACGCCTGCACCTGTTCGCCGTTGCGGAATCGACGCAGATCGTCGCGCAGGGCATGGGCGCTGGGGTAGCGCAGCCTCGGGTCCTTGGCGAGCAGCTTGGCGACGATTGCCTCGAACGGGCGCGGCACGCCGGCGATCAGCTTGTTGAGTGGCGTCGGCTGATCATGGACCTGCTTGTAGGCGATGCTGACCGGGTTGTCGCCGACGAACGGCGGCTTGCCGGCCACCATCTCGTACATCACGATGCCGAGCGAGTAGAGATCGCTGCGCGGGTCGGGCTGGGCGCCCTGGGCCTGTTCGGGCGAGAAGTACGAGGCCGTGCCCATCACCGAGCCGGCCTGGGTGAGGTTGGATTCGGTCGCCGAGTTCATCGCCCTGGCGATGCCGAAGTCGGCGACTTTCACCTGGCCGTTCGAGCCGATCAGGATGTTGGCGGGCTTGATGTCTCGGTGGGCGAGCTCGGCCTCGTGGGCGAACCCGAGCGCGGCGGCGACCTCTGAGGCGATCTCGGCGGCCTGGGTTGAGGTGAGCTGCTTGTTCGTCTTGAGGATCTCGGCCAGCGTGCGCCCCTGCACATACTCCATCGCGATGAAGTAGGTGCCCTCGTACTTGCCCCAGTCGTAGACGTTGACGATGTTGGGGTGGCTGAGGTTGGCGGCGGCTTGGGCCTCGCGGCGGAAGCGCTCGACGAAGTTCGGGTCGATCGCGAACTCGGGGAACAGGATCTTGATCGCGACCTGCCGGTCGAGCAACAGGTCGCGCGCCAAGAACACGTCGGCCATGCCGCCGCGTCCAACTCGCTTGTGGATCTCGTACCGGTCATTGATGACAGTTGCGTCACCGCTGCTGCTCATGATTGCTGCCTCGATTCGAGCCGCCCAGAATGGGTGCAACGAACGTTGCACGAGGTTATCGCCGTCATCGATGGGGGGCGCGTCCCCGGCTCGGAACTCGGCCGGGTCGTCACGCCGCTGCACGCCCTGTCTGCCTGCTTGCGCCGCCGGCGCTTGCTCGCTGGCGCTTCCCGCCGCGCCTGACATCGAACTCGGGCGGCGCTCAACGGATCCGCCGGCTTCATGACGTCTCGTCCTCTTCCGCCACGGGTAGCACCGGCGGGTCGATCTTGAACATTTCGTCGAGCATCGATTTGGCGAGTGGGCCGGCGAGGCGGCCGCCGGTGCCGGCGGATATCTCGGCGTCGGTGCCCTTGAGCATCACGGCGACGGCGTACTTCGGTTGCTCGACGGGGGCGAAGGCGACGATCCAGGCGTGCGAACGCTCGGGTTCGCCGGTGTCGTTGAGCTGTGCCGTGCCGGTCTTGGCGGCGACCGGGATGCCGCCGTCGAGGGCGATGCAGCAACTGGCGGTGCCGCTCTCGGCGACGCCGACCATCAGGTCCTTGAGGATCCCGGCCGTCTTGCGGCTGATCGGGCGCTTCCAGACCTCCGGCTGGGTGCGATTGATGATCCGGCCGTCGTGGTCGAGTTCGGCGTCGACCACGAACGGCGCCATCATCGCTCCGTCGTTGGCGACTGTGGCGGCGACCATCGCCATGTGGATCGGCACCATCTGGTCCTCGTTCTGGCCGAATGCCCGCATCGACAGCAACGGAAGATTCTGCTCGATCTCGGTGAAGTCACCGATCGTGCTGGCGGCGGCGCCGGGCAGATCGATTGGGATCTGCTCTTCGACGCCCCATCGCAAGATGCCCTCCTGGAACTGATCGGGCCCGAGGTCCTGACCGATCCGGGCGAACGGAGTGTTGCACGAACGGCGGAACACCTCGGCCAGATCACCGCCACAGATCGTGCCGGCATAATTCCGGATCGGGTTGCTCGTTTGGGGCGGCACGTACTCGCGCTCGTCTTCCCAGAAGCTGTCGAGCGAGATCACTCCGGCGTCGAGGGCAACCCCGGTGGTGAGCACTTTGAAGGTCGAGCCGGGCATGTAGCGCTGCTGGTAGGCGTTGGCGAGCAGCGGGTCGCTGTCGTCGTTCTGAAGCTCGGTTACGTAGTCGAAGGCAGCGTCGTAGTCGGGGTCGGCGACCTGGTTGGGGTCGTAGCTGGGGTAGCTCCACATCGAGATCACCGCCCCGGTTTCGATCTCGATCAACACGATCGAGCCCTGGCGGGAGCCGAGCAAGGACTTGGCGACGTTCTGCATGTCGTCGCGAACGGTGAGGTGCAGCGATCCCGAGTTGTCGTTGTTGCGGCTCAGGATGTTCTCGATCGCTCCTACCCGTTGGGTGAACGTGTCGCCGGTGAGCAGGCTCGATTTGCTCCGTTCGAGTTGGGTCGCCCCGAGTCCGAACGTGTAGTAGCCGGTGATCTGGGCGAACAGATCGCCGGTCGGGTAGATCCGTTCGTACTTGACGTCGCTCTCGCCGGGGGCCAGAACGGAGAGTGCGGTAACGACGCCGTCGGCGGTGACGATCGGTCCGCGTGGGGTGTCGAACTGGCGGATCAGGGCGCGGGTGTTGCCGGGCTCGGATGCGAGTTCCTCGGTGCGGTTGACCTGCCAGTAGTTGAGGGCCGCGAACAGCATCACGTAGAGAGCGATCATCACCGCCGCCAACTGCCGAATCGGCCGGTTCACGAGCAACCACCAGTCGTTCGGAGTGTGTCAGGCACACTCCGAACCGTTGGCGGCCGAGCACTTATCACTATGGGGTGGTCGGAGTGTGCCTGACACCAACTGTGACGCCAACGGATCACGCGACGACCTCTTGCATCTCGGTGTTGGTCAGGCCGGCCTTGCGGCCGCTGCGGCGAAGTCGCCAGGCGGCCCAGCGCTCGCGGGGGGTCGGGTCGTCGGGCAGCTCACCGCGGCGGCGGGCGCCGGCATCGCTGAGGCGCAGCAGGATCGCCAGCAATATGTAGTTCGACAGCAGCGACGAGCCGCCGTAGCTGACGAACGGCAGCGTGATGCCGGTCAGCGGCACGACTTTGACCACGCCGCCGATGATGATGAACGCCTGCATGCCGACGATCGTGGTGAGGCCCACCGCGAGCAGTTTCTCGAACGTGCGGTCGGTGCGCAGGGCGATACGCAGCCCGGCCCCGATCAGCAACAGGTAGGCCATCAGCAACGAAGTGGCGCCGATCAGACCCATCTCCTCACCGATCGCAGCGAAGATGAAGTCGTTCTGGGCCTCTGGCACCTTGTCTGGGCTACCGCGCCCGAGTCCGGTACCGACGATGCCGCCGTCGCCGAGACCGTATAGGGCTTGCACGATCTGGAAGCCGTTGCCGTACTCATCGGCCCACGGGTCGAGCCAGATGTCGACGCGTGTCTGCACGTGACCGAACATCCGCGCCGAGGCGAAGGCGGCCAGGCCGAACAGCACGCAACCGATCACGAGGTAGCTGGCTCGCTCGGTGGCGACCCACATCATCACGACGAACAAGGTGAAGAACAGCAGCGACGATCCCAGGTCGCGCTCGCCGACCATCACCATCACGGCGAATGCCCAGCCGACCAGCACGGGTGCGATGTATTGCAGCTCGGGCAGCCGGAGCGGGCCTATCTTCCACGTCGAGGCGGCGATCAGCTCGCGGCGTTCGGCGAGGTAGGCGGCGAAGAACACCGCCAGGGCCAGCTTGGCGAACTCACCGGGCTGGAAGTTGATCGGCCCGAGTCTGACCCAGATCCGGGCACCGTTCACGTTCACGCCGAGCCCTGGCAGCATCGGCAACAGCAACAGGACGGCGCCGGCTAGGAACAGGGTCCACTTGTAGCGGGCGAGGTCGGTGGCGCGTTGGACGAACAAGAGGGTCGCCACGAAGGCGGCGATCGCGACCAGACTCCACAACGACTGCAGGCCGGCGAGGTCGTCGTCGAGCCGGCTGATCATCACGTAGCCGAGCCCGTGGAGTAGCACGGCGAGCGGCAGCAATGTGCTGTCGGCCCCCCGCGCCAGTTTGCGGACGGCGTAGTGGGCGACGCCGATCAGCAGCAGTAACAGAACCAGGAACGGACCGATCCGGGCCGGGATCTCAGCGTTCGCTCCCAACGAGGCGAGTGTGTAGGCGACGCCGATGATTGCGGCCGCCATCACGATCAACGCCAGTTCGGTCGAGCGGCGGCTCGCCACGACGCGTGGCGAGACCGGGGTCGCCTCGAGCGTCATCAGGTTCCCGTCGAGGTCTCGGGGGTGGGTTCCTCGGTTGCTTCGGCGACCGTCGTGGGGGGAGCGGTCGTGGTGGTCGTAGTAGTCGTGGTGGTCGTGGTGGTCGTTGTGCTGGTGGTCGTGGTCGCCGAGAGCCGTGCCGCGACGAACTCGGCGGCGCTCGCCTGGGACTCGAACTGCTTGCGTTGCTCGACCAGTTCGATCGACGCCTCGTCGAGCTCCTGGCGACCGAACTGGCCGACGGCCTCGCGGGTCGGCTCGAACCACAGCACGCCATCCTGCTTGCCCTGATAGATAACGACCTCACCGTCGTCGTCGAAGGCAACGAAATAGCCGCTGCGGGCCCAGGCGGCCAGGATCGCGAACGCCAGCACCACCACAGCAGCGACACCGAGCCCGAGCATGAACGGAGCCAGCCGGCCGCTCCTCTTGGGTGGTTTCGGCGTGGCCTCGAGTTTCTGTGTGCTCACGGCTTGGCCGCTCGCGGCGTCTCGGCCACCGTCATCAGGCGCCGGCGCCTCGGAGGTCGCGCCGGTCCCGGCGGCTGCCTCGCCGTCGTGCTCGGGCAGCGGATCGCTGACGATCTGCTGTTCGCCCGTGTTGTCGATATTGCCGGCGCTCCACACGGGGACTGCGTCGAACTCTTCGGTCGGGTCGGGTGGATCGTCGCCCTCGAGCACATCGACGACGACGACGGTGATGTTGTCGCGCCCACCGGCGGCGTTGGCGGCGTCTACCAGGGCCTGGGCGGCGGCGTCGGGATCGTCTGGGTGAGCCTTGAGGACGTCGTCGATCTCGTCGTCGTCGATCTCGTCGACCAGACCGTCGCTGCACAGTACGAAACGGTCGCCGCGAATGATCGGCATCGTCCACGAATCGACGCGCACGCCGGGCTCGATGCCGAGCGCACGGGTCACGATGTTGCGGCGCGGGTGGAGGCGGGCCTCGGCGGGTGTGATCGCACCCTCGGCGACTAGTTCTTGCACGAAGCTGTGGTCGACGGTGACCCGGCGCAGGCGTCCATGGCGCAGCACGTAGCTGCGCGAGTCGCCGACGTTGGCGATGCCGAGCGCGTGACCCTCGTGCGGGTCGGTGATCAGTGCAATCGCGGTGACCGTTGTGCCCATCCCGGCCTGGGCGGGGTCGGTGGTCGACCCGTTGTAGATCTCGATGTTGGCCTCGTTGATCGCCGACACAAGATCTTCGAGGGTGTTGCCGACCCCGGCCGGCAGGCGTGTTCTGAGCCGCGTGACCGCCATCTCGCTGGCGACCTCGCCGGCCAGGTGACCGCCCATGCCATCAGCGACGACGAACAGCCCGTCGCCGGCATGAGCGTGGTCTTCGTTCTGAGCCCGCAGCTGCCCCTGGTGCGAAGCGCTCCCCCACCGCAACTGATCCATCAACCCCACCCCCCCCAACAAGAGTTACTCCAGGTGCCAGGCACCTGGAGTAACGGGGGGGTATGGGTGGTGGTGATCATTGGGCTTCCAGCACGGTGTAGCCGACCTGGATCCGGTCGCCGGTTTGGACGGTGCGGCGTTGCGTCAGCTTTGTACCGTTGAGATAGGTGCCGTTGCGCGATCCGAGATCCTCGACCACGACGTGGCCGTCGGCAGCTGACACGCGAGCGTGATGAGCGGAGATGAATTCGTCGCCGGTGACCACGATCGTGCTGCCGGCGTCGCGACCGATGCCAACGGCTGTGGTGATCGCGAACGTAGTGCCGCGCCGTTCCTTGGGCTCGATCACCACCAGCCGTGCCGGTACGCCGCGGCGTCCCTTCGAGACCTTCGTCCTGCGGCGGCCGGGCTTGATCGGTGGCGGCCCTGCCATCTCGACGGCCGTTGCCGACTGGGGCGGTTGCGACGTGAACTCAGCGACGTTGTGGGTGCTGGCAGGCTGGCGAACCTCGCTCCAGACCGCCCACAGCACGCGTGCGAAGAACAGGTACAGCAGCACCAGCAGCACCAGCTTCAAGATGTCGAGTACCTGGTCAGTCATGGGTGAGTTCGGTGGTGGAAGGGATCGATCGGCGCGCGGTCAGGAGGCTTCGAAGCGGAGGTTGACCGAACCGATCGCGATGATGTCACCGTCGGCGAGTCGGTGGTCGGCGATCAGCACTTCGCCGTTGAGGAACGTGCCGTTGGTCGAGCCGAGATCGGTGATCACGAAACCGCTGCCGGCGCCGTGGATCTGGGCATGGTGGCGGCTGGTGTTGCCGTCCGAGACCACGATCGCACAGTCGGCCATGCGACCGATCAGGTTCTTGCCCTCCTTGAGCGTGATTCGGTCGCCCGACGGCATCACGATCGTGCCGGGGCGCTTGCCGGGTTCGGGTTGTTTGAGCTGGCTGGCGATGCCGAACCGGCCGGGCTTGAGCGAGTTGTCGACCTGGAGCTCGACACTGACCGGCCCCATGAAGTGGTAGCCCTCCTCGCGGGCGTACTCACGGCAGGCCTCGACAAGCTCGGTGCGCAGGGCTTCTTCGATGTCGGTGAAGCCTGTGTGGTCGGGTGCCGAGAGCAGCACGGTGAAGTCGTTGGGCACGATTCGCTGGCCCTTGACGTCGACCGAACGATGGTCGTCCATCTCACGGATCAGGCGGCGACCGAGCTCGATCGGTCGGATGGAGTTGCGCGAACGTCGGAACACGCCCTCGACCATACGCTCCAGACGACGTTCCAGTGCTTGCATGTCCATCGTCTGGACAACGTTACTGCGGTCGCGGTGTTGTGGATTGGCATCGGTATCTGTGTGGGTAGCCGTGTAGGTATCGTGCGGCCGATGAGTCGTGTGACGGTGCTCGATGGCGGGATGGGGCGTGAGCTCAAGCGGATCGGTGCGCCGTTCGGGCAGCCCGAGTGGTCGGCGTTGGCGCTGATCGAGTCACCCGAGCACGTGCGTCAGGCTCATGTCGGGTTCGCGGCGGCGGGAGCGCAAGTGTTGACCACGAACGCCTATTCGGTCGTTCCGTTTCACATTGGGGACGAACGGTTCAAGTCGGATGGATACCGGCTGGCGGCACTGGCAGGCGAGTTGGCCCGCTCGGTGGCCGACGAGTTCGGGATTCGGGTGGCCGGCTCGCTGCCGCCGCTGATGGGGTCGTACATGCCGGACCGGTTCGTCGCCGACCAGGCGTTGCCGATTCTCGAGGTACTCGTCGAGGCGCAGGCACCGTTCGTCGATGTGTGGATCGCCGAGACGATGTCGTCGATTGCCGAGGCCGAGTTGGTGCGTTCGGTGCTCGATGCCACCGGCGATGCTCGCCGGCTGTGGATCTCATTCACCCTTGAGGACGACACGTTCCACGCCGCCGACGCCGCCGACGTTGCCGATCGCCAAGATCGCCAAGATCGCCAAGCAGTTGATTCGTCCCACGGTGTCGCCGACCTTCAACGGTTGCGTTCGGGTGAGTCTGTGACCGACGCGGTCCTCGCTGCACAAGCCATGGGAGCCGAGATGGTCGCCTTCAATTGCAGCCAGCCAGAGGTGATGGAGTCGGCGGTCATCGAGGCCGTTTCGGCGGTCGATCTGCCGATTGGTGTGTACGCCAACGTGTTCGAAGTCGGTGATCACGAATCGGCCAACATCGCGATCCACGAAATGCGCCTCGAGGTGACCCCGGTGGTTTACGTCGATTTCGCAGAACGGTGGGTGGCGGCCGGGGCATCGATGGTGGGCGGCTGCTGCGGCGTCGGCCCGGCTCACGTATCGGCGTTGTCGGCACGTTGGCCGACGGGTTAGCCTTCGCTCCTCCACTTAGCGCGAGTGGCGGAATGGCAGACGCGCCAGCTTCAGGTGCTGGTGTCCGTAAGGGCGTGGGGGTTCAAGTCCCCCCTCGCGCACGATTGTGATGTGTCGCGACATCGGAAGCCCTCGAACCCTCAGGTTCGGGGGTTTCGTGGTTTTCCGGTGGGTTGGTAGGTGCGGGTTGGGTCGAGTTGGAGG
>Ga0255048_10000046_pt1 | contig 82712 bp, 71 predicted proteins | sample JV7_2_2_MG_FD_183619 | JGI IMG/M metagenome (GOLD analysis project Ga0255048, IMG submission 183619) | Seawater microbial communities from Jervis Inlet, British Columbia, Canada - JV7_2_2 | ecosystem: Environmental > Aquatic > Marine > Inlet | place: Canada: British Columbia | collected 2016-10-06 | reverse complement strand
ACGCTTTTGATATAACGCCAGCCAGACTTATTACCGGACTGATTACAGAACGTGCGGTGGTGGAGGCATCTGAACAAGCACTTGTGGCTACCTTCCCTGATCTGGCGAGAAAAGCAGCCATCTAAGCCCCCTCAAGACAAAGTAATTCTGTATTATTTAGACCAACACGCAATTTTTGAGGTTCATTAAACGAATTGTGAACGTCAGCTTGGAAAGTGTCGGTATTGGGGGCGGGTTTTTCGATAAGGGCGCCAGAATTCAGCAAAATACAGTGGCGACAGTGGGCTCGATACCCGTATGTACTGCTGTCCAAAACCATAGGGTTTTAAGAAAAGAGTCGTTTATTCTTTATAATTATACTTTAGCTAACCCTGGATTGATCGAGATTGATCATTCCAGGGTCAGTGAGTATAGATGGATTACAACTTATCGACGTCGATGGCAATAGTAATTGCCCCAATTTCTCGGCCTTTATCGTTAGCAATCGAGGCACTAGTCTGAGAAGCTGAACTTAATCCAGGAATATTGAACGGCAGCTAACGGGAAAGCGGACCATTTATATTAATAGAATAGCTTCCAAGATAAGCCTTGGAATTTCGTTTATCAGTATGACTAACAAAGGAGATAATTATTCCCGTCCATGCGGTAACATAAAATCGATTTCGGGCCCCTTAGGGATTATCCCGGTAGGATTGATCGATCGATGGCTTCCAAAATAATGCGTTTTTATATGATCCATATTCACCGTTTGTGCCACGCCAGGGACCTGATAAAGCTCCCGTGCGTAAGACCAAAGATTTGAATAATCAATCAACCGTTTTTTATTCGTCTTGAAATGGCTGTAGTACACCGCATCAAAACGCACCAGAGTGGTAAACAATCGCCAGTCTGCCTCGGTGATCTGGTTGCCCACGAGATAACGTCGTAATGACAATTGCACTTCCAGCTCTTCGAGGGCATCAAACAAACGATCGAATGCACGGTTGTATGCATCCTGAGTGGTTGCGAATCCACACCGGTACACGCCATTATTTACATCGTGATAAACCAGACTGTTGATTGAATCAATATCCTGGCGCAGGGAATTGGGATAGTAGTCAATGTCGGATTTAGCGTAGTCATTGAAGGCAGTGTTCAACATGCGAATAATTTCTGACGATTCGTTATTCACAATAGTCCGCTTCTTTTTATCCCAGAGCACAGGTACGGTGACAAGGCCATTAAATTGCGGATCGGCCAATCGATAATTTTCGTATAAAAAGTGTGCCTGGTTTACATGGTCTTTTGTGGCACCCGGATACTCAGCAAATACCCAACTTTCCTCAGGCATTAACGGGTGTACTACCGACACCGAAATCACATCTTCCAGGCCTTTCAAAGCACGGAAAATCAGGGTGCGATGTGCCCAGGGACAGGCATAGGAGACATAAAGGTGATAACGTCCTGGCTCAGCTATAAAGTCACCTACGCCCGATGAACCTGGACTACCATCCCTGGTGACCCAGTTTCTGAAAGTTGATTCTGATCGAATAAATTCGCCTTTTACTTTTTTCACTTTTGCGTTCATTGGTTGCATCCTCAGTAATTGAGGTCAGGGAATAAATTTCAATAACATTTTTAACGGATTTGAGGTACGTATTTTTGTACGACCCGGTATAGAGAAATAAGCAAATTTTTGAACTCCGTGAGTTTTCCCAGTTCCATTAATCATCCACAATAACGAAAATCAAGTGATTAAAATATTAAAAAGGCGGATTTATTATTGAATATCGATTTTCACTTCGAGTTATTTATCGAGGTTGTTTATCACAACATGAGTGTCTATACCGTGCCGGAAGCCGAAGTTAATCCAGGAATTTTGAACGGCAGCTAACGGCAAAGCTGAGTTTCAGATTCAGCCTGGCAACTTCCGGAGTGTGCCCTAAGTCGACATACGGAGGTCGGCTATCGATGAATTAAAAGATGCTTGGAGTTCTGTCAATAACTGTAAGTGATCAAACGTGGTTATCGTTAAGCCTTGATGTTTCTACTCGAAATAAATTTAGTAACTACGATTTAGGTTTATTTGTAACACCAATCTTGCCCACTCCACCAGTAACGCTATCGATAGCAGTGGATACATCTGCTACTGCATTTGTGCCCGCTTTTAAGGCCCAAGTATCTTGGTCGCATAACTCGCAACGAGCAGCAAACGCAGCTTCAATTCCTTCCATTTGACGCGAGTCAAGCGTAACTAAATCCGTTAAATGAGCCTGGCAATTGTTGCACACGATATGATCGGGCTTTAATGCCTCAATTTTTGCTAAAGCTTTCGCTACGCGAGTTGCTCGATTACCTTTTATATTTGCTTGCCCCACAAATTTATCCTCCGTTTATATTTATGTGCCTAACAAGAATCAACCCAAAGATTAAAGCTATAAATAATGCCATGCTTACTCAGAAAGGGCTATTGATTTAAGTATGAAAAAAACCCAGCAAGTGATTCGCCTATAAATTGAGTGCATTTCGTTGTCCATCAAGAATCCATTTCGCCGATTGTTAATTTATAAATGCTTATATCGAGGGTGCTAATTTTTCTTGGAGTTCTGTCAATAACTGTACGGCCTCTATTTCTCCGATTATATAACTTTCAATTGCAGGGGCACGTTCTTTTTCGCAACAAGCATGTAATTATCAAAGGTCAGTTATGTGCCGGAAGCCGAAGTTAATCTGGGAATTTTGAACGGCAGCTAACGGGAAAGCTGACCTCCAGATCTAAAGATTCAGGGGCAGCCCATCTGAGACATTCATTAACGCCAGGCAGCAGTGGCCCAGCTTCGCAGGATCCGACTGCATTCGCTTGTTATGCGGCACTCCCACGATTTTGTTAAATGCAGAACGGTCTTTAGTCCGCTTGCTTCTTCTTCCAGTCGCCTGTTGTGTTCCACCAGCGATAGGGATTGTCTCTGTCATCAAGCCCCATGGAACGACTAACCAAGACAGACTGCACTTTGATGACCGGTTCCTGATAACTGTGAACCTGAAATATAGTTTCAACAATCTGCTCTAAAAGTTCTTGGTTGTCGGGAAGTTCGAAGCTTACCTCAACAACGCCGGGGCGCTTTCGCACTTCCATTTCCGACCCCGCTGCGGCACCTTCGAGTGGCCGGTAACGCTCAACGCCGGGAGCTGATTGATACGCGTTACTGTCATAACTATCGCCCTGGGCAAGCGGAACGATCTGGCACACATGTTCCATTATGCGATCCACATCCTCCTCTGGCGCAAATACACGCATCTGCAGAAGCCGCTCCATACAAACCGACTTGGTCTCAAATCCCTGGTCTTTCATTGTCTTGTCTCCTGTGAAATACAATCAATCACGTTGACGATATTATAAAGCTTTGCTGAGACAGTTACTTTAGCAATGGCCTAAAGCGAGTTCTCGTGTCAAGGCAACCAAATCAATGCCGTATAACGCCCCGCATCAGCGGCCCAGCTTTGCTGTGTCCGCCTGCTTGTGCTGGTTATACGACAATCCAACCCTACATTGGTATTCGTATTTTTCTTTTGTGTGCGTTAAACCAGTCAACCCATTGATCATGGAGTGAATTCCCCTTAATTGATGCCGCATTATCACGTTTTTCAAACGCGTTAATACTGTACTCAAGGGATGCTTGGTAAAGGTTCCTATAACGCTCAGGCAAATCGGGATGCGCCTTGGCTAGAACCGAATCATTGACTAATCGAGCTTCAGCAAGTGCAAGGCGCTTCAACGTAAGGACCTCTTCCTGAGAAAAAGATCCTTTAGAGCTATTTGAAAGCTCGGTCGCAGCTCGATCAGCATCTTGGGAAATAAAAAAATGCCGAATGTTTTGCTTGTCGTCTTCTGACCATTCCGTAACTTGCCCCGAGCAACTTGCAAGGAGCCCGAAGACCAGGAGTAGAATTAAGCGCATGGTACAGCTTCCTTGGTCGTATAACAGGGGATTATGTGACAGGCACAAATATCGTGATATGCCGCCAAATGTTCTTGTACATTCTCATAACTTTAATGCTTTATCAATGACCGCTGTGTACCGGGAGCGGAAGTTAATCCAGGGAATTTGAACGTCGGCTAACGAGAAAGCTGCCGTTCAAATTTCACCAGTCAAGGGCGGCAAGGTGCCCCAAGCTGCCCTCTAGATTTCGAGAGAAAGTGGTGAATTTCGGCCAGGAGACGACACTAAGGAATTATTCCTAACTCTCTGCTATCGGTCCGATGCAGGCATTCAGCAAACTTAGCCGCTGTACCACCCTTGGCTATTGATGCGCCGCATTCAACTTTTTAAAGTTCTCTGATGCTGTATGCCATACGTAGACAAACTGCAATCGGAGAATGCTATTATCTACATCGTTGTCTCCAAACACATTGGAGCTGAAGGTTGTGCGTATCATGAGGTTGTCCGTGGTTGTATAGTTTAATGTGAAGCCGAAATTTCCGATGTCGAGTTCTTCCCCCACTTCTACACTACTAATTTTTGACTGGAAACCGCTACGATAAAGCAAGTCCAGGGAACCGAAAAAGCTGGGGGTAAAATCTTGGGTTAGGTGCGCTTCCAATTGAATAATCGGGTCGTTCTCGAGTTTCTGCCCCACAAAATCATCGTTTTCAGCAAACATCCAGATAGAGGGAGTTAGTTCAAAGCTCGACATGTAGCCGGGGCTAAACACGCCAAAATGGTATTTGACAGGCAGAGCAAAACGACCCCACCAGCGGTTTAGTCCCATGTTAACCAGCTTTGCACCGTCGTATTCACCGATTGGAACTGCCATCATTACCGCGGCATCCACAGTCCAGGTCGGTTCGTAATTAAGCAGATCAACGTTACTCTTAAGCCGCGATGTGCCAATAAGATTAATATCCAACTGCACAGTGGGATCTGCATACCCAGAACTGGATTGACTGAAGGCGACACCTGGTGTGATACCGGGCGGTAAGAATTCTGTTGGAATACTGGCACTGATATCAGCCTGAACGCTACCCCCGGCTAAATTTACGGCAAGCGATGATGCTCTATTAAACAATGTCATGTGACGCGCCCAGCTAGCAACAAAGACATTGGCTTCGGCATCTGAGTTTGGATAGATGTACCCTACTGGATCAAATTGCTGTGCACCGGATGCCTGCAGACTTAAGTTTAGGTACTGGAAGGACACTACTGTGCTACCTTCCCGAGTCTTCCAATAGGCTCGTGCACCATCGTCTATCGCAAGTACCGAACCACTAAATAACAAGATGAGCAGGGCAGTAAAAAAGGCCAGTAATTGGGCATAACTGTTATTATTTTTCATACCAGATTCCTTCTTACTGGCTCATAAGTTCGAGAAGTTTTTCATAGGGAACCGCTTCCACACCACGAACAGGCGGATATTTATCATATTCGGGCACCGAGTTGGGAAGCTGCTTATCCAATTGCTCAAAAGGCGACCTTGTTCCAAGGATTACACCATTCGTTTTCACATATTCATCCCACAATGCGATAAGTTGTTTTCTTTTCTCAGGGAACTTGCTCGACAGGTCTTGCTGCTCTCCAGGATCCTTTGCAAGGTTGAAGAGTTGCCAGTCTTCCGTGCCTAGCGGCTCATAGATCCAGCTGATTTTCCAGTCCTCCTGTCGAATCGCGCGGTTACCAAACAACTCCCAGCCCAACCAGTCACCAGAGTCCCGAGGTGAATCAGTCTTACCAGCGAGCATCGGTACCCAGGATTTACCCTGCATGGGGGCGAGTTTTCGCCCTTTATAGGTAGAGGGACGTTCAACACCAGCAAGCTCCAATATAGTCGGTGTAATATCCATGACATGGAGCACAGCTTGATTATTTAGCTTTCCAGTGCCCTGCACAACGGGACCACTGACGATTAGCGGGGAGCGTATACCCCCTTCCGCAATAAATCCTTTATAAAGCCTAAAGGGAGTCATGGATACTTGCGCCCAACCAGGCCCGTACTCGGCAAATGTGCCCTTACGGCCCAGGGAATTGTGCCCACTTTCGGCAAAATTATTCATGGCATGGAGGAAGCCAAACGAGCCCTTTTGTCCTGACACCATTCTTACCAGGTCATTTCCCTCAGCCCCGTTGTCGGAGATGAAGATTACGACTGTGTTGTCGTACTCATCGATTTCGTTGAGATAATCGAAGACCCGCCCGATCTGATCGTCCATGTATTCCACCATACTGGCGTAAAGTTCCATCTTCCGCCCGATGGCTACACGCACTGCAGGTGTAAAACTAGTAGATCTCGGCACGAAAAAGAGGCGGTCAGCCGTGTTGACACCTTCATCCACAATGCCCAGTTCCTGCATGCGGGTGAGGCGTTGTTGACGAATTCCATCCCAACCTTCGTCGTAGCGATTCTTGTAGCGACGCAACCAGTCATCCGGTAAATGCAGCGGTCCGTGGGGTGCGGTATAAGCCATGTAGGCAAAGAAGGGTTTATTATCCTCGCGACCTTCTTTTATGAACTGGATGGTTTTGTCGGTGTAAGCTTTCGTGGCATAAAAATCCTCGGGTAGTTCTTTAACGGGTTGTCCGTCTTCGGTATACGGCATCTTTGGTACCTGCCATTCAACGTTCCACGCATCGTTAAAGTAGCTTCCACCACCGACTAGCGTGGAGAAGTCACGCTCAAATCCTCGGGCTTGTGGAATTTGATCAGGCTCCATACCCAGATGCCATTTCCCGACCATGTAGGTGTGATAGCCGTTGTCCTGCAATACCTCGGCGACGGAAGCCACACGTTTATTAAGTACGCCTTCATATCCGGGTTTTCCTACCTGGTTTGGCGCGGTAAGTTCGGCCATGTTTCCCAGCCCAGCAACATGGTTGTCCGTACCACTAAGTAGCATGGATCGGGTAACTGAACATGTTGGAGATACGTAAAAATCGGTGTAGCGCACACCTTGCTGAGCCAGTTGATCCAACACGGGTGTCTTGATTTCACCACCATAACTTCCCAGATCGGAATAACCCATGTCATCAGCAACAATTAATAAAATGTTAGGACGATTGTCCTTTGCATGTGCAAAACCAAGCACGAGGTAAAACAAGCAGAGTAAAACGGGTAGTCGAATGATTGATTTTACCATGAAGCCACTTCCTTCAGTTTCGTTGGGGTTACTGGCACTTGGTTGAAAATCTTATCGTCGAGTTTCTTTTTCTTATATAATCACAGCCACCCGAAATAAGTATAAATAAGGTCTAAGCGAGACTGTTGATTCAGATCAACTTTATCAAAAATGCTTAAAATTATTGTAATTTGCAACGAATGTTTTGGGCACGAAGTAGCCCCTGAAAATTCGGTTCTAAGTGTCTCTTATGGGTCGTTTGGTCTTGTTCTGATTTGGTGGACACCTGAATTGACCTGGAATACGGGTCAGGAGGTGGGCAATTAGCAGGACAGAGCTCTGAGTCGACATTCGTTTGAAAAACATAAATGCGCCCGTTTTTCCAGGCTTTAAGATTTCCGTTTCCGTGGGGATGACGTATTATAATCAGACGGGAGGTGAATCATGAGCTATAGCAATCTGGGTGGCCACTGCTACTGTGGGGCCGTCAAATTTGAAGTCTCGGGCAAACCCATTGGGGTAGGTCACTGTCATTGCGAAAGCTGCCGACGTGCCAGCGGTTCGGTGATGACAACTTTTGCCACCTACCGCCTCGATAAAGTCGAGTTTATCGGCGCGATGCCTACCCGATTCCCAACTGCCGACGGCGTGGTTCGCAGTTTCTGCGGACAATGTGGTTCGCCGATAGCCTACGAGTCTTCCGAGCAAGAAAATCTAATAGATTTGCATCTGGGCCTGTTTGACGATCTCGAACAAATCAAACCCCAGAAGCATACCTTTTACGCCGAAAAGCCAAGCTGGCTACAGGCCGATGAACACTTGCCGAAAAATACCGGGTCGATCGAACAGGCTTAGGCCCATAGGCCCGCTAGGTGCCGGAAGTAGGCTAGGTAAATGAATACTTCAACGTCAGCTAACGGGAAAGCTGAGTTTCAGATTTCACCAAAAAAGATTGGGGAAATATAATTAGTTTTATTGATGACTTTGCCTTAATTGTTGTAGCACAGATGCCACAGGGATCGTGTCCGATCTCCATTTATGAACTCGTAGTAAGGAAGATTATCAAGCGTGGGTTGTGCTAGAGCTACGATGTCAAAATCGATTCTTTTGTCTACGCGAATGGTTCGCGTTGGGAATGGCCACTGGACATCGGTCAATCCATGAGTACGCAGAGTCACGGACGACAATGGCTGGCCGCCGTCGCCTTCTAACGAACATTTAACATCCATTAGGGCGGTAGTCGTAATTGGCTCAAGATAGAAACGAGCCGCGTCCCCAGAAGATACCTGGTGTGGATGCGAATCCTCATTTTGAATAAAGGCACGCGGCATTTCCTCGGTTTGGACATTTGTCGTAAGTATGAGTAAGTTTAGTCCGAAAACGTATGACAGCCAAAGGCGCATCAAATCTTCCTCGTGGGATAACCGCGATTAGCAAAACGTCCCCAAGTGTACAATGAGTCAATGCCAGGTCCAATTGCAAAAATACTAATGTCCGCAGTGTGTCGGGAGTAGAAAGTTAACAACGAATTTTGAACGGCGGCTTCGGAGTTGTGGTTTATGAAAGAGTAACGGAGGAAGCCTATATCGAAAGAGGGTGACACATAGCTCACAAGCGCGAAACGAATCACCTCGCGTACCTATTATTAAAAATTTAGGCCTGGATAAATCTACTGGTAGAAGGAATCTACGAGTACTATACGAGGGTGGATATTTGAGGCTCATCTATATGAAGACCCTTCTAGTATTTTTTATATGCTTGATCACTGTATTTTCACAATCAGCATATACAAGTTACAGAGCAGATTGCGAGGGATACAACAGCGAAACATCAAGCTACGTAGCAGGTCAATGTTCTGATGGTAGTTTCGAGGGATATGATTCAGAAACTGGGGACCAAGTATATGGCGGTTGTTCACACGGAGGAGATCTCGAGGCATATGACTCAGAAACGAGCGCCTATGTTTACGGCAATTGTAAGAGTGGGTAAAAAACCATAACTTCGAGGTACATCGTGTTACCTGTGGTTCAGCAACCCTCGTAGTTCTTCGCCACACATTCACGGGCTAATTACTGCGCTTCGCCAGATTCCACCAGGTAGCGTGCCATGCCCTGAACGTTGAGTTCGCGCCAGTTATCGTACGAAGCCCAGGTTCTGTATTTTTCCATCTTGATGCTTTGCTTGAGTTCATCTACTGACTTACCGGCTTTTAATCCTTTCAGCACCGCCGCACGCAATTCTTCAAGATAAGCAATGCCGTCAGCAACATCGCTTTTCACCCCGACCGGACCGTGCCCACCGATCATCACTTCGAAATCAAGCGCGTCGACCTTTCTGACCTGGTCGATCCAGTGGTCGACGTTGGCGCCTGGAAAGTCGCGGTAAAAAAGACGTTTCGAACTAACCGCATCGACCACGAAGGCGACGTTATCAGGACGCACTACCATTGCGACCAGGTCGTTACCATGCCCGGGCCCGAGATAAGTCAGCTCGAAGGTTTTACCTCCCACAGTAAAGCTCATTTGATCGCTGAAGCGTATCGTCGGCTCCACCAGGTCAATATTTTCTGGTGCATTCTGATGCACGATCACATTAGGCACATCTCCATATTCTGTGCCGCCGGATGCGTGGTCGCCATGACTATGGCTGTAAACCAGGTGGGTGATCGGCTGGTCGGTGAGCTGCCCGATCTCGGCTCTGAGCCAGCTGGCCGCCTCGGGATTGATCGGGTCGGTCACCAGCACTCCATTGCCGGTTATTACGAACATGTTCACATGAAACCGGTTCTTAAAGCGGTATACATCGTCAGTAACGCGTGTGAATTCGCGCTTGGCGTCCTGAGCACTGGCGGCACTTGCTCCTATAGCCATCACCACCATTGTTATGAGTAGTAGTTTCATCGTTTCGCCTCCTTTTGGAATTTTTGTTTATGATATCTCGGACTCCGATTTTCTGATTTAATTCCAGACCATTAAGGGGTATAGAAATATAGAAGCCCTATTTTCACTAGTCTACCAAACTAGAGAGCAGAAATTCGCGACGCCACCATCCGGCCTTGGAGCACCCGAACTGACTGAATCTCACAGGAAGAGCGCTTATACACTTTTACACGTTGACCGCTTCACGCCCTGAGGCATTCAGTCAAGCTGACTCGAGCATTTTTTGCCTCTCGACTAAGGGTGACCCACGTCGCTCCAGTTTTCACTAAATTTAGTAATTTCAGTATAAGAAGCATATGCACCAATTCCAATGCACCACAAAAAATGCCCCATTTAACAAACGGGGCAAATGAGGAGGACAACCCAATATTGATAAGCTAATTATATTGAATTTTCAGCTTTATCTTTATGCCTCATTCCAGGCATATTCGGTGCCATCGATTTCTATGTCGATAATCTTTTTCATTTGAAATTTACTCCCGGGTCACATAGATATTTAGTATAAGTCGTCGCCAATCCCCAATTGCTACCTGATGAATACCCGTTGACGATCGACCATTCTGTTTTTTCTTTTCTCGCATTATACTCCTGTCGTCAATCTGAGCAAATGCGCGAAGCCGCGTAACCAATCCTGACCCTTTTCCTCAGTCCTCGTAGTTAGCGCCCTTGCGTTGCAGAATCCTGATTGCCGCTAGCCACACGCGCACCCCCTGGGGGTACTCCTGTGGTGCACCGCCGAAATGAAACAATCCTTTCACCGTTTTCTTTGATGCAAGAATCGGTTCTTCTCCCGACCCCAGTACATCGACCTGGATCTTGCACGCCATTTCCAGGTAATACAGATAATAAAAGCACTCGGCAACGGTTCTGCCCACGGCCAGTAGGCCGTGATTGCGCATTATCATCAGGTAGTTCGAACCGAGATCGCGACCCAGCGCTTCACACTCTTCTTCGGCGACGGTGACATCCATATAGTCGTGATAGGCTACAGTGGGAAGGATTATATTTGCGTGCTGAGACAGCGGTAGCAGTCCCCGCTTCATACAACTCACGGCTGCTCCTGCCCGTGAGTGGGTATGGGCGACGAAATTGACTTCTGGCCGCGCCTTCAATACCGCCGTGTGTATCAGGTGACCAGCCAAATTAGGTGAGCTACCCCCGGTGATCGGGGTTTGATTTATTTCTGTCTTCACCAGGCGCGAGGCAGTTACCTCATCCATTAAAAGCTCATCCGGTTTGATCAGGTACCGCCCGCTATCATCCGGCACACGCGCGGAAATATGGGTATAGATCAGGTCGGTCCAGCCGAAATGTTGGTAAAGGTGATGGAGAGCAGCCAGTTGTTGCCTTGCCTCGGATTCGCTGCCGGCCGGGACGAGACCCGTGTCATTGCAGATATGTGACAATTTACCCATTGATTAAAGCCAACCCAGTCTGTGCAAAGGAATTATAAACGCCCCGTTTTCACTATTCCACCAGATATCCGGGAAAATCATCTAAGGTACGTCCTTTACGCTAATCACGCTTTGGGGCTAACAATCATCAGCCCCGGCTGCCCCACACCTTCGAGTAATTTCGGCATATTACCGGGTTTACTCGCCACCTATAATTACGGGCAATGAGAATCCATGCTTAAGAAACTGGTATTTTAAACCCTGTGTGCGCATAATTTAACCAGCCTCCGCTTCGATAAACCCTGGTAGCGCATATGAGCTCCGTACCAAAGAATCTTCGATCCGATACAGTAAACACCATTGAAAGGATTCGTGAGTTACTGGACGAGCGCATTTCAACGGTCGACTCGGTACTGCAACAACATGGTCGCGGTGAATCCTGGCACCCAACCCAGGCACCCGACGCGGTCTGTTTCGCGCAATCAAATGAAGAAGTTGCACAAATTGTACGTCTCTGCGCAGAATCGCAAATACCGATCATTGCTTACGGTACCGGAACCTCACTGGAGGGCCAGGTACAGGCGATTAAAGGCGGGATATGCATCGATCTGAGCCGGATGGATGCGGTACTCGAAGTCAATACCGAAGATCTCGATTGCCGTGTACAGGCGGGTGTTACGCGCCGGCAGCTGAATCAGTACCTGCGCGATACAGGCCTGTTCTTCCCCATCGACCCGGGCGCAGACACCTCGATCGGTGGCATGGCCGCGACCCGCGCATCGGGTACCAACGCGGTGCGTTACGGCACCATGCGTGAGAACGTATTGGCACTGACAGTGGTTACTGCCAATGGCGAGATCATCAAAACCGGTACGCGAGCGCGAAAATCGGCGGCAGGCTACGACCTGACGCGGTTATTTGTCGGGTCCGAGGGAACACTAGGCATTATGACCGAAATCACGCTGCGGCTGTATGGCCTGACCGAGGCAGTTTCGGCGGCCATTGTCAGTTTTCCAGACGTGCGTTCAGCCGCTGATGCGACGATACAAACTATCCAGATGGGTATTCCGGTGGCACGTATCGAGCTGGTCGATCAGGGCTACATGAAAGCGATCAACAGCTACAGTAAAACCGATTACCCGGAACTCGATACCCTGTTTCTCGAGTTCCACGGAACCACCGATAGTGTTGCCGAGCAGGTTAAATTATTCGAAGAAATATCTCGCGAGTTCGGCGCCAGCGGGTTTCAGTGGGCACAGCGGGAGGAAGACAGGAACAGGCTCTGGCGCGCGCGACATGACGCTTATTACGCCGGTCTCGCGGTGACACCCGGCAGCCAGGGCTATGTCACCGATGTGTGTGTGCCAATTTCGAAACTTGCCGACTGTATCGCCGAAACTCAGCAGGATATCGTTTCGACCGGTCTGTTTGCGCCGATCATCGGCCACGTCGGCGACGGGAATTTTCATTCGACCATATTTATCGACCCCGACGACAAGTCGATGCTTGAAGCGGCGCTGGAGTTTGACAAGCGCCTGGTTCAACGCGCGCTCGATATGGGTGGCACCTGTACCGGTGAGCACGGCATCGGCATCGGAAAGCTCAAGCACATGCGCAATGAACATGGTGATGGCGCCATTGGTACGATGCAATCGATTAAACAGGCGCTCGATCCGCATAACATTATGAATCCGGGTAAGGTCGTCGACTGTTAGTGACGCTATCCGGCAATCTAACCGATCGGCGAATTAAAATTCTGCTTCGAGTGCCAGTGAGCTGACATGCGCCTTGAGCTCAGGGAAAAAATCAAAAAACAGCTCTAAAATTGAATCTTCATGCCTGCGTAAATCTTCGATAACATTGCCAAACTGATTGGCAAAGCGAATCCGCATTGCGATACGATCGAGCGCCTCTGCCACCGAATCAATATCCCGGTAAGAACCAAACCAGTCATTGGAGATCATGCGTGAGGTAACCCGACGCATTTCGCTACCGGGCATTAACGCCCGCCCACCTTCCATTCGCGCATAAAATTCCACAATCACGTCGTTCAGGTTTCGCGCATCAAATTCGTGCCAGTGATTTATCAGTAAATGATCAAAATAAACGTCCAGTGCAATGCCGGCGAAACGCTTTCGATCAGGGCTGAAGCATTGCTTGATCCCGGCGGCTCTGATGTAACTATCTGTAAAACGATCAACCGCGCGATGATTGTTCAGACCGGCCAGCACCGCCGGATCGAGTGCCGACTGATCGATGCCACGCGCAAAATCACCCAGCAAATTACCAACGGTAGATTCAAGCGTGGGCTGGGATAAAACCAGGTGGGCGAAGTAATTCATTGCCCTGTAAAGTCGCCTGCTGAGAAATATCGGTTATGCATGTAAATAAATACCATGAGTAGGGAAAAACTTATTGTCCAGTCGTCTGCGGTGATGTTTAATCCGTTCCTAGTCCTATGAACAGGAGCCTACCATGACCATAACTGCAGTCGATGCCGTTAAATCGGACAGCGAATCAGACCCATATTACGAAGATCGGATCAACCTTACCGCCGTATTTCGCATGACCGCCCGACTCGATATGCACGAATCGGTTGCCAATCATTTCAGCTATGCGGTCTCCGACGATGGTAAACATTTCCTGATCAATCCATTCGGGCGTCATTTCTCTAATATTCGAGCCAGCGAATTGCTGTTGCTCGACGCGGATGATGATTCGACCATGAATAAACCCAATGCGCCCGACCCGACCGCCTGGGCGATTCATGGTGCGATGCACCGTAATGTACCGCAAGCCCGTTGCATACTACACCTGCACCCGAAATACGCCACCGTACTGGCCTCGATTGAAGACCAGGGTTTACCGCCAATCGACCAGAATACGATGCGTTATTTTAACCGGGTATCACTCGATAGCGGCTTTGACGGGATGGGGCTGGGTGACGAGGCCGAACGCCTGACTTCTACGATGGGCGATAAGCGGGTTTTGATCTTGGGTAACCACGGCGTGATGGTGATCGGTGACACTATCGCCCGGGCTTTTGACGAAATGTATTATTTCGAACGTGCCTGCTCAAACTATATAACCGCTTTGATGACAGGAAAATCCTTGCGAATCGTTAGCGATCAGGTCGCCGAAAAAACCGCACAGCAGTGGGACCACTTCATTAATAATACTCGCTATACCGAGACCCACCTGAGCGAAGTACGGGAGATTCTCGATCGCGAAGAACCCGACTACAGGTTATAGACAAGAATGAGAATCGCGCCTACGAGCAGTAGGCGCAAACTATAAACTTATCCGATTATTTCTCCCTCGGCCTGATAAATGGGAAAATATCGGTCACTCCCATATAGTCGGTAATCGCTAGTATGGCAAAAACAAGCAATATCGTTCCCGCCGTACCCGCGCCGGCTGGCATTTCATCGATGCGTTGATGAACCTGTATCACCTGCTCATCGCTCATACTGCTAACCCGCAGCACCGAATCTGCCGGGCTAATACCAGCTTCTTCTAATTGCTCCTGTATCCAGTCACGTTTTTGCTGCATTGTTACCGGGTCCAGGGTCTGACCACCGGCAACACCAACTATTTGCCCGGTACCGACCATCGCCGCCTGTGCTGGTACGCTTAAAGACATCACCCCAACGATGACTAACACGCTTAACGCTAACTTTTTTATAGCTTTTGGTATAGACATATCAATAAGATCCTCTTGTTAAAAAATTCTGATTTATGGTCCCCAAATAATCCAGAGCCATTTAATCTGCCACTAATCTGAAATTATGATTAGTTCATCTACCAGTCCACTGGCGGACCGATTCACAATCACATCCATAATAACAAATAAAATTTAATTTTCTGTTAACTAGTTTATTAAACCTGCACGCCTAGGCCAGTTTGGCGCCATTGGGCACATTGCTTCCGGGACCAGCCAAAACTACAGCACCATCTTCTCGATGAAAACCGGTAACCAGGCATTCAGACCGCACCGGGCCAATTTGTCTGGGTAGAAAATTGATCACCGCAAGCACCTGCCGGCCTAGTAAATCCTCCCTGTTATATATTTCGGTAATCTGTGCACTCGATTTTTTTACACCAATTTCATCACCGAAATCGACTTTTAACTTAAACGCGGGTTTACGAGCCTCGGGGAAATCCTCGACCTCGACGATAGTACCGACCCGAAGTTCGACTTTTTCAAAATCCGTCCAACTGATTGATTCCATTAAAAGACGTTATCAAATGCTGTTGGTGGGGTTTTAGCCATGGAACCCAAGAGTATAAATTTATCCACTTAAGTCAAGAAGTGGACTTTGAAGGTACCCCTATGCACCCTATACCCGAATACGGAAGTTAAGTTCGACCCGGCATTGCGTCGTATAATACAACCGACTTGTTACCGGATTCGACCAAAAAAAACGGTATCATTCATACCTGGCACGGAGATAGGAGCATGTACCTGATCACAAATAGAGTACTCAATACGGCACAAAATGGCCTGAAAGTTTTGGGCAAAACACCAAACCCGCAAGGACCCAATGAGCTGAGATTGATGCGGGTGACAAAAAATAATAACAGTTGGGTGGCTAAAGCAATGATTGACAAGCTCACACCAGCGACCGTCAAAACCCTAAAAAAGAAATATAAACTGGATCTCGATATTTCCAGACCGTGGCATGGAAGTCTCAAGGTGGCCTGTGAGCTCTTTGACCAGGCGCGCATAGAAAATAAGTCAATACTATTTTTTATCCACGGATATAACAATGATGTTGAGGAGGTCATCAACACAGCCGTTGAGATCGAGAAACTCTATCAGGTGATCGTGGTGCCATTTACCTGGCCAGCTAATGGCGGCGGCGCAATTTCGGGTACCGCATCCTATCTGAGTGACAAGGGTGACGCCCGGGTCTCTTCAGGCGCATTGAATCGTACTATCGGAAAGATCCAGCAATTACACCGGATGCTGACTGCAGCGCGTAAAAATCAACTGTTGCAAAGGGCGAAGAAAAAAAATCCCGATAATAGACAGGCCGCACAATCCCATTTTGTCAAACTGGTAGAAAAAGACTGCCCGGTTACCCTGAACCTGCTGTGTCATAGTATGGGCAACTACGTTTTCAAAAACACGTTAAAAACCAGTGACAATTCAACCTCCGGGTTGGTGTTTGACAATATCTGTCTGGTAGCGGCTGACGTCAATAATCACGAGCATGCACAATGGCTAGCTAAGCTGGATGTACGCAAAAGAATCTACGTGGTGATTAATGAAAATGATGCTGCGCTAAAGGTTTCGCGCATTAAACCGGGTGACGAGCAGTTGGCACGACTCGGGCACTACACCCGTCAACTCAACAGCCCCAATGCACATTACCTCGATGTTACCGACGCCGACCAGGTAGGCATAGAACACTCTTATTTTACAGGGGACGCTATCAGCAATGAATCGCTAAAATATTTGTTTAATGAAATGTTTAACGGGCGAGCGGTAGAACATCATTTAAAATATAGGATGGATAACAATAGCTATAAACTGGGTAGCACGGGTATCGAGGGTATCGACCAGCTTCTTGCTTGATAGGGGCTATGTCCGCGAATGGCAGCTCTGATCAGGTCAGGATAAATAATGAAAAATGACTTGCTCGCGTTTGAAAGAACAGCCATCGAACAACTACCGATAGCCGATGCCGATGTATCGCTGCACCACCAGGTGGAACTTGGCCAGTGCTACGATGAATTATTACGCGAGCTAATTGACCACACGGTATGGCAGCAGGAGGAAATAATACTATATGGTAAGGCGTATCGGCAACCAAGGCTTAGCGCGTGGTATGGCAGCAAAGAATCCGTTTATACCTACTCCGGAATTACCCTGCGGCCTCTACCCTGGAACCAGACGCTGCTGAATATAAAGGCACGCGTCGAATCGATAGTTGCGCGGAGTTTTAACAGTGTATTGCTGAATTACTATCGCGACCACCGGGATAGTATGGGTATGCACAGTGACGATGAATCCGAACTCGGTAAGCGACCCGTAATTGCCTCGCTCAGCCTCGGCGAAGAGCGAACCCTGCTACTAAGGCACAGGTACCGCAAAGATATAACCACCATCAAAATACCATTACCGTCGGGTAGCATGCTTGTCATGAAAGGTGATACGCAACGCTACTGGAAACACGGAATTGCGAAGCAAAATCACTCCTGTGGCCCACGCGTGAATCTGACATTCAGAACCATATTAAAAAATTAGTAGTGCCCTACAGGGGTGTCTGCAGGACAAAAAACTCCGGATACTAGCTCCCCTGCTTTGCGTATCCGCTGCCGATTGCTGAGAAAGGCAAATTAAGTTCCAGTTCGGGCACCCGCATCGCGACCCATGCGGTGAAGGTGTTGCTATTGGGGCCAGGAAAGGCCTTATAGGTCGACTTCCAGGGATAGGCATGGGCTGCCTTTTCAACCGCATCAATCAGTTCTTCGACGCCCTCCCCACGGTGCGCCTTGAGAAGTCGGGGTTTTGCACCGTACCAGTACCGGTCAGGAATATCCTGACGAATCCCCAGAACCTGCGAGCCGCGCCATCCGATCACGTCGTACACGGTATAGTCCGATTCACCGGCTCGCTTGGCGGCAATCCAGGTGTGAATTGCAAACCAGCCGCGCCAGCTCCAGGCGTCGGCACCGTAGACGTGCAGGACCGCTTCACTGGTCACAGCGGGATCGGGTGCGATTCCGGCTGACTCGCGACTGGCGTTGTGCCAGTCGGTATGACTTGAACAACCGAACATAATCACACCTACGATAATAACGATCAGCAGTGGTTTCAAAACTTCCATCAATATATAGTTCACCAAAACAGAGCGAAGTTCAACCTGGTGGTAGAGATAGACTTAGTCGAACACCTGAAATTCGCCTGGCGCAATGGAAAGTGGGCAAGCCGGGAAAAAACATCGCGAGTGAACTTCGAGTCCGGTACAGCCTCGACAAAACATCCGGTATCTTGTACTACGACAATGTCGGTGAAAAAATGGTGTTAGAGAAAGAAGATTATATCGAAGCCGATTTTAAAGAGTATCGTACACCTGAAGATGTTCATCTGGAACAGCTACTTTTCGGGTGTCCGCAAGGAACTGGGCAAACTACTGTCAGATTAAATCGACCGGTATCGTTATCGGGATAATGATTTCTTAATATTCGCCTCAGGCCTCGCCTTTAAGAAGCTGGCTTAAATTTTCCAGCGTCTAACCTACAGAAAGAGGATCACCCAGCAAATTTGAAACGCCTGACACCCGCTCAAGCGCCCACTTTAGTTGTTTGCGCATCAGTCCGCTCAACGATTCGGGCGCGACGCTGTTGGAAAGCGGAACACCTGCTTCAATGTCGAGTAATTGTTGCTGCAAAATTAGATTGAAGATAATACGGTGAGCTTCGTCGAGGTTATCAAAAATGGTATTCATTTTATCTTGAAGTTCGCGTGCGCCCAGCAAACGTTCCGGGGTCGATTGTTTGCGAATATGATGCTGAATGGCAAGCACTCGTGCACAGGAAAAAATAGACATGATACCGCCCATTTTTAAATCCATACGACCGTTATCAAGTTTAAATCTGCTGAACATTCCGAGCGGTACCCGGTTTTTACAGGCATTGATCGACATCAATTTTAAAAAAGATGCGCTCTGCGCGCCCTGTTTAAATGCATAGTCGATAACCTGGTCAGCCAGTTCCCGGTTGCCGTGCACGCAAACCGCGTCGAAAAAGATATCGCAATTCAGAATATCATCCGGCGTCTGGCGTTTGATCCAGGTATTAATAGTCGCCTGCCAGTGTTTTACCGAATGCCTCCAATCGGCGTTGCTTGCCATAATATTTCCCTTGCAGTAGGGAACCCCGGCTACGTCCAGTATATCCGAAACACGCGTCCCGAGATTTGCAAACCATTGGTCTTCATCACCATTGGCTTCACCCCGAGCGTAAACTATTGCGTTATCCTGATCCATTGCCAGCATGCTCTCGCCGCGTCCGCCTGATCCCAGCACCAACATGGCGTATGCGCAGGGCGCTGATCCCAAACCTGCTTCCTGCATTTCGGTCTCTGCGAGCTTACAGGCCTGTCGCGTGAGCGCACAGAGTTCGTGCGAAATTACCGCGGCAATATTGCGAGCGTCTACACCCTCGGCCGTTAAACCACGGGCAACCAGGGCTATCTGGCCCCAAACTTCGGCCATCTTTGCGGCGTCCTGTGCCAGATCGATATCATCGCCCAGGGCTATCGCATCGTCGGCGCGCTGGCGCAACAGGTCGCGTGCCGACAGGGCGCCAACGATATTACCCCGCTCATCGTGTACACCCAGATGGCGAAAATGTTTTCGTCGCATACGCGCAATTGCGCGATAGACAAATGCGTCCGCTGGGAGGCTATGCAGGGGATACTGGGCAATGTCGCCAGCGCTGAGTTGCAGGGATGCATCGCCCTTCAGGTTAATAATTCGCAGTAAATCTCTCTCGGTGATAATACCGGTATCGGAATGACTAGCATCAGGTTTTACAAATACGGCACTAATTTGATGCCTGATTAACAGGTCCAACACGTCTGTTAGTTTGATGTCAGAATCGATGATGATCGCCGGACTGCGCATGAGATCACTCAGTCGATGGCGGTAGGGATAGGAGTCGATGCGGTCTAGTGCGGCCAGCGACGCCTTTTTACTGGTCGAGGATCGATGCACATTGTGCCAGCCCTGGCTCGCTTCGTTTGCCGCTATATTGGTAAATTTAAGGCAGGCGCGTTCGGCCTCGGCCAGCGTACGAATACCACGCTCACGTAAAAGCGGTACCAGTCGGAGAAAAATTTTCGCCGTGATCATTGCATCACCAAGTGCGCTGTGACGTTTGAGTATCTCGATACCTAACCAGGTGGCAATCGTATCGAGTGAGTAGCCGGGTAAGTTAGGCGCAATAATATTGACCAGGTAGTGGATATCCAATGTGCGCGGTGGCGTCCATACGATACCAGCGAGATTGTGTTCACGGCTGAATATAGCGAGATCATATCCGCTTGAATATCCGATCATCAGTGCATCTCCACACCAGGCATCAAATTCGGCTTTAACCGGAGAGAAGCCTGGAGCCTGCGATACATCCTCGTCACGGATACCGTGGATTGCAGTATTGGCGGCCGGAATCGGTTCACCCGGATTAACATACCGTTCGAAGGTCTGCGATTCATCGAGACGGCCACTGCTAATTTTTACCGCACCGACCTGTATGATGCGCGCTTTGGTGGTATCGAGTCCGGTGGTCTCGGTATCAAACACAACAGCGTTGAGCGTCACCAGTGGAGTGACAATATTTCCGGTACTGATCGCCGTTTTAGTCATCGCTGGTCAACGCCCCCCGGATACCTCGACAAAACTGCCCGTCGTGTATGACGCGTCCTCAGAAATCAGCCACATGATTACCCTGGCGACCTCAATCACCAAACCGCCGCGTTGCATCGGCACGTCGGATTTGAGTCGATCAACGCGCCCGACCTCACCGCCGCTGGCATGCATATCGGTATAGATCAATCCCGGCCTGACCGCGTTGACACGAATACCCTGTTCGCCGAGTTCCTTCGAAAGACCAATCGTCATTGCATCGATCGCGCCTTTTGAGGCCGCATAATCGATGTATTCATGCGGTGCGCCGAGCACTGCGGCACGCGAGGAGAGATTGACGATAGACCCACCCTCACCACCGTATTTTGTCGACATTCGCCTGATCGCCTGTTGACAGCACAGGAAGCTGCCCTCTACATTGGTTCGGAATATACGTTGCAAACGACTCAGGGAAATATTTTCGAAATCGGACTGTTGCTCAAGAATACCGGCATTATTCACCAGGGCTGTGAGCGGACCCAACTGACCGTCGATAGTTTCAAATAGCCGATCGACATCGGACTCATCGCCAATATCGGCCCGTACTGCAATTGCGTTCGCACCCGATGACAGTAAGGAGTCGAGTAACTCATTGGCTTCGGATTCACTATGGTGGAAGTTGATACAGATCGCGTAACCTGCCATTGCAGCGAGACGCGCTGTTGCTGCACCGATACCACGGCTAGCGCCAGTTACGAGCATTATTTTTTGCATGCCATCTCCGTCTGAGCGACCTGTCCGACAGGCAGGAGCTTACTGATAAATCAACTCCAATGTCTCCTGTTGGTGACCTTTTTTACGAATCGCGTGTAGCCCGAGCACCCCTTTGGTGTCCTGTCTTATCTCGATATAAACCTGTGCGATCGGCGTGTGCATGCATTCTATCAGTTTGATTGAATCTTCATGCTGATTATAAACAATCATCGATTCTGGAGTTTCGTCTAACAAGCGCTGTAATTGCTGCAAATCTGAACAGGGCTCGCAATCTTCGGCACCGTGGCGCAGTATGGCAACCAGCGGCTTGGTATCCAGCCTTAAGGCGCGGGTAATAATTTTATTGGTGCAGGTGCGTTTGATCGTCAACATGATGTCATCAGGGATCTCGAAAAACCTGATATTACGGAGTACCCTTTAATCTAGCTCGTAGCATCTGGTTAACCTGCCCCGGGTTGGCCTGACCCTTCGATCGTTTCATAACCTGCCCGACAAAAAATCCCAACACCTTTTCCTTACCGGCGCGAAACTGTTCAACCTGATCCGGATTCTCCGATATCACTTCATCGATCAAGCCTTCGATAGCGCTGCTATCGGTAATTTGCTTCAGGCCACGTGCATCAATGATCTGGTCAGCACTTCCTTCGCCCTGCCACATCGCCTCGAATACCTGTTTGGCAATCTTACCCGAAATTGTGCTATCGGCAACGCGTCGTAAAAGTCCTGCCAACATTCCGGGGTTCACCGGAGACTGTTGAATTTCAGTATCACCCCGGTTCAGCGCGCCCGCCAGGTCGCCAAGTATCCAGTTTGCGAGTTGACTTGCCTGTCCCTCGCCCTGCTTCAGGGCCTGTTCAAAATATTCAGCAGTTTCACGGCTGGCGCTGAGCTGTTCAGCATTATACTCGGACAGTCCAAATTGTTCGATATAGCGTGTACGTTTTTGCTCGGGTAACTCGGGTAGAGCGGCTTTAATACGCTCGATATCGTCCGCGGTAACTTCTACCGGCAACAGGTCAGGATCGGGAAAATAACGATAATCGTTGGCTTCTTCCTTACTGCGCATCGAACGTGTTTCATTTTTGTCGGCGTCGTACAATCGGGTTTCCTGAATCACCGTACCACCCTCTTCGATCAGGTCGATTTGACGCTCAATTTCGAAATTGATGGCGCGTTCGAGAAAACGAAATGAATTAATATTTTTCAATTCGGCGCGCGTTCCCAGTTCTTCCTGCCCGGCAGGGCGAACCGAAACATTCGCATCACAGCGAAAAGAGCCTTCCTGCATATTGCCATCGCAAATTTCCAAATACTGTACCAGGGTGTGTATTTTTCGCGCGTAGGCAACAGCCTCTTTGGCACTACGCATGTCTGGATCTGATACGATTTCCAACAGGGGTGTTCCCGCACGGTTCAGGTCGATACCGGTCTGTTCGGGAAACTCATCGTGTACCGACTTGCCCGCGTCTTCCTCGAGGTGGGCGCGGGTAATTCCAATTATTTTATTAACGCCTTCCTCGGGACTGATGCTTAACTCGCCCTTGCCTACGATGGGTAACTCAAACTGTGAGATTTGATAGCCCTTGGGCAGGTCGGGATAAAAGTAGTTTTTGCGCGCGAATACCGATAGAGGTGTTATTTCGGCACCGATAGCGACACCGAATTTGACTGCCATATTAACCACTTCGGCGTTAAGCACCGGCAATACCCCGGGAAACCCGAGATCGACCGTGCAGGCCTGGGTATTGGGTTCCGCCCCAAAAGCGGTCGAAGCTCCCGAGAATATCTTACTCGATGTCGCGAGTTGGGCGTGAATTTCGAGTCCGATGACGGTTTCCCAGGCTGCCATTATGCCAGCTCCGGTGTTTTCAGGTGCCAGTCCGTAGCTTGCTGGAACTGGTACGCTACATTGAGTAGACGTGACTCATCAAAGTAGTTTCCGATTAATTGCATGCCGACCGGTAACTCCTGCGAAAAACCGGCGGGAATAGATATGCCGGGCAAGCCGGCAAGGTTCAGTGCGAGCGTATAGATGTCCTGCAAATACATACTCACCGGGTCATCGGTTTTAGCGCCCTGCTTAAAAGCAACTTCGGGGGTAACCGGGCATAGAATGACATCGACCTGTTCAAAGGCTTTTTCATAATCCTGTTTAATCAGACGCCTGAGTTGCTGGGCCTTCAAATAATACGCATCATAGTAGCCGGCAGACAAAACATAAGTGCCAATCATAATGCGACGCTTGACCTCGTCGCCAAAGCCCTCGTCCCTTGAACGCTTATAAAGGTCTTCCAGATCGTCGGGATTATCGCAGCGATGACCGAAGCGTACACCGTCGAAACGCGACAGGTTTGATGAGCACTCGGCCGGGGCGACTACGTAATATACCGGAATTGCCAGGTTTGCGTTCGGCAACCCGATATCAACTATCTCAGCACCGAGTCTACGGTACTCCTGTATCGCAGTTTCGATCACCCTGGCCACATCGGCATCAAGACCTTCGGCGAAATATTCCTTCGGTAAGCCTATTTTTAGACCTCTGATATCGTCATTCAGCTGCTCGCTATAGTCGGGCACTTCCCGGTCAATCGAAGTCGAGTCACGCGGGTCAAACCCCGCCATTGCCTGCAGCAATATGGCACAGTCCTCAGCGCTGCGCGCCAGTGGCCCGCCCTGGTCAAGACTCGAGCCGAAGGCGATCATGCCATAGCGCGAAACACGACCATAAGTTGGCTTAATACCCGAAATACCACACAGTGCTGCGGGTTGTCGGATCGATCCACCGGTATCGGTTCCAGTAGCGCCGGGTGCCAGTGAGGCCGCGACCGCGGCCGCCGATCCGCCAGAAGAACCACCGGGGACCCGTTCGAAATCCCAGGGATTGGCGACCGCACCGTAATAACTATTTTCGTTCGATGATCCCATCGCGAATTCATCCATATTGGTCTTACCCAACATCACCGCACCGCCCTGCCTGAACTTCTCTATGATGGTTGCATCGTAAGGCGCAATAAAATTATCCAACATTCTGGATGCACAGGATGTCTTGATACCGTCGGTACAATAGATATCTTTGTGGGCAAGCGGTACTCCGGTCAAGGCCCCGGCTTCGCCCCGGGCAATCACCGCATCGGCAGTTTTGGCCTGTTGCAGGGCAAGCTCATCAGTGACTGTAATAAAACAATTGATTGTGGAATTATATGAATCGATTCGATCGAGATATTGCCGTGTAATTTCGACACTGGAAAATTTCTTTTGCGCGAGGCCCTGCTGAATCGCCTTAATGGTATTAGTCGTCATCGGTTTCACTCGATGACTTTGGGCACACGGTAATACCCGTTTTTAACATCGGGGGCGATACCCTGGAACTTGTCGCGCTGATCGATCTCCGTGACTTCATCCTTGCGCAGGCGTTGAGTGGCATCCATCGGATGCGCCATCGGTGTGACATTTGACGTATCGACTGCCTTCATCTGTTCCGCGAGTGCCAGAATATTGGATAAATCGGTGGTCAATTGCTCGATCGCGGAGTCGTTAATCTGCAGACGTGCAAGTTGCGCAATATTCCGCACATCTTCATTTTTCAGGGTCATTTCAGAGATTTCCCGGTATAGCGGTTGAAAAGCCCGCAAACTTAGCATAATTTCACATTTAGTTTAACCGAAACGCCTGTATATTGGCGCTTTCTTCCTTGCCCAATTGATCGCCCATTGCTAGAGTACGCCGATCTGGGCCAAATTTGCGCCTAATCAAGGAATTTCGTGCAATCGCGCACTCATAACACTTAACTATTCGGGTTAAAAGCAACGCATGTTTTCAGCTATACGGGGTTTGTTATCCAACGATTTATCCATCGATTTAGGTACCGCTAATACACTTATTTATTCAAGAGGCCAGGGCATAGTCCTGAACGAACCATCAGTTGTCGCCATCCGTCAGGATCGCGGGCCCGGCGGACCAAAATCAATCGAAGCGGTCGGTACCGATGCGAAAAAAATGCTCGGCAGGACGCCGGAACATATCGAAGCCAAGCGACCGATGAAAGACGGTGTAATTGCCGACTTCACCTATACCGAAAAAATGCTGCAGCATTTTATTCGCAAGGTTCACGAAAACCAGTTTTTACGACCCAGCCCTCGCGTGTTGATTTGCGTACCCTGTGGCGCAACCCAGGTAGAACGCCGCGCAATTCGCGAATCTGCTATGGGTGCCGGTGCGCGCAAGGTCTATCTCATCGAGGAACCGATGGCGGCGGCAATCGGTGCGGGTATGCCGGTCGACGAACCGCAGGGATCGATGGTGCTTGACGTCGGCGGAGGCACTTCTGAAGTCGCGGTCATGTCGCTCAACGGTATCGTATATTCGGCATCGGTACGGATCGGTGGCGATCGATTTGACGATGCAATCATTAACTACGTGCGCCGCAACTACGGTATTTTGATCGGTGACGCTACCGCTGAAAAAATCAAGATTGAGGTTGGCGCCGCATACCCGGGGAAGGATTTAAACGAGATTGAAGTCAAGGGTCGAAATTTATCCGAAGGCGTACCGCGCAGTTTCACGCTGAATAGTAACGAAATACTCGAAGCGTTGCAGGATCCACTTTACGGGATTATCAGTTCGGTAAAAAATGCGCTCGAGCAAACTCCACCCGAGCTGGGTTCTGATATTGCCGAACGCGGTATCGTTCTCACCGGCGGTGGCGCGCTGCTGCGTGATCTGGATCGGTTGATCATGGAAGAGACTGGCTTACCCGTGATAATTGCCGAAGATCCGCTCACCTGTGTGGCACGAGGGGGTGGTCGAGTTCTGGAAATGATCGACGAACATGGGCTGGATTTCCTCGCCATTGAATAATCAGGCCTGTCGCCATTTAAAGCTGTCATGTTATGTGCTGAACGGGTAGCAGGTTGGCTATATATGACGCCTGAAGCTGACACTATCCACTGTTTATGAACCAACTGCATCCCCGCGAGCAAAATACTCTAATTCGAACGCTGTTCCTGGTGAGTTTGTGTGTCGCGTTGATGTTCGTCGATCAGCGATTCAATCATCTCGAAGTGGTGCGATCGAATATATCACTGGTACTGTCACCACTGCGATACCTGGTCAGCCTCCCGGTTATCACCGTTAATTGGGCTAATGAATGGCTTAGCTCTCATACCGATATACTGAATGAAAATGCAGTACTCAAGGCCGATGGTCGAATTCTCAACGCGCGATTGCAAAAAATGCAGGTATTACAGGCAGAAAATACACGACTGCGAAATATGCTCGGATCATCGCGTAAACTTGCCGACCAGGTAATCGTGGCAGAACTGCTCTCAGTCGATCAAAACCCCTACCGACAGTTAATCGAAATCAACAAGGGAACTAACGACAGTGTCGCCCTGGGGCACGCGGTGATTGACGATTTTGGCATCATGGGGCAGGTGATTCACGTTAATCAATATACGTCTACAACAATACTGATTTCCGATCCGGAGCATGCTATTCCGGTGCAGTTCATTCGCAGTGGTACCCGTTCTGTTGCCTTCGGTAATGGCAGCGTGGACCAGCTGGAATTACGCTACCTGCCGGCAACCGCGGATATTGAGGTCGGTGATGAACTGGTTACGTCCGGACTCGGTGGACGTTTTCCGGCGGATTATCCTGTCGCAAAGGTAATCTCGATTACCAAGGATCTGACCCTTGGATTTGTTACGGTACTCGCTAAACCACTGGCACGTCTGGATAGCAGTCGCGAAGTACTGGTGGTTAAACCAAATAACGGCATAGCCCCGGAATGATATCCATAATTTTAGTGCTGCAGTAAAATTAACCGTGCTGAATCTGCGTTATTTTGTTATTTTCCTGAGCCTGCTGGTTGGCCTGATCCTGATGATTTTGCCATTGCCCGAAGCCGTGCAGATCTACCGTCCGCACTGGGTGGCGTTAATTCTGATCTACTGGAACATGGCATTACCCGGTCGGGTTGGCCCCTGGATTGCTTTCATTATCGGAATAATAGTCGACACTTCGCAAGGAACACTGATCGGTCAGCATGCACTAGCGCTCGTCATTATCATTTATATAAACCAGAATTTTCACCAGAGAATTCGGGTAATGTCGTTGATTCAACAAGCTATCTATGTCTTTGGGTTATTAATGATCAGCCAGGTCATCATTGTCTGGGTCGAGGGTATTATGGGTAGGCCACCACCAATATTAGCCTTTTTTGGCGCTCCTTTTGTCGGCATGCTGATCTGGCCATGGGTGTTCGTCATTTTACGAGATATAAGACGTAAGGCGAATATAAACTAACATGGATTTTCAGTACCTTGAGTCGAACGAACAACTGGCAGCATTTTGTGACAAAATTAAAAATGCCGGGTACTGCGTTATCGACACCGAATTCGTGCGGGATAAAACCTACTACGCCGTACTTGCACTGATTCAGATCGCAAGTGAAAAACATATGGCCTGTATAGACCCGCTCGCCATCGATAATTTTGACCCACTGGTCGCACTGCTTCAAAACCAGGATTTAATCAAGGTGTTCCATTCGCCTAGCCAGGACCTGGAAATACTATTCCAACGGTTTTCCTGTATGCCGCAGCCTGTGTTCGATACCCAACTGGCCGCCGCCGTACTCGGGTACGACCACCAGGTTGGATATGCCGATCTGGTCAACCAGATTACCGGGGTAAAACTCGATAAAAAGCATACGCGTGCCAACTGGAGTCGTCGTCCACTGTCACAGGATGAAATCAATTATGCAATGGATGATGTGCGCTACCTGATTCCTGTCTATAAAACCCTGATAACTGAACTGGTGGACAAAAATCGATACCCCTGGATCGAGGATGATCTACTCGCAATGACATCGATTTCGAACTATCAATCAGAAACAGCCGACTTATGGAGACGTCTGAAAGGGGTACAAAAATTAAAGGGTGTTGAACTACAGATTGCCCGCCATCTATGTCAGTGGCGAGAACAAATGGCACAACAGAAAAACCTGCCGCGACGATGGGTCGTAAAGGACAATCTTATTATCGAAATTGCGCGCCTTAAGCCAGCGAAAACAACTGATATGGATTCGATCCGTGATATTAATGAAAGGTTTATCGATAAACATGGCAACAGATTATTAGAAATCGTCGCTACTGCCCAGAACTCATCGCAGTCAGATTGGCCCCAGCACGATGTAAAACAATCACTGTCAACACCGCAACAGGCTTTAGGCGACTGTTTAATGGCTTTATGCCGAATAATTGCGCAAGACAATCAGATTGCGGTGGCGGCGCTGACTACTCGCAGGGATATCGATAACCTGATTACCGACAGGAAGAACAGCCGGCTCTCTCAGGGTTGGCGTTTCAGTGTCGCAGGAGAGAAACTACTCGACTTTATATACGGTCAGTCAGTACTGAGCGTTAACGGCAAGCGTATTCAATTAAGCCCCCGGGATTAATTTTGTCGCTAGTATTCCTCCCAGGGTCTGGCTAAAATTTCTTTTACTTCGTTTATTCCTCGTGAATTAGTAGTATTCTAATATGATAATTTCCATTTTGTTTCCCCTGGTACCCTATGAACCCTGAAAAGATCCGGCAATTGATACAGCAAGGAATGCCTTCAGCAAGCGTCGATGTTTCTGGCGGCGAGGGAAAGTTTGTTGCGCAGGTAGTCAGTGACGATTTTAATCAACTGTCACTCATCAAACGGCACAAACTGGTTTACGCTTGCGTGCATGATGAGATAGCCTCAGGCGAGCTGCATGCGCTTACTATTATCGCGAAAACATCCGCTGAAATGGCCTAGCCAGGCCCTCTATGCATGAAGGGAGTCGTAATCGTGGGGAAATACGCGCTAAACTCAGGCTACGACCTGACAATCCCGTCCTGAATTCTTTGCGCGGTAGAGCGCTGCATCGGCGCGTTCATAAATTGATTTGACACTGTCTCCATCCCAGGTTTCGGTAAGGCCTGCAGACAGGCTCAGGGTGACGCGTTCCTGATTAAAACTGAATTCCCGGGCCTTTACCGCTTTGCGCAATTTCTCGACCAGTACCCCGGCTTGTGAAACATCAGTATTCGTCAATAGAAGGACAAATTCTTCCCCTCCGATCCTGAAAATAAAGTCCGATTTTCGGATCTGTTGCGACATCATATTTGCAATAATTTTGAGCACATTGTCACCGGCGCTATGACCATATTTATCATTAATATTCTTAAAATGATCTATGTCCAGGATTGCATAGCTAAAGGGTGAACCGTATCGCTCCCAGCGAGCTATTTCCTGCTCTATTTGTTCGTCATAGGCCAATCGGCTTTGCACGCCGGTCAATGTATCGTAAAGCAGTTTTTCGCGGTTCTCGATTAGCTTTTGCTGTAACAGCTCGGTTTCTTTTTCCATCTGCTTAATTTTTGTGACAAGACTCTCGCTCCTGACCCCGACCGCCTCGTTCCGTGTGGTAGCCTGACCTACAAAATCCTCTACACCCTCTTTTATCAGATCGATATTTTTCGCAATTGCTGATTTCAGCTGACTGATATTCTCGGCAGCGTCGACCTTATCACTAATTTTAGCCATGCCCTCCTTCATCAGATTTTGCAATGAAATTGCCTCCCGATGTCCGGACATCTGTTCCTCGCGCTCCTCGGTAACAACCTGGGTTAAATCGCCAAGTTGTTCGGTTACATTCGCTATAAAATTTTCGAGTTCACTTTTTTCCTGATTTAATTGATTCAGCGTATCTGATATAGAAGCAACACTTTCAGTCAGAGTCTCCGGCCATATGGTATCTTCAGCGCCATCTATAACTTTTGCCTTTAATTTACGGTTGGCATCGCTGGCGTCCTGAATAATTGAAAGCCGTTCCAGTAACCTGGAAACAACGTCATCGATCGAATTCTTGATGATGCCTGGATCTGTCGGCAGATTCTCATTGGAAGCATTGCTATTAGCTTCTAATGAGTTCACGTTCTGTACAAGAATCTCGATTTCGCTGACTAGTTTTTCGTCCTGTTTATCGCGCGACAGGGATTCAATTAGCTCCAGTTGTCGGTCCAGGCTTTTATCCAGGTCACGACCAACGGTACACAAATGAGCAATAGCATTACGTAAAATAATCTCCTGCGATCGCCATGCGGACTCTTTCTCTTCAAGCCCCTCGACGGAATCCTGGTATTTGAGCTTTGCTTCAGTATTCTGTTTCAATGTTTGTCATTTAGTAATTGGGCAAGGATACAGGCCATGTGTGCATTCCCGCAGGGAGTTATGTACATAACCCTGCCTGGCTGAGGTTTTGCGCCGAATTGTCACTGCCCTGAATTACTAGAATGGCCCCCGGTTGGCTAGCCTTATGAAAGGACTGGATACAACATATGAGTGTAGTTCCTCTTATTAATCTTTCCAGTATAAAATAACCGTTCGCGGTCAATGAATACGAGGTTCGGGCGGGTTTAAAATTAAGGAACCTCTAATCAATTCATGAATGAACGCGTTGTGCCCAAAATGATCAATTTCTGCGTTGTGAACCTTAGCAATAGCTCTGCTATTACTTGCGTTCCTCGCCTTGAACTTGATCATTTTGAATCACAACCCGATTCACCCAGAATTAATCAGAGATTCCTATAATGAAAAATGACAATCTTATCTATATCTGTACCCCTGATTTGTTATCCGATCCTGGTTCTCGTGGTTTCAGCGTTGATGACAATGGCCGTACCGTCGAGGGTTTTATAGTAAAGAAAGACTATTCCTATTTCGCCTATCGAAACACCTGCCCACATACCGGGGCGCCACTCGACTGGGTAGAACACCAGTTTCTCGACGCGGACGGATCGCTGATTCAATGTGCAGTCCACGATGCGCGATTTTTCATCGATTCCGGTGAATGTGTTTTTGGGCCCTGTCCGGGAGAAAGTCTCGAAAAACTGGATATCGTGGTGCAGCAGAATGGGATTTATTTACAGGGCTGTTAGGTAATATTAGGAGCTTATGTACAGGGAGGTATTGTATGCCGATTTAGCAGGAGCATTAATCGGCGATGTACAGGGAGGTATTGTATGCCGATTTAGCAGGAGCATTAATCGGCGATGTACAGGGAGGTATTGTATGCCGATTTAGCAGGAGCATTAATCGGCGATGTACAGGGATGTACTGTATGCCGATTTCGCCTAATGCGCCTACTTTTTGGTGCAGGAGCAAAAATCGGCAACGCCGTAATCGCGGAAAAAGACAATTAACAGAGGTGCCCATAACAGTCGTATTCGTCGCTGTCGTATACTCTAACTTGATAGAACTCCCCGAAATTGAGTGACAGGCCAGTATCGATATAGACTAGTCCGTCAATTTCGGGCGCATCAGCATACGAACGCGCAATATAGCCATCATCAGTTTTCTGCTCGACCAGCACCTGCAAGTCCTTCCCAACACGTTGCTTCAGTTTTTGGCTGCTGATTTCCTGCTGCTTAAGCATGAACAAGTCATATCTTTGCTGTTTCACTGCTTCGCTCACCTGTCCTGGTAACTGATTGGCAGCTGCACCATCAACCGGGGAGTAGACAAAACAGCCGACACGATCGAGTTGAGAAGCGTCGAGAAAATCGAGTAATTGTGCGAAGTCGTCGTCGGTTTCGCCGGGGAATCCAACGATAAAGGTACTGCGAATGACTAAGTCTGGACAACTATCACGCCAGTTATGAATGCGCTCGAGCACCTTTTCACGATTTCCCGGTCTTTTCATCGCCTTTAAAATTTTCGGACTCGCATGCTGAAACGGAATATCGAGGTAAGGCAGAATCATCCCATCGGTCATCAACGGAATGACATCGTCGACATGTGGATAAGGATAAACATAATGCAGGCGTACCCAGACGCCAAGCTGCCCAAGCGCTCTGGCGAGATCAAAAAAACGGGTTTGCAGAGGTTGCCCCTGCCAGAACCGGGTGGAATACTTCAAATCGACCCCATAGGCGCTGGTATCCTGTGAGATAACCAGTAATTCTCTGACACCGGCCTCGACAAGGATTTCAGCCTCCTGCATTACCTGGTCGATAGGACGGCTTACCAGATCGCCACGAAACGACGGTATAATGCAAAAGCTGCAATGGTGATTACAACCTTCGGATATCTTGAGGTAGGCGTAATGGTCTGGTGTCAGCTTGATTCCCTGCCGGGGAACCAGATCAAAAAATGGATCGTGTAGGGCGGGTAAATGTTTGTGGACGGCCTGCATTACTTCATTTTTTGCCTGTGGACCTGTTACAGCCAGCAAATCGGGAAATTTTTTGCGTACTAGTTCCGATCTGGCGCCCAGGCAACCGGTCACGATTACCCTGCCGTTCTCACGCACCGCGGTATCGATAGTATCGAGTGATTCTTCAACCGCCGAATCAATGAACCCACAGGTATTGATAATCACCAGATCGGCCTCATCATAGCCAGCTACAATGTCATAACCCTCGGCCCTGAGCTGGGTTAATAACTGCTCCGAATCAACCGTTGCCTTGGGACATCCGAGGCTGACAAATCCAATTTTACGGGATGTGCCCGACACTCAGTCAGCTTTTCTGAATAATGCGGGTAGAAAGAATTCACTCACCAGCAGGGGTTTATTGTCGATTACAAACAGCGAGCGCCTGCCCCAGATATGTTCACAGTTTTGAGTACTACCGGAAGTGGCAATATCGAATAGTGAGTCGTTGCTGGCAATTCTGGCCAGTTGTTGCCTTTCCCGGCGTAAACCCGGAATCGAGAACAAATAGGCACCCAATGGTCGCTCCCCCAGATGACGCAATCGGCGATGCCTGCCACTCATGGTTTTCAAGGGGATGATTGAACGCGCATAGACACAAACGGTTTCACCGCATAACAACTGTACCTGCCTTAGCAGTACTGTTTGCCGGAACGGGATATTCAATAATTTAGCCTCGTCAATCTTCGGCTTAACCCATCGCTGGCTTAGTACCCGAACCGAGAATTGGCCCGGGCAATGATCTATCATACGACTGGTTAAGGAACCCTGATCGTCAAGCCAGGAGATAACTTCAGGATCGATTTTTCGCGCGGATATGTCAGTGGGTCTGTACCAGGAAGAAGCGCCGGGGTGTTTCAAATTGTTGCATCGGGGAATAAAGTGATCGCATTATCCTTGAAATTGTGACGCAGCGCAAAATGCGCACCAAAGGTGGGCCCAGTTACTGGATGAAATAGTAAATTAATGATTTAATGCCATGAAATGAAACGAATGGAATGCCCATGAGTCGTCTCAATGCTACGCTAATCATGCTGTACACATTATCTGTACTATCGTTTTCAGGCCATGCCGAGTTACAGGACCAGGGTTTGAATTCAATCATGCAGATTATTGACAAGGCAATAGAGGATATTAACACCAGGGAAACCAGCGGAGACAACGCCGAAGCCGATGCGGAGGCTTTGGAAAACGCCACTACGACAATTGTGAATCTATCGAAGACCCTGGGCTCACTCAGCTATTCAAGATTGCAATGCGGTGAAGCCGACGTGTTATCAGAGTTTACCCAGCGCGTGCAAAAAATGCCGGAACAAGGTCGTGATGCGATGCGGGATGCTTTTCAGGAAGGTTTTGACAAGAGTAAAGACGATACCCAACTGCTTTCCGAAGATGAATGTGCTCGACTGACCCAGGCGAGGGTTCGCACAGAAGCTGTCGATGAAACCAACGTGGTCGAGGAAAAGCAAAAAAAGGAAACTGGGCAACCATTGGTCGAGAAAGAGCCGGAACTACCACCGGAAGAACCTAGATTGCGACATTTACGTATCGCGGAGCTCAGTGGTCAACTCGCTTATAAGCGCAAGATCTGTGATGGGGAGGAAGTTTTTACTCGCGATTACAACGCTTTTATAGAATCGGTGCCGGTAGACTACCTGCAAGAGGTAAAGGATATGTACTGGAAGGGCTACAAGCATGGCCGGCGAATGAATCCTGATCTAAGCAGCGATACCTGCTAGTCATTCCCCAGGCTGCTGATCAATAGATACAACCCCGGAATCAATAACACCCAGCTCACCAGCGGCATTAGAAACTGGCCGCTGCCAATCATCACCGGGGCCAGGCCATCCAGGCCGGCAATGATACTTGCGCTGATAACAAAACTACCACCAGTAATCGCTCGAATATTGCGAGCATTGGACTGGCGAATTTCCTTTTGCAGCATTTCGAGCTGCTTCGATTTGAATTCAACCTGGAGTTCGTCATTGGCAATTTTATGCAGGGTTTTGAAGGCCAGTTGCGGTAAATCAGGCAGGTTTTCTGCAATATAGGGCAAATTCCTTTTTAACCCCTTGACCAGTGCCCGTACGCCCAATTGCTCGCTTAGCCAGCGTTCCAGAAATGGTTTCGCGGTATCCCAGAGATCAAGTTGCGGGTAAAGCTGGCGCCCCAGACCTTCAATGTGTAAAAAAGTTTTCTCCAGCAAAAGTAACTGTGGCTGGATTTCCATATTGAATTGGCGAGCAGTTTGAAACAGCCGCAATAATAGCTGACCAAAGGAAATCTCGGCCAGCGGGCGTTGAAACATGGGTTCACATACGGTGCGTATGGCCGCTTCAAAGTCATCTATACGGGTATCGCGATCGACCCAGCCGGAGTCGACGTGTAATTCCGCTACGCGACGATAATCGCGGTTAAAAAAAGCAACAAAATTTTCTGCCAGGTAACGCTGATCCTGGGTCGAGAGTGAACCCATGATACCAAAATCCACTGCAATATATTTCGGGTCATCCGGGTTCTCTGGCGAAACGAAAATATTACCGGGATGCATGTCGGCATGAAAATAATTGTTTTGATACACCTGAGTAAAAAATACTTCGACGCCCTTGCGCGAAAGCACCTCGAGATTGATCTTGTGTTGTTTCAACTGTTCGAGGTCGGATACCGGGATGCCTTCGATGCGCTCGATCACCATTACCCTGGTTTTACAGTAATCCCAGTAAACCCGTGGCACATAAAGATCGTTCGAACCTTCGAAATATCGCCGGAGTTCACTTGCGTTTGCCGCCTCGCGCACGAGATCAAGTTCATTCAGCAGGGTCTTTTCAAATTCTTCGACAATCTGTACCGGTTTCACACGCTTCGCTTCCTGCCAGTAGCGATCGGCCAGGCGCGCTAACACCATTAACAACCGAGTGTCCTGCCTGATACGCGCTTCGATGTTCGGGCGCACTATTTTAACCACAACCGATTCGCCATCGGGCAGCTCGGCGTTGTAAACCTGTGCAATCGAGGCCGAAGCCAATACCTTATCGTCGAATGACCTGAAAAGCTCATCGATTGGCTTTTCCAGTTCCTGTTCAATAATACCGCGCGCCTGCTGAAGCGGAAAAGGCGGCACCTGGTCCAGCAGTTTCTCCAGCTCATCGGCGATGTCCGGGGGTAGTAAATCGCGCCGTGTCGCGAGCATTTGGCCGAACTTGATGAATATCGGGCCAAGCGATTCAATACACAGCCTAAGCCTTTCCGCCTGTGAAAGTGAACTACTGCGAAACCAGTTGAAGGGATTAATTAAACCGAGCAGGCGAAGCGGTCGAAAAAAATGAATCGACAGGATAATTTCATCCAGCCCATATCGAGCCATGGTGAAATTAATCACGATCAATCGATACAGGGTTTTCATTTTTTCAGGCTGCGGATAAGGTGGCGCAGGCGTACTTCAGCGCGCTCTACGTCCTGCCGGAGCGTGGCTGCCTGTTGCTTGAAATGCTCGAATTCGACCTGGGTCGGGGTCAGGCGGATTTCTTCGCGCAGGTATTCGCTGCTGGTTTGCGATAATGATGTCGCGCTCTGGCATAGCCAGTCGGTAGCATTGCGAGCCTGCCGATGGATCTGGTGGGCCAGTATATCGCCGCTATAATGAGAAATTGCTTCTTCCCAGTCCAATTCCAGTTCGGCAAATATCTTCTGCATCTGCTGCGCTACCGCGGCATTGCCGCTGATATTAACGCCTTCCTGAATCGAGGTGCTGATTTTGTCTTCTTCCATGGCAAGACTCAACAGCGCCATCAAGCGCCCCGAGATAGTCGCATCGATGGGTTTTGCGGGTTCATCGAGAGCCAGTCTGATGCCCCAGCTGCCAGGATGGCAAAAAACCCTGATGCCCAGATCAGTGACGTCAATTTTGATGCAATGGCCCTGCAAATCCCGGCATCGGTCAATCACCTGTTGATCCATTGACAGCAGGCGATTTCCACCGATTTCGGCGAGACCCAATAAGGTATTAGCGAATGGCGCAAGCATTTCTATTCATCGATGCGGCAAGACCGCTCAATATTTGATAGCCCGGTGCAATGCTACAATACCACCGGTCAGGTTATACACGTTCACTTCGTCAAACCCGGCATCATCGAGCATCATGCCTTTTAACTTTTCCTGGTCAGGATGCTTCCGAATTGATTCTGCAAGATACTCGTAGCTGGCGCGGTCTTTTGCGATCCACTCACCTAAACGGGGTAACAGTTTAAAGGAGTAAAAGTCGTATATTTTTCCCAGGGGCTGATAAACAGGTTTTGAAAACTCGAGCACACACAGCCGTCCGCCTGGTCTTAGTATCCGACGCATCGAACTAAGCGCTTTAAGTTTATCGGTGACGTTGCGCAGGCCGAAAGCAATGGTGATACAGTCAAAACTATTGTCGGCAAATGGAAGTATTTCAGCATTACACTGTACCGGAATAACCCGATTCACCAGACCTTCGTCGATCACCCGATCACGACCCTGTTGTAGCATCGCCGAATTAATATCGGCGAGATAAACCTGCCCGCTTTCACCCACCATTGCCGCCTGCCTGATCGCCAGGTCACCGGTACCGCCCGCCAGATCAAGCACGCAGTGCCCGGCTTTCAGACCGCAGAGTTCAAGCGTGAATTTCTTCCACAGACGGTGAATTCCGAACGACATGACGTCGTTCATCAAATCGTAATTATCCGCTACCGAATCAAAAATACTGCCTACTCGTCCCTGTTTTTCGGAAGCAGGAATTTCGTCAAAGCCGAAATCAGTGGTGGATTCTTTTTGCACGGAATAATCGCCCAATATTTAACAGCACAATTTAAACAGTCGCTGATTAATTTCAGGTCAACCATAGCAGATGACACCCAGGTGGTCAGCTATTGTAAGGCAATATTTCAGGTGGAATGTTTAATCCGTCTTGCGCTCGTGACCAGCCTCGGCCAGTCGATCGAGGTAGGTTATCCATTTTTGCTCGTACTCGGCACCAAGATAATAAAGGTATTCCCAGCTGTAAATACCAGTATCGTGGTTATCATCGAACACCAGGTTAATCGCATAGTGCCCCACCGGCTCGATGCGGGATATATTTACATCCTGTTTACCGAGTTGCAGTACCTCCTGTCCTGGACCATGCCCCTGTACTTCGGCCGACGGCGAATACACACGCAGGTACTCGGTGGGTAGTTTGAAATTTGAACCGTCTTCAAAGCTGAGTTCGAGGATTCGGGATACCTTGTGAAAATTAACTTTGGTCGGTCGTATAGTAGACATGATTTGTTAGTCCAGATCGGATCGCCATCACTAGAGAATGTATTGGCTCAGGTCTTCCTCGAGCGATAATTCACCAAGATGTTCATTAACATAATCGGCGTCGATTTTAATTTTCTGGTCAGGCATATCGGATGCGTCGAAGCTCACGGTTTCGAGTAGGCGTTCCATCACCGTATGCAATCGACGGGCGCCTATATTCTCCTGCTTTTCGTTAACCTGCCAGGCTACTTCGGCGATACGAGCGAGCCCGTCATCACTGAAAGCCAGCTTGACTCCCTCGGTTTCCATCAGTGCGGTGTATTGTGCGGTCAGCGATGCATTCGGTTCACGCAGGATACGGGTAAAATCCTGCACGGTAAGCGCTGACAGTTCGACCCGGATCGGCAGGCGTCCCTGCAATTCAGGGATCAGGTCACTCGGTTTTGACAAATGAAACGCGCCGGAGGCGATAAACAGGATGTGATCGGTTTTAATCATACCGGCCCGGGTGGAAACCGTGCAACCTTCGACCAGTGGCAGTAAATCGCGCTGAACGCCCTCGCGCGATACATCGGCACCACTGGTTTCCTGGCGTCTGGCCACCTTGTCAATTTCGTCAATAAATACGATACCGTTTTGCTCGGCGTTTTCCAGAGCGTTAAGTTTTATCTCGTCCTCGTTGATCATTTTTGCCGCTTCTTCATCGGTCAATAACTTCAACGCCTCCTCGACGCGCAACTTGCGTGTCTTCTTTTTCTGGCTACCCAAATTTTGAAAAAGACCTTGCAGCTGGTTAGTCATATCTTCCATGCCCGGGGGCGCCATGATCTCGACACCAACCGTGGGTAATTGCAGATCGACTTCTATTTCGCGGTCGTTAATTTTACCCTCGCGTAGCATTTTGCGAAATTTTTGGCGGGTGTTGGTCTCGCTGCTATCGGCTTCTTCCTGAAAATCGCTGGGGCGGGGTAACAGGGCATCGAGTACTTTTTCTTCCGCCGCGTCCTCGGCACGATGGCGCACCCGGCTGACCTCGGCTTCGCGCATGCCATTCACCGATACGTCCACCAGATCACGAATGATTGACTCAACATCACGGCCGACATAACCGACTTCGGTAAATTTAGTTGCCTCGACCTTGATGAAGGGTGCATTTGCAAGCCTCGCCAGGCGACGCGCAATTTCAGTCTTACCGACCCCGGTTGGCCCCATCATCAATATATTCTTGGGGGTAATTTCGTTACGCAGCTCTTCGCTCACCTGCTGGCGACGCCAGCGATTGCGTAATGCGATCGCCACAGCCCGTTTTGCCTGGTCCTGGCCAATGATGTGGTTATCCAGTTCCTGGGTTATTTCACGCGGTGTCATCTGGGACTGAGTTATATAACTGTTATCCACGATCAATTCGCGCCGTAATTAATTTCTTCAAAGGTGTGATTAAGATTGGTGTAAACGCAGATTTGTCCTGCTATTTCGAGACCTTTTTGAACTATCTCGTGCGCATTCATTTCAGTGGTATCGAGCATTGCACGCGCCGCTGCCTGCGCGAAAGCGCCGCCGGAACCGATTGCCATCAGGCTGTCTTCGGGTTCGATTACGTCGCCGTTACCTGAAATTATCAGTGAAGCGTCGGGATTGGCAACGCATAAAAGGGCTTCCAGCCTACGTAGTGCCTTGTTGGAACGCCAGTCCTTAGCCAGTTCTACGGCGGCTCGCACCATCTGCCCATTGTGCTTTTCGAGCTTGGCCTCAAATAATTCGAACAGCAGGAACGCGTCGGCGGTGCCACCGGCAAACCCGGCGATCACCTGGTCCTTGTAGAGACGACGGACTTTCTTGGCGTTGCCTTTCATGATCGTATCGCCCATGCTGACTTGCCCGTCACCACCGATCACGACGCTATCGCCACGCCTGACCGACAGGATGGTAGTACCTCTATATTGATCCAAGATTTATCCTCGGCTTATCAGTTGAAACGGTTTAAATCTCTGATATAAGGGTTAAAAATCATATTTTCAAGACTTTCTTTTTGCCCGCGGATGGGCAGCATCGTAGACCTTCGCCAGATGCTGAAAGTCGAGATGGGTATAAATTTGCGTGGTTTTAATATTAGCGTGGCCTAACAATTCCTGTACAGCCCGCAGATCACCACTGGATTCAAGCATATGGGTGGCAAAAGAATGACGCAGCGCGTGAGGCGACAGCTGCTGATCGATCGATCTTTTCTTAACCAGCAGATTCAACCGGCTTTGCACATTGCGCGGCGATATACGATTCCCCTGTTTACTGATAAATAGAGCCTGTTCGCCAGCGTCGCGACAAAAATCTGCGCGCAATAGCAACCAGCGCCTAACCGCCTTAACTGCTTTCGAGCCAATCGGCAGATAACGGTTCTTGTTGCCTTTACCGGTGACAACCAGTTGTTGTTGACCGGGATCGATATGATTGAGATCGATTCCAACCAGTTCAGCCAGTCGCAAGCCTGAGGAGTAGATCAACTCAAACATGGCGAGGTCTCGAATCAACAACGTGTCATCGCTTTCCCGTTCCTGGAGCAGGCGACCGATCTGTTCCGCATCACAGGTTTTCGGTAATAGTTGTTCCGATTTTGGAGCCCGCACCTCCATTGCCGGATTGCTTTTTATCAGCTTGCGGCCAACCAGGTATTGATACAAACCGCGGATCGAAGATAGTTCACGTTGTATCGAGCGGCTTTTCAGCCCTTTTCGGAATCGATGTGCGGTATAGGCGTTAACCAGGCTGTAATTGACTTCGGTCCAGTCCTCAATTTCGTTTGCGGTTAGATATCGGGCAAAATTATTCAGGTCGCGCGTATAGTTCTTGCAGGTGTGGGGCGAGTAATACTTTTCACTGCGTAATACCTGGATGAAGTCCTCCAGATAATTTTCCGGTTTCATGACTTGTGCGGAAGCGGGCTAGGCGTCCAGAAGCCCCTGGATGCGACTACTGACCAGTTCACCGAGATGCTTGAGAAATATCGTCCCCATGTTCTTGTTGAAACGATCTTTGCTGGCACTCCCGAGGCAGAGTAATCCAATCTCGGCGGTATGGTAGAGCGGTATCAATGCACTCGATTCCACTTTAATCTCATTACCGAATATTTCCTGAATAATCTTGTCCTCGAAATGACCGCAGACCGGTTTACGTTTTGCCAGCCAGGGTTTAAGTGTATCCACAATTCCGCTATTAGTGTCCAGATAATGAGTCTTCAGTTTTTTGTTCTTATCGGCAATTTCAGGCAGGAACCGGAAACAGACGTAATCGGTACTAAAAAATGTCTGTACCTGGTCCTGTACCGTCGACAATACGTCGTCGAGCGTATCGGTATTCAACAGTTCCAGCGCAAGACGGTGGAAACGTTGGTTCAAATCTTCGTTTTCCCGGGCAATATTAACCAGCTCGACCAGCTTTTTTTCCATCTTGCGATTTTCATTACGCAGGATTTTCAATTGTCGCTCGACTAACGAAACAACGTCACCACCATGGTGTGGGATCGCCAGGGCGGTGAATACTTCAGGGTAAGACATCAGCATTTCAGGGTTTTTTTGCAAATAGTCTATAACCTTCGCCTCGTCAGATGCCGGATTAGCTTTTGGTTTGGCGGTCGTTTTAGTCATTATCAATTTCACCCTCAAACACCATCGCGGTTACACCTGTCATCATAACGGGCTTTGCCTCGCCTTGCCATTCGAGTTTAAGATTCCCACCGCGTAATTCTGCGCTCGCCTGCTTACCGAGCAGGTCCAGGCGTTGTCCCGCTACCAGAGCAGCACAGGCACCCGTACCGCATGCCCGGGTTTCCCCCACGCCACGCTCAAATACCCTGATCTTGAAGTTGCCGTAATCGATGACCTGCATGAATCCAACATTCACACGTTGCGGGAAAAACGGATGTGATTCCAGACAGGCACCGATTGTCCCGACATCGGCTAATTCGACATCGTCAACCTGAATCACGATATGAGGGTTTCCGATTGCCAAAGCGCTAAACAGAATGGTCTGCCCATTGACATCCAGTGAATATTGATCCGACTGCTGATCGGTATCCAACGGGATGCGCCGCGGCTCAAATTGTGGAACCCCCATGTTCACCCGAACCCGATTATGATCCAGTAATTCAAGCTGGATTAGGCCGCCACTGGTTTCCACCGAAATTAGCCTGGCGTCGGTTAATTTTCGATCGCGTACAAAGCGCGCAAAACAGCGCGCACCGTTACCACAATGCTCTACCTCGCCGCCGTCAGCATTGAAAATTCGATATTTAAAATCAGCCAGCGCGGATTCGGCTTTTTCGACGATTAGCAATTGATCAAAGCCGATGCCTGAATTGCGCTCCGCCCACGCGCGTATCTTCACCGGCTCGGGTTTAAAATTTTGGTTAATCGCGTCGATGACGATAAAGTCATTGCCGAGCCCGTGCATTTTGCTGAATTTTAACGGCATCGGTAGCGACCACTCACGGTAACAGGGTCTCGCCCTGGATCAATTGTTCAAACACCTCGCGTTCACGCACACAGTAATGCCGATCACCATCGACCATCACCTCGGCTGCACGGTTCCTTGAATTGTAATTTGACGACATCGAAAACCCGTAAGCGCCAGATGAGCGAATTACGACCAGATCATTCTGGGCTAACTGTATAGACCGATCTTTGCCGAGGAAATCACCGGTTTCACATATCGCGCCGACGATGTCATAAACACGTGACCGTTCATCACTGTCTAATTCGACACGGATAATTTCCAGCCAGGCATCGTAAAGCGATGGACGGATCAAATCGTTCATCGCCGCATCGACGACTGCGAAGTTCTTGTCTTCAGAGTGCTTGATGTAGTTTACCCGACTCACCAGTACCCCGGCATTTCCGGAAATTGCGCGGCCGGGCTCGATTACCACGATTCCGTCAAAATCGTTCAACTGATTTCGTAATGCACCCAACCATTCCTCCGGTAACGGTGGTGTTTCATCCTTGTAGCGGATACCGAGCCCACCGCCGAGGTCGAGATGCCTGATCTCTAAACCTTTAGCTTTCAAATCCTGTACCAGAACGAGCAGACGCTCGAGGGCATCGACATAAGGTGATAACTCGGTCAATTGTGACCCGATATGGCAATCAATACCAATTACATCGATATGCGGCAGACCCTCGGCTTTCAGGTAAACACGTTCGGCATCTTTAAAGCTGATACCAAATTTGTTTTCTTTCAACCCGGTCGAAATGTACGGATGTGTTTTTGCATCGACGTCCGGGTTGACCCGAAACGAGACGCGCGCAAGCTGCTGGTTTCGCCCCGCTATGTCATTTAACTGGTCGAGTTCCTGCTCCGACTCGACGTTAAAACAATGAATTCCGGATTCAAGCGCCAGCTTCATTTCGTCAGCGAGTTTACCAACCCCGGAAAATATAATCTTGCCCGGATCACCACCGGCACGCAGCACGCGCTGCAGTTCACCGCCCGATACAATATCAAAACCCGAGCCCAGTCGTGCTAGCACGTTCAACACCGCGAGATTCGAATTAGCCTTTACCGCGTAACAGACCAGGTGTTCGCGACCGGCGAGTGCGGTATCAAACGCGTGCCAGTGTCGTTCCAGCGTGGCGCGCGAATAGACGTACAACGGTGTGCCGTAGGTTTCGGCCAGCGTGCTGATTGCGACATCTTCGCAATACAGTTTATTGTCTTTGTAATTGAAATGGTCCACAAATATCACAAGCGAGCAATGGCTAGCTATCCTTCTGGGCCTTCTTGTCTTCTTCGGGTAGCGTCAACGGTCCCTTATTGCCGCAGGCTGTGATGACCATTGTGAGCAGTAGCAGGAGTAGTAACGGGAGCATATTGCGGCGCATGATTAAAGACTCGACCAAAACGGCTATTATGTTGATGAGCCAGCCGCTAAACAAGTCGAAAATAGCCTGTTTTACAGATAGAGACCGATGATAGACTAACTGCTATCAATTTCCGGCATCCAGGCTCAGGCAAATTCCTTGCGAATGGAATCACTGTGCGCGCCTAGGGCGGGGACCGTTCCGGGACTGACCTGCGCATTCGAGCGAATTGCCGCCGATGCGGCAACACTGGCTTCACCCGATGGTGTGCTGATCTGCATGCGTCTTAATTGAGGATGCCTGGAGAGATCCGCGACATCATTTATACGTCCAAATGCAATGCCAGCCAGCTTCAGCCGCTCGATAACAGTAGCCTGGTCGAGCATCGAAAACACATCGTTAATTAGTTGATCGACCAGGTCACGGTGGGCCACGCGTTGTTGATTTGACAGCAGCCGCTCGTCATCGAGTAATTCGGGCTGACCAAGCACGTCTCGACAAAGGCCCTGCCACTCGCGTTCATTTTGAATCGCAATAACGACGCTGGTATCGTCTCGCGCCGAATAGGCGCCGTAAGGGCTAATCGTTGCGTGATTAATACCGACGCGGGGTTGTATAGTACCGTTGTAATCATAATACAGCAGGGGTACCGCCATCCATTCAGCCATACTGTCAAATAATGAAACCTGGATGACACAACCCTCCTTACTATGTTGGCGTTCTATCAACGCCTCCAGAATCGAAGTGTAGGCCTGCATTCCGCAGGTAATATCGCAGATCGAAAAACCCACCCGCCCGGGCGCATCCGGGGTACCGGTAATCGAGGAGAGTCCCGATTCACACTGTACCAGCAGATCGTAGGCTTTCATGTCGCGATATTCGCCCTGCTCACCATAGCCCGAGATATTGCAGCAAACCAGACCAGGACAAGTTTCACGCAGCGCCTCACTACCCAATCCGCAACGTTCGGCGGCGCCGGGTGCCAGGTTTTGAATAAAGACATCTGCTTTCGCCAGCATCCGATGTATCAGTGCTGCGTCCTGATGGTCCTTGATATTCAACACCAGTGACTCCTTGCCGCGATTAAGCCAGACAAAGTAGGCCGATTCCCCGTCTACCACGCTGTCGTAGCCTCGTGCAAAATCACCTTCTTCACGCTCGATTTTGATCACCCGCGCACCGGCATCGGCCAGACGGCAGGAGCAATAGGGTGCCGCTACCGCCTGCTCCAGTGTCACCACCAGGATTTTGGATAGATCCAGCATTAGAAGGATTTCGGCAAACCGAGGATATGAGTAGCGATGTTGGACAGAATCAGGTTGGTTGAAATCGGTGCAACCTGGTACAGGCGTGTTTCGCGGAATTTCCGTTCGACATCGTACTCGGTTGCGAAACCATAACCACCATGCGTTTGCAGGCACATATCAGCCGCAGCCCAGGACGCTTCCGAAGCCAGCAACTTGGCCATGTTCGCCTGTGAGCCGCAAGCCTCTCCGGCGTCGAACAAATCGCTCGCAGTGACGACCATCTGTGCGGCAGCCTCGGTTTGCACATAGGCACGGGCGATCGGAAACTGCACACCCTGATTTTTACCGATCGGACTACCGAATACCTCGCGTTCCTTTGCGTAAGCGCTTGCCCTGTCGATAAACCATCGCGCATCGCCGATGCATTCTGCCGCAATCAGTATTCGCTCGGCGTTCATACTATCGAGTATATAGCCGAACCCCTTACCCTCTTCCCCGATCAGATTTATTGCAGGGACGCGTAACGCATCGAAGAATAATTCGGTAGTGGCATGATTGATCATGGTTTCGAGCGGTCGCACGGTCAATCCATTGCCAATCGCCGCGCGCAGATCGACGAGTAATACCGACATGCCCCGGGTTGGCTTTTCGGCCTCATCACGCGATTGAGTGCGCACCAGCAATAACATCAGGTCCGAGTGCTCGACGCGGGAAATAAATACCTTCTGCCCGGTGACGATATAGTCATCGCCATCCCGCACAGCTTTGGTTTTGATACGAGTAGTATCGGTTCCGCTCGAAGGTTCGGTCACGCCGAACGCTTGCAGACGTAACCTGCCCGCGGCTATATCAGGCAAATATTGCTGTTTTTGTGCCTCGCTACCATGGCGTAGCAAGGTTCCCATGGTGTACATCTGCGCGTGGCAGGCGCCGCCATTAGCCCCACTGCGCTGGATCTCTTCGAGTATTGCGCAGGCAGCCGCGATATCCATGCCGGCGCCACCGTACTCTTCGGGGATTAAAACCGACAGGTAGCCACCCTCGGTCAAGGCCTTGACGAATTCAACCGGGTACAGTTTTTGCCGATCCTTGTCACGCCAGTATTCGCCCGGGAAGTCGGCGCACAGGCGCGCTACTGCATCGCGGACATCGGTATGGTTTCTGTTATCGGGCATGGTTAATTTTGGTCGAGCCGGAAAAACCGAGTGTACATGGCTTCGGGTGGGAGTTTAAGTATTTAGGTTTAAACTTTAGGTGTCAATTATTTCGGGGTAGGTTCAGTTCCGCTGCAATGCATTGTTAGGACATGTTAACATTAAGTGACAGGTCTTCATCTATTACATGGGAATTGAGATTTGGGATTTCATCATCAGATTTGAAGTTCACTCCTTCTATCATCAGAAGCAAAAGGGGTCGGAGACAAATGCTAACACTAATGATTCTCAATTGTCACCGACCCCTTAAATAGGTGCCGACCCCTTAAATCAGGTGCCTTGGTTGCCCTCCATGATTGTCGACCACCTCGGGGGGATGTTTGCAAGAGTGTCTCGAGGCATGGATGCCGAGAGCCAAGCGAATACAGGGAAGTACCAAACGGCGCTTGTCGCCGTTTGGTAGCGGCTTTTGCGGGCTTTCACCCGGGGAGGTTCTAAAGGTTTCGATGAAATTTTCCCCGGACACTAGTGCGCTTTCACGGGAATAACGGATTTATACTGCGCGAATGACGGATTATTACTTAGGCACAATTAAGTATCACGCAGCTACAATATTAAACCCGGGTCCATAAGGAAATCCGGTGATATTCTCGGCACTGTCCTCACCGACCACCAGGATATCGTGCTCACGATATCCACCCGCCCCCGGCGTTCCCAACGGCAGAGTTAGCATCGGTTCCATCGAAACCACCATTCCGGGCTCGAGTACCGTATCGATATCTTCACGAAATTCCAGGCCAGCCTCGCGGCCATAATAGTGGCATAACACGCCGAAGGAATGGCCGTAGCCGAATGAGCGGTACTGTAGCAGGTTCAGGTCGTCAAAATATCGATTGATTTCGTCGCAAATTCCCGAACAGGTAGCGCCCGGTTTGATCAGGGACAAGCCCAGTTCATGGGCACCGACATTGGCCTGCCAGATTCGCAGGGAATCGGCATCGGGTTCGCCGAGGAACAGCGTCCTCTCCAGCGCGGTGTAATAACCGTAAATCATCGGAAAGGTATTCAGGCTCAGGATATCGCCCCTCTTCAACTTCGCAGTAGTGACCGGGTTGTGGGCACCGTCTGTATTCAACCCGGTCTGGAACCAGACCCAGCTATCGCGTAATTCACTATCGGGGTAGCTACGCGAAATTTCCAGTTCCATCGCGTCACGCCCGGCCATTGCCACGTCAATTTCGCGGGTACCCTCCCTGATAGCTGCTTTTACCGCTGCACCGCCTATATCGGCAGTCCGGGCACCACCTTTGATCAACTCTATTTCCTCGGCTGATTTGATCATGCGCAAGGCCATGATTTCGGTGTTCAAATTCCTGATATTAACTTCGCCCAACATGCCAAGCATGGTATCTCGTGCAACCAGGGTCAGGTGATCGGCTTCAATGCCGATATGGGCAACGCCGGGGATAATCGATTTCACCGCGCGCCAGTAATTGTTACGCTTCCAGTCGGTGTAAACCAGGTTCTCGCCATAGCAGCGACGCCAGGGCTGGCCGCCGTCTAAATTCGCCGATACGGTAACACAGCGATCTTCGGTCACCACGCAGGCATAGGAACGACCGAATGAACAGTAAAGGAATCCTGAATAGTAAGCGATATTGTGCATCGAGGTGAGCAACACCGCGTCGACACCGGTATCGCTCATTAACCGACGTAGTTTAGTCAGGCGGCTTGCGTACTCTGCATCCGAAAAAGGCAGATTAGCTTTTGACCCGTTCTCTAATTGAAAAAACTCGGGTCGAATGGATTGCGACTGGGACATTGGTTCATTCCGAAGTATCCGGATGAAGACAATTCACCCGGTAGTAAATCCGGGCGTACAGGATCAAAAATATGCATATGCAATATCGATAGTGCCCGGAATTAGCGACGCCATCACTACAGGCGGGAGGATTTTAGCCAGCAATAGCTGGCTATACAAGCGATTATTTGGGGTTAATCAGAAACAGGTAAGCAGGCTGAAATGGTTATTTAACACCGTAAATAAATTCTTCGATCTTGGTTGCATCGAGCAGGGTAGTCCAGCTGTTCGCACCCGAACTGTTAAGGCGCTTGTCCCACTTCGCCAAACGCTTGCGGTAGACTTCCGGGTTAGCACTATCCTTAGTGAGCTTGATCACATTCATCGCCGCAATATCGATTCCTTCAAACTCGTCATCGGCAAATTTGCGCACTATGCCCGCGGGCAATTCTTCTTTCATATCGCTAAAGACGAATATCACCTGGGTTCCAGACTGAGTGGCCTTGAGATAATCGGAACAGAGCATCATAGCGCCGCTGATATCGGTCATCCGAGATTTGGCTTTGCCCTTACCAAACTTGTCCAGCTTTTTTGACAGGCTAAGCTTCTGATTGTTAGCCTGGGTAGGCCTGTAATCCAGGGTCAGCTTGGTGACCAGGTTTTCCTCGGCATAGCTATTGCTGTCTATTTTGACAAAAAACAGGCTATCGCCAGGAAGCATTCTGGGCAATATGCCAGCCTTGACAATATTAACCACGCCTTTTTTCTCAGCCGAATAGGTTCCAGATATATCGACCAGTGTGCAGAACGAGGTTTCGTACTGTTTGCTGTCAGTACAGGCCGCGACGATCGAGCTTACGGATACGGCAATAAGGACATACTTTATAATATTTCGCATACTATTTCCCCTGCTTAGCGGGCGCCAAGTGGTTTCCCTGTAATCATCTTGTATAACTGCAGGGGCACTATGATGTAAATGTCGAAGATATGAATCAAAATCTTGAAGAATCCTTCGATAATATAAGCGACTATATTGGCCAGATGGCAAACCAGGGTAATGAAGAGGGCGTAGAGTTTTGCAAAAGCATGCTGACTGGCTTCGATAAACATTTCCAGCGGTATCGCTATAACCGCCAGTATCCAGGGTAGTACAAACCCCAGTAACGCCTGTCCGATAACGGTAATATTCGAATCGATGGTATCTGCCATCGTGGCTGATTTCCCAGCCAGGCTGAGGTCCAGAGCAGTCTTGGCTTCAGCCAGGTGTTCACGCAGTATCGCCAGTGAGGCTTCCACTGTGGACAGGAACAATAGCCCGATAAACGCACCATACAATATGACCATGCGCTTGCCGCGTGTCATGGCAGCAATTTGAGGAAAGGTATGGGTAACGCCCATGGCTTCGAACATGAATATACCCAGAACCAGTTCAAGGGCAACAATGACCAGTGCGGAGACCTCTGATACCGCCAGACCCGCTACCCGGGTACCCGCAGGCACCAGTTCAGACATAGGCAGTGCTATCAGGTTAAAGTTAATGAAGGCACCAACCAGTCCAACAAATATCACAATTAGCGAAATGATGAAAAGTTTTGTCATTTTAGAAGCCAGCATATCTATGGATTCTGTACCACCATTCGATAATTTCTCGTACTGCTTCATATACTTGTCCATATTGCGGCTATTTTCGACCACCCTGTCTACTTTAGAATTGATCTCCTTACCGATTTTCTCGATACGCTTCCACACGGGTGCCATGGAACCCAGTATCTTGTGGCGTTTGCCAGCAACCTCGCGTAGTTCAGACAGGGCTTTCTTCTCACCCGCGATAGCGGACTTGTGTATTTCACCGAGCATTTTCTCGATTATTCGATCACCACTCTTTCCCTGGGCCCGGGCGATGGTTTCCACCACGTCGCTCCATCCCGGGGCTTCCGGTGTAACCTGCCCACATTCCTGAAAATCGTCATCGATTTTGGAGATGCTCTCATCGAGCTTCAGCTGCAATTCGGGATACCCGGCAAGACTCTTGGTATTCGTCGTATCAATTTTGTGAAATTCCTGGAATATTTCACCCTGTAATTTTGCAAGGCCTGATTCTAGCAATACCTTGCGGTCTTTCTCGCGCATCTTGTCGGCCGATTTTTTTATCCAAGTGGCCAATTTCCTTAAGCCCCCTGCTGTCGCATCTGACAAAGCCTGTATCAATTTATGCATCGGTTCCCGGGCAAAGAACAAGAACAACATGCTGGTTACGACCCAAATAGCGATTGAAATGCCAGGCATATCTGGTAAAAGGTAATAAGGCTCTAGAAGATTCTTCATAGCGAGATTCGTTAAGGTTTTTTGTATAAGTTGAATAATGAGAATAGACCCACTTTAAGAAAAATCTACAGTGTTTTATTATTATTTATGTATTAAACAGTAGATCACGACAAATTCACCGCAAATTTTGCCTAGATTGTTCATTTTTAAACGTTTTTTAGCATCGCCACCCGGCTGCCCTGTTTCCACAGGGCCCCAGCAAAATCGAGTGGCCTGGTACTCTATTTTATGAGTAATTTGTTATTCGATACTCTGTTCGATCAAAAGTCGGTGGACCGGATCTTTATCGAACTGGTCGATGGCAGGCAGTGGCGCTACCGGGAATTTATGGACGAAACCGCGCGGGTTGCCAACGCACTGGTTTCACTGGGTATTAAACCGGGTGATCGCGTCGCGGCACAGGTCGATAAGAGTGTATCTGCAATCGCATTATATATCGGGGTAATCCGGGCGGGTGCGGTATTTCTGCCGTTAAATACCGCCTATACGGCGTCTGAAGTCGAATACTTTATAACCGATGCCGAACCCGCCTTACTGGTATGCCGTCCCGCTGCAGAAGCTTTGCTAGGTCCGGTTGCAGCCAGCACCGAAACTCGACTCGAAACCCTCGATTCCAGTGGCGATATGGGTAGCTGGCCGGAACTGGTCGGCAAATGCGACGGGCTGTTTGAAAACGTATCTCGGGGCGATCATGATCTCGCTGCAATACTTTACACCTCGGGCACCACCGGGCGCGCCAAGGGTGCGATGCTTACCCATCTCAACCTGGCCTCCAACGCATCAACCCTGACCGATCTGTGGCAGTTCAGTAGCGACGATGTATTACTTCATGCCTTACCCATTTTCCATACGCATGGATTGTTCGTTGCGATCAATATCACCCTGGTTGCCCGCGCATCGATATTATTTTTGCCCCGCTTCGATGTCGACGAAATCGTGTCCGTGATGCCGCGCGCTACTGTCCTGATGGGAGTACCTACTTTTTACACACGCTTGCTTGATAATCCAAAATTCACATTGCAACGAGCGCAAAACATGCGATTGTTTGTGTCAGGCTCGGCTCCGTTACTCAAGGAAACGCATCAGGCTTTTTATGATCGGACCGGAAAAGCAATTCTCGAGCGCTACGGAATGACCGAGACCAATATGAACACATCGAACCCCTACAATGGGGATCGACGTGCTGGTACTGTCGGATTTCCGTTGCCGGATATCGATATCAGAATTACAAACCCCGAAACCGGTATCGAGTTAGCCAATGGCGAGATCGGCATGCTCGAAGTCAAGGGCCCAAATCTGTTCAAGGGTTATTGGCGTATGAAACAGAAAACCGCCGAGGATTTTCGTCAGGATGGATATTTTATTACCGGGGATCTCGCCATGATCGACGCGCAAAACTATGTTGTTATCGTCGGGCGCAACAAGGATTTAATTATCAGTGGCGGATATAACGTTTACCCGAAAGAGGTTGAACTGGAAATCGATGCGTTGCCGGGTATCGTCGAATCCGCTGTCATCGGTTTGCCGCACCGTGATTTTGGTGAAGCGGTTACTGCCGTGGTCGTCACCGAGCAGGACAATGCAATCAGCGAGCAGAATATTATGACTGAAATCAGTAATCGACTGGCGAATTACAAGCAACCCAGGCGCATTATTTTCGTCGCCCGGTTACCACGCAATAGCATGGCAAAAGTACAGAAGAACCTGCTGCGAGAGGAATACAAGGATACCTATTCCATCCAATCCACGAGTGTTTGACTCTTCATAAAGGATATTGCGAGAAAAAAGGCATTTAAAATAATGACTAGCCCGCATATTGCACAAAGGCGGTGACAACTTACGATTTTTATTAATAAACTTAGTTATTTAGGCGAGAAAATCTTTAAAAGCGGAAAATCCAGTTTGTACCTGAACGAATTCAGAAAAAATCTGGCGGCTAATCTTGATCGATCCCCCTTGATCCATAGCTACGGCTATGCATCGGCGGGCGATCAATCAACCTTGTTTGCCATATTTCTCCTGAGCTTCGTTCCCTTCATGCAATATACGGGCTAGTTCATTTCATACCAATGTCGTTTATTTACGCTGCATGGTCGATTATCAATTGACACTGGTATTGCTATTCTGTTTAAACTTCATGTTCAGCAATTGATTGAGCTGTTTAGCGGCTGATTTCAACCTTTACAGCTCTTTTGTGAAAAATCTATTTGGCTCTATTTCACGCGAAACATATCGACGCTTATGCATTATTCTGCTCTCAGCCTGGTTAAGCAGGCTCTATCCGGAAATCGTGGATGGACCCGGGCCTGGAGGAATCCAGAGCCGCAGAAACAGTACGATGTGATTATTATAGGCGGCGGTGGACACGGCCTGGCGACGGCATATTATCTCGCAAAATTACACGGTATCACCAATGTTGCGGTGCTCGAGAAAGGCTATATCGGCGGTGGCAATACTGGCCGTAATACCACCATTGTACGCTCCAATTACCAGCTTAAACCGAATTCCCAGTTCTACGAACATTCGATGAAACTGTGGGAGGGCCTGAGCCAGGATCTTAATTATAATGTCATGTTCAGCCAACGGGGCGTATTAAACCTTTTCCATACCGATGCCCAGCGCGATGCTGCGGTGCATCGAGGCAATGCAATGCGGCTAAACGGCGTTGACGCCGAACTGCTTGATCTTGATGGCGTCAGAAAATTAATGCCGCATCTCGATTTTTCCAGGAACACCCGCTATCCCGTCCTGGGTGGCCTGTCACAGCCGCGTGGCGGTACCGCTAGACACGACGCGGTGGCATGGGGTTTCGCGCGTGGCGCCGACAGACTCGGGGTCGATATCATTCAGAAATGTGAAGTGACTGGCATCAAGCGCACTGGCGACAAGGTTCTCGGGGTCGAGACTTCTCGCGGTTTTATCGGTGCCGGGCAGGTGGGCGTGGCAGTCGCCGGAAACTCTAGCCGGGTATTTAACATGGTCGGCATGAAACTGCCGATCGAAAGCCATGTTTTACAAGCCTATGTCACCGAGGGCATCAAGCCGCTGATCGACACGGTCTGTACCTTTGGAATGGGCCATTTTTATATCAGCCAGTCTGATAAGGGTGGCCTCGTATTCGGTGGCGATCTCGACGGTTACAATACCTATGCGCAACGTGGCAACCTGCCAACTTTCAATCATGTAGTCGCCGGTGGCGTAACCATGATGCCCTGCCTCGCGCGCCTGCGAGTACTGCGCCAATGGGGCGGTGTGATGGACATGTCGATGGACGGCACGCCGATCATCAGCAAAACCCCGATCCACAATCTGTATATGAATGGTGGCTGGTGTTACGGTGGTTTCAAGGCCACACCTGGCTCCGGCTGGGTATTCGCGCATACCATCGCGCATGACAAGGTGCACGAACTCAACAAGGAATTCACCCTGGAGCGTTTCCGTGAAGGCAGGCTAATCGATGAAAAAGGCGTCGGCGCCTCACCTAATGCGCACTAGGAAATTTTGATATGTTACGAATCAAATGCCCCTGGTGCGGGGTCCGCAACGAAGACGAATTTACTTACGGTGGTGATGCCTCGGTGCGACGACCGCCCGATGGTGGCGCGCTGGACGAGTGGTACGATTATGTCTACACGCGTGATAATCCAGTCGGTAAGCATAGCGAACACTGGCATCACTCAAATGGATGTCGCGCCTGGATCACTGTGGTTCGCGACACCATGACGCATGAAATTATTGATACCACTCCGGCTTCCCCCAACCTGCCCGTTGGTTCCGAGCTAACCAAAAAATCCAGCGGAGCCAAATCGTGAGCCAGAAATACCGCTGCGACGAAGGTGGCGCAATCGATCGCAACAAACCCCTCAGCTTCACCTTTGACGGCAAGACCTATCAGGGCTATGAGGGTGATACGCTGGCCTCGGCGTTGCTCGCCAATGGTGTTCATTTACTGGGTCGTAGTTTTAAGTACCATCGACCGCGTGGTATTTTGTGTGCCGGTTCAGAGGAGCCCAACGCGATGGTTGAATTGCGTACCGGTGCGCGCAAGGAGCCCAACACGCGGGCTACCACGATCGAGCTATTTGACGGGCTGGTAGCCAATAGCCAGAACCGCTGGCCTTCGCTGGGCTTCGATATCATGGCCATCAACAACCTGTTTTCGCCGCTGCTATCCGCCGGTTTTTATTATAAGACTTTCATGTGGCCGGTATCCTTCTGGACCAATGTCTACGAATACCTAATCCGTCGTGCCGCCGGTCTCGGTATCGCTCCAACCGAAGCCGATCCGGATTTTTACGAGCAATGTCACGAGCACTGCGATGTGCTGGTGGTAGGTGCCGGGCCTGCCGGTCTGATGGCCGCTATTAGCGCAGCGAAATTCGGTGCGCGCGTGATTGTCGCCGATGAGCATGCACAGCTGGGCGGATCTCTGAATAACGAAAACCTCTCCATTGATAAAAAGCCCAGCAAGGATTGGGCCGCGCAACAGGCAGAAAAACTCGCCGCCATGGATAATGTTCATATTCTTGGTCGCACCACAATATTTGGCTACTATGATCACAATACGATTGGTGCAATCGAAAAAGTCAGCGACCATGTCCCGCAGCCGGATGCGGGAAAACCGCGTCAGCGTATGTGGACGCTTTACCCCAAACAGGTCGTCATTGCCACGGGCGCGACCGAACGACCGCTGATATTTGGTAATAACGACAAGCCCGGGGTGATGCTCGCATCAGCCGTGCGTACCTATGTCAATCGGTACGGCGTTAAACCCGGTGACAGGGCCGTGATCGCGACCAATAATAGCGATGCTTACCGAAGCGCAATCGATTTACACGAGGCCGGCACCAAGGTTATTGCCGTGGTCGATTCGCGTATGCATCCCGATGCACCACTGGCTGCGGTCCTCGATGAACTGTCGATCGAGTTGATTACCGGTAAGACAGTTGGAGCCGCCGAGGGTAGGCAGCACCTGCGATATGTTCAGCTGGTTTCAACCCAGGGCCTGACCGAAGAACCACAACGCCTCGACTGTGATCTGCTCGCATCTTCCAGTGGCTGGAATCCGAATGTGCATCTGCACAGCCAGTCGGGAGCAAAACCGGTTTACGACGAGACTATTGCATCGTTTGTGCCGGGTCAGTCCCGCCAGGCTGAAGTAAGCATCGGCGCGGCGAAAGGCTGCTTCTCATTACAGGATTGCCTTGACCAGGGCCGAACCGCCGGTGCCGCGGCGGCAAGACTGTGCGGATTCAAAGGTCGCATGATAAAAGCCGCCAGTACCAGTGATGACGATGCCTACAGTATCGAAGCACTATGGATCGCGCCGACGCCATATAACAATTCCTGCAAGCAATTTATCGACCAACAAAACGACGTCAAGGCAAGCGATATCAATCTTGCCGCGCAGGAGGGTTACGACTCGGTCGAATTACTGAAACGCTACACCACGCAGGGTATGGCGACCGATCAGGGCAAAACCAGTAATGTCAATGCGCTGGCAATTCTTGCCGCCCAGCGCGGTGACCCGATTCCCGAAGTCGGCACAACAACTTTCAGGCCACCTTACGTACCAGTGGCGATGGGCAACTTCGCCGGACACACGGTCGGTTACGAATTTATGCCGGTACGGCGGACCGCGATTCACGATTGGAATGAGAAACAGGGCGCGGTATTTATCGAGGCCGGGTTGTGGCTGCGCGCCCGTTATTACCCACAATCAGCCGATGATACCCTGTACGATTGCTATGTACGCGAAACCAATGCCACACGAAATAATATCGCCATGGTTGACGTCAGCACGCTGGGTAAAATTGATATCCAGGGCCCGGATAGCGCCGAGTTTCTGAATCGGCTGTATATCAACAACTGGCTCAAACTACCCATCGGGCGCGCGCGTTACGGCATCATGTTGCGTGAAGACGGGATGGTGTTCGACGATGGCACCACCTCGCGCCTTGGCGAAAATCATTATTTCATGACCACTACCACCGCTAATGCCGCGCCGGTACTGGCGCATATGGAGTACTACCATCAGACCGCGTGGCCCGAACTCGACCTCGTGTTTTGTTCGGTGACCGAGCAATGGACCGGCATCGCCGTGGCGGGTCCGAATAGCCGTAAGCTGCTGGAAAAGGTGATCGATATCGATATCAGTAACGAGACCTTTCCCTTTATGGCGGTCGGCGAATGCAAGCTGAACAGGATTCCGGCGCGCCTGTTTCGAATCAGCTTTTCAGGGGAACTCGCTTACGAGGTCAATGTAGCGGCCGATTTTGGCGAGCAGGCCTGGCTAGACCTACTCGAAGCCGGTAAGGACATGGGTGTCATTCCCTATGGCACTGAACCGCTTGGTACCATGCGCATCGAAAAAGGTCACGTTGCCGGCTCCGAACTCGATGGTCGCACCACGGCATCAGATCTCGGGCTCGAGGGAATGGCCAATCGAAGCAAACATTTTATCGGCAAACACCTGTCGCAGCGTCCCGCCCTGATCGGTAACAGGCGTTTACAGGTGGTCGGCATTAAATCAGTCGAGGCAGGCAGAAACCTGCGCATCGGTGCTCACCTGGTCGACGACAAGATAAAACTTGACAGTGTGAGTCAGTCGCAGGGACATGTGACCGCGACGACCTTTAGCCCATCACTCGAATGCGGAATCGCGCTCGGCCTTTTGCAAGATGGTGCTTCACGTCATGGCGAACAGATCGACGCGGTCTCTCCATTACACGACGAAAAGATTAGGGTCGAAATCTGTCACCCGATATTTATCGATCCCAAGGGGGAACGGGTCCGTGCCTAAGACTCAAGCCAGTGCATTACCGGTACGCGTTTCACCGTTGTTAGCGATAAATGGCGATGCCATTATCGACTATGAAAACCTGCGATTGCAGGAACGCAAATCCCTGACCGTGATCCAGGTGCTCGCCTTTGCGAATCAATACCAGCCTGTTGCGACCGCAATCAGTAAAACACTTGGTATAGAATGTGCAATCAGCCCGGGTATATGCAACGCCAACGAGCATACGCAAGTGGCCTGGAATGGGCCAAATAACTGGATGATCATCGCCAGCGACGAAGAAGCAAAGCTTAAAACCGGCGCATTGCTAAAGTCTCTACAAAAGTCGGTGGGTGATATCGGGGCCGTGGTTGATCATAGCCATGGCCGTTGCGCTTTACGCTTAAGCGGCGTACATGCGCCCAAAGTAATGGCTAAAAATACTGCGATCGATTTGCATCCGCTGGCATTCGGCCCCGGGCAATGCGCGTTGACCGCGGTTGCCCATATGTCGGCACTGGTGATTCAGGTGGACGACTCGCCGAGTTACGATCTATTTGTTGCGCGGAGCCTGGCGCGCTCGTTTTCACACGCGATCGAGCATGCCTGCCATGAGTTTGCTAGTGAGTGAGATATTAGTAAAACATACGCTAAGGCGAATAACGATTTATCAATTACGATTCGTCATTCCGGCCGTTAGAGCCGGAATCTTTCAACGATGCCCGGTCTCGAGATTCCGGGACGCCGGACCGCCACTTTCGCGGGAATGACGTTAAAGCTAGGCCACTTTTACCGGAAAGGCTGCATCGGCAGCCGCCTGGTAATACTCCATTTCGTCAAAGTTCAGATACCGGTATATATCATCCGCCATCGTGTTTATGTCTTCGACAAATTTCATGTACTCGTCCATGCTGGGGATTTTGCCCAGGATCGCAGCTACCGCGGCGAGCTCGGCCGAGGCGAGATAAACATTTGCACCCTTACCGAGGCGGTTCGGAAAATTACGCGTCGAGGTGGATACAACCGTACTGTTTTCAGCCACTCGCGCCTGATTACCCATGCATAACGAGCAGCCCGGCATTTCGGTTCGTGCCCCGGAGCGGCCGAAAATACCATAATAGCCCTCGGCAGTAAGCTGTGCCTCGTCCATCTTGGTGGGCGGCGCAATCCATAGCCGTGTTACGACCGGTGTACCGAGCTTGTCGAGTAGTTTGCCTGCCGCGCGAAAGTGACCGATATTGGTCATACAGGAACCGATAAATACCTCGTCGACCTTGTCGCCGGCGACTTCCGACAGAGGTTTGATATCGTCCGGGTCATTCGGACAGGCCAGTAGGGGTTCTTTTATCTGGTTCAGGTCGATTTCGATAATTTCGGCGTATTCCGCATCAGAATCGGCCGATAACAATTCAGGATTATCGAGCCAGGTCTCCATTTCCTCAATTCGGCGCGTAATCGTGCGCAGGTCACCATAGCCTTCTCCGATCATCCATTTGAACATGGTGATATTCGATTTGATGTATTCAATTATGGGTTCCTTGTCGAGCGCAACCGTGCAACCCGACGAAGATCGCTCGGCCGAAGCATCGGAGAGCTCGAATGCCTGCTCGACCTTCAATTGAGGTAAACCCTCAATTTCGAGTACGCGACCGGAAAAGACATTTTTCTTGCCTTTCTTTTCCACTGTCAATAGTCCCTTCTGGATCGCTGCATAAGGTATTGCATTGACCAGGTCACGCAGTGTAATACCGGGCTGCATTTCGCCTTTGAAACGTACCAGAACCGATTCGGGCATATCGAGTGGCATGACACCGGTTGCCGCTGCAAACGCAACCAGACCGGAACCGGCCGGAAATGAGATACCTATCGGAAAACGTGTATGCGAGTCACCACCGGTACCGACAGTATCGGGTAACAGCATTCGGTTCATCCAGGAATGGATGACACCGTCGCCGGGGCGCAGCGAAACACCGCCACGATTTTGCATGAAATCAGGTAGCGTGTGATGGGTTTCGACATCGACTGGTTTGGGATAAGGCGCGGTATGGCAAAACGACTGCATCACCATGTCCGCTGAAAATCCGAGGCAGGCGAGATCTTTTAGCTCATCGCGAGTCATCGGGCCGGTTGTATCCTGCGATCCGACCGTGGTCATTTTCGGTTCGCAATACATGCCGGGACGAACACCATCCACGCCGCAGGCCTTGCCAACCATTTTTTGCGCCAGCGTATATCCCTTGCTGCTTTCTTCGGAGGCCCGGGGTTTTTCAAAAACATCGGAGGCGCCCAGGTCGAGTGCCTTGCGCGCCCTTTCGGTCAATCCCCGGCCGATGATCAACGGAATGCGACCATCCGCGCGGACTTCGTCTTTTAATACATTGGTACTAAGCTCAAAGGACGCAAGTACCTCGTCACTATCGTGACGGGTAACCTTGCCCTGGTGTGGATAAACATCGATGACATCACCGGTTTCCATCTTTGAAACATCCATTTCGATTGGCAATGCACCGGCATCCTCCATGGTATTAAAAAATATTGGCGCTATCTTGCCGCCAAAACAATACCCGCCATTACGCTTGTTCGGAATATAGGGAATATCATTGCCCATATGCCACAATACCGAATTAGTCGCAGATTTACGCGACGATCCGGTACCTACAACATCGCCGACATAGGCAACCGGGTGACCTAAGGCCTTGAGTTCCTGTATTTTTTGCAACGGTTTATCGGCCAAACCTTCGCGCGGAATTATCAACATCGAATTGGCGTGCAACGGAATATCAGGTCGCGACCAGGCCTCTAACGCTGGTGACAAATCGTCTGTATTAGTCTCACCGGGTACCTTGAATACGGTCACAGTAATCTTATCTGCCAGTGCCGGTTTAACCGTAAACCATTCGGCTTTAGCCCAGGATTCGAGTACCTGCCAGGCATGAATATTGCCCGCCTCGGATTTATCGCAGATGTCATGGAAGGCATCAAATACCAGTAAAGTGTGTGATAACGCTGTTACCGCGGCAGGGGCAACATCGTCGTTATCGAGGGCTGCAATCAGGGCTTCGATATTATATCCACCGAGCATGGTACCGAGGATCTCCACCGCTTTCACCGCGTCGATTAGCGGCGAACTGGTTTCGCCCTGAACTACTGCAGCGAGAAACCCGGCTTTTACGTAAGCGGCCTCATCGACACCCGCCGGCACGTTCTGAGTCAATATTTCGAGCAGGTAGGCTTCTTCACCAGCCGGCGGGTCTTTGATCAGTTCGACTAAATCCGCTACCTGCTGCGCATCCAGTGGTTTGGGTGGAATGCCTTCCTGTTCACGCTCAGCGGTATGGTCTCGGTATTCCTGTAACATTCGCCTGACTCACAATTTACTCTTCGAGGAAGCTATCAATATATGGATTTATTTGCGTTTTTCCAGTGGTATATATTCAAGATCGATAGGCCCGGTGTAGAGTTGGCGCGGCCGACCTATTTTCGATGTCGAATCCGACATCATTTCGTTCCACTGGGTTATCCAGCCGACTGTTCGCGCCATCGCAAAGATTACAGTGAACATATTCATCGGTATTCCCATTGCCAGGAAAATAATACCGGAATAGAAGTCGACGTTAGGATATAGATTTCTCTTCACAAAGTAGTCGTCTTCGAGTGCTACCTTTTCCAGGGCCATTGCCGTTTCAAGTAGTTTCTGATGTTCCCCGCTAGATTCTATATCGCTCAGCAATTGATGACAGATGTCACGAATCAAGGTCGCGCGCGGATCATAGTTTTTATAGACACGATGACCAAATCCCATCAAACGGAAACTGTCATTCTTGTCCTTGGCGCGATCGACAAATGCCTGCAAGGATTTACCCGACTCGTTGATATCCATCAGCATGCGAATCACCGCTTCGTTAGCACCGCCATGCGCCGGTCCCCAAAGTGCCGCAATACCGGCGGCTACTGCGGCAAATGGATTCGCATCCGAACTGCCCGCCAGACGCACAGTCGAAGTCGATGCATTTTGCTCGTGATCGGCGTGCAATATTAAAATCAAATCCAGTGCCTTGGCCAACAATGGATCGGGTGTAAATGGTTCAGTTGGCATCGAAAACATCATGTGCAGAAAGTTTTCGGTGTAGCTCAAATTGTTTACCGGATAAATAAACGGCTTACCCATCGCATATCGATAACTCCAGGCAGCAATGGTCGGCATCTTGGCGATTAATCGAAGTGCAGAAATTTCACGATGCTCGGGATTATGGATATCCATGTGTTCATGATAAAACGCGGCCAAAGCACCAACGACGCCTACCATAATAGCCATCGGATGTGCGTCGCGCCGAAAACCACTGAAAAATCGTTTCAGTGCTTCATGCAACAACGTGTGGTGGGTAATGTGATAAACGAATTCCTCAAGTTCCTGTCGATTCGGTAAATCGCCCTTGATCAGCAGATAGCAAACTTCCAGGTAAGAACTGTGTTCGGCCAGCTGGTCGATCGCATATCCACGATACTGCAACACGCCTTCATTGCCATCAAGAAAGGTTATTCCGCTCGAACAACTGGCGGTCGACATAAAACCTGGATCGTAAGTGAAATATCCCAGTTCTTTGTATAGCGTACCGATATCAATCGTTTTTGGTCCACTGGTTGGTGATAACAGTGGTAATTGCACTTTCTTACCGGTCGTGTCGTCTATTATTGTTACGGTTTCGGTGCTCATCTCCTGGCTCCTCGATTCCCCTGTGATGTGTGTTCTCTTGCTAGCAAATTAAATCAGTAGCCGGATTCGGGGACGGGGTAATCCCTGATCAACAATCTTTTTCCTAATATAACTCATTATTGAGTGTGGTATTCAACCTGGCTGTGATTATTAAATTATACAATCGTCAGGATTAATAATCGAAACCCGCATCAGATAGGGAATCTGGTTCGAAATCGGCCACCAGCAATTTCAATCCTGTATAAACTTTGTTGACAATAGTTGTCTATTTATGCATATTTTGCTTAATATTTATGTAATTTTCTTATTATTGTCAACAATAACCGATGAATACTGTGATTTTAACTCAATCTGAAAAGCTATCTGAGCCCCGCACACTGGCCGAACAGGTTTACGAAAGCATTAAGACCGATATCATCATTGGTAGGCTAGCGCAGGGGAGCAAGATCATCGAATCCGAGCTGGCACTAAAGTACGGCATAAGCCGTGGTCCGTTACGGGAGGCTATTCATCGGCTCGAAAGTATCAAGCTGGTAGTTCGTGTTCGGAATGCCGGCTCACGCGTGATTCGGTTAGACCGGAAGCTGATGGAAGATATTTATACCGCGCGAGAATCTCTTGAGGGTATGGCCGCAAGGCTAGCAGCCCGGCATATGCCTGAAACGGATATTCATTCACTGCATGAATTGCTCGATAGCCACGAAGAATCCATTGGCAAAACCGAGGGCAAGGCTTATTTTCAGCGCGAGGGCGATATTGACTTTCACTATCGCATTGCGCTCGCGAGTCAAAATCAGTGGATCCTGGAAAATCTGCATGGTGAGATATATCAATTGATGCGTATGGGTCGCCATCAGTCAGGTCAGACACCCGAGCGACCCGCCAGGGCGCTTTCACAACACCGTCTTATCGTTACTGCGATCGAACAACGCGATGAGGAGTTAGCCGAGTTATTAATGCGCCGCCATATCAGCAGTGCATGGAATATTGTCAATCGAATTTTAGAGAAAAATCATGACTAAAAAAATTACACCGGGAAGTACATTTCGCCAGGCGGTCGAGCAGAATAATCCGCTTCAGATAGTTGGTACGGTAAACGCCTATAGCGCAATCATGGCGCATAAATGTGGCCACAAAGCCATTTACTTGTCGGGGGGTGGAGTCGCCGCTGCCTCCCTGGGTACACCCGACCTGGGTATTACTACATTGAAAGATGTGCTTGAGGATGCCCGTCGAATCACCGATGCCAGTTCACTACCCCTGCTGGTTGACATCGATACCGGCTGGGGTGGCGCGTTTAATATTGCGCGCTGCGTTCGAGAAATGATTCGTGCCGACGTTGCCGCCATTCATATCGAAGATCAGGTCATGCAAAAACGTTGCGGACACAGGCCTAATAAAGCGATCGTTTCACAGGCAGAAATGGTTGACCGCATTAAGGCTGCAGTCGATGCAAGAATTGACGACGAATTTGTCATTATGGCGCGTACCGATGCCCTCGCAATAGAGGGTCTGGATGCAGCCATCGAACGTGCGGTCGCCTGTGTGGAAGCAGGCGCTGACATGATTTTTCCTGAAGCGATGACCGAACTTAAACAATACCAGCAGTTTGTCGATGCAGTTGGCGTGCCGGTGCTGGCGAATATCACCGAATTCGGCGCCACACCTTTATACACCAGCGAGCAGCTGGCTTCGGTAGGCGTGAAGATGTCCCTTTACCCGTTAAGTGCATTTCGCGCCATGAGCCTCGCCGCTCTCAATGTTTACCGGCATATTCTGGCAGATGGCAGCCAACAAAACGTCGTTGAGACCATGCAGACACGCATGGAACTCTACGACTTTCTCGATTATCACCAATACGAGGAAAATTTAGATAAATTATTTAGTGAGGAAGCGTCATGATCGAAGCACCTGCTTTTAAACCCAAAAAATCAGTTGCCCTGTCGGGTACAGTCGCGGGTAATACCGCGATTTGTACAGTAGGACGCACTGGCAACGATTTACACTATCGTGGTTACGATATTCTCGATATCGCCGAGACCTGTGAATTCGAGGAAGTCGCCTACCTGATCGTCCATGAAAAACTGCCAAACCAGGCCGAGCTCGACGTCTACAAGACGCATCTCAAATCGATGCGCGATCTGCCCGGGGCAGTCAAAACAGTGCTCGAGCAGTTGCCAGCGGGCGCACATCCAATGGATGTCATGCGTACCGGCTGTTCCGCGCTTGGATGCCAGTCTCCCGAATCAGCCGACCACAACAGTGACGACGCACGTCGTATTATCGATCGGCTGATGGCCTGCTTCGGCTCGATACTGGTCTACTGGTATCACTTCAGCCATAACAACAAGCGTATCGACCTGGTAACAGATGACGACTCGATCGGCGGACATTTCCTGCATCTACTGCATGGCAAACCGGCACCCGAATCCTGGGTCAGGGCGATGCACATCTCGTTGATTCTCTACGCCGAACACGAATTTAACGCGTCGACCTTTACCGGGCGTGTCATCGCCGGAACCGGCTCGGACATCTATTCAGCGATGACCGGCGCGATCGGCGCGTTGCGCGGCCCCAAGCACGGGGGTGCGAACGAGGCCGCATTCGAGATTCAATCACGGTATGGCTCGGTCGATGAAGCCGAAGCCGACATTCGGGCGCGGGTCGCAAAAAAGGAGATCGTGATCGGTTTTGGTCACCCGGTTTATACCGTCAGTGATCCACGCAACGAAGTAATCAAACGCCTGGCCAAACAGCTTTCAGACGAGAACCGCAAGCCATTAATGTTTGATGTTGCCGAGCGTCTCGAAGCCGTGATGCAGGCGCTTAAGAATATGTTCCCGAACCTGGACTGGTTCTCGGCCGTATCCTACAACCAGATGGGAATTCCCACCGATATGTTTACGCCGCTGTTCGTCATCGCACGAACATCGGGATGGGGCGCACATATCGTCGAACAGCGACAGGACGGCAAGATTATCCGCCCTTCGGCCAACTATACCGGGCCCGAAAACCTGGCTTTCATCCCCATTCAAGATAGATAACAGGATTATAAAAACATGAGTAAAGCCGCTGTACTGGACGCCAGCCGTCCCGAATTCGACCCGGTGATTCAGAATATTGTCGACTACGTGCTCGACTACGATGTGGGCCGGTCAGTCGAGGCGATGCAAACCGCTCGTTACGACTGGATGGATACCATCGGCTGCGGCCTGTTGGCGTTGAGCTACCCGGCCTGTACCCGGTTACTGGGTCCGATCGTGCCCGGCGCAGAATTGCCCGGCGACGGTGCCCGCGTACCGGGAACCTCGTATCAGCTCGATCCGGTACGAGCAGCCTGGAATATAGGCGCGATGGTGCGCTGGCTAGATTACAACGATACCTGGCTGGCAGCCGAATGGGGTCACCCATCGGACAACCTCGGCGCCATTCTGGCACTCGCCGACTATCTTTCGCGCAATTCTGTGCGCGAGGGTCAGGCATCGCTGACGATGCGTGATGTATTAGTCGCGATGATCAAGGCGCACGAGATACAGGGTGTGATCGCTCTCGAAAACTCCTTCAACCGCGTCGGATTGTGCCATGTCATGCTGGTACGCATTGCCTCGACTGCAGTCGCTGCGCAAATGCTTGGCTGTACGCGCGAGCAATGCCTGAACGCGGTCTCGCATGCCTGGCTCGATGGTTCATCGCTACGCACTTATCGGCATGCGCCGAACACCGGGTCGAGAAAATCCTGGGCTGCCGGAGACGCATCTTCGCGCGGGCTATTCCTGGCGTTTACCGCATTACGAGGTGAGATGGGCTATCCCTCGGCGATCACCGCACCAACCTGGGGTTTTCAGGATGTTGCGTTTGGCAAAAAAGCGCTCGAATTCACCCAGGGTTATGGCACCTACACAATGGAAAATATTTTATTCAAAATTTCCTTTCCGGCTGAATTCCACGCCCAGACAGCAATCGAAGCCGCCATAACGCTGCACCCACAGATCATCGATCGACTCGATGACATCGACCGTATCGTGATTAAAACCCAGGAATCCGGTGACCGTATCATTAATAAGACCGGGCCACTCGATAACCCGGCGGATCGCGATCACTGTATCCAGTACATGGTCGCAATCGGCTTATTGATGGGTGATTTGCAGGCCGAACATTACGAAGACAATGTCGCGTCCGACCCACGTGTCGATGCCTTGCGCGAGCGGATGGAAGTCTCTGAGGAGGCGCGTTTTACGCGTGAGTACCTGCAAGCTGATAAACGCGCGATCGGCAATTCTTTGCAGATATTCTTCAAGGATAAATCGTCTACCGAAGAAGTAGTAGTCGATTATCCGGTCGGGCACAAGCGTCGCCGAAACGAAGGTATTCCGCTCCTGAAAGCGAAATTCGAGCGTTACCTGCGTGGACAAATCAGTGCTGAAAATTCGGACCGAATTCTGGCTCTGTGCGCGGATCAGGCGTTATTTGAGAATACCCCGGTTACCGACATGATGGCGTTATTGCACTGCCCGGACAATACGCCGGTTTAACAGCTATTTCCGACGGGCTTGTCCTGGAGAGCGGGTATAGATTGATTTCCACAAGGAGAGGGCTTTTACAGCCAGGCTACTCGAACAATTCAAGAATTTTCGCCAGGTCACTTTTACCAGCAGCCAGCTCGGATACTATCAGCCCCTCCAGTTCGTGTGGAAACACGAGCCACTCGTTAGTTTCGTGCAGATAATATTCGGGTTCGAAATCGACCACATTTTTACTCGGCTTATACCAGGGACAGGCGACCCTGATATCGTTGGGGGTATTGAGCCTTGATTGTTTAAGAATCGCCTTGATCAATGCGGCGACACTGCGACCCGAATCAAATACATCGTCGACGATTAACAATCGATGGTTGGCATTCGCATTTTCGATCAGGTAATGCAGGCCGTGGACACGAATTTTTTTCGATTGCTTGTTGATGCCAAAATACGACGAGGTTCGCACCGAGATATGGTCAGTTTTTATACCCTTGTATTCAAAGTATTCCTGTACTGCAATACCCACCGGAGCGCCACCACGCCAGATACCGACGATAAAATGCGGTCGAAAGTCGTCCTCGTAAACCAGGTTTGCCAGCCGAAACGAATCTTCCAGCAATTGTTGGGCTGTGATAAATGTTTTTTTCATTACTGCCAGACCCCAGGGTTATGGAACGCTATTTTCACACGATGCCTACTTTGACGGCAATTCCAGTATCAATTGCTGATCCTCATCAAAGAAGTGATCGATACAGTTATTACCGTCTCCAATCCGGTCTACACATAAAAATGTCACCGCAGCATACGGCGTTAACAATACATGATGCCAGGTCCCCGGATGATAATTGATACCCTGTTTACCATTGGTGACAAAGGCTTGAAAATCTTCAGGTCGCGGCGATTCGCAAGCCCTGGCAACAACAACTATGAACCGGGCATCGTCGAGAGGCACGAACGCCTGGCTGCCCAGTGGATGATGTTCCGCATGGTCGAGCTTGCGCGGCATTTCGTACTTCTGGCTTTTAACCAGGCTGATAATAGCGTCCGCCTTTTCGCCCGACACCTCGACGCGTGCAAGCGCATGAAAGCGCTCGGCCATGCCATTGTTGATAAAAAACGAATCGTGATCGCCACTCTCGATCACGTCACCATAAGGTGCAAATCCGGCCCCGGTCAGGGGCTCAATTGTTAAGGCCTTATCAGTCATTTGTGATCCTGCCTAACAAACGTAGTCGACTCACTCCGCCATCCGGGAATAAATTTAAACGCACGTGGCTTACCGAACCGATCGTCTGGATCGCATCGCTAAACTCCTGTACATCGTCCATTTCGAGCTTGCTCGGTGCTAGTAGTTCGGGCCAGAACATGCTTTGTGTAATTATAGAATCCCTGGTCCCACCCTCAACCAGCGCGGCCTGCAAAGAACAGCGATCCGGATAATTGCCCTTGAAATGTGCGGTATCAACGATTGCCTGCTCGATCACGCCAATGTGACCGAGTTCGATAATGCACCAGTCATTACCCGGCTCCCGGCGTCGGCGCGTCTCCCAGCCGTCACCCATATTGACACCTCGACCCGGTGCCAGCAGGTTCGCGGCCGAACCAAAATGGGCATCGTTCCAGGCGATAGCACGGCCACCATTTTCAGTAGCGGCGAGGTCATACTCTGCCTTCGGGTCTTTTTTACTCCAGTCACATTGCACCTGCCCATAAATCCTAAGCCGTGCCACACCGCCATCCGGATAAATATTCAAACGTATATGGGTGAAGCTTTCGCTTTGGTCAATTTCGAAATAATGGTGGCTGTCTCCGCTCAGGCTGACCGACGGGATCAGGTTTACCCAGTTGCTAGCGTCATTGGGATCGCCTGTACTATTGCAGGCGTCGAGCGATGCCGCCGGGGGGTAGTTTCCGGTAAAATGGGTAGTATCGATATCGACACCCTTGACGACACCGGCAAGCCCCAATTGCACGATAGCGTGATCGTAACCGCCATCGCGCCGTCGACGCGTTTCCCAGCCGTCCATCCACTTACCATTGTCATCAAACTTACCGTCGATAAAAACCGGTGCCTGCGGCTCCAGCATGCGGCTGCACTCGGCAAAAAAATCGTCGGTGCAATAAATGGGGCTGGCCCCCAGGCGAGGTTGTGCCAGATTGATCCAGTCATTTACAAAATCGGGAATATTGTCGTTCATTTTATTTCTAATGCCTCAGTACTGTGTTTTATAGAGCAGCCGATTTATCGACAAGCCGCCGTGACAAAAGATTGTGTCTTGTCACTAAAGAATTAATGTCCAAATCCGGAATCTCGCCATCCTCGACTATGATCCTGGCATTGATGACCGATAACCAGGCTTTTCCTGGCGCGCAGGTCAACAGCGAAGCAACCGGATCACTCAAACCGCCGGCATGGTTTAAATCATCAACTCGAAAAGCAACGAGATCCGCTGCCTTGCCGATCTCCAGGCTACCGATGTCGTCACGTCCGAGTACCGCCGCACCACCGAGCGTGGCGATCTCAAGCGCTTCGCGAGCAGAAAATCGATCGGCCTTCGATTCAAATCCCGGCCAGCCGACTCGTTGTAATAACATTACCTGTCGCGCTTCACCGAGTAAATGATTACCATCGTTGCTTGCCGAGCCATCGACACCCAGCCCAACTCGTACCCCGGCGTCGCGCATTTCACGGATCGGCGCAATGCCCGACGCGAGAATCATGTTGCTGCTCGGACAATGGCAGACTCCGGTTCCAGTTTGCTCCAGTATTGTAATTTCATCCTGATCCTGATGCACCATGTGTGCGAACCAGACATCGTCTCCAATCCATCCAAGGCTTTGCATATACTCCAGCGGCTGCATACCGAACTGCTGTTGACAAAATTTACTTTCGTCGATGGTCTCGTCCAGGTGTGTGTGCAGGTTCACGGCTGGGTATCGACGCGCCAGTTCGGCGGTTTTTTTCATCAGGTCAGCCGTGACGCTAAAGGGTGAGCAGGGCGCGAGACCAATACGCAACATCGAAAATGGCGCCGGATCATGAAAGGATTCGATGACACGTTTACAGTCGGCCAGGATATCGTCCTCGTCTTCGCAAACCTCGTCCGGGGGTAGCCCACCCTGGCTTTGACCCAGGCTCATGCTGCCGCGCGTCGGATGAAATCGAACGCCCAGTTCCTGCGCGGCGCTTATCTCATCGTCGAGTGTCGAATCTTTCGGGAACAGGTACAGGTGATCGGCAACCGTGGTTGCTCCCGACAGTATCAATTCCACGAGTCCAAGTTTAGCGCTGACATAAACCGCTTCAGCGTCCATCTCCCCCCAGATCGGGTAAAGCGTTTTAAGCCAGTCAAATAGTGACAATCCCTGCGCAGTACCGACACTGCGGGTCAGGGTTTGATACAGATGGTGATGACAGTTCACCAACCCCGGGATTATTACCGTACCGCTTGCATCGATAACCCGGTCGGCTTTCTGGTCTTTATCCAGTATCCATTTGTGTACCTCGCGGCTGGTACCAACACAAAGAATCTGCCGGTCGTCGGTGAATATAGCGCCGTCGGCTATTTCACGCCGATCACTATCCATAGTCACCAGAACCTCCGCATGTTCGATATGCAGGCTGGTCATCGAAGGTACTGACATTGACCCATAATATGAGTCGAATGAACCGCTCGATCGTCGCCCAGCATCATCAGCACAAATAAACGATCCGATATCGAGTCAGCCCGTGCCATGCGCCGTTTCATAATCGGTGTCGCATCCATATCCAGAACAACGATGTCCGCTTCCTTGCCGACGGCGAAATTGCCCAGCCGCTGATCCAGGTAAAGCGATTTTGCGCCGCCCAGTGTGGCTAAATAAAACGCCTTCATCGAAGTCATTGTCTGCCCGGCCATCTGGCTAACCTTGTAAGCCTCGTTGAGGGTTTGCAGCATACTAAAACTGGTACCACCACCGACGTCGGTCGCCACGCCGATCCGGATAGCATGTTTCTGGGCTTCGCCGATACTAAACAATCCACTACCCAGAAACAGATTTGAAGTCGGGCAAAAGGCTATTGCTGCACCGGTCTCCGCCATGCGTTGGCGGTCAATCTCATCGAGGTGAATACAATGCCCGAAGATCGAGCGTTCAACCAATAAACCATAATGATCATAGACATCGAGATAGCTGCGCCGGTGCGGAAATAATTTCGCTACCCAGGCTACCTCGGCGTGGTTTTCGGCCACGTGCGATTGCAGGTATAAACCTGGATATTCCTTCAACAAGCTTCCAGCCGCTTCGAGCTGTTGCTCGCTTGACGTCGGCGCAAATCTTGGCGTTACCGCGTATAGCGCACGTCCTTTCTGATGCCAGCGCCCAATTAATTCGGCGCTTTGTGCATAGCTCGACTCGGCCGTGTCGCAGATATAGTCGGGGGCATTGCGATCCATCATCACCTTGCCGGCGACCAGGCACATGTCGCGTTTTTGCGCGGCACTAAAAATGGCATCGACCGATTCAGGGTGTATGGTGGCAAAAACGGCACTGGTGGTGGTTCCGTTGCGCAATAGCTCATCGCAGAAAAATTCAGCGACACCATCGGCGAAGCCTCGATCATTAAATTGACGCTCGGTCGGAAAAGTATACTTTTCCAGCCATTCGAGCAGCTGCGAGCCGTAACTGGCAATCATATCGATTTGCGGGTAGTGAGTATGAGTATCAATAAAACCGGGCATGATTAAATTGCCGGTGTAATCATCCAGTTCAGTCCCGTCGGGTAACTGATCGAGCCAGTTGCGGGCTTCTCCCAACGCGGTCACCCTTCCCTGCTTCAGAATTAACAGTCCATCCTCGATATATTCGCAGGCATCGTCCCGCTCGTCAGGGTCATCTAGAAAATGGAGGAAACTGCCGCGTATGGCCCTGTCGCAACTATCATTGTCCAGCGCTTTGGCTTGACTGTTCATCGTTTTACCGGGTTACTGAATGGCTAGGGTTTGGGCGTACCAGCTAGCTATCAGTGCTCGCTCCTGATCAGACATTTGCGTCAGATTACCAAGCGGCATATAACGCGTTTGTACCGTTGACGCAATTTTTACCACATTCTGGTTTATTTGCGCGCTGGTCTCGAGCACTAATCCGAGCGGCGGACTAACAAATCCGGCCTGGGTTGGTTTAGTAGCATGACAGGCGATACAACGATCGTTCATCACCTGTTGAATCTCCGCATCACTGATAGCGCTAGAACCGCCACCTTCGGGCAGGGTTGGCATTAAATAGGCTACCATCGCCAGCAACAGAACGACGCCAATAACCGGTAACGCTTTGTTGGCATTATTCCCATGGCGCATCACGAAAAATTGCCGAATCAGGACACCGGCCATCATGATAAACCCGAGCACCAGCCAGCCCTGTTGATGACTGTAGGTCATCGGGTAATGATTACTGATCATGATGAATAAAACTGGCAGTGTAAAATAGGTATTGTGTACCGAGCGCTGCTTGCCTATGACACCGTATTTTGGGTCGGGTGCCTGGCCAGCCCTGATCTCGGCGACCATACTTTTTTGCCCCGGAATAATATGGAAAAACACGTTGGCGACCATGATAGAACCCATCATTGTGCCGACGTGTAGATAGGCTGCACGCGCGCTGAGTAGCTGAAACAGTAACCAGTCAGCGAATATGACAAAAACAAATACGATCGCAGCAAGCAAGGTATCCCTGCCCTTCAGTAGCTTGCAAAGCGTGTCGTAGATTAACCATCCGCCGACGATAGATCCGACACTGATGGTTATAGCGACCAATGGTGTTAAAGGCATTACCTGCTGGTCTATCAGGTAGGTATTTGCGCCAAACCAGTAGATAATAGCAAGCAGACCCATGCCTGAAAGCCAGGTGGTATAGGCTTCCCATTTCGACCAGTGCAAATGCTCGGAAAGCGGTTCACCCAGTGGTCCGGCAAGAAACTTCTGGCTCTGGTATACGCCACCGCCGTGCACTGCCCACAATTCACCAGTTACACCGCGCGCAGCATCGCCTTGCTTAGCTGGTTTTGATAGTGAACTGTCAAGCATGACGAAATAAAAAGAGGCGCCGATCCAGGCTACACCGGTAATCAGGTGTAACCATCGGATCAGCAAGTTCGCCCATTCGAGGAGATAAGCTTCCACTACACTATTTCATATTTCGAAGTTAAAATTGAATGACATTTACACATATCCTTAATCCACATCAGATCCGTCATTCCGGCGAAAGCAGCAGCTTGGAAACTTAAAACAGGCTACCAGGCTATATTCTATAGGATTCCGGCTCGGAGGCCGGAATGACGAATTTTAGACTATCTAGGGTGCATTTTTATTTCGACAGCTTGCTCACTACACCCTGCACGTAATAGTCCATGCCACTCAGGTCGCCGTCACTCATGGTTTCACCTGCGGCTACGCGGGTTTTACCATCCTGGTCGACCACCGGACCAGTGAATGGATGCAGGCTACCGTCAGCCATTTGCTTTTCCATATCGGCGATACGGCTACGCAATTCTGCCGGAAGCGAGGGGTTTAAAGGCGCGAGTCTTATCATGCCCTCCTTATATCCACCCCAGATACTTTCCGGCTTCCAGCTTCCTGACTGTGCAGCCTTGACTACCTGGGTGTAGTAGTTCCCCCAGTGATGTGTGGTCGCGGTGAGGTGCGCTGTGGAGCCATATTTTGACATGTCGGAATGGTAGCCAAACGCATACTTGCCCTTTTCCTCGGCGGCCTGTACCACGGCTGTAGAATCTGTATGGTGAGTGATCACGTCCGCACTTTGCGACATCAGTGTCATCGAGGCCTGACGTTCTTTACCCGGGTCGAACCAGGAATTCACCCAGATCACGCGCAATTCCGCCTTCGGATTGACACTGCGAGCACCCTGGATGAAGGCATTGATTCCCTGAAGTACCTCGGGAATCGGAAATGCTGCTACGTATCCAAGGATATTGGATTTGGTCACTTCACCCGCGATGACGCCGGTCAGGTAACGCCCCTCGTAAAAACGCGCATTGTAAAGCCCCATATTTTTGCCCATCTTATAACCAGTGGCATGGACGAACGCGGTTTTAGGAAACTGTTTCGATACCTTTAACATCGGATTCATATAACCAAAACTGGTAGCAAAAATTACCTTGTCACCGCGCTTGGCCATCTCTCGTATGACACGCTCGGCGTCCGGGCCCTCTGGCACATTTTCGACATACTTGGTTGTTACACCGGTTTCCTTTTCCAACTGCAGCCGACCCAGATCGTGCTGATAGGTCCATCCAGCGTCGCCGATTGGGCTTACATAAACGAATCCAACCGTTTCAGCGGCCATCGATGTAGCGCTAAATAAACTTGCCACAACCACCAGGGTTGTTGTTGCCAGTTTTTTAACGAGTTTGTTTGCTAGTACCATTTTTTTATCCTCCAGGGATTTTTAGATTTAACTCAACTGCTGTATAAAAACTACTACGTCATTCCGGCCTCCTGGCCGAATTCTATTTTTATCGCCAACTTACCGTAGATTCCGGCTCGTGGGCCGGAACGACGAATAATTCTGCAGATCCTTCTATGCGTCCGGACGATACGGCTGTCCCAACGAAACCGGCGCATTCAGGCGCACGGTATTTTGATCACGAGAAATGATCACCAATACGATAATCGTTGCCAGGTAAGGCAGCGACGACAAAAATTGTGAGGGAATGTTAATTTCCAATCCAGAACCCTGTACGAATAACTGCGCAACCATTACACCGCCAAACAGGTAGGCGCCTACCATCACACGAAACGGGCGCCAGGTTGCGAATACCACCAGCGCGATCGCGATCCAGCCGCGACCTGCGACCATACCTTCGACCCACAGTGGGGTATAAAATACCGACAGGAAAGATCCACCGATACCCGCCATAGCGCCACCGAACAGCGTCGCCATATAGCGAATTCTAATCACCGGGTATCCAATCGAATGCGCCGAGGATGGCGATTCACCCACCGCGCGCAGTAATAGGCCTGGACGGCTTTTATATAGAAACCAGGCGACCCCGGCAAGTATCGCCCAGGACAAATAAACCAGCGGTTGCTGGTTAAATATGGGCCCGCCAATGATTGGCAGATCGGCGAGCAACGGTATTGGTAAGGTGCCCACCGTTTCAAGGATCTCTGATTCATAGGGCTTGCCGACAAATGCCGATAAACCCACGCCAAATATTGACAGTGCCAGGCCGCTAGCGACCTGGTTACCCATCAGTGTCAGTACTACGATCGCAAACAGCAGAGACATTAGTGCGCCCGCCACCATGCCGGCCAGAACGCCTAACCAGGGGTTGCCAGTATGGAAGGTGACCGCAAATCCGGCGATAGCCCCCATGGCCATCATGCCCTCGGCACCCAGATTCAGTACCCCGGATTTTTCTGCTATGAGCTGGCCAAGTGCAACAATAATCAACGGAGTCCCGGCGATGATGGTCGCAAACAGTATCGATTCAATTAAGTCTATACTCATGGCTCAACCCCTTTTCCATGCTAATCGATAATTTATAAAAACATCTGAACCGAGCAGGAACATTAACAGCATGCCCTGGAATACGTTCGATATCGACGATGGCAAATTCATGTATTGTTGTGCCTGTTCACCACCAAGATAAAGCAGTGCCATCAGCAGACTGGCGAAGAATATGCCGACTGGATTCAAACGAGCGACAAATGCGACGATAATCCCGGCAAAACCATAATTATTGGAAACATGCTCGGTAATCTGGCCCATCGGCCCTGCTACCTCAGACATCCCGGCTATTCCTGCCATACCACCGCCACTCAATAGACCGATCCAGACCATGCGTTTGGCCGAGAATCCAGCATAGCGCGCTGCATCCTTGGCGTTTCCAGCCACCTGCATTTGAAAACCGAAGAAGCTGCGGTACATAAAAACATAACCAACCACCAGGGCAGACAAGGCGAACAGGAAGGCCGCGTTGAGCCGCGTACCCTCGACCAGCATCGGTAACAGCGCCGACTCCTCAAACATGCGTGACTGCGGGAAATTAAAACCATCCGGATCCATCATCGGACCGTGCACCAGCCAGGAAACCGCTAATTGCGCGACGTAGACCAGCATCAGTGAAACCAGGATTTCGTTGGTATTGAAACGTGTCTTTAAAAATGCCGGAACCGACGCCCACAACATGCCACCGACACTACCCGCGAGCACCATCAGGAACAGGACATGCGGGCCTTCGGATTCGTAAAAATACAGGGCCACCGCACTGGCAGCCACACCGCCCATAATATACTGACCCTCGGCACCAATATTCCAGACGTTGGCACGAAAACCAACCGCCAGTCCGATCGCCACCAGCATCAGCGGGGTGGCTTTCAAAAATAATTCCGACACCCCGTAAATATCGCTCAGTGGGCTGATAAAGAAAATTCGGAAGCCCTCGACCGGATCCTTGCCCAGCGCGGAAAAAAGAATTAGACCTCCGATCAGCATCAATACGATCGCCAATAATGGCGACGCGTACGACATCAGCTGCGAGGGTTCGGCGCGTGCTTCGAGTCTAAGCATTGGCCTGCCCCTCTGAATTTTCGGCCCCGGGCCACATACCGCTCATCCAGACACCGATCTCGTCGATATTGGTATCAGCAAGATTTTTAGATGGCGACAATTTGCCATTCGCGATTACCGCAATCCGATCCGAGATTTCGAATAATTCTTCGAGTTCCTCTGATATGACCAGGATCGCAGTGCCCTCGTTACGCAGGTCGATCAACTCCTGTCGAATAAAGGCGGCGGCACCTACGTCTACCCCCCAGGTCGGCTGAGCTGCGATGAGTAATTTCGGGGTCTGCAATATCTCCCGACCCATGATGAATTTCTGTAAATTACCGCCGGACAGGGAGTTCGCCGCAGAATTCTCTCCCCCGCATTTGACATTGAATTTTTCGATGCAGCGCTTTGCAAATTGATTCATCACCTTGACCTGAATCATACCCTTGTTCAGCATTCCACCAGCGTGTGCAGTGAGTAAAACATTCTCTGCGAGTGACATTTGCGGCACCGCGCCACGCCCGAGTCGTTCTTCGGGAACAAAGCCCATGCCGAGAACGCGCCGTGCATCGGGCATTTTTTTCCCGGCTGCTTTACCGCAAATCACGATTGCTTCATTTTCCTTTAACGGTTCTTCACCGGACAGGGCATACAGTAATTCCTGTTGACCATTGCCGGATACCCCCGCAATGCCAAAAATTTCGCCCGAACTAATTTCCAAATCGATATTCTGCAGGCTGGTACCAAATGGATCATCCGACTCAACGGTCAATCCATTCAGGCGCAAGCGTACATCGCCAAGTTCGGCAGGTGCCTCGTGCTGGCATACCGGCAAATCCTTGCCGATCATCAGGCTGGCCATCGAATGGGGAGTCTCTTCGGAAGGGATACAATCACCGGTAACCCTGCCGTTTCGTAGCACGGTCGCGACGTGACACAGTTCCTGGATCTCATCCAGCTTGTGGCTGATATAGAGGATGCTGCAACCCTCGTCGGCGAGCTGGCGCAGCGTATCGAACAGTTTACGTACCGCCTGCGGGGTAAGCACCGAGGTGGGTTCATCCATGATCAGTAATTTTGGGCTCTGTAACAGGCAGCGAATAATCTCGACGCGTTGGCGCTCGCCGACCGACAATGCGTGCACCAGACGTTGGGGATCTACCGGCAGTCCGTATTTATTCGATACCTCGGTAATTTGATCGGCGAGTTGTTTTAAATCAGGATTTCCGGGTAGCGCCAAAGCAACATTTTCCACCACTGTCAGGGTTTCAAACAACGAAAAATGCTGGAACACCATGCCAATTCCGAGGTTGCGCGCATGCGCCGGGTTTTCAACCTGAAGCGTTTCACCCTGCCACTTCATTTCACCGGCGTCAGGTTTCGTCACGCCGTAAATCATTTTCATCAGCGTACTCTTGCCCGCACCATTTTCGCCGAGCACCGCGTGAATTTCGCCGCGGCGCACTTTCAGGCTTACATCTTGGTTAGCAATCACCGACGGATAAATTTTGGTAATGCCATTAAGCTCAAGTCTGATTTCATTCTTGCTACCGGCACCAGATGCGCCAACAACTGGCTTTTTTATTGGTGCAGACGAAACAGGTTCATCCGGCTTTTGTTGTACTGATTCGTCGCGATCGGCTTCACTGCTGCTAACACCCGCAGAGAGTTCAACGAGTATGGATATCAAATACCCCTCCTTTGTTTTATGAGAACAGGAATCCCACCTTGTAGATATCGCCTTGTTTTTAAAAAGAATATTTCTTTCCCTGTCACCCAGCTTGCCTATATTTTCAACACTATATCCGCCGGACTCTGATTCCAGATACGAAATCAATTGACCATTTAACTTTAACTGGTTATCAGCAAAATTAATAAAATCTGAGGGTATACCTACTTTAACTTCTGTAGGATCGTCCACGCTATCCGAGCGCGGTATTTCGACAAAAATACTTACTTTAGAAAACAAATCTGCGCCCCAATAATATTAATTAAACCAAAAATATCCAATGCCAGGCCCATCTACCGAGAATATGGGATTGCCAGTTTTAAATGTGCCAGGTTCCGATCGTATACCTGCATCAATTCCGCGGCAACCGAAATGGCGATTGCCGACGGTTGTTTGCTGTCGATTCCACCGACACCGATCGGGCATTTCATTCGCTCAAATAGACGTTTTGCTATGCCGCGTCGATGCATACGGGTTTCAAACATACGCCGTTTTGAGGCTGATCCGATTAAACCGAAATAGGTGAAATCATCGCGTTTAAGAATTTGTTCGGCAAGACTCTGGTCGAGTGCGTGATCGTGGGTCATCACCAGGAAATAAGCCCCGGCAGGTGCGGCATCGACTTCGGCCAGCGGAATATCGCTGCACACGCAGTCAACGTTGTCGGGAATTTCGGTCGGAAACTGATTGTCCCGACTGTCAACCCAGCTTATCCGAATTGGCAAATCGCGCAGGGTATTGACCAGTGCTCGACCGACATGCCCGGCACCAAACAGGCACAATTGAAAATCGGGTTTTCTGCTGACATCAAAAAAGTAGGAATGCGGTGACCCACCAACCTGGTGTAAGGCACTTTTTTGCGAACTCCGCAGTATCGATTTTGCCGCTTCGAGCAATTCACGGTTTTCGGCCGGATACTGAAATTCGGAGTCGGCCATATCCGCTGCAAACATCAGTTGAGCCGAACCCTCGTCGGTCTCATCTACTCGGGTTGCTACCACACGTACCCAGTCCTGTCCGCTAGCCTGTAGCTGTGCTGCCGAATCAATCCATCCGCTGGATTCAAAAACCGGCTCAAACATCAGGTTCACCAGCCCCCCGCAGCACTGGCCAAGGCCGGCTCCAAGTGGAAATCTTTTTAAACAACTGGATTCGGCCGATTCAAGTTGTGAACGGGCGATTGCACAGGCCTGATGTTCGAGGTTTCCACCGCCAATAGTGCCAAATATCTGCTTCGGGCTGACGATCATTTTCGCCCCTGGCTCGCGGGGTGTTGAGCCGATGGTCGAGGCTACAGTTACCATCACTGCTGGAATATTTTCCAGCTGTAAGCGCTGTAATGTCTGCACCCAGTTCATCATGGAGTTTCCCTGCCCTCGCGTACAGCGCTAACCGCGTCCAGAATTGCCTCGGGCGTCGCCGGCGCTCTTAGCGGCGGGTTAAGCTTATTCTGGCCAACGCTCGCAATCGCGTCACGAATTGCAAAGAACACCGAGAAAGGTAGTAACAAGGGTGGTTCACCCGCGGCCTTGGAACGCAGGATCGTATCCTCTACGTTATGGTTCTGGTACAACTCGGTGTAGAACTGTTCGGGGCAATCGGTAATCGTCGGAATTTTGTAAGTAGACGGCGCATGGGTCGTTAATCGGCCATTCGCGTCCCACACCAGTTCTTCACTGGTAAGCCAGCCCATGCCCTGAATATAACCGCCCTCGACCTGGCCGAGGTCGATTGCCGGGTTGATCGAATTTCCCGCGTCGTGTAACAAATCAGCCCGCAACAGTTTCCATTCACCGCTTAGTGTATCGACCACTACTTCTGACACTGCAGCGCCATAGGCGAAATAATAAAATGGCCGGCCCTGCAAAGCTTTGGCATCCCAGTGCAGGCCCGGGGTCTTGTAGAACCCATCCGACCAGAGTTGTACGCGCGACTGGTAGGCCAGATTGACCAGTTCGGAAAAGGGCAGGGATTTATCATTACTGGACACCTGGCCATCGCAGAACAGGACTTCACTTCCCTCTCCACCCAGATGTTCGGCAGCGAATATCGCAAGCCTGTTACGGATTTGCCGCGCCGCGTCCTGTGCGGCCTTGGCATTCAGATCGGCACCGGTAGAAGCCGCCGTTGCCGAGGTATTGGGGACCTTGCTGGTGTCGGTTGCAGTCGCCCGAACACTCTTCACGTCGATACCGAGTTCGAGCGCAACTACCTGCGCTACCTTGGTGTGCAGACCCTGTCCCATTTCGGTGCCACCGTGATTTACCAGCGCTGTGCCATCGGTATAGATGTGAACCAACGCACCTGCCTGGTTAAAATGAACCACGTTAAACGAGATACCAAACTTGACCGGCGTTAGCGAAAGGCCCTTGCGCAGTATGGTATTTTCAGCATTAAAATTTTCTACAGCTTCTCTGCGAGCCCAGTAATCACTGCTGGATTCGAGCTGGGCAACCAGCTCGTGGATAACATTATCCTCGATGACCTGGCCGTAGGGTGTGATATTGCGGTCCTCCTTTCCATAAAAATTGAGCTTGCGTACTTCCAGCGAGTCCTTGCCCATCTTACGTGCAATGTTGTCGATGATGTATTCGATTGCGATCGCACCCTGTGGCCCACCGAAACCACGAAACGCGGTGTTCGACTGGGAATTGGTTTTTGCGCTAAACGCGTCGATCGCGACATCGTTGATATAATAGGCATTGTCGAGGTGACATACCGCGCGGGTTACCACCGGACCGGTGAGGTCGGCAGAGAAACCCGATTGCGCGGCCATTTCGATACTGACCGCCTGCATCAGGCCATCGTCGTCGTAGCCCACATCGTATTCGTAATGAAATCCGTGGCGTTTACCGGTAACCATCATATCGTCGTCACGGTCGAGGCGCAGTTTGACCGGACATTTCAGGCGGTATGCCGCTACCGAGGCAATACAGGCGAAGATCGCCGACTGTGATTCCTTTCCGCCAAATCCACCGCCCATGCGACGCATCTCGACAAGGACCTGGTTTAAATCCAGTCCCAGTGCATGCGCTACCACGTGCTGCATTTCGGTAGGATGCTGGGTTGAACACCACAGGTGGATGCAGCCGTCTTCCCTGGGGACCGCGTAGGAAATCTGTCCTTCAAGATAAAACTGTTCCTGACCCCCAACAGATATTTCACCCTGTAGCCGCTGGGGTGCTTTTTTCAGGGCTGCCTGCGCATCGCCTCGGCGCAGGCGAGCGGGTGGTAATACCCATGACTCCTGGCGCTTCGCCTCGCGTACGTCGATGACTGCTGGCAAATCCACATATTCGATATCCGCCTTGCTGACAGCCTTGCGTGCCTCGATTACCGAAGTCGCGACCACGGCGAAAACAGGTTGCCCGATAAACTGCACCAGGCCATCGGCAAGAATCGGGTCGTCGTTTATGATGGGTCCACAGTCGTTAACACCGGGAATATCTTCGGCAGTCAGTACCGCCACAACCCCGGTTGAAGATTTCACTGCCTCGTAGTTAACCCTGGTAATTCGCGCATGGGCTCGCTGGCTCAGGCCAAGCGCTACGAACCTGGTTCCCGCAAGTTCAGGGATATCGTCTACATAGGTGGCTTCTCCGCTAACATGCAACGCGGCCGATTCGTGCGTATCAGATTTTCCGGGAGCCATTTCACGCGCCTGGATAGCTTGCGGATTTTCCATCAGCCCTGCACCGCGAATACATTGACCGCCTCGGATGGCAATGCATCCTGTGGCCTGGTCTCGAGGTAGAATCGATATAACAGGTTAGCCGCGCCCTGTTGGCGGTAGGCTGCACTGGCGCGCATGTCGGTGAGCGGCGAAAAGTCCTGTGCCAGTGCCTTCATCGCTTTCTGGACACTGGCCTCGTCCCAGGTGTTTCCGTTGAGCACGGCCTCTGCCTGTGCTGCCCGCTTTGGAATTGCAGCCATACCGCCTAGTACAATATCGACAGAGGCAACCGTATCTCCATCGAGGCGCAGGGCAAACGCCGCACACACGGCAGAAATATCCTGGTCAAAACGTTTACACAGCTTGTAGCAGCGGACCTGTATCGAATCGTCTCTTTTTGGAATAATGACTGATTCAACAAATTCACCCCTTTGCATCGCATTTTTCTGGTAGTCGATGTACAAATCCTCGAGAACCATTTCACGGCTTTCACTACCCTGACGAAGCTTGATGCGCGCGCCGATGGAAATTAATGCCGGCATTGAGTCGCCGATCGGCGATCCATTCGCGATGTTACCCACCAGGGTTCCCGCATTGCGCACCGGAACCGAGGAAAAACGCCGGAACATTTCAGCAAATTCCGGGTACCCCGATGACAGGTTATCGAAGGCATCGGTGAGAGAAACCGCCGCGCCAATTTCTACAGTCGTGTCAGTTTCACTAACGCGGTTGAGTTCCGCGACATTGCCAAGGTAGATAACCGCGGGCAGCTCGCGTAATTGCTTGGTCACCCAAAGGCCGACATCGGTACCACCGGCGAGAATACAGGCCTCAGGATTTTGCAGATAATAATTGGCAAGCTCGCTTATGCTGGTCGGCGCAAAATAGCTGGCCTCACCCTGGTTCAGTTGCAATCCCTGTTTTCTGCGAAGTTGAGCCAGCCGTTCCAGCATTTTCTGTTCTTCGGCGGATATATTGCCAGCTGATTTACCGGCCGCACCGTAGATGATCGGATCTGCTTCAGGGCTGACCGGGTAATCACTCATATGCCGGGTTGCTTCGATAATCGGCCGATATCCGGTGCATCGGCAGAGATTCCCCGAGAGCGCATCGTCAATCGTTTCACGGCTCGGATTGGAGTCATTCTTGTAGAGGGCAAACATCGACATGATGAACCCCGGTGTGCAATAACCACATTGTGATCCATGGTAATCCACCATGCTCTGTTGTACCGGATGCAGTTGTCCGTCTGCGGATCTTAATGATTCGACAGTAAACAACATTTTGCCATCCAGCGTCGGCAGGAACTGAATACA